>Ga0066903_100005556_pt1 | contig 10970 bp, 9 predicted proteins | sample PanSoiMetaGPlot1_FD_67491 | JGI IMG/M metagenome (GOLD analysis project Ga0066903, IMG submission 67491) | Tropical forest soil microbial communities from Panama analyzed to predict greenhouse gas emissions - Panama Soil - Plot 1 (version 2) | ecosystem: Environmental > Terrestrial > Soil >...
GTCGTCGGCAGCCTTTCCAAGACCTCTGTCGCCATGGTCGCCGGCGCCCGCAGCCAGTGCGCCAACCTTGTCGCCGCGGCTCTCTGTTTCCTCACCCTGCTGCTCCTGACGCCTCTGTTCCGGGATATGCCGCATCCGGCTCTCGCTGCCATTGTCATCGCGGCGATGCTGCATCTCTCGAAGCCGGATTATCTGCGTCGCCTGTTTGCAGTGAGCCGATGGGAATTCGGCGTGGCCATGCTCGTCATCTTGGGCGAGCTGACCCTCGGCGTGCTGCATGGCATCGCGCTGGGCGTGGTCATATCGCTGCTGATGCTCATCTATAAGACGAGCCATCCGGGCTACGCCGTTCTGGGTCAGCTGCCGGGCACTGAGGCATACCGCAACATCAAGGTGCACAACGAGGCTCGCACGTTCCCCGGGCTGCTGATCTGGCGGCCTGACGGCGACATGTTCTTTGCCAACGCGGGCTATCTCGAGCGCCACTTGAAGGAAGCCCTCGCAGAGTGCCAACCGCCGGCACAAGAGCTCCTCCTTGACGCCGAAGCCGTCAACTTCATCGACAGCAGTGCCTGCGATACATTGTTGTCCTTGATCAGGCAGCTTCAGGATGAGCGTATTGGAATTGCCTTTGCCCGCACACGCGACAGCGTTCGCATGCGCATGCGCATCGCCGGGATCGAGGAGCTCGTGGGAGCCGGCAGGTTCCACGACCGCGTGACCGATGCGGTGCGGCACTGGCAGCAGCGAGCGGGCGGCTGATGGAATCTGATGTTATATCGCCCTCGCCTCGTCACTGTCGCTCGCGGGCTTGACCCGCGGGTTGACTCGGCAATCCATCGCATTGAATCGATTCAATGTTTTTGATGGATGCGCGGGTCGACCCTCGCCGCTTATGGCGGCTCGCCCGCGCATGACGATTCCAGCTGTTCAGCTGTCACATCCAGGTTTCGCGGCCGTCCCACCAGGTAACCTCGATCCGGTCGCAACCCTGGACGATTTCGATCCCGCAAATGTTCATTTTGAGGTTGGGCTGCTTGCACGTTGTTGCGCCCGCGACCCCATCGAGATCACGCGCCGTCAGTTCGCGAATTTGTGTGCTCGCCACCTCCGACTCGTCATCCCGTAGGGTGCGTATCTTTGAGCCGACATTTGACATGACGTTCACGATCCTGTTCATGGCCGTTCGCTCCTCCATCTGTGTTGCGGCTAGCCCGCTTCGAAGTGCAACTACGGGCATCGGTCGGCTGGCCACGGCGCCTGGTTCGAGGTCTTTGCATCCCGTGTGATCGGGATCACCAAGGTGCCAACCTGCACGAATTGCCACCCGAATCTGCTGGTGCGCGCCGACGCGGTGATCGAATGCGCATGTCGACTGCAGCGCTGCTGCGCCCGGTTTTGGTGCTTCGCGTCGGTTCGCTGCGCTTCAAGCGGTACGCCGCCATTGGAGGATGGTCGGACGGCCGCGAATATCGCGGCACCCAACGCGACTGACCCGAAGCCGTCGGCTGTCGAAGTTCCTACGCGCGTCCGGTTGCGATCGCCTGCAGCAGCGTGACAAGTGCCTCGGGTGCTGTGACGTGCGGCGAATGGCTCGCGTCGATCTCGTAGTAGCGCCATCCAGGCTCGCTCTTGGCACGCTCGGCGAACGGGCGAAACACATCCACGCGCCCGATGCGTTTGCAGTATACGTAGCTCCGCGGCAACGTGATATCAGCGCCACGCTGCTGTAACGGCATCTCGAAGCTCTTGAACGATTGCGGCAGGCGACGCTCCGCGATCCATTTCGCATCCGCTTCCGACGTATCGGGCGGGGTAGGATTGGCCGGCACTCGCCAACCATCGCCCGCCTTCACGCTCGCTTGCATGCTCTGTCGCACCTCGGGCGGAAGGAGATCGACCAAGGCCTGCCCGTTTCTCGGCACGAAGGCATCGAGGTAGATGAGCTGTGCGATCCGGTCGCCCGCGCGGTCGACCACGCCGGTCGCGACCATCCCGCCGTAGCTGTGGCCGATCAACACGACATCGCGCAGGTCTTCGTACTTGATAACGGCCAGCACATCCTGGATATGCATCTCGAGATCATTCGACGGGCTCGCCAGATGCTCTCGTTCGCCCAGGCCGGTATAGGTAGGCGTGAACAAGCGGTGCCCCGCGGCGCTCATGAGCGGATGCATCTTCTTCCACGCCCACCCTGCCGACCAGGCGCCATGGGCAACGAGAAATGTTGCGCCATTCGACTGGGCAACCGCCGGAGCGGCAACGGTAGCGGCCGCGAGGCCGAGGCTTGATACTTTCAAAAGGTCCCGACGCTTCATGGCGGCTCTCCCTGCTCAGCACGGTCTAGTGTTCCGATTCCGAAGTTCGCATCCCATAGCGGTGCCCTCGAGTGCGAACTTCGGAATCAAAGGAACACTGGCAATATCGATACTTTCTAGTGCGGCTTATGGATTTGAAGTCCCTACACGAGATTGCCGCCAACTGACAGGAACTTCAAATCCGCCGCACTAGTGCCGCCGATCTGAAGTTCCTGCACCACCTGCCGCGCACTCGTTCTAGGAACTTCAGATCGAAAGCGGCACTAGAATCATATGCTTGCTAGTGCCCCTTTTGCTTCCGAAGTTCGTGTCACCGGTGCCGCACTGTATCACGAACTTCGGAAGCGGGGCACCGGTGACTCGTTCCGGATTCATGAACTGAAGCAAAGAGCCAACGTCACTCGATCACCTCGTCGGCCAGCAGTTGCAGTGAGTTGGGCACCGTGAGCCCGAGCGCCTTTGCGGTCTTCATGTTGATCACGAGCTCGAACTTGGTCGCCTGGTCGACCGGCAGATCGGCAGGCTTCGTGCCTTTCAGTATCCGAGCGGTGTAAGCACCGGCCTTGCGATAGGAGTCGATGATGTTGTTCCCATAGCCCATCAGCCCGCCGGCTTCGGCAAAATTGGGATTGGTCGAGACCGCCGGCAGCGCATGGCGCGCCGCCGCAGAGCAGCGTGATGAGCTCCCTCCTCCGCCTCATGAAGGTACGTTAGCACGGACGCGGGGCCGGAACCCACGCTGCGCTGTACCGGCACGTCTGCAATCGAAAGGTGAACCGGACATGTCCCGGACAACGTCGGCGGAGGGGTCTCACAAGCGGCCTCATCGCGACGTGAGTCTGCGCGCGAGCATCACCGCTGCGGCGTCGGAGGCGCCTGCCCGCGTTCCCGCCATCTGCCTCGACGCCTCCAGCATGAGCTCGGTCATGACGTGCAGAATCTGCTCGTCCGACTGGACCACGCCGGCGGCATCGAAGTCCTTGCGAACTTTGCCGAACACGTCGCTGCGCTCGGGATCGATGGTGCCCACGGCGAGGCCGTCCGCATAGGTCTCGGCCTCCTGGCCTGCGAGCCCCAGCTTTTCGGCGGCCCACAGACCAAGAAGCTTGTTGCGGCGTATCGTCGTCTTCAGGTCGTCGAAGCTGGACATTTGGCGCCTGGTCGGTCGGCACTAGAGCGGATTCCACTGATATTGCACCGTAGGGTGGGCAAAGCGTAGCCCGAGAAGGCGGGGCGCGCGCCTCTTTGGCGCGCCGTGCCCACGCGTGTTGCCTCGCGATCCGCGTGGGCACGGTTCATCCGGACGGCGCGAAGCGCCGGTCCGGCTGTACCTGCTAGTGACACACCCGCACGCCGTTAACCCATGCGCAATGAACGCCATACACGTTGCGGCGATACGCCCGGCGTGAGGAGCGACGAGCGACGCCGGCCACGCTTCCAGGAGTGAGAGGCCGGCCGACCCGCGCCTGGGCCGAGCTGCAGGCCAGGGTGACGCCGGTCTTGTCCGACCGCTCGAGCGAGTAGGGCAAGGCGCAAAGCAGCGCGGCGGCCGCACCGATGATCGCCGTCTTCACCTTCCAGTTCGACATGGTCTGTTCTCCTCCTGCTCACTCGCACAATTCATCGTCGTCCGGTTTCGATCGCGAGATGGCGGTCTGCCGCTCCCCGATCTGCGACTACTGACCCATCGGGCCGACGGGTTATTGATCTGGATCAAATTTGCCGGTTCGCCGCCTGACGACCGAAGCTGGCACGAACCGGCTCGAGCACTACGGGCCGAGCATGTCGACTCCTCCCGGCCCTCAGTGCCGGCGGCGACATTTAACCGGCGCGAACGACTCACAGGGGACATTGTGTCGCTGCGAACAGCATCGGCAGTCGCCCTCCAACCGCGATCCAGTCCCCACACGGCCGGGCCGCGATGTGGTAGCGTTGCCGCCAACCGGAAAGGTCCTGTCGGGGAGTCGGATGAGGCGGCGCGATTTCATTGCGCTGATCGGGGGCGCGCCAGCGTGGTCGATCGCGGCTCTCGCTCAGGAGCCAGGCAAGCTGCGAACGATCGGGTACATGGGCTCGACCACGCCTTCGGCTCAGAGACCATGGACCACCCCTTTTTTGCGGCGATTAGGAGAGCTTGGCTGGATGGAGGGCCGCAACCTCGCGATCGAGTATCGCTGGGGCGAAGGGCGCAACGACAGTTTCGCCGACATCGCGGCCGAGTTCGTCCGGCTCAATGTGAATGTCATCGTCACGTATTCGGCCGCACCGGTTCTGGCGGCAAAACAAGCCACTTCGCACATCCCGATCGTTTTTGCTGCCGCACCGGACCCGCTTGGCAGCGGCTTGGTGGCGAGTCTGGCGCATCCGGGCGGCAACATTACCGGCCTCTCGACCCAGTCGGCCGATCTTACTGGCAAGCGCGTGGAGCTGTTGCGGGAGGTTGTCCCCACAATCGGCCGCTTGGCGATCATGGCCAATATCGGCAATCCGGGCGCGGTGCGGGAAATGGGCGAGGTTCAGGCAGCGTCCCGCGTGCTCCGCATTGAATTCGTCAACCTCGAAATTCGCCAAGCCGAGGATATTGCGCCCGCGTTCGAGACGCTCAATGGCCGCGCGGATGCACTTTACGTCTGTGCCGAGCCACTCGTAAACGCCAATCGGGGTCGCATCAACGCTTTGGCGCGAGGGGCGCGGCTGCCCACGATTTACGGTTTCCGAGAGTACGTCGAGGCGGGAGGCCTGATGTCCTATGGAGCAAACGTCCCGGACCTGTTCCGGCGCGCCGCCGAACTCGTGGACAAGATTCTGCGCGGGGCGAAGCCAGCCGACATCCCGGTCGAGCAGCCGACCAAGTTTGATCTCGTTATCAGCCTGAAGACTGCCAAGTCGCTTGAGCTTACGATCCCGGAATCGTTCCTGGTGCGCGCCGACGAGGTGATCGAATAACGGCAGCAACCTCCGGTATTGGCACGTCGCGTCGGTTCGCCGTGGGCACCAGTACGTCCGCTGTCGAGCTTGCCAAGCGGACATGCCGCGGACATCGCCAAACCGGCGTGAATGCCTGATCTGCGACATCGAGCGCCGTTTCACTCGACCACTTCGTCGGCGAGCAATTGGATCGCGTTGGGCACCTCGATGCCGAGCGCCCGCGCCGTCTGCAGGTTGATGACGAACTCGAATTTGGTCGATTGCAGCACCGGAAGGTCGGCAGGCTTGGCGCCCTTGAGGATTTGACCGGTGTAGACGCCGACCTGACGATACATCTCCAGAACATCGGTCCCATAGCTCATCAGCCCGCCGGCTTCGACTTCCTCGCGAGCGGCATGGGCCGAGGGAACCCCATGGCGCGCCGCCAGCGTGGCAAATTGGACGCGCCGGCTGACGAAGAACCCATCGGGGGCGACGAACAGCGCGTCGGCGCGGTCGCGCACGAGGGTGGCGAAGGTCGCCTCGATCTCGCGGCTGGTGCTGGCGTTGAGCACCTGAATTTGCAGTCCGAGGGCGCGTGCGGCTTCCGGCACGTTCCTTAGCGTGGCCTCGGCGCTCGAGGCATTGCCTGGATTGACCAGCACGGCAATCCGAACGGCCTTGGGCACCAGCTCGTGCAGCAGCCCCAGCCGCTTGGCCACGACCTCCTGGACGAAAAAGTTGATGCCGGTCGCGTTGCCGCCCGGCCTGGCCAGGCTGTCCACCAGGCCCATCCTGACCGAGTCATCGCCGACCCCGAAGACGATCGGGATCGTCGCGGTCGCAGCCTTGGCGGCAAGTGCGGCGGGATTGCTGCCGGGCGTGGCGATAACCGCCACACGACGGCGGACCAGGTCGGCCATGAGCGGCGAGAGGCGATCGTATTGGCCGTCGAGCCAGTGGTACTCCACGATCACATTTCGGCCGTCGACGTAGCCGGCTTCGCCGAGGCCCTTCTGGAACGCGGCCGCATGGCGCGCGGAGGCCTCGAACGACCGGCCGGTGACGACTCCAATCAACGGCATTGCCGGCTGCTGCGCGCGCGCCGCGAGCGGCCAAAGGACGGGCACCGCCGCCGCACCGCCGAGAAGGGTGATGAACCCCCGCCGCCTCATGCCGCTACGGTAGCACGGCGCGCGGGCCGAGGAACACGGGTCCCGCTCGCTCGCCGCGATGCTTCATCTGGTCCGCCGTCGAGACGTCGAGCGGACATGGCACCCGACCGAGACGTCGGTCGCTAAATTTAGTTGCGATGCAAAGCCGGCGGTCCGCTTCGAATGTGGTAGCCTTGGTTCGTCCAGGGTTTGGGTCGGACGGGGACAGCCTGGTGAGGCGAAGGAGTTTCATCGCACTACTTGGCGCCGCGGCGGCAGCGTGGCCGCTCAGCGTCCGCGCACAGCAGGCCAGGAAGCTGCGTACGATCGGTTATCTCAGTCCCGCCACGCCGACTTTCATGCCAGCTTGGCAGCTTTCACCAATGCATTGCGGGAGCTGGGATGGGTCGAGGGGCAGAACATCGCCGTCGAGCGGCGCTATGCGGAGAACCGGCTTGAACGACTCCCTGAGCTCGCGGCGGATCTGGTTCGCCTCAACGTCGAAGTCATTGTGGCAGCCGGAACGCTCGGGCCGTTGGCCGCCAAGCGTGCGACTTCGACCATCCCGATCGTCATGACAGCCTCCGGCGATCCATTGGCGAGCGGGCTTGTTTCAAGTCTGGCTCACCCGGGCGGCAACGTCACCGGGCTCAGCCTCATGGTGTCGGATATTGCCGGGAGGCGGCTTCAATTGCTGAAAGAGCTTCTGCCGCAGGTGGCCCGGGTCGCCCCCCTCTTTCGACAGTCAATCGTGACCGGATCATAGCACTCGCAGCCGGTTACAAAGTGCCCGCGGCATATCCGCTTCGATATTTTACGGCCGGCGCCAGGAGAATTACGCACAACTTGCCGATGCTTGATTTCTACGGTGAGTTCAAGATTAGATTTGTTCGGGGCGTGGGGAGCCTGACTGCTGCTGTACGTCGGAGGCGTACCGAGACCTCCGTCTCGCTCACTTGCAGCATCGATGCCCATCGGCAGGCAATACTTCTGCTCCACTCTTAAAGAAACGCGCATTCCCTGGGCGCGCATTCGTCACCGCCACATCCGGAGGCGGGCTCAACAATTGTCGTACGGGGCCAACTCAGACAGCACTGCGCAACAGCGCACCCGGCCTGTACAACCGAATTTACATCGAGGGCATCCATGAAGACGCTGCTTCTCGGGGCACTGTCCGTGTTTTTGTCCGCTACCGCGTCGTTATCGGCAATGGCGCAAACCGTCCCGCTCGCGCCGCCCGGTCCGGCACCCAGCGTAGACGACACTCAATTGACGAATGAAACCCCGCAGTTGTGGTTCGTCGAGTTGGCGAGCCCGCCGGCTGCGGACGGCGGCAATCCCGCAACGCTTGCGAGCGAGCGCGCCACCTTCCTCAGCGAAGCACGGAACGCCCGCATCAACTATACGGTGCGCCATACCTACGAAAGCTTGTTCCACGGGTTCTCGGTCAGAATCGCTCCCTCCGATCTCGGCAAGCTCTCGCGCATTGCCGGGGTGCAGCGGATCTACCCGGTGGGCAAGGTTGACATGAGCCAGGCGCAGCCGACCGATACACCCGACCAGCAGACGTGGCTCACGCTGACGGGGGCCGATTACGCGCAGAACCAGCTGGGGCTCAATGGCTACGGGATACGCGTTGCGGTGATCGATACGGGAATCGATTACACGCACCCGGATCTCGGCGGCTGCTTCGGTCCGGGTTGCCGCGTCGCCAAGGGTTACGACCTGGTCGGCGATGCATACGACGGCACCAACGATCCCGTTCCGGATCCCGATCCGATGGACTGCAACGGGCATGGCACGCATGTCTCGGGGATCGTCGGCGCCAACGGACATGGTCAAGCCGGCCATGTGACCGGCGTCGCACCGGGGGTCACGCTCCACATGTACCGCGTGTTCGGCTGCACCGGCTCGACCTCTGAGGATAACATCGTGGCCGCGCTCGAGATGGCGTTGTCCGACGGCACCGACATCGTCAGCATGTCGCTCTCGTCCGCCTACAACGATTGGGCGGAGGCCCCGACTGCAGCGGCCAGCGACCGGCTGGTACGCAAGGGAATCGTTGTCGTGGCCGCGGCCGGCAACCAGGGAGTCGTCAGCGGCACGTACACCACCGGCTCTCCCTCCACAGGCAAGAAGGTCATCTCGGTGGCGAGCTACGACAACGTCGCGCTCAAGCTGTTCACCGTGTCGCCGGACAACCAGGGCATCGGCTATGTCCCGCCGACGGGTGGCGGGCCGGGCTCGACACCGCCGACTTCAGGCACGTTCGCCTTGGCCAAGACCGGCACAACGACCACTCCCAACGACGCGTGCAGTCCGCTCGCCGGAGACTTCACCGGCAAAGTGGTCCTCATTCGGCGTGGCACGTGCCAGTTCGACACCAAGGCGTTCAATGCGCAGCAGGCCGGCGCGGCGGGCGTCGTCCTCTACAACAACACCACGGGGTACGTCTCGCCGCCGATCACGTCGCGCATCGTCATCCCGGTGGTCGGCATCTCGGCGGCCGATGGCGCGACGCTGACTGCGCGCATCGCGGCCGGTCCGACCTCCATGACCTGGACCGGCCGGCTCATTCCGGATCTCGCCGCCGACCTGGTGAGCGTGTTCAGCTCCTTTGGCCCCACGGCCGAGCTCGATTTCAAGCCCGACCTCGGAGCGCCTGGCGGCAACATCTTGTCGACGTGGCCCGTCGCGCTGGGCAGCTACGCGACGGATGGCGGGACATCGATGTCGGCCCCGCACGTCGCGGGAGCGGCGGCGCTGCTGCTTCAGGCGCGGCCGCATGTGCCGCCGTCCTTCGTGCGCGATCTGCTGCAGAACAACGCCGAGCCCGCCAAGTGGAACGTGAACCCTGCTCTCGGGATCCTCGACAACGTGCACGTGCAAGGCGCAGGTCTCATTCACATCGACCGCACAGTACTGAACGGCGTTTCCGTGTCGCCGGGCAAGCTGGCGCTTGGCGACAGCGCCGCCGGACCTTCGACGCAGACACTCACCTTCACCAACAGCGGCGACAGCGCGGTGACCTATGACTTGAGCCACGTTGCGGCGCTGACGACGGGCGCCACCGAGTTCACTGTCAGCGAGTTTCAGGCCCCGGCGAGCGTGACCTTCTCGGCGCCGACTGTCACGGTGCCCGCCGGCGGCAGCGCAACCGTGAACGTGACGATCGCGCCGCCCGTGACGCCGAGCCTGTACACCTACGGCGGCTATCTCGTGGGAAGCCCTGAGGGCGGAGGCCTGGCGTTGCGCGTCCCGTACATGGGCACTGTCGACTATCAGGCAGTGAACGTGCTCGGGTTGCGCGCGAACGGCTTCCCGCGCCTTACGCACCCCAACAACATCGCCCCGGTCAGCGACGGCGCGGTGTTCAACCTGAGCGCAGGCGATCTGCCGACGATCCTCTTGCAGCTCGACCATCCGACCCACACGCTGTCGGCCGAGGTCTTCTCCGCGCCGACGATCCCGGGCGGTCCTTTGGGCAAAGCGTGGCACTGGGCGTTCAAGCTCGAGTTCCTCTCGCGCAACGTGTCCTCGAGCGGCGTATTCGCTTTTGCATTCGACGGCACGACATCGAACGGCCATCATGACTTCACGCCGCCTCCCGGGAACTACGTCCTGGTCCTGACGGCGCTGCAGCCTCTCGGGGACCCGGACAATCCGAGGAGCGTTGAGACGTGGCAGTCGCCGGTGTTTACAATCGTCCGGCCCGGCTCTTGAACAACTGGGAGCGGAACACTCTCGACCGCTGGTGACAACAATCGCACGGATCGCGGCTCGACGGGCCGCCACGCCCAGCAGGACAGCTCAGGAAGGAGACTGACGATCGAGCCGTCGGGGTGATTCTCTTTCAAATCGCCTCTTCTCGGCTAGCCGGCGATATTGGCGCAGTCTCAATCCCAACCATAGGCCCAAACGGGCCATCCACACCTTGTCGGGATGAGCCAGGCGCAATTCGGAGGCGCGCTTTCTTCGCACTGCCCAATGCTGGCCAATCATCGTCGCGAGCGCGGCGCCTAGGGCGTTTAGCCAGAGCGGGGCATCGGGAGCCATTTCGCCCTACCCCATCATCTGCATACTTGCTGCCAACGGCTGCTGTTCCACTGGTCGCAAGTCCGTGCCATCCGGCAGGATGTCGTCCCTAAGGGTGGAAGGGTCGGCGGATTCGGCCCATACCGTCCCTCCCACCGGCGGGATGACCTGTGTTCAAGGCGGTCCAAGCCAACGCAGCGGGCATGTCCGCATTTGGCGGAAGCGGACTTGCGGCTCGCCGTGGAGGTGGTCCGAGTCTGGACCCAACCCGGACATGAGCGGCCGCTTTTTGCTGCGATGCACGGCCCTGACCTGATATGCTGATCGCGATGCTTGGCCTTTGGGGAAGGTCCATGAGGCGGCGCGAGTTCATGACCCTGCTGCCTTCGCAGATTGTATAATGACACAGTGCGGGAAGCCCGGTCGAATCCGGGCAGACTTCCGAATAGGAGGACAGGCAATGGAAAGTGTCATCGCAAAATTGCTCCAGGATTTCGAACAGGGAAAAATGAACCGGCGGCAGCTCATTCAGAGCTTGAGCCTCGCGGCAGCCGCG
>Ga0066903_100005557_pt1 | contig 10970 bp, 7 predicted proteins | sample PanSoiMetaGPlot1_FD_67491 | JGI IMG/M metagenome (GOLD analysis project Ga0066903, IMG submission 67491) | Tropical forest soil microbial communities from Panama analyzed to predict greenhouse gas emissions - Panama Soil - Plot 1 (version 2) | ecosystem: Environmental > Terrestrial > Soil >...
GAAATGGCCGCCTCACGCGGCAACATCTCCCTCGCAGTGGCGCACCTCGTGGCCAGCGCCAACCTTGGCCGTGAGATGTCCTCCGAGCATGCGATGGCGTTCACCATCCGCGCCGGCGCCCACTTGGCATACGTGGAGGGCCGCCCCCGGGAAGCCGCGGTGCTCTTCGGCGTTCTTCTCGGCCTGAGTGGCTCCCCGCTCGCGAACCAATACCGCCCCATCCTCGAGGCCCTCGAGAAACAGGGCCTGCACAATGAGATCGCGGCGGGCGCCAACCTCAATGCGGACGAAGCCCTCGAGCATGTGGCGGCCCTCACACTGAACACGGCGGTCAACCCGCCTGCGCAACACGATCGCCGGCGGGGCGGTGAGCCCCAGCCGGTGCAGGGCCTGTCGCCGGGGTGAGGGGTGGGGGATGGACGTGGTGAAGGTGTCGTGCGCGTACTGGCGGCACTAGCGGCTTCGCGTGGCGGGATGGGCGATGGCTGAGCTGCCGAGTGGAACGGTGACGTTCCTGTTCACCGATGTGGAGGGTTCGACGCGCTTGTGGGAGCAATACCCGCAGGCAATGAAGAACGCGTCGGCGCGCCACGACGAGATCCTGCGTGACGCGATCGCCGAGTTCGGCGGGCACATCGTGAAGATGACTGGCGACGGTGCTCATGCTGCGTTCTCCGATGCGCCTAGCGCACTACAGGCGGCGCTCGATGCGCAGCGCGCCTTCAGCGAACACGCAAGGGATGAGATCGGCTCGCTGCGGGTGCGCATGGGTATCCACACGGGTCATGCCGACGCGCGTGACGGGGACTATTTCGGTTCGGCGGTGAACCGGGCGGCGCGGCTGATGTCGGTGGCGCACGGCGGCCAGATCGTGGTGTCGCTGACGACCGAGGAGCTACTGCGCGACGGCGACGTCGAGCTGGTCGATCTCGGTGAGCACGCGTTGCGTGACCTGTCCCGGCCCGAGCGCGTGTTCCAGGTGGCGCACCCTGGTCTGGAAGGCGAGTTCCCGCCGTTGACGTCCTTGGATGCCTTTAGGGGGAACCTGCCGGTGCAGGTCACTTCGTTCGTGGGCCGCAGTGACGACGTGGCGCGCATCCTGGGGGTGCTTGACGAGGCGGTGCTGGTGACGTTGACGGGTACAGGGGGTGTGGGTAAGACGCGTCTGGCGGTGCAGGTGGCGGCTGAGGTGTTGCCGGGGTTCGGGGACGGGGCGTGGTTCTGTGAGCTGGCCGCAGTCGATGACGGCGACGCGATGGCCCAGGTCATCGCGGCGACGCTTGGCTGTCGACAGCATCAGGGCCTGTCGTTGACGGACAGCGTGGTCGAGTACGTCAAGGTCCGCGAGCTGTTGTTGGTGTTGGACAACTGCGAGCATCTCCTTGACGACGCGGGCGCGTTCGCGGATGCGGTGATGCGCCGGTGTCCGAGGGTCAAGGTCCTGGCGACGAGCCGGGAGGCCTTGGATGTGGCGGGTGAGCGGGTCCTGCGGGTGCGGTCGCTCGACGCGCCCGCATCGTCGGCGACGAGTGACGAGTTGGTGCACAGCGCGGCGGTCCAGTTGTTCGCGGATCGGTGTGCGGATGTGGGCGCGGACACGGCGTGGGACGCCCGGCAGTGGACGGCGGTCGGTGAGATCTGCCGGCGGGTCGACGGCATGCCGCTGGCAATCGAGTTGGCCGCGGCGCGTACAGCCTCGATGAGCCCGCTCGACATCGCCGAGCATCTCGATGAGCGGTTCCGGCTGCTGACCGGCAAACGCCGCGGTCGAGTCGATCGGCACCAGACGTTGCGGGCCACGGTCGAGTGGTCTTATCAGCTCCTGGACCGCGACGAGCGGGCAGTGTTCGACCGGCTCGGCGTGTTCGCCGGTTCGTTTGACGGTCCGGCCGCGGTGGCGGTGGCCAGCGATGGCGACCTCGACACCTGGGAGGTGACCGAGGCGGTATCGAACCTCGTCGCCAAGTCGATGCTGGGCGCCGAGACCGGTCCTGACGGGACCAGTCGGTACGCAATGAACGAGACGCTGCGCCAGTACGCCCGAGAACGTCTCGACCAGTCCGGCGACACGGACCGGTGCCGGCGGGCCCACGCCCAGCACTACGCGAGCTGGGCAGACGACGCCGGCTATGGCCTTACCGGCCCCGACGATGTGCTCTGGCTGACGCGGCTGCGCGCCGAGATCGACAACGTCCGCTCCGCAGTCGGTTGGGCGCTCGATCGCCACGACCCGAAGGAACAAGAACTCGGCCTTAGCATCCTCGCCTCCCTTGTGGAAGCACGCACCGCCCGGGAGACGGGGCTGGGCGCGCTGTCCGCCCAGGCCGTCCCGGCGGCCGAAGCAAGTCGCGCCGAATTACGTGTCCCCGTGTTGACGGTGGCGGCGTATCACGAGTGGAACCAAGGCCGCGTCGAGTACGCCCGGGAGCTCGCGCACGCCGCCATGCGCGACGGCATCATCGCCACGACCGCGAACCCCTTCGCGCCTTCCCAAGCCGCAGTGGCCTTCGAGATGACGGCCGGCAACCACGCGCTCGCGCTCCATATCCTCGACGACACCCGAGGCGCGCTCGACACCCTCGACAACCTTTTCGCCCAGACCTTCTTCCTGACCTCGACCGCGACGTTTGCGGCGATGGCCGGGCGAATCGACGACGCGCGCGCCGACGCCGAACGCGCAGCCGAACTGGCCCGCCGATCAGGCAACGTGAACCTCCTCGCCAGCTCCCAGCACGCCGCCGCCTGGGCCCTCCAGCGCGACGATCCCGCCGCCGCGCTCGCCGCCGCCGAGCAGTACCTCGACCTCTACCACGAGTCCGACATCGCCGCCTTCGCGGCGAGCAGCGTCATGGCGCTCGCCGGTGGCCTCCGCGCCCGCCTCGGCGACGACGATGGCGCGCTCGAACTGTTCCACGAAGCCATCATCGTCGGGCGCGACCAAGGCACTCGCCCCCAACTCGCCGCCGCGCTCGACTGGGCCCTGAGCGCCCTTACCAGGACCGGGCGACCCGACGTCGCCGCCACCGTCCTCGGTGCCCTCACCAGGGGCGCCCTCGCCGGCGTCGGCAACTTCCCCGGGGTCGACGCCGCCCGAGCGCGAATGCTCGATCGCGTCCGAGCCTTGCTCGGCAACGACGAGACCGACCAGCTCGTCGCCCGCGGAGCCACCATGAGCTACGACGAACTCGTCGAGTACGCACTCGATCACCTCGACCGACCCGACACAGCCGAGACTGACCGCGACAGCGCCGAGGGGCGGGATGGCTGAGCTACCGACAGGGACGGTGACCTTCCTCTTCACCGATCTGCAGGGTTCCTCGCGCCTGTGGGAGGAGCATCCCGAGGCGATGCGGTCCGCGTTGGCGCGCCATGACGAAATCCTGCGCGAGGCGATCGAGGCGCACGAGGGGTCCGTCGTCAAGATGACTGGCGATGGCGCGCACGGCGCGTTCGCGACGGCGCACCATGCGGTCGCGGCCGCGGTGGCTGCGCAGCTCGCGTTGGGAAACGAGCAGTGGGGGGCCACGGGTCCGTTGCGGGTGCGAATGGGCCTCCACTCGGGGGTCGCCGAACAGCGGGCCGGCGACTATTTCGGCCCGGTGCTGAATCGGGCAGCGCGGTTGATGAGTGTTGCCCATCCGGGTCAGGTGCTCTGCACCCGTGCGACGGCGGATCTCGTCCGTGACTCGCCTCCGGCGCGCGTCGGGATCGTCGACCTTGGCGGTCACCGCCTGCGCGACCTAGAGCGGCCCGAGGTGGTGTTCCACGTCATACATCCGGACCTGCCGAGCGACTTCCCGCCCCTGCTCAGCGCGGGCGGTGTGCTGGGTAATCTGCCTCGTCAGCTGACGTCGTTCGTCGGCCGCGAAGACGACCTGATGTCGATCGCGCGCGAGCTCGACCAGACATCCGTGGTGACGCTCACGGGTGTCGGCGGGGTTGGCAAGACCCGGCTCGCGCTCGAGGTGGCGGCGCGTACGGTGGACCGCTGGCGTGACGGCGCCTGGCTGTGCGAGCTCGCCGGCGTGCGCGACGCCGACGCAGTGTTTGACGCGGTGCTGGACATGTTCGATATCGAGCCGGGACAGGGCGATAGCGCGGCGGACGCACTCTTGCGCTTCCTGCGGTCCAAGGAGCTGGTGATTGTGCTCGACAACTGCGAGCACTTGTTGAAGCCGGCGGCGCGACTGGTGACCGAGGTAGTGCGGTCGTGTCCAGGAGTGCGGGTGCTGGCCACGAGCCGGGAGGGTCTGAACGTCGCCGGGGAGCGGATCCTTGCGGTGGCGTCGCTCGACGTCCCCGAGTCGTCCGAAGACGTCGGGGTGATCGCGGCGAGTGACGCGGTGCGGTTGTTCGTTGCCCGGGCGCGGGCGGTCCGGTCGGGGTTCGTTCTGGATGCCCACAACGCAGTGGCGGTCGCTCAGATCTGTGGGCGGCTCGACGGCGTCCCCCTCGCCATCGAGCTGGCTGCCGCCCGCGTCGGGATGCTGACCCCCGCTGACCTCGCCCAGCGCCTCGATCAGCGCTTCCACCTGCTCACGGGCGGCGAGCGCGGCGCCGTCGAGCGCCATCAGACCCTCCGCGCAGCCATCGACTGGTCCTACGAACTGCTCGACGACGCCGAGCGCCGGCTGCTCAATCGTCTCAGTGTCTTTGCCGGTGGATTCACGCTCGCAGCGGCCGAGTCGGTCGCGGCGGGTGACGGTATCGAGGCGTCCGAGGTGTTCGAGCTGCTGGCGGGACTGGTGGCGCGCTCGCTCGTCCTGGCGGACACTGAAGGTGCCCAGGCGCGGTATCACCTTCTTGAGACGATCCGTCAATACGCCGAGGAACGCCTGGCCGAGACCGGCGAGACGACGAGGCTCCGCGACTCGCACGCTCGCTTTTTCGCGGCGCTCATCGAGGAGGCCGCCGCCGGCCTGACGACACCGGCGCAGCTGGAGTGGCTGGCGCGCATCCATCCCGACGTCGACAACATCCGGGTCGCGCTCGGCTGGGCGATCGAGCGCGAAGACGCCGACACGGTCCCGCGGTTCTACACACGCCTCTACGGACACGACGAGGAGTGGGCCGGCTTCTCCGAGGTCAGTCGAGCCCGGAATGCCAGCGCGGCGGCAGCGTCAAGGATCGGCGGAGTAGCGGGCGACCCGCGTTTCTCGATCATCCTTGCGTGTGCCGCCGTGCATGCGTCGTGGCGGGGCGAGGTCGAGGACATGCACCGATACCTGGAGAAGGCGCTCACGGCCGAGGAACAGTTGGAGGTGGAACCCAGCGGCGTGGTGACGGGAGTGCGCAGCTGGGTGGCCATGGTCGACGGCCGCCTCGACGACTACCGGCGCTACGCCGACGAGGACATGGCCCTGTGGCGAGCGACCGGGAATCGCGTGCCCCTCGCGAGGAGCTTGAGTGGCTCGGCGATGGCGCGTGCCCTCAAGGGCGAGGAGATGGATGTTGCTGTCGCCGAGGCAGATGAGGCCCTCACGCTCGCCGAGGCGACCGGGATTCCCACGGTCCTCCTGAGTGTGGAAGCGTCCGCGGCGTTCGTGCTCGCCGACGTCCAACCCGAGCGTGCTCGTACGCTGATGGAGGACGCCGTCCGTCGGTGGGCCGTCATCCCGGGCTATGCCCGCTCGCCGGTGCATTCGGTCCTCGGTGACGTTGCAGAGCGTGTCGGTGACCGGCGGCTCGCACTGGAATATTTCGTGCTGGGCATGGACGAGTGGCACTGGCTCGGAAACGCCGAGCTCGTCGGCCGGATGCTGCGGCGCATCGGCCTCTTGCTCGTCGAGCACCAGCCCGAGGCCGCCGCGCTGATCATCGGTGCGGGCTTGACACGCACGCGCGCCGCGACCCTGACCGAACGAGTCAACGCGTACCATCGGGAGGGGATCGCGGTTCTCGATGTTGCGATCGGTGCCGACCGGTGCCGGATGCTCCAGGCGGACGGCGCGGCGTTGGACGAATACGAAGCGGTCGTTATGGCCCGTGCCGCAGCAGCCCGCGAGCTCGCCCGACTCAACGATCCCCCGTGAACCGATGTAGAGGGTCTGAAGCCCGTGCTGGGACCCCGCGACCGGCGCGCCTAACCAGCGTCTTCAAGTTCCGCGGGCCATTGCCAGCGCCGCGGGGACCACTCGGCGACGAGGTGCCGGGAGTTGACGCAGTCCGGGGTCCCGCAGACCGGGCGCGCCGCGCAACCCTCGGGTAACGGCCCGTACGCGAGCATCCAGCTGAAGTCCTGCGCCGAACGCGCCTGCCCCGCGAACCAGAACACCGGGGTTCCGTAGGGCCGCAGCGCGCCGCGCCAGCGGAAACACAAGTCCGGGTCGTCATGCTGCTCGACCTTGTGCAAGAACCGCGGAACGTCCTTCTCGTCGTACCCCGACACCGCGGTCATGTCCCCAAGCATAGAGACCCGTGGGCCCTCTTTCTTGCTTCCTTGCCTAGTTCCATTCCCGTTGTCGATCGCGGTGTCGCGCGAGCCTGACGCTTTCGCAGGAGAGCGCCCGCGGCGGGGTTGTTGCGATAGTGCAAGGGTGCGCGGTACATGTAGTGGTGAGCGGGCCGGGGGATGGGGCTGCCCCCTGGGGGACGCGCGTGAAGCAAATCGTTGAATAAGCCAATTGATCATGAAACGTTCGCGTGTTCATGAATGACTCATCGCGAGGCCGCGTATGTGGGCAGGCGCGCTGGTTACGTGATCATGTGCGGGCTACTGAGCGCGGAAGTAGCCGTGCTCGGAGTCGTAGGTCCAAAGCGTGGGAAGCAGTGTTCCGCGAGCACAGTCCGGCACGCAGTTGTCGATGTAGCTGATGAGCTTGGTGCCTTGCACGGTCGGGTTCTCTGTGAGGGTGTCACCATCGGGAGTCCCGAAGGGGACGTTTCTCCACACCCCGGAGGCACTGCTAACTACTTGACCTAAAGGACGGTTCGCACCCGTCCCGGAGACAATGAAGTCCGGAACGCCGTCACCCGTCACGTCAGCAGCCAGAATCTGCAGGTTGTTTGAGCCCGCAACGCGCTCAATGTCGTGCTGGGGCGCCCAGGTGCTGTCGTGGAACGCCCAGATCTGCACGATCTGTGAGGACGGGTACGTAGTTGCAGCGGTAGGGATCCCGCCAACACGGACAACTGCCGAAACGACGGACGCGGGCGGCATGCTGTGGCTTGTCTGAGCCCATGAGTCTTCGGGCGACGAGCTAGCACTCGCAGAAGATGACTTGGACGCGGACCGGCCACTATCTCCACGAAGAAACAGGGCCCAGAACCCAACTGCTACGGCCACAAGTAGGATGGCTGCAGTCACGAATATGAGCACGCGCGTCGGCGAGAAGCGGTGTGGGGATGCCCACCGTGGCATGGGCGGGGCTTGGTGCGCTTGCGTCGTCCGAGGTGCAACGAGTGGTTCGCCGCACTCGCCGCAGAACTGTTGCCCCGCGGGGTTCTCATGGCCGTTCGCGCACCGAACTGCGCTCGGCGGCATCTCGGAGCCGCAGACGCCGCAGAAGCTGTAAGAGCTCGGATTTTCGTGTCCGTTCACGCACTGAACCTTCGTGTCGCTATCCACCTCATTGACACTTCGGTCGTTCACATGCGTGGGCCGAGACCGCGGGGGCGCGACGGGTGTGGAAGGGCTAGTCGGTGGAGGTGGAGGGCTCGGGCGTGGAGTCGCTGTAGGTGTAGGAGGCGAATAGCCGTGCCGGTCACGGGCGGCCACAACGGCAACTAATGGTGTCATCAGAATGAGTGACGCCCAATAGCAAACAGTCACGACAATCGGGCCAATCACAATGATCCACAAGATGCCGAGCCCGATACTGCCGTCTACCTCGATGCCGATAATTGGAAGCCGCCCACCAACGAACGCGATGACCGTGCACCACGTATCGAAGACGGCAGCAGCCAGTCCGATCAAGATCGCGACCGCCTTGACTACCGGTTGGCGCTCTTCGGTCTCGTTCATCTGAACTCAGCCTGTCATCGCCCTCTTTTTCCGCCTGTGCTGACGGAAGAACGGAATCGAGATCGCGACACCAATACCGACCGCTATCCAGAACGCCAACACCGCGGTGCCTCGGGCGTCGTCGGCGGCCTGTCGGCATTCCTGTGTTGGCACGGGATCGGCTGCTGTTCCGCACGAGTTTGGTAGTTGCTCACGACGGTAACGTCCGTCGAACTCAAATAAGCCGAACGCGATGAAGAAGACAATGACGGCAATACCTAACCACAGCCACTTGCGGGACGAAGCTGGCGCTGATCGAGATGGCGGCGGGTGCTCAGACGTGCCGAGAGTTGCTTACCCCGGAAGCATGAGCAGCTGTGCGCGCTTGCCTCTCATGCGCGCGGAGGACTGCTTTGTCAGGGTGGATCCTTTCATCGTGCTGCGTGTCCACGCGTGGAAGCGCGGCCCCGCAGTACCCGCAGAAGTTTTGCCCGGCAGGGTTCTCATGGCTGTTGGGACAAGTCACACTGCCCGGTAGCTCGATCAGCGCCCCGCACCCACCGCAGTACTGCTGACCCTCGGGGTTCTCATGGCCGTTGGCACATCGAATCGTCATGTCCAACATCCCATGTCAGGTGTCGCGCCCGACTGGCGCGCTCGGAACGCGCTGCCCCCGCATCGGTGGGCACGAGGCATCATCCATCCGGCGCGGCTCCTCGGACTAGAGCACTTCGCGAGCGCCAACTAGGGCTTCGAATCTATTGCTCGGCAGGTAGTTCGAGAACCCGAAGTCGCTCGGACTTGTTGGCGAAGCCAGTAGTGGGCGGGGCTCAAGTGTGCGCAGCCGCAAGAGCACCTCTCTGTGATCGTCCTGGCTCGCCGTGACTAGATCAATCCTCGGGCGCGCGGGCACTAGTTCCTGAAGTAGCGACAGGAATCCTTCCTCCGCAGCCCGCCATCCGATGATGAGCACTCTGTCGATTTGGGGCAACATTTCACGTAGGACATCGACATGCGAATCTGGACACTCAAACTCCTGCTTCTTGTCCATGGGGATAGCGATTGCTGGAAGGCAGACGCGCGCGAACTGTTCACCCGTTGGACTCACAACGTGATTCGGTGTTGGCAGATAGGCGTAGTCCCTTGTTACATCAGTCTCTGACATTGCGCGGATCATCCATAGAGTCACGTCATGCACCACGCGTTCTTCGATCGGTGGTGATCCACCCGGTTGTTTGTTGAGAGGCGGGCGAACTACACGGCCCCAGTCGCATGACCCATGAAGCTTGATGAGCTTGAAGCTCTCGCTGTTGATGCAGTGCCTTAACTGTTCGTCGGGTGCAACGTCGTAGTTCTGTTCGCACGCGCGGTCAAGCAATGTGTCGTAGTTAAACGTCACGTAGGTGACAGGTTCCTTCGTGTCGGACTGCCACCTACAGATCTTCCACAGGAGATCGCCGTAGCTGGTGCTGCCGTGCATGTTTTCGGGCCAACGCATCGAGCAGTCAAACAGGACCTGCTGAAGATAGAACCGTAACGCCCGAAGCTGACGCTCAAGCGCGAAGTCAGGATTGCTCGGGTCTTGAGCTCTGCCCTGGAGCTCAGTCAAACGGCGCTCAACTGGTACGCCTGCCTCGATCGCTCGCCGCATCGGCTGCATGAGCGGCATAACCTCAGAAAAGTGATCAGCAACGCGCGAAAAGTTCACCCTGTTCTCGAACAGTTGCATCGCAAGCGGAGGTCGATAGTTCTCCGCCTTGATTTCGTGCGGTGAAGTTGCCGGTAGTCCAAGAGCAGTGCTGCCCATCATTGAGTCGTACGAAGCACCAGCACCGACTATGACGAGCAACACGTGTGGACTACGCAGTCTCGAAGCGCGAAGCGGCGCGCTGCAACGCGTCTCGCATATATGACACGGCCTGCCGGCGTTCCAGCCAGCAGGGCTGACGGGTGTCCTCGGGGTTGGCGACTAGCTGCCACCACCACACGAGCCGCCCATCGAGGTTGCGATGGGTAAGCCGGTATCCATTCGCTGCGGCGACGGCCTCAGTGTCCATCAGCTGGTCGAGGTCGTTACGGACACTCCGAGGGCGTCTCCGAGTCGGGTGATGCTCTTACCGATGATGTCGGAGCGATCTGACTGATCGAATGGCGTGAACGCGCTCAGGAAATTGAAGGCAGCAACGCCGCGACTGACCCTGACGACCTGGTAGTCCGCGTAGAGAGCTTCGCTGCTTGAACCCTTGCGAACCGTGATCTTCGCTTGGTAGCTGACCTGTTCGTCACCGACTGACGGGCTGGACTCGGCCCCCACGTCGACTGTGAGGCTGTCGTAGCTCACGTTGTCCTTCTTGAGGCTGCTCTTCACATTCGGGGCCAGTATGTCCTTGAGGCATCCAGCGATCTCTGAACTAGAGACAATGCGCATGAACTCGTCCGCGCCAGTCGCGTCGGACCACACGTACACGATGTTCGCAACTGCCTGCCCGTTGCCCTGCTCAAAACGTGGTGACCGAGCGTTAGTCTGTCGGCGCAGCTTGCGGTACTCGGGGTAGTACGTGCGGCAGGCTCGGTTGTTTCGTGGCGCTGTCATGGATGGGACTGAACCCTGCCGGTAGCCCGCCGGCATGTCGTCAACCGTGAGCACACCAGCCTTCGCGATCTCACGGTCGCTGGTCCCACTAGCGGAAGCCGATGTCGCGATGAGCCCGCTCAACGCGACGGCCAGGCCCAAGGTGCCTATGCCCGCCCTGAACGCCATCTCTCTCCCTCCGAGGGCCCCGCCACATCCTGTCACCGCTCCGACCGCATGAGTCGCTGCTGACCCTCACCGATCACCAACCATCCAGACGCACTAGTGCGATTACGGACACGCCGATAGCTCGGCCTTGTAGCAGGTTTCAGTCCGAGCACGAGCGACAAGGCCGCGGCTCGCCCAGTCGCCTCGCGGCAGCGGCTTGCGGACACAGCGGGTGGTGTGCGCCGGCCCCGAACTGGCGGCCCCTCGAGGCCCTCCCCCATACCGGAG
>Ga0066903_100005559_pt1 | contig 10968 bp, 9 predicted proteins | sample PanSoiMetaGPlot1_FD_67491 | JGI IMG/M metagenome (GOLD analysis project Ga0066903, IMG submission 67491) | Tropical forest soil microbial communities from Panama analyzed to predict greenhouse gas emissions - Panama Soil - Plot 1 (version 2) | ecosystem: Environmental > Terrestrial > Soil >...
TTCGGCGACGGCGGCCGCCAGCCGGGACAGTTCTTCGGCGTGCACAGCATCGCGACCGACTCGAAGGGCAACCTCTACACCACCGAAACCTACGAAGGGAAGCGCCTGCAGAAGTTCGTCTACAAGGGCGTCGGCCCGGTGCGCAAAGGCAACCAGGGCGTGGTCTGGCCGACCCGCAGCTAGAGCCGGGCGGGTCGTTCGCTCGGGCCGTTGCCCGACGCGTCATGCGCGCTACCGGCGCAGCGCCCTTGCCCGGATGGCGTTGAGCGTCGTCTGCGTCGTGATCGCCTGCGGGTCGAGGCGGATCTCGATGAGCGAGGTCTTCGCCGATGCGACGCAGCGCTCGAACGCCGGCGCGAACTCGCTGGTTTCCTCGACCGTCTCGCCGTGCGCACCGAACGCGCGCGCGTACGCCGCGAAGTCCGGATTGCGCAAGCTCGTGCCGTGGACGCGGCCGGGATAGTCGCGCTCCTGGTGCATGCGGATCGTGCCGTACATGCCGTTGTTGACGACGATGAAGATCACCGCGGCGTCGTACTGCACCGCGGTCGCGATCTCCTGGCCGTTCATCAGGAAGTCGCCGTCGCCGGAGAAGGCGAGCACCATCCGGTTCGGGGCCGCGATCTTCGCGGCGACGCCCGCCGGTGCGCCATAGCCCATCGCTCCGGAGGTCGGGCCAAGTTGCGTGCGGAAGCGCGGGTGCTGATAGAAGCGGTGCACCCAGCCGGAGAAGTTGCCCGCGCCGTTCGTCAGGATCGCGTCTTCGGGAAGCCGCCGCTTCAGCCAGTCGACGATCTCCCACATCTGCACGCGGCCCGGATTCTCGCGCCGCCCGATCCATTCGCGGTAGTCAGCGTTTGCCGCGACGGTGCGCTCGCGCCACCGCGCGGGATCGACCGGCTTCATCGCCGCGGCCGCCGCCGCGAATCCGCGCATGCCCGAGTTGATCGGCAGGTCGGCCTGATAGACGCGGCCGAGCTCCTCGGCGCCGGGATGGACGTGCACCAGTCGCTGCGCCGGGCGCGGCGGCTCGAGCAGGGTGTACGCGCTCGTCGTCATCTCGCCCAGGCGCGGGCCGATCGCGAGCACGAGGTCCGCCTCCTTCACGCGCTGCGCGAGCTTGGGATTGATCCCGATCCCGACGTCGCCGGCGTAGTTCGGGTGGCGGTTGTCGAAGAGGTCCTGGAAGCGGAATGCGCACCCGACCGGGAGCGCGTTCGCCTCGGCGAACTTGCGCAAGTTCGCGCACGCCGCCTCGTCCCAGCCGCTCCCGCCGAGGATCGCGATCGGCCGCTCCGCGCGCAGGAGCATCTCGCGCAGCCGCGCCATGTCCTCTGGACCCGGATACGGCTGCACTTCCCGGTAGGGGTCGGTGTCGGGAACGGCCGCCGTCGCGGTGGTGACGTCCTCGGGGAGCGCGAGCACGACCGGGCCCTTGCGCCCGGACATCGCGCAGTGGAACGCGTGGCTCACGAATTCCGCGGTCCGGTCGGCGCGGTCGATCGAGCCCACCCACTTCGCCATCTGCCCGAACATCCGGCGATAGTCGACCTCCTGGAACGCCTCGCGCTCGACGAAGTCGGTGCCGACCTGGCCGACGAAGAGGATCATCGGCGTCGAGTCCTGGAACGCCGTGTGCACGCCGATCGACGCGTTGGTCGCGCCGGGTCCGCGCGTGACGAAGCAGATCCCCGGCTTCCCGGTGAGCTTCCCGTAGGCCTCGGCCATGTAAGCCGCGCCGCCGTCCTGCCGGGCGACCACGAGCTTGATCGCCTCGCGCGCGTCGTACAGCGCGTCGAGCACCGCGAGGTAGCTCTCCCCGGGCACGCAGAATGCGGTGTCGACGCCGTGCACCTTGAGCGCGTCGACGAGGATCTGGGCGGTCGTGCGTTCCTTCAGCTCGCGCTTCATAGCCTGATCCATTCGTCGCAGAACATCTGGTATCTCTGGGTCTTCGGCTTGTCCTGGTCCTCGGCCAGCACGTAGCGGATCGACGTCTTCCCCTTGAGCTCGCGCGGCAGGATCATCACCCGCACGAAGCTGGTCGGCTCCCGCTCGGACGCGTGCGCGAGCACCGGATCCGGCCCCGCCTCGAACCAGGCCTCGCCGGGTTCGATCGCGTGCACGACGACGTTGCTCACGTTCACCCGCAGCTCGCCGGCGAGCAGGCAGCGGATGCCCGGTCCCTCATGCGTGTGCGTGTACGCGATCCCCGCGAGCGGAAAGTCGACGCGGTCGCAGCGCATGAGATAACCGCCGGGACGGTCGAGCTCGACCGCGTGCGCGAGCGTGGCCGCGCCGGCGGACGCGGGCCCGGCGGGCAGAAGCTCCCAGCGCAGCAGCGTCGCCCCGTCGTTCCCGCCAGTGATCTCGCAGGGAACCGCGCCGTGCCACGCGCTGTTCGCGGCCAGGGTCGCGGCCTGGCCGGCCGCGCGGATCGTGGCGTCCCCCTCGCGCACGTAGACCACTCGATTCGCGGCGTCGAGCGGCGCGGGCAGCGCTGCCTTCGCCGCGAGCCGGTCGACGTAAAGCGCGAGGACAAACGCCGCCACCGGCCGCTCGCGCCTTACGCGCCCTTCCCCGCCTTGAGCATCGCCTCGAGCTTCGGGGCGAAGAACGGCGTCGGGTTGAGGATGCGCGACTTCTGGCGCTGGATCAGCGGCTGGATCTTCTTCGCGTACGCCTGCCAGGCGGGATCGGTCTGCATCTTCGCGCGGAGCTCCGAGCGCTGCTTGAGGTCGTCGTAGCCCCACATGTGGATCACGAGATTCAGCTCGCCGATCTCGCTCGTGTAGTACCCCACCATTGCCGGGAGATGGCGGGTCTGGATGGCCATCCCTTCCTCCGTGTAGTGCTTCAGGTACTCGGGCAGCTTGCCGGGGTAGAGCGTATAGATCCGTTCTTCGACGAACATCACCTGTCCTTTCAGCGATGGCGGTGCGTGCGATTCTAGACCGCCGGGCTCACGTACGAGGTCTTCACCGTCGTGTAGAACTCGACGGCGTAGCGTCCCTGCTCCCGTGGTCCGTAGCTTGAGCCTTTCCGCCCGCCGAACGGCACGTGGTAGTCGACGCCCGCCGTCGGGAGGTTCACCATCACCATGCCGGCGGCGGAGTTGCGCTTGAAGTGCTCGGCGTGCTTCAGCGACGTCGTCGCGATGCCGGACGACAGCCCGAAGGGCGTATCGTTCGCGACTGCGAGCGCCTCGTCGTAATCCTTCACCCGGATCACCGAGGCGACCGGGCCGAAGATCTCCTCGCGGTTGATCCGCATCTGCGGCGTCGTCTCGGTGAAGAGGGCCGGCGACAAGTAGTAGCCGTCGGTCGCACGCTTGAGCCGCTCGCCGCCCGCCGCGAGCTTCGCGCCTTCGCCCTTCCCCACGTCGATGTACATGAGATCCTGCTCGAGCTGCTTCGGGTCGACCACCGGGCCGATATCGGTGCCGTCCTTGAGCGCGTGGTCGACCTTCAGCGTCTTCATCTTGTCGGTGAGCGCCCCGACGAAGCGGTCGTGGATACCCTGGGTGACGACCAGCCGGCTCGACGCCGTGCAGCGCTGGCCGGTGGAGAAGAACGCGCTCTGCACCGCGACGTTCACGGCGACGTCGAGGTCGGCGTCGTCGAGCACGACCTGCGGGTTCTTGCCGCCCATCTCGAGCTGCACTTTGGCAAGCCGCGCGACGCAGTTCTGGGCGACCCGCTTGCCCGTCTCCACCGACCCGGTGAAGCTCACCGCGTCGACGTCCGGAGAAGTCGAGACGAGTTCGCCGACCACCGAGCCTCGCCCCATCACTAGATTGAAGACGCCCTTCGGCAGCCCGCTGTGCGAGAGGATGTCGGCAAGCGCCCACGCCGACCCCGGCACCAGGTCCGCCGGCTTGAACACCACGCAGTTCCCGTACGCGAGCGCGGGCGCGATCTTCCACGCCGGAATCGCGAGCGGGAAATTCCACGGGGTGATGATCCCGACGACGCCGACTGGCTCGCGTGTGATCTCCACCCGGATCCCGGGACGGACCGAGGGAAGCATCTCGCCCGCTAGCCGCACGCACTCGCCGGCGAAGAACTTGAAGAGGTAGCCGGCGCGCGTCGCCTCGCCGATGCCTTCGGGCTTGGTCTTCCCCTCCTCGCGGGAGAGCAGCGTGCCGAGCTCCTCTTTCCGGGCCAGGATCTCGTTGCCGATCTTGTCGAGGGCGTCGGCGCGCGCCTGGATGCTCCCGCGCGACCACGCGGGGAATGCGGCGCGGGCGGACGCGATCGCGGCGCGCACTTGCTCCTCGTCGGCGCGTGCGTACTCGCCGACGATGTCGGCGACGTTGGAGGGGTTGACGTTCGGCGCGGCGGCGGCGGCGGCCACCCACTCGCCGGCGATGTAGTTCTGGTGCGCTGGCATGCGAGCTCCGGAGGCGTTGTTGGACGGGGGCGCCAAGTATGGACCTAGCCAGCCGTCCCGGCCATGTCCGAGCGCGCGGGGATCGGTCGCTCAGCTCGCCCCGGCGGGCTCGGGCGGTCGCCGCGCCAATAGATCGGGCACTCGCGCTTCATAGGCCGCGGCAATGCGCAGCAGCTCCGCATCGCCTTTTGGCCGGCCGATCAGCTGCAGTCCGGCGGGCCAGCGCCCGTTGGGGTGGAATCCGGCGGGCACGCTGATCGCGGGCAGTCCGGCGAACGTGGCGTAGATCGTGACCTCCATCCAGCGGTGGTACGTGTCCATCACGCGGCTCGCGACCTGCCTGGGCCAACGCTCGCCGACCGCGAACGGCCAGACCTGCGTGACCGGCAGCGCCAGAACGTCAAAACGCTCGAACATGTGGAGCAGGTGGGTATGGAAAGCAGTCCGCACCTCGGCTGCCTTCATGAAGTCCATCACGCCGAGACCGAGCGCCTGGTCGTATTCCCACTGCGCCTCGGGCTTGATGTGCTCGCGTGCGCCTGGCCGCGTGAGCAGCGGCGCCACGCGCAACCCGACGAGCGCCCGACGCCACAGGAGCCACGCGTTCCACACCGCGCGTGCATCGAAGCCGAGCGCGGTTGCTTCGACCGCCGCACCGGCGACGGCGAATCGTCGGAGCGCCTGCTCGCACGCCGCGAGCAGGCCGTCCTCGACCGCGAGATATCCGTCGAGATCACCCAGCCACGCGATTCGCAGATTCTCCGGCGCGGCGCGTTCGCCCTCGTCAAGCATCGCTTCCGGCCCCTCCGCGATCGACAACGGGACGCGCGGGTCATAGCCGGCCTGGATCGCGAGCAGCCTCGCGAGGTCGCGCACCGTGCGTGCCATCGGCCCTTGCGTGCTCAGCTGGCTGACCCAGATGTCCGCGGCGGGCCAGGGCGGGACGCGCCCCTGGCTCGGGCGCAGCCCGAAGACGTTGTTCCAGGCGGCCGGGTTGCGCAGCGAACCCATGAAGTCCGAACCGTCGGCCACGGGGAGCAGGCGCTGCGCCAGCGCCACCGCGGTGCCGCCACTCGAGCCGCCCGCGCTCACCGCCGGATCCCAGGCATTGCGCGTCGCGCCGAAGAGGCTATTGAAGGTATGCGATCCCAGGCCGAACTCGGGCACGTTCGTCTTCCCGATGACGATGCAGCCGGCGGCTTTCATGCGCGCCGTCATCACCGCGTCCTCGGTCGCGACGGCATCCTTGAGCAGCGTGCAGCCGAAGGTCGTCGGAAAGCCAGCCGCGTGCGCGGCGTCCTTGATCGCCTGCGGGATGCCGTGCAGCCACCCGCGCGAGTGGCCACGCGCGAGCTCGGCGTCGCGCTCGTGGGCCTCGCGCAGCAGCACGTCTTCGGCGGCGAGATTCACGATCGCGTTGAAGTGCGGGTTGAGGCGGTGGATGCGGGCGAGGTAGGCCTGCATCACCTCGCGGCAGGAGATCTCGCGCGCGTGAATTGCGCGCGACAGCGCGTCGGCGTCGAGGTCGGTGAGATCGGCAGCATTCATGGGGTCCGGAATGCTACCCTGACTTAGAATACGTCCATCGTTCCCCGCCACCCGCAATCCATGATCGACGACATCCCCGGCCTCCGCCGCATCCTCGCAACCAGCAAGGTGATCGCCGTCGTCGGGCTCTCGGCCGACTGGTTCCGCCCGAGCAACTTCGCGGCGAAGTACTTGATCGAGCACGGCTACACGGTCGTTCCCGTCAACCCGCGCTACGACGTGATCCTCGGACAGCGGTGCTACAAGTCGCTCCGCGACGTCCCGGTGAAGGTCGACATCGTCGACTGCTTCCGCAAGACCGAGGACATCATGCCGATCGCCGAGGACGCGATCGCGATCGGCGCGAAGGTGCTCTGGCAGCAGCTCGGCGTGCGCAACGTCGAGGCCGCGAAGCGGGCCGAGGCCGCGGGGCTCGAGGCGGTGATGGACCGCTGCGTGAAGATCGAGCACGGACGCCTCTTCGGCGGCCTCAACTGGGCCGGTGTGGACACGAAGGTCGTCTCCGCCAAGCGCCCGAAGTACATCGCCAACTGAAAGCGCGCCAATGCCCGATCGCCAATTCGGCTTCGAGACGCTCGCGCTACACGCCGGGCAAATTCCCGACGCGAGCACCGGCGCGCGCGCGGCGCCGATCTACCAGACGACCTCTTTCGTCTTCGACTCCGCGGAGCATGCGGCGAGCCTATTCAACCTGCAGACCTTCGGCAACGTCTACTCGCGCATCTCGAACCCGACGGTGGCGGTGCTCGAGGAGCGCGTCGCGGCGCTCGAGGGCGGCCGAGCGGCGCTCGCCACTGCGACCGGACAGGCGGCCGAGGCCACAGCGATCATGACGCTCCTCGAGGGCGGTGATCACGTCGTCTCAGCGGCGACGCTCTACGGCGGCACGCACACGCTGCTCGGCGTCAACCTGAAGCGGTTCGGCATCGAGGCGAGCTTCGTCGACCCGGATGAGCCGGACAACTTCCGGCGCGCGCTCACGAAGAAGACCAAGCTCCTGTTCGCCGAGACGCTCGGCAACCCGTCGATCAACGTCGCCGACATCGAGCGCATCGGCGCGATCGCGAAGGACGCGGGCGTCCCATTCGTCGTCGACAACACGGTGCCTTCGCCGTACCTCTGCCGGCCGCTCGCGCACGGCGCGGACATCGTCGTCCACTCGGCGACCAAGTACATCGGCGGCCACGGCACGACGATGGGCGGCGTCATCGTCGAGTCCGGCAAGTTCCCCTGGGGCAACGGCAAGTTCCCGGGCATGACCACGCCGTCGCCCGGATACCACGGCGTGATCTTTCACGAGACGTTCGGCGATTTCGGCTACATCATGCGCTGCCGGATGGAGACGATGCGCACGTTCGGGCCTTCGCTCTCGCCGTTCAACGCGTGGCTGCTTCTCCAGGGCCTCGAGACGCTGCCGCTGCGCATGGAGCGCCATTGCGCGAACGCGCTCGCGGTGGCGAAGTTCCTGCAGGGCCATTCCCAGGTCGCGTGGGTCAACTACCCGGGATTACCCGGCAACAAGTACTACGAGTTGACCCGCAAGTACCTGCCGAAGGGCGCGAGCGGGCTGCTCTCATTCGGGATCAAGGGCGGCGCGCGCGCCGGCGAGCGCTTCATCGAGGCGGCGACGTTCATGAGCCATCTCGCCAACATCGGCGATGCGAAGACGCTCGTGATCCACCCCGCCTCCACGACCCACCGGCAGATGTCGGAAGAAGACCAGGCGAAGGCGGGCGTCCTGCCGGAGATGGTCCGCATCTCCGTCGGGATCGAGACGCTGGACGATATCCTCTGGGACATCGACCAGGCGCTGCACGCGGCGGCGAAGGCATGAGGGGAGCGAGGGGCGAATGATCAGCTACGACGTCGTCGAGCACGGCAAGCCGCTACAGCGCGCAGTCAGGGAAACGCCCAAGCCGAAGGGCGCCGAGGTGCTCGTGCGCACGACACGGAGCGGCGTCTGCCATTCGGATCTCCATATCTGGGACGGATACTTCGATCTAGGCGGCGGCAAGCGCTTCTACGTCAAGGACCGCGGCTGCGTCCCGCCGTTCTCGCTCGGCCACGAGCCGTTCGGGGTCGTGGAGGCGCTCGGCCCTGACGCTAAGGGTGTGGCGGTCGGCGCCAAAGGGATCGTTTTCCCCTGGATCGGGTGCGGCGAGTGCGCAGTCTGCAAGGCGGGGCAGGACAACTACTGCCTCTCGCAGCGCTTCATCGGCGTCTTCCGTCCCGGCGCCTACGCATCGCACCTCCTCGTTCCGCACCCGCGGTACATCGTCGATGCGACCGGCGTCGATGACAGCTTCGCCGCGACGCTCGCCTGCTCGGGGGTGACGACGTTCAGCGCCATCCGCAAAATTCCGCCGCTCGCCGACCGGGACTGGGTCGTCGTGCTCGGCTGCGGTGGCCTCGGGCTGATCGCGCTCGCCACGCTGCGCGCGCTCGGCATCGAGCGCGTGATCGGGTGTGACATCGACGACGGCAAGCTCGCCGCGGCGCGCGACGCCGGCGCTCGCGAGACCGTCAACTCGCGCGACGGCCAGGCGGCACTCGTCCGGTTGCAGCAGATCTCGGGCGGCGCGGTCGCCGCCGCGCTCGACTTCGTCGGCATGCCGGCCACCGCGAACCTCGGCATCGCGGCGCTCGCGAAAGGCGGTCGCTACATCCTGTGCGGGCTCTTCGGCGGCGAGATCACGCTGTCGCTGCCGCCGATCCCGCAGCGCGCGATCGGGATCATCGGCTCGTACACGGGCAACCTCCAGGAGCTCCGCGACGTCGTCGCGCTCGCGAAGACCGGCAGGCTGAAGGCCCCACCGATCGAGGTGCGGCCGATCAGCGAGGTGAACCGAACGCTCGACGAGCTGCAGGCGGGCCGGATCGTCGGCCGCGTGGTGCTCGACGTGAACGAGGCCTGAGCGCGATGAAATTCACCGACTGGACCTCTTCCTACCCGACCGCGCGCCGCCCGACAATGGCGGCGAACGTCGTCTCGACGTCGCAGCCGCTCGCCGCGCAGGCCGGCGCGCGCGTCCTCGCCGAGGGCGGCAATGCGATGGACGCGGCGCTCGCCACCGCGATCACGCTCACTGTCGTCGAGCCGATCTCGAACGGGATCGGCTCCGACCTCTTCGCGATCGTCTGGGACGGCAAGGAGCTGCGCGGCCTGAACGCCTCGGGCCGCTCGCCCGCGGCGTGGACGCCGGAGTACTTCGCCGGCGAGAAGAGCGTCCCGCAGCGCGGCTGGAACAGCGTCACCGTGCCCGGCGCCGTCGCGGCGTGGGTCGAGCTCTCCGAGCGCTTCGGGCAGCTCCCGTTCGAGAGCCTCTTCGAGGCAGCGATCGGCTACGCGTTCAACGGCTACCTCGTCTCGCCGTTCGTGGCGCGGCGCTGGGACACGCAGGTGCCGGAGCTGCGCGACAAGCCGGGCTTCGCCCAGGCGTTCCTGCCGGGCGGCCGCCCTCCGCACGCGGGCGAGAAGTTCGTGTTCCGCGAGGCGGCGGCCACTCTCGAGCTCATCGCCGAGACGCGCGGCAAGGCCTTCTACGAGGGCGAGCTTGCCGGGAAGCTCGAGTCCCACGCCGCGGCGAACGGGGGCGCGATGGCGCGGAGCGATCTCGCCGAGCACCGGAACGATTGGGTCGAGACGATCACGCAGGACTACCGCGGCTACACGGTGCACGAGCTCCCGCCGAACGGCCAGGGGATCGTGTGCCTGATGGCGCTCGGGATCCTCTCGCACTTCGATGTCGCGAGCCTGCCGGTCGACTCGCCGGACAGCGTCCACCTCCAGATCGAGGCGGTGAAGCTCGCGTTCGCCGACGCGCGGCGCTTCGTCGCCGACCCGGCCGCGATGGACGTGAAAGTGCGCGCGCTTCTCGACCCCGACTACCTCAAGGGGCGCGCGAAGCTCGTCAACATGAAGCGCGCGCAGGACTTCGGGCACGGCACGCCGCCGCGCGGCGGCACGATCTACCTCACCGCGGCCGACGCGCAGGGGATGATGGTGTCGCTCATCCAGTCGAACTACATGGGCTTCGGGTCGGGCGTCGTCGTGCCTGGCACCGGGATCAGCCTGCAGAACCGCGGCGCCGGCTTCGTGCTGAAGCCGGGACATCCCAACTGCGTCGCGCCGCGGAAGCGGCCATACCACACGATCATCCCCGGCTTCGTGACGAAGGACGGCGAGCCGGTGATGAGCTTCGGGCTGATGGGCGGCACGATGCAGCCGCAGGGCCACACGCAGCTGATGGTGCGCATGATCGACTACGGCCAGTCGCCGCAGACCGCGATCGACGGACCGCGCTTCCGGGCAGTGAGCGGGCTCGACATCAACGTCGAGCAGTTCCCCGCCGCGACGATCGCCGAGCTCGAGCGGCGCGGCCATCGCATCCAGCAGATCGGCGAGGCCTACATGGACTTCGGCTGCGCGCAGATCGCACTCAAGGTGGACGGCGGCTATGTCTGCGCCTCGGATGCGCGGCGCGACAGCCTAGCGGTGGGGTTCTAGAAGACTTGGACTAGGGCGCGTTGCGCTCGCCCTCGTGTCGATGGGGGTAGCCGCGCGCGTCCGGAGCGGCGCTAGACGACGACGTTCTGGGGCCGTCCCTGCAGGAACGCGATCACGTTGTCGACGACGCCCGCGTTGAGGAGGTCCATCCCTTCAGGCGTCTGGTCGGCGTTGTGCGGCGTCAGGATGACTTGCTCGCATGAAAGGAGGGGATGCCCAGGCGGCAGCGGCTCGGTGTCGAAGACGTCGAGCGCGGCCCCGGCCAGGCGGCCTGCTCGGAGCGCCCCGATCAGCGCGTCGGTGTCCACGACCGGGCCACGGGCCGTGTTGACCAGAATGGCGCCCGGCTTCATGAGTCCGATCTCGCGCGGGCCGAGGAGGCCGCGGCTGTCGGGAGTGAGGCGGACGTGGACCGACAGCACGTCGGCCGTTCTCAGAAGCTCGTCGAGCGGCACGTAGCGGACGCCGAGCTCGGCCGCTCGCGCGGGTGTCGGACTGAACGTCCACGCGACGACGTCCAT
>Ga0066903_100005560_pt1 | contig 10966 bp, 8 predicted proteins | sample PanSoiMetaGPlot1_FD_67491 | JGI IMG/M metagenome (GOLD analysis project Ga0066903, IMG submission 67491) | Tropical forest soil microbial communities from Panama analyzed to predict greenhouse gas emissions - Panama Soil - Plot 1 (version 2) | ecosystem: Environmental > Terrestrial > Soil >...
TTGCGCGCCCGGAGAAATCCGGGGACGGCAATCGCCGCGAGTAACGCGATGATCGCAACCACGATCATGATTTCCACGAGGGTGAAGCCCCCGCGGCGTTTGTTGATGGCGTTTAACATGTTATTTACTTTCCCTATCTGTTGTTTGGGTTTGTCTGCAGTTCGCGATACAATCGTGAACGGTCACTAGGTAAGCAGGCTAAGTGCCGTCGGCGTTCGAAACTGCGGTTTCGTAGGACAGCGCCCGTCGGCAGCGTGTATCTGATCTGTTAGGCCGGACCTTTAACGGCCACGCCGCCTCCACAAGTTTCGGCGAAATTTCACCGGCGTTGCCGGCGAAGCGCAAGCTCGCGTAGCGCGAGGTACACCACAAATGCAATCGCGAAGCCGACGAACCAGGCGTAGTCGTAAATTCGGACGAAGAATCCCGGCACACTCGTTGGATCGACAAGCTTCACGGTCGCGAGAAATCCAGGCAGGTTCGGCAGGATCGCGGTGATCAAAGAAATGATCGCGACGACGCTGAAGCCGTCCGTGTAACGATATTCGCCGTCGGCACGGTAAAGCGCGTTCACGTGAAGTTGGCGATGTCGCCAGACGTAGTAATCGGCGATCATGATTCCACCAATCGGTCCGAGCAACGCGCTGTAACCGACGAGCCAGGTGAAAATGTAACCGCTCGGATCGGCCACCAATTTCCACGGCATCATGATCACGCCGATAATTCCGGTGATGAGTCCGCCAGTGCGAAATGAAATTTTGTGCGGCGCGACGTTCGAGAAATCGTTCGCCGGACTGACAACGTTCGCGGCGATGTTGGTTGCAAGCGTGGCGATGCAAAGCGCGAGCATTGCAACGACGAGCACGATCGGGTTCGTGAAATGCGTCAGCACATCGACCGGATCCCAAATTGTCTGGCCGTACATGATCGTGGTCGCCGAAGTGACCGCGACGCCTATGAACGAATAAAGCGCCATCGTTAGCGGGAGTCCGAGCGCCTGGCCGATGATTTGGTCGCGTTGCGAGCAGGCGTAACGCGAAAAATCCGGAATGTTGAGCGAGAGCGTCGCCCAAAATCCGATCATGCCGGTGAGCGCCGGCACGAAGAAGGAAAAGAATTGGCCCGCTTTCGGTTGGCCGGGCGCGAAGGCCGACGGTTGCGCGAGAATCGGGCCGAAGCCGCCGGCGTTCTGATACGCCCACCAGAGCAAAATCAAACCGAGCGCGATGAGCAACGGCGCTTTGATGTTCAACAACCAGCGGATGCAGTCGATCCCTTTGTAAACGACGAGCATGTTGATTCCCCAGAAAAACATGAAGCACACGAACTGCGCGAACGTGGTCCCAAGAAAATGCTGAGCTGTGGCGGCAGGCGTTCCGCCTGCGATCGACGGCCAAAATACAGCGAGAATCTTGTAAATTGCGTTGCCGCCGATCCACGTTTGGATTCCAAACCAGCCGCACGCGACGAACGCGCGCAGGAGGGCGGGGATGTTCGCGCCGCGCGTGCCGAACGACGCGCGACAAAAAACCGGAAAGGGGATTCCGTAACGCGTGCCCGCGTGCGCGTTCAAGATCATCGGGATCACCACGATCAGGTTGCCAAGAAAAATCGTGAAGATCGCCTGCGACCAATTCATGCCGCCACCGATGAGCGACGACGCGAGCATGTAAGTTGGAATGCAGGCCGACATTGAAATCCAGAGCGCGGCGAAACTTCCAACGCGCCATTTCCGGCGATCGCCCGGAGCCGGCGCGAGATCCCTGTTGTAAAGATGGTTGTTCTCGGTCTCGATATCGACGTCTACGTCCGGAATGGTCGAGACCGTGCTCATTTAGAAATGCGACGGCTCGCGTTTCAAAAATTGCCCGCGACCGAATTCGCCGATGAATTTTCCATCGCGCGCAGCGATCTTGCCGCGAGCCGTGACAACATGCGGCCGTCCCTTAATCTCGAATCCTTCAAACGAATTGTAATCGAGATTCATTTGGTGCGTCTTGGCCGAAATCTTTCCGCGATAATTCGGATCGTAAACGACGAGATCGGCGTCGCTTCCAATTTTGATCGCGCCTTTTCTGGGAAATAATCCGAAAAGTTTCGCGGCTTGCGTGCTCGCAGTGTCAACGAAGCGCTGGATGTCAATCTTGTTTCCTTTGACGCCGTGCGTGAAATACAGATTGATCCGATCCTCGAGCGACGGAATCCCATTCGGAATCTTCGTGAAGTCGTCTTTGCCCATTTGTTTCTGCGTCGCGTAATCGAACGGGGCATGATCGGTCGCCAGTGTCGCCACCGTCCCGTCGGCCAGCGCTTTCCACATCACTTCCTGATTCTTTTTGTCGCGGAGTGGGGGAGACATCACGTTTTTCGCGCCTTCGAAGTTCGGCTCGGCGAACGTGCGATCGAGCAGCAAATATTGAATCAGCGTCTCAACCCAAACGTTCACGCCGCGTTCTTTCCCGCGGATCGCTTCGGTGAGCGCTTCCTCGCAGCTCGTGTGCACGGTGTAAACATGCGCGCCAGTCATTTCGGCGAACGTCATCAAATGATGAACGCCTTCGGCTTCGACAACGGGCGGCCGGCTCCAGTAATGAAACTCCGGCCCGGTTTTTCCTTCGTTCAATAATTTTTTCTGGAGTTCGAGAACGAGATCGGCGTTTTCGCAATGCGCGGTGACGATGACGCCGAGTTTCTTCGCCAGCGTCAGCGTCGCGTAGAGTTCTTCATCGGTGATTCCAAACGCGCCCTTGTAAGCGAGAAAGATTTTGAAGCTGCTTAACCCGCGTTTCACAATCTCTTTGAAATCGCGCTCCGCCTCCGCGTCGTAGCGAGTCACGCCCATGTGAAACGTGAAATCGCACGCGCTCTTGCCCTGCGCTTTGCCCAGCCAAAGCCCGAATGCTTCGAGTGGTTTCTCGTTTCGCCCGGGACAAATCATTTCGACAAACGTCGTCGTTCCGCCAACGAGCGCGGCGCGGCTCGCGGTTTCGTGCGTGTCCTTCGCGAATGTGCCCATGAACGGCAGATAAATGTGCACGTGCGGATCGATGAATCCGGGAAAGACATACTTGCCGCTCGCGTCGACGACTTCATCCGGCTTCACCTTGTCGATGTTGCGCTCGATCCGCGTGATCGTTTCGTTCTCGCAAAAGATGTCAGCGACGTAGCGCTCGTCGCTCGTAATCACTTCTCCGTTCTTAATGAGTAGTGACACGTCACTCGGCTTACTTCTTCCAAACGTCCGCGATATCGTCGCCGAACCAGCGCGCGGAAACGACTTTCTGTTGCGTATAAAACTGGGCGCCTTCGCGGCCTTGAATGTGGAGATCGCCGTAGAACGATTCATCCCAACCGGTGAATGGAAACATCGCCATCGTCGCGGGCACGCCGATGTTGATGCCGACCATTCCGGCCTTCACGCGATTCTTGAATTCGCGCGCGGCTTTGCCGGAGTTGGTGAAAATCGCGGCGCCATTCCCGTAAGCCGATTTGTTCGCGATCGCGATCGCTTGATCGACATCGTCGGCGCGCATCACATTTAGCACGGGACCAAAAACCTCTTCGCGCGCGATCGTCATCCCGTCTTGCACTTGATCGACAATCGTCGCGCCCATAAAAAATCCTTTCGGCGCGTCCGGAATTTTAACGCCGCGACCATCGGCGATGACTTTCGCGCCTTCTTTCTCGCTCGTTTCGACGAGACCAATGACGCGATCGCGATGTTGCGCAGTGATGACCGGCCCCATGTCGGGTTGCGACTTAGCGACGTCGGTCGGTCCGACCTTGATCGCGCGCGCGGCTTCAACCAACGTTGGCAAAACGCGCTCGGTCGCTTTGCCAACGGCGATCGCGGTGGATCCGGCCATGCAACGCTCGCCAGCGCAACCAAACGCCGCGACCGAAAGCGCTTCGACGGTGCGCTCGACATCGGCATCAGGCATCACTACAACATAATTTTTCGCGCCGCCGTTCGCCTGCACACGTTTGCCGTTACGAGTGCCGGTTTCGTAAATGTATTTCGCGACTGGCGACGAACCGACGAACGAAATTGCTCTTACTTTCGGATGCGTGAGCAACGCGTCGACGCATTCGCGTCCACCGTGAACAACGTTGATCACGCCTTCGGGCAAGCCGGCTTTCTCCAAGAGTTCGACAATCAACACGACGCTGAGCGGAACTTTCTCGCTCGGTTTGAGCACAAACGTATTTCCGCAGGCGATCGCGAGCGGAAACATCCACATCGGCACCATCGCGGGGAAATTGAACGGTGTGATGCCGACACAGACGCCGAGCGGTTGAAGCATCGTTTCGCAATCGACGCCGCGCGCGAGATTTTCCAGCGTCTCGCCTTTGAGCAAGGTTGGAACGCCACAGGCGAATTCCACGTTTTCAATTCCGCGGTAAACGCTCCCGCGCGCTTCGGCTAAGGTTTTGCCATGCTCCCGCGTGACGCTGGCGCAAATGCGATCGAAATTTTCTTCGATCAGTTGCCGATAACGAAAGAAAATACGCGCGCGCTCGACGGGCGGGGTATCGCGCCACGCCGGAAATGCCGCGGCTGCCGACTCGACCGCAAGATCGACATCTTCCTTCGTGCACATCGGCACTTCGGCAATGACTTCTCCGCGCGAAGGATTGAATACTGGTCCAGTCTCCCGTTTCGGTAATTCCTGCCATTCTCCGCCAACGAACACCCGGATCGGTGGCGGGTGACGAGTGACGGGTGACGAGACCGCTGGAGATGTTTTACTCATCACTCGTCACTCGCATTAGCTTCTGGCTAATGCATCCGATTGTTTAACGAAATCGTCCCCGCTCCATTCACTGTCTGCCTTCACCAGTTTCTTCGCGGCAGCAGCTTTGTCCTTAGCTTTGCGCTCCTTTTGCATGCGCACGAGCTCGGCGTGCGTCGTGAAATAATTGAGACTCTTGCCTTTGAAATCAGCGAGCGTTTCGAATTTATGTTTTTCCATGAACGCGAGCAGCTCTTCCTGCAAGCGCTTCACCATTTCATAACCGTGTTTCATTACGCCGGTGCAAACCTGGGTCGTGTCGGCGCCGAGCAAGAGGAATTGCGCCGCGTCGCCGCCAGTTTCGATCCCACCGATTGCCGACAAACTGCGTCCCGGAAACTCGCGACGAATCATGGTCGCGATTTCCATGATCATGCGAAGCGCGATTGGACGGACCGCTTTGCACGAATAACCGCCGGGAGTGGTATAACCTTCGACACTCGGCTCCGGCCGCAACGTCTCGAGATTCACGCTCATTACGCTCCGAATCGTGTTGATCGCACTCACGCCCTGACATCCGGCGCGTAACGCGGAGCGACTAGGATCTTCAATGTGCGTCACGTTCGGCGTCATTTTCGCCCAGACCGGTTTTTTCGCCGCGCCCATGACGAAACCGGCGACTTCTTCGAGAATCTCCGGATTCTCGCCCATCGCCGCGCCCATTTTGCGTTCGGGCAAGCCGTGTGGACAGGAAAAGTTCAACTCGAACGCGTCGACGCCAACACTCTGACAGCGCTCGACGATTTCAATCCACGCGTCACGGTTGTATTCCTCCATGATTGACGCAATGAGCACGCCATCGGGAAATTGATCTTTGCACTTTTTGAATTCATCCATCCAGATGTCGAACTTGCGATCGCTGATCAGCTCGATGTTTTCCCAGCCGACAACATCTTTGCCGTCGGCCGCGAGCAATTTCGCGTAACGCGGCGTGACATTGATCACCTTCGATGCGTCGAGGCTGATCGTTTTCGCGATGACGGCGCCCCAACCTTCGCGAAACGCGCGCGCAATGACATTGAGATTTGTCCCGGGCGGGCCGGACGCGATCACGAATGGATTCGGAAGTTTCAATCCATCGACTGTCGTAGCGAGTGTTGGCATTTGGGCCTCCTTTGCAAAACCGCGCCTTGTTACATTGTAGCCCAAGAAGTTCGATACAAAAGCGTCGGACGCAGGCTTACCCGATCCAACGCATCGCTTTGTCGGCGAGCTTGTCGAACGCGGTCGCGGCCAACTCGAGATGCTCTTCTTTCGTGTCCTCGATTTTGCTGTGACTGATGCCGTGCAGACTTTGGACGAACATCATTACGGTTGGAATTCCCGTGCGCGCGACTTCGGCCGCGTCGTGCAACGGACCAGACGGCAAACGATGCGGTGTGGCTCCCGTTTCTCCGATCGCGTGATCGCAAAAATCAATCAATTGATTGTTAAATAAGATTGGCTCGATGTTCCAAATCCGTTCCCACGAAACATCGACATTTCCTTCCGCTGCGAATTGGTAGCTCGCGTCTCGCGCATCCCAATACAGTCGCTCGAGCTTTGCCGTATCGATATGACGCTGATCGAGCGCGATCCGGCATTCTTCGACCACGCTGGTGACGATTCCGGGTTTTGTCGTGCACGAACCGATTGTGCACACTCCACCGTGCTGCTTCGCGAGTTGATAAATTAGCGGACTCATTTTTGCCGCAGCGAGAAACGCGTCGCGCCGGCGATTCATCGGGGTGCTGCCGGAATGCGCGGCTTGTCCATGGAATGTGATCACGTGTCGTTCGACGCCGAAAGTTCCGAGCACCGTTCCCAGCGGAAGATCGAGATCGAGCAGCACCGGACCTTGCTCGATATGCAGTTCAATATAAGCCGCCGCGTTTCTTAGTTCTTTCCCGGAATCCTTTACCTTCTCGAAATCAATTCCGTGTTCTTTGACCGCGTCGACCAAGCGAACGCCGTCGTTGTCTTTAAGTTTTCTCGTTTCATCCATGTCAATCTTGCCGGAGCAAGCGGAGGAACCGAACAGACTTTTTCCGAAACGCGCGCCTTCTTCGTCGCACCAATCGACCAAACGCACTGTGACCGGCGGCTTGCCCTTGTATTGCTCGGCGATGCGTCGAAGAATTTCGACACCCGCGAGCGAGTTCAAACATCCGTCGAGCCAGCCGCCATTCGGAACCGAATCGATGTGACCGCCGATCAAAAGCGCTTTGTCAGATTTGCCGGCGAGAGTTGCCCAAAAATTTCCAGCGGCGTCGTTATGAATCTCAACTCCGGCGATCTTCTCGACTTTTTCACCCAGCCATTTTCGGGCTTTGGCCCAGATCGGCGTGAACGCGACGCGTTGCGCGCCGTTTTCGTCGCCGGTGAGCGACCGAAGCTCTTTGAGTTCGGCAACAGTTCGTTTCGGATCGAGCGGCACGAAGCTCGATGCTAATCAGGTCGCTTGGTTTGGTGAATCCAAATCTGTTCCACAAGCGCCGGCAAAATTTCGCCGGCTTTGCCGAGAAAAGAGTGATCGGCGAAGGGAGTGAGCGGCGTTGGATCTTTATTGATTTCGATCACGATTGCGCCGTTGTCTTTGGCGCGCCGCCAAAGATCGGCTGCGGGATAAACGATACTCGAGGTGCCGATTGAAAAGAAGGTGTCGCAATTTTCGGCGGCTGTTATCGCCGTCTCGAGCGCGTCGATTGGCAACATCTCGCCGAACCAAACAACATCCGGTCGCAAGTTGCCGCCACAAGATCGACATCGACCATTTTCGAGATCGAAGTTGTCTCTCGAACAATCGTTTTCGAAGCAACGGAAGCGATGGATATTGCCGTGAAGCTCGACCATTCGTTCGCTGCCGGCACGCGCGTGCAGGCCGTCGACATTTTGAGTGACTAACAAAAATTCGGGAGCGCGCTTTTCCATCTCGGCCAAAGCTAGATGGCCGGCGTTTGGTTCCACCTTGAGCGCGTTCTCGCGTCGCCAGGCGTACCAATCCTGGACGAATTTTGGATCACGTTGAAACGCTTCTGCGGTAGCGAGCTCTTCCGGTCTGAAGTTGCTCCACAATCCGGTTTGGGCGTCGCGAAAAGTGGCGAGCCCGCTTTCGGCAGAAATCCCCGCGCCAGTCAGCGCGACAAACTTTTGCGCGCGCCGCAGTTTTTCGAGGAACGAAGCCGGAAAATTCATGCGCAAAATGATTTTATAGAGGTTGTCACCTGTTCGAAACTGCTGATCATGAGCGGACGCAACATTTCATGAAAACTATTCGAATCATTTTTTTCGCGGCAGCAATGGCGTGCACCGCGACGGGCGCCGAAACACAAAAGGCCGATGCGCAGCTCCGTGCGATCTACACCGAGGAATGGAAATGGCGACTGGAACAGTTTCCGGGCCTTGAGGGCCCGACGAAGCCGGTTCCCGATCGCCTGCCGAAGGCAGATCCGGCGACGCAGGACGTGCGGCTGCGTTACTGGGAGGATGTACTGCACAAGCTCGACGGTATCGCGCGCGCGCAGCTCTCACCGGCAGAGCAAATCAATTACGACATTTACCGGCGAGAGATTGAAGACTTGGTCGCAGACCAAAAGTTCCGCGATTTCGAAATGCCGGCCAATTCCGACACTGCGTTCTGGACGAATGTCGGCTACACCGCACGTCGACCGTTCAAGAATCTCACCGATTACAAGAATTGGATCGCACAGATGCGCGACATTCCGCGCTACTTCCGGGAGGAGATCGCGAACATGCGCGCAGGAGTTGCCCGCGGTTTCACGCCACCACGCACGACGTTGCAAGGTCGCGAGAAATCGATCACCGCAATCGCGGAGGGCAAAGCCGAAGACAACTTGCTCTACACGCCGTTCCGCGAACCAATGGTTGGCGTTCAGCCGTCCGATCAAAGAACACTAAAAGCGGATGCGGCGAAAGTGATTCAGGAGATCGTGCAGCCGGCCTACGCGGACCTGCTCAAATTCTTCCGCGACGAATATGTGCCGCACACACGCACCACGCTGGCGGCCGAGGAGTTGCCGGATGGAAAAACTTACTACCGTCAGAAAATTCGCGAGTTCACCACGCTCGATCTTTCGCCCGAAGAAATTCACCAAACCGGTCTCGCGGAAGTCGCGAAGCTGCATGCGCAGATGCTTAATGTGATGCGCGCGAGCGGATTCAAAGGCGAATTTCCCGCGTTCGTGCAATTCCTGCGCGACGATCCGCAATTCTACGCCAAGACACCAGAGGAGCTGCTCAACCGCGCAGCTTGGATTGCAAAAGTATTCGACGGTAAGTCGTCGCAATATTTCGGCTATCTGCCGCGCATGCGTTTCACGATCAAGCCAGTCCCGCCGGATCTCGCCCCATTTTATACTTCAGGCCGTGGCGGTCCGGGAATTTACCTTCTCAACACCTACGATTTGCCGCATCGTCCTTTGTATAATCTGATCGCACTGACATTGCATGAGTCGGCGCCGGGGCACGCGTTCCAAATTCCGATCGCGCTCGAGCATAAGAACCAGCCGGAATTCCGGCAGTACGATTACATTTCGGCTTATGGCGAAGGTTGGGCGCTCTATTGCGAGAAGCTGGGCGAGGAGATGGGCATGTACGAAACGCCTTACGATCGTTTCGGTATGCTCGGATATCAGATCTGGCGCGCCGCGCGGCTGGTTGTAGACACCGGCCTGCATTCGAAAGGTTGGACTCGCGAGCAGGCGTTGAAATACATGCGCGAATACACCGCGTTGCCCGACCACGAGATCGAAACCGAAATAGACCGCTACATCGCGTGGCCCGGACAGGCGCTGTCTTATTATTTAGGCGAACTGGCAATTGTGCGCGCGCGCGAAAAGGCCGAAAAAGAGCTCGGATCGAAATTCAACATTCGCGGATTTCATGATGCGGTGTTGGAACTTGGTTCCGTGCCGCTTCCCATACTCACCGCGCGAATTGATCGTTTTATCGCCGAAGGCGGCAAAGGCCCTTACCCGGACATGGAGTAGGGAATTTTCCCTGCCCTGAATTCCATCGCGAAGTTCATTGCGCGATCTTTTGGAAGATCGCGGTGTGGTCGCCGATGACAAGACTTCCTTTTACGTTCAGAACAGCTGTTTTGCCGTCGCCACTTGAAGTCAGCGTCCACTGAAGCTCATTAAAAACGCCGCTGCGCCAGTGCACCGCGTTGCCGTCGTTCTGCGCCTGAAACGTGATTTTTCCGACCAAGCCGCCGGACACTTCAGTCACTGCATTGCCATCATTGTTTACTGCCAAAGTAAAATTATTAAGATTGCCGAACATTCCGAACGGCAATGTTCCTCGCCACGTGCCGGCGTATCGCCTCGCTGCGGGAGCGATCGCTTTTGGACGCGGCTGTGACGTAACCGCGTTGGATTTTGCTGTTGATCGGGTCTGTGATGTGGAGGATCGCGTCGGGCGAGGTGTCGGCGTTGGACTCTCAACTTCCTGAATTGGTGCCGGGAGACGATGTTGGAAGCCAACTAAGATGAGAATTACAACAGCAGAGATTTGCAGTGCACGGTTCATGTTATTACCCGCCGATTGTGGCTCCAGAGGTAGGATTCGGCACTGTCTTCCCCTGTATTTGATTGCAGTTAAATAGTTTACCTCTCAGTAATCAAGCCAACTCTGCGACTACTTGCGCGTACTCTTTCACTGCCAGTTGCTGGCAATTTTGCTGGCAGTAGTTGCTGCGTCGCTGTCAATTCTTGTCATTCTGAAGCACCACCCACCTGCGAGGAGCGTGTCGAGCGTACCAGCACTTCACAGCAGAAACCCATCGTCTTCGTAGTCGGATCACGGGAGTTCCTGGCAGCTCATGGAGCAATCCTTCCAGTCTTCGCGTTCGGCGCATTTCATTTTGCGCTAACATGCGCAGAACAGCGCGGTGAGGAGTATCCGGAGCAAACCGGCGCGCGAGGACTCGGTAGCTCAACGCCTTTTCTCGTTCGACGTAGATTGCGTGACGCACGCGTCTGCGAAGTCGTCGCAATCTCGCCCGAACCTTCGCCTTATGTATTCTCTTCCGTTCGCCCAGATCACTCTGTCGCGTATTCGTAGACAACGGAGTGAACATTTAAATTGGTCTTCGGGTTGCTAGATCCAAGACTTTTTCAGCAACCAGACTTTCACGAGCTGAGTCAGCGCGACGTAGCAAATCAGCGTTGCTA
>Ga0066903_100005561_pt1 | contig 10966 bp, 9 predicted proteins | sample PanSoiMetaGPlot1_FD_67491 | JGI IMG/M metagenome (GOLD analysis project Ga0066903, IMG submission 67491) | Tropical forest soil microbial communities from Panama analyzed to predict greenhouse gas emissions - Panama Soil - Plot 1 (version 2) | ecosystem: Environmental > Terrestrial > Soil >...
GAAAAACCATCGTGCGCGCCGACATCACACCGTCCTAGTTTGAAGTCGTCCGAGATACATACGTGCTCAAGCTCCTCGCCCGGTTGGCGATTGATCAGAAAGCATAGAGGGTCAATCAAAAGACCAGTGCTGGGGAGCTGATAAGGGAACTTGGGAAAACCTCCATCGCTGGAGCCATCGAGGTCAATGAGCGTGTAATCGAGATTTATTAACAGTTTGTCAGCCGAGACTTCGGGATTGCAAAGCGCCTCATTTGAAACCCTTGCATTCCGCCATCACAAACTGCTTCCACTCATTTTTTGCATTACATCGCGTCCGTAGAGTGGTTTTGAAGGAAGACCCCAATCTACACCCGTACTCTTTCTACTAGAGCATCACGATAGCAGCCTGCCCAAGTTGACAGGTACGAGCCAAGATTTTGTATCGTCGAACGTAAGCTGAACAATAATCAGACAACGCTCGATAGACATGAAGAGCATCGAAAAAATCATCGAAAATGATCAAAGTCCCAGCCGACAGAACAGGGTTCAACATTGTCAGACAATACAGCGTCGAGGAATACAAGTCGCAGTCTAGGTGAACCACGAGTTGACTTCGCGGAACGTGGCTTCTCAGAAATCCCGGTAACAAGTCCTGAAACCATCCCACCACGAAAACTACCCGTCGGTCTTCAATGCTGGGAGGCTCGCCTCCAGTGCTAAACGCCCCTTTGCGTTTTCCCGGATGCCAGTCCTCAGGTAATCCTTCAAAAGAATCAAATCCGTAGAACCGGCTGTCGGCATTCTGATTCAATGTGCACCAATAACGGAGGCTTATGCCTTCGAAAACACCGAATTCTAAGTAATCGATTGCGGTGTTGGGCCCGCTCGGGAGGCTATCACTCACGTACTTAAATAGATCCTCGCGGCATGAAAGCTCGATAGCCGATGGAAACTCTTTCACATTTGTGGCTAATCTGGCTTCCCAGTTTAGGCGGTCAAACAGCCACGAGTAACGTGGAAAAAAGAAACGGGCAGAACGCTTTGCCCATGGTCGCAAGGGACCCAGATGTTGAATCGTTTCCCTGAACATTGTTGAACTAGAGCCAAATCTTCTAGCAAAAAACTAACCGGTCGCCGTGAGCGAAGGCGATCTAATCAGCTGGGGACTGGGCACCACAATTGAAACAACGTCAGAAGATGGAGGCGTCCAGTCAGCGGAGAGTTCGAGCATTGACCCCGCAGCAGTCTTCGCTTTCTCGCTAAACCCGACTTCTAACAACGCGTTCAGAAGAACACCGTTACGAGATGTTTTTCCATACTGAGCGCGAATCTTGTTGAACCCAGCCGCACTTACAAAACCGGCGAGCCATTGAAACCACGCGTTCTCTAGTTTCTTCTGCGCTACTCTACAAGATAAAACAAAATCTTTCAGTACCGCCTCCCGCGGGTCCAATTCAATGGAAGCGAACCCCACGATGCCATATTCGCCGAATCGGTCGCGGCAGGACGTGCAAACGCAGATGACGTCCGGACGCACGAGCAACCGATTGAATTCTTCCCGATTGTAACGATGGGTCGACAAGTTAAGTTGATTGGAACGGTGTAACAACTCAAGACATCGCTCAATCTGCTCGGGTTCGGTCGGCCGAAAAAGAGTCGCCTGCATTTCGCAAGATCTCAAGAACGAATCATAGGAACTACCGTAACGCGTAGCCTGTTCCCGACGCTCTGATTCCGCTCGGTAAAACACGCGGCGTTGTTTGCTCTCTTCGGTCGTAGGCACATCGAATTCTGAGCGATCGAGCAACGTCTGAATTTCAGACTCCGGGTAAACCCTGATTCCAGGACACGACTCAGCAACTTCGGCTCGCTCAAATGGAGAGTCATCAATAAATGCGCAGGCACCCATGCCAATATTTAGAGAACCTGCAATTCGAAGTACGTTGACGCTCTTCGGTTCCCAGTTGATCTTCGGATACAAGAAAAGTTGTGCGATGCCAAGTCGTCGAAGCACGCGCCAGGCGTCATCATAGTCATTCTTGCTGGCAATGCTTTGAACTATCCCCTTCTCATCCAATTCCTGCATCGTGCGCAGCACTCCCGGTCGTAGCGCCATAACTTCAGGATCCTGCTCCCCAAGAATCCCTTCCCACACAGTGCAATCCAGATCCCATATAACGCACTTCACGTTGGTCTCTGAGGCCGTGCTCTGGAGGGCGGCATTCAGATGTAAACCCTCGGTGGAAGTCCGAGCATTTTGCCGATAGCGCACAAAATCGAGCCAAGAAAATACTAAATGCGCCTCTGCGTCGTTTTCGGGATAAACGCGAACCATCCCAAATGTGCCATAGAGATCGACGTTGACAGAACATGCCGGAATTCGCTTCAGGGTCCTACCAGGTTCCAGACGGATCGAAGTCCGAAACTTCAGTCCACTCTGCCAGAATTCGAGTACGATGTTCACAACGTGTCCTGCGACATTCCACACCTCAATGACGAACTCATCAAAGGAGCCCTTTCGCCTCCGAGTCGTTTTCTGTAATATGCGCTCACGTAACACCGCATACGCGCCGCTAAGCCGAAGGGCCGGACTTATTGACCTGAAGAGGTTTGAAACAGTCCGGATCAAGCGAAGCAAGGCACGGTCGATCTGGTCTACCGAGCGTACCTCCGCAATACTGACTGACCCACAGCCGAACGTTGATTCGAGTTTCCCCCATCGACGAAATTCGATTTCTGCACCATACGGAAACAGTCCTGGATACTGTTTGTTGGGAACAATCCCATTCTTAAATCGAGCGCATTTGCTATCGAGTCTGCGCACGTACAAGGGACACGTGGTGTAGCACTCGGGCACCGCGCATTCAACACAATGCTCGTTCCATGCGAGCAGGTAGCTAGACTCGACAGATGACGGATCAACTAAGGAAATCTGGCGTTCTGTTGTGCAACCCTGAGAACTTGATTTGGCCCAGTCTGTGACCCACATTCTCTCGCCCCGCTAAAGACTCTTGTAGCTGATTAGAGACGGCTTGTAGGAGAGCATTTCTGGCCAAGAATTCGCCAGTAACTCCGCCTCCGCATTGCGTGTCGATACATCCGGATGCGTCATCAATTCCGCGGTTGCGCCTTTAGGTGGGTGCTCGCCACACAACGTAGTGAAAGTCCTTAGGTCAGTGAAGATACGGGTTGTTTGAAACCCGATCGCCCGCAGTGCGGCGTTAAACAGCCACTTTTTCTTGAGCAACATTGGTGCGGGACGTTCAGAATCGTCGTACATATTTCTGCTGATTCTAATTTTGTGAATTTTGTAACGTCGTTGCAACGCTACAAGTACGGGCAAGAGAAACGGGATTGTATGAACGTGATGATGCGCGTCCAAATGAGAAGGTTCAACCCCGAGACGCATTAGCTTCTCGATCTGGCAGCACCATTCTCCGAAGACTCCTCTCAAAAGTGATGTGTCAATCTTAACCTCGCGGATCGAGTTACCGTTGAAATCGCCATTTCCATCGATGATGCGAGCCAGAGTCACCCGGCTTTCTTTACAAGTTGGCGTGAACTCGGTCAGATTCAGGTGTACGCCGAAAGAACACTGGGAGAAATGACTCAACTGTGCGAGAGCACTCTCAAGTGCCGGACCATTTGCCAATATGGTCGCCGAAGTGATGGCTCCAGAGCGCATACCCAAGAAGATCGCTTGATTGACCGAGTCACTCATCCCGAGATCGTCGGCATTGACAATGATCTTCATTCTGGATCCGGATTGACTCGCTGCGTGGGCGGCCTGAGTGTCCCCAGATTGTCCTGGCAAGGCCGCGAATCCCGAAAAATCTTAACACACTCAGCTCAATCGGAATTCGAAGTTTGTTTATGTTGACGCGATGGAATTAATTGCTAAGGAACGACAGGCTTAGGATGAGGTGGGAGAATTCCATCGAAGCTGGAACAGTCCTGCCGAGAATGTCTATCCGTTCGACACGATGTCGGGTTAAGAGTGGGTGTTCTAAAACCCCTGACAAGTGAATACAAGCTTATCGCCTATCGCAACGGTCCCGGAGAACGTAACTGATGACGTGCTCGTGGCAGTCTGCTTTACCGTGGCGGCAGGGTTTGTGAGATCCCAGACTGAACAGCCCCACCCGTTTGGAGCCTTGAGCTCTGAACCCATCGTAATTACGGTTGTACAACGCTCAACTCCCGCACGGAATGAACCGGCGCTTGCGGCACCGATAGTGTCCTTTTCCTTACAGCCAAGACTCGACTTGAAGGTGCTTCCAGAAGAAATGACTCCGGGTGCCAACAACGGAACATTAAAGACCGAATGGGAGGGAGTGATTTGTTGAATCGCATGTGCTTTACAGTCTTTGGGTGTTTGTCCGACGCACCAATCTATTGAAGTCGGAGAGCTTCCGGCCAGACTTGCAGAAGACAGTTTGCCACTTCCGCTGTCTATACCGAGCCATGTGTCATTGGGATTCGCCTCCGGTCGATGGTTGGGATCAGCTAAAAGCGCACCTGGAGACGCAGGCACTAGCGTGATCAATTCAGTAGAATTAGGCGATCCCGCAGGCGCATATTGGAACGCCAGGCGTCCGGTGCGATTGAAGGCATCACCTCCGCCATTGATACCTTCTTTTAGCATCAGCGCCCCGACTTCAGGATTGTTGTTTATAACGGAGTCACCGGCGACGCACACAATATTGGTGCCTGGTGTCGGTCCACTACAGCGCTTCGCGAACACCACTGGATCTGCATTTGTCGTAGTAACAAAACCTGCAACGTCATCGACGTAGGCTCTAGCTCCGTTACCTAATACAATGGATCCGGGCCAATTCGGAAGATTCGGAACCAAGTCGGGGATTCGCGATACCTCATAAGGCTGCAGTTGGCTGTTCGCTGAGTCTGCCATAGTACAGATTTGCGTGGAGCATTGTGGTATTGCTGTCGCAGTCAGCGAAACCGTACGGGAAGCGCCGTCAGGAATCGGCGCGCTATGGCGGTACCCGGCGCCCGTCAACTTCAAGACGTGGTAGCTCACTGTGTCGTTGCTCAGCGAACCATAACGCGGCCAGCCAATCTTGTAGCTTTTCCTATCGGACGGCGCCGCTGTGCCGAACAATAGAGGAACGGAAACTCTGGAACCGTCTTGGATCACAAGGTAATAATCGTATGTAGTCATCCCTCCAGTCGCAAACTTAGGGACAGCACCATCGCTGGAACCACTCATGCCAGGAACATCGCCAGTCGAAACGAGTACTCCGCCGAGTAAATTCGTTCCGCTGGCGCTACACCCGGATGCGGGGGAGGCTCCGCACATACCTGACAAGCCCACCGAGGTGTAAAGAGGATTTGTGCATGCCCCCACTTCGTTGTAAACAAAATTTTCTGTCGTTTTACCGTAACCACCTCTTGGGTTTCCGCCCATTACCGAAAATTCGGAAAATGCTTGAATGATACTGTTCTGAATCGTTAAGCCGTTTCCAGTGATCCACTTCACCCCGTTTCCCGAACAGGCAAAACTCAAATCGACATTATTCAGAAATGCAATCGCGGGTCCGAAAGCGAAGTTCCCGGGCCCGTAGAAACCTTGGCCGCAATAAACTTCATCGCATAAGAGCCTCTGCGAAGGTCCATAGACGTGGTCAGCTTGAAAGCCCTGATCGGCAATGACGACGATCAGAGAACTGAATGATCCTTTCTTGGAGACCGGCGCATCGAAGTAGATGTCCCTGAGTGTTACGCCTTGTCCGCTGATGTCGTCAATCGCGGAGTGCTCGCGAGCGTTGCCTCCAAGCGTGGCAGCCTTCGAAATCGTGGACATTCCTCCACAGTTCTTGTCGGCATAGGTCCAACTTACAGCGGAACTGGTCGCGACTTGATGAATCCCCCAATAATGAGGATTGTCTGTGTTCTGTATGTCTACCCAGCTTCCAACGGGCGGATTGAGGCTTGTGAAGATGCTTGCTAAATTCGAATTGCAGGATGTCTCGCTGATGCGCGCAGCTGGCGAGGTTTTCGAGGTCCAGAAGCGAAATCCGTGAATTACCAACTCTCCAACTCTCGTGATTGTTAAGCACCGGTCCAGTGATTCGCAGTCAATAGTCGCGCCAGATCCATCGATATCTGCGATGCCATTTGGAATCGTTACGGGGGCATACACGACATAATCGGTAGCGCCGATTTCAGTCCTGCGTTGCGTAGGTCCGAAAATCAGGTGGAAATTGCTTCTTGGGTCACCCGTTCCCTCTGGTGCTTGTGCATCCACGAGACCTTCGTACAGTCCACTCGATGCACTTGAGATTTTTGGATTCTCGTACGTTCCCCTGAGGGTAAAGGTCACGGTACCCGCAACGCCGGGAACACATGTTCCTTTCCCGCTGGAAAGTGCGACTTCCGAGTCGTCATTGACCATCACCCAGAGATTGACATCATTTCCGAACACTCCCGAGGGACAGCCTCCTAAGAACGCTAATGTTTGAGCACCGGTAACGTGCTTTCCAACGAGAGTTGCACTCCAGTTGTGACTACTAGGGCTGACGAAGCGCACTCCGGCGCTTTCAAACAGATCGCTCTTGACAGGAGAATGATTCTGAATGCTTAGCGATGAAGTGGGGTTTCCAACCCAAGACGCAAACACCAGAAGTACGAGGATAAAGAGTTTTGTTGCTTCAGAAGAATAAATCCCACTGAACAAGTGCCTGACCGATCTAAGACTACTGGGCAGCATCGCTCATTCCTTTTTCAGTACCGGCATTCAGGGCCACCGGGGCATTCATTGAACGCTCGAAAAGCGACGCTATTGATGCACATGGCAATTCGCATCTTACGCCAGGAACGATTCATAGCCACCGCAAGGTCCACTAAACCGTAGTGGGAGCAAAATCAATTAAGAGGAAAGCCAGACTCCAAAAGAAAACGCATAAATAGTTTCCTGGAGCGAGCATCCAATCCTCAAACCCAGCGTGAACGAGACCCGCAACGACGAGCATTGCGATGGGTACCGCGGGATGCCAAGGTGTTTGAAAAGTTCTCATCCATCTGACGGTATGCTGGACCTTGCTAAGGAGCAGAACTAACAGCAGCGATATTGGAATTGCGCCGAATACACCTACCCCAGAAAGAATTGCAAGGTAGCTACTTCCGTGTTCCGCGGTTACCTTCGAATAGGAAGCAAAAAGGCGTTGTTCCTCGCCGCCGGCTTGATTTTCGCTCATAGTCGTACCGATCCCCATTCCGAGCCAAAGGTGCAGACGGATATTGTCGATGGCTGTTTGCCATGGTTCCCGGCGGGAGGCTAACAGTCCCTGACTTTGCTCCCCACTTTTGTACAGGGTAGACTTGGTTACTGACGTCAAAGCATCAGGAGCGAAAATGCCCGCTATCGCGACCATGATAAGGAGGAAAATTAACCCAAGTACTACAACCTTGTACTTCCGAAGTGAAATACACAACAAGCCGCAGGAAATCAGTGCTGCCGCTAGACCGGCGCGAGCTTGGCTATGGAATAACAAGTATATGCAGATTCCGTATAGTAGCCAGCGGCGGTATTTCGTAAGATTCTTACCTTCGAGAAAAGCGCCCCAAAGTAAAATAGGGGCTCCGATGACACCGGTAACAGCACCGAGGGAATTGGGATTCCCCATAATTTCTAGGCCAGTAGCGTAGATAACAGCGAGCAGACTTACGAAGATTTCGCACCCAAGCAGCAAACCAGAGAAAAAACGCTGCTCCCGCCCGATCACCGCCATTCGGACACCAGTGCCAGCGTAAACAAACAAAAGCAAGAGGCTTAAGGCTTTCGCCAGAACCACCCACGGATAGCTGGATGAAAAAGCGGACAGGGCAGCTGTGGCTGCTGCAAAGAAGGCGATGAAATGGAACGGAACGAATCGGAGTCGCTGAGTTACGAAGAGCATTAGACAACCTACGAAGGCTCCGATTCCGAGAAAGGCCCATCGTGCTACCGTCCAGACACTTGCCAAAGGTAGGTCAACACCGGCGAGAAGGAATGCCAGTAAAACGACAGGAAAGAAGGCCCGCTTGTACATCCAGATGGCACCGATCAGGGCTTCGAGAAGAATAAGGGCCCCGAGGTAGGTCTCGTTGGCTACATACCAAGGACGAAAATACGCGAAATAGCCCAACCCCGATGCTATCGTCAGCAGCAATATGGGATAGGCCGTCTTTCGAACGGAAAGATTCACCGAAGCCGCCAGAATGTAAACAGTCGCCGCGTACTCGAAGATTACTGATTGTTGCGCCTGAATTCTATCACCTGCCTCCGTTTTTCTCGTGTCCTGCCACCTTTGCGATCTCTTTTCCACCGCTCGTATATACTGCGTGCTTGATTCGCGGAATCCTAAAATCGCTCAGTCGAGGTATTGTTCTAAAGAGGCATCTGCCCAGGGAGTTTTCAAACGCTCCGCTGCTGGTATCACCCGAATCAACGCTTGCATATTGGCGACATGACATTGCGAAGGTTGATCCGTTTCTTCTCACGATGGTACGAGAGCTTGTGCACCCAGGAATGACGGTGTGGGATATCGGGGCAAACGTTGGATTATTCGCATTTGCCTCTGCCGCTCGCGGAGCGCAAGTTGTAGCAGTAGAAGCAGACATTTGGCTTGCGAATCTGATGCACCGGTCCGTTCTGCTGAATTCGTTACCGGTGACAGTTGTTCCCGCCGCCCTTGCGGAGCATCTTGGAGTTTCCAAGTTGTACCTTTCTGATGATGGTAGGGCCTCCAACTCGTTGAGTGGGACTGGGCGAATTCAAACCGTCATTACCATTACATTGGACTGGCTGCTCGATCATTTTCCCGCGCCGCAAGTTCTAAAGATTGACGTGGAAGGCGTGGAGTATTCCGTTTTGAAGGGCGGAACTAAGCTTTTACAATCTCGGCCCACGATCTTTTGTGAGGTTACTGAGAATCACGAATTGGTCGGGGAGCTGTTGAGTACTGTCGACTATGATTTGTTCGCCGCCCGAGAAAGCAAACGCTGCCCGTTGCAGCGCCCGTCTCGAGACACTCTAGCAATTCCACGCGCTTCCGAACCCGGCGGGTGCTGAGAAAAGATCATGCGTTAGGCCCAAAAAGGCTCGCACAACGAAAGCGCATGGTATCGGTAAACCAATGTGCTCCGATCTATCCGCCTTTATTCGTATATAACCCGCCGTTGCACGAAATGGATCTATTCCACAATGGTCTAGGAGAACCAAGAAACCAAAGGCGGCTACCATTACGATTATCGTCGCCAGAATCTGCCACCAGGTAATCCTCGAATCAAACATTGACCAAAGTATATCTCATCTTCCGTGAAACCCAAGTCCGCCACGATGGGAGCATGTCCAGCGGCACTCACGTCCTTTTGGTGCAAGTGGGAAAGCGCACCCGAGCCCTTCATACGGCGAAAGAATGGACGCAGACGGACCTCGCTGTCCATTTGGACCTGAATAGGGGATACCTATCAGACATTGAGCGTCGCAAGCGCGAGACGGGGATCATCACCTTGCAGGTAATCGCCAAACGCCTCGACCCCGTTCTCGAGCATGCGATCTCGGGAAGCTTCGACCATTGCGCAAGAAATGTCGAAGCCCCAGATGTCGACGCCGGCTCTTCCCAGAGTCGCGAGTGGCGTGCCTTCGCCTACGCCAACCTCGATGACACGCTTCAATCCTTTGGCTGCGAATGAGTTGAGCAATAGTTGAAGACGAAAATAGTTGGCGGGGTACGGACGAGAAAGGTCGAGTAGGCCTTCTCGCTCGTATTGTTGGTGGTCGTTGGTGGCGACGGCATCGTAGTGCTTGCTGACTGGGGATTGATTCATGATTCTCGATTCTAGCTGATTGGAAGCCGACCAGCGGTCTGACGCTGCCTCGACGGCCTGGACACAACTCAGATACGCTACTTGCGGTTCAATTCGAGTCGCCGGACGACTTGCCGCTCGAAGCAATTGGTAAGCTGATCTCGGCGATGTCGGGTCGAGAAGTGATCGAGATGTACGAACAATAGCACTTGATGATCAAGGCCGCGCAGGCGAAGATGGCGAAACAAGGCCTTCGATCGGCGAGCAAGGTGCTGCCGCAAGGTGCGGAGAGCAACTCCTTGCTTTGCTTGCTAGCTTAGTCATGGAGGATTACATGGGATTTGTACGGGTCTTGCTGTTTCTCTTTGGGGTGGCGATCGTGGCCAATCTGTTTTGGCACTTAACCGCTAACTGGAGGAACAAAAACTAACTACCATTACTCTACATCTTTGGTGACGTTCCATGAGGCCGTTACTAAGGCGTCCAGTCGGTCCTGTCTTCCCTTCACCCATTTTGCATAATGGCGCTCAGTCGTCTTGATGCTTTTATGCATAAATGGATAGCGCGTAGGTTTACTTCCAGGCCCTCGCCAAGTCCCCATCAAGAATGTCCTGCTGCGCCTTGTTCCACTTCGCGTAATAACGCTCTGTGATTGTGACTGAACTGTGGCCGAGGGCGCGGCTGACCTTGCGAATGTCGACTCCCGCCTTGAGCAACTCGACACTGAAAGTGTGGCGGAACATGTGGGACGTCCCTTCGATTCCGGCTAGCTTGAAAATCTTCCGGTATCGCTTGTGGAACGTACTGAGAGCGCCGCTCGGTTTGGCTTCACCGCTTGTAAAGAAATACTCCGGGTTGCCGTTCTTGACCTGCAACAACTCTTCACCAAGCCATGCCGGGACGACGTTGTTAATGTGCGTACCGGTTTTGCGCCGGTGTGTGCATACGCGGAACGTATCGCTGTCGTCCTTTATCAACTCATCCTTGGTCAGCCAAACCGCATCAATGAGCGACAGGCCGGACCAACGCTGTAGCTGCATACACGCCTTGACGCGGGCGGCAACATCCGGCAGCAAGCCCGCCTTGTCCACCGTGTCCAGGATGGTCTGATACTCCTCCGGCTCAAAAGGCCGGATAGCCGGGTTTGCTTCATCCGCTTTTACCTGAATGGAGGC
>Ga0066903_100005562_pt1 | contig 10966 bp, 9 predicted proteins | sample PanSoiMetaGPlot1_FD_67491 | JGI IMG/M metagenome (GOLD analysis project Ga0066903, IMG submission 67491) | Tropical forest soil microbial communities from Panama analyzed to predict greenhouse gas emissions - Panama Soil - Plot 1 (version 2) | ecosystem: Environmental > Terrestrial > Soil >...
GGAGGAATGACCACGACGTACGTCACCAAGCTGGATGGCGCGGAAGTGCCCGTCTATTCGGCCGGTAAAGTTGTGATGACGTTGCGTGGCAAGAGGACCGGACCCAACACCTACGAAGGCTCGGTGGCCGGCCCTGGCGGGACCGGCACATCCAAGACGACTCTCAGCTCAGACGGCAAGATCATGACGGTCGATGGCATGATGGGCTCGATCGCGTCGCACCTCGTCTTCGACCGCGTGAAATAATCCTCCGCCGACGCGTCCAAGCGGCGGCACGGCGGATCTTCCGTCTACATGACGCCCCGTGAGGCGATGGAACCGTCCTGGCGAGCGAGAACACGAAACGTGGTGCGGAAGAAAGGATTTGAACCTTCACGACCTTGCGGCCACAAGCTCCTGAGGCAGTCCAAACGGTCTGGCCGATCGTAGCCGACTGTATCCGGTCGTCTACGTTCATCCCATTCCGTGGCCGTTCATCGCCGTTCGTGGCCGATGCTTTCCGGGAAATTGGCAAGAACTGGCAAGGCACCTGGCGGGGGTCCGACCGTCGCCCTACACTGTGGCGTTCGTCCGAGTCGCGTCCTGGCGGCGAATGCGCGACTTCACGACGCTGATCTCTCCCTCGTCAAAGCGCTAGTAGAACAATCCTGGTTGTTGATCTGCCGCCGAACTAACAAGGGCCGAGGCGTTTTCGCCGCCGAGCCTGAGCCACACTACGTCCGCGGTTGACGTCGTTTTAACGATGAACGGGGGATCGATTGAATAGAAAGAGCGTCGTGGACCTGCCGGCCGGCGCCTTATGGGTCCCCAAGGGGATTTTGTGAAAGGGTGGAGCGGCATCTTCGCAGCGTGGCCGCCAGAATCCCCGCCAATCGCAGATCCCGGCGATCAGCAAGTTCGGCCTCGGCCACTTCACCCTTCGGCCCTGGAGTCGTCGCCGACTTTCAAGCTATAGTCTGTCCGCAATCGGAGGACGAACTGCCATGACTCCCGCGCCGATCTCTCGACGTCAATTGCTTCAGGCTCTTGCAGCCGCCGCTGCCGCCGCGCCGCTTGGAGGCGTCGTGTCCGGCCAAGGTCGCTGCCGCGACGGCTACGGCACGGCCGGCTGTCCCCTGTCGATGGACGTCGCCACCGCGCCGGTCGCGCCCCTGTTCGCGCCCACCGGCTGGAAGACGGCCGCACTCGATCACATCTCCTTCCGCGTTGCCGATTACAGAAAGGAAGCAGCGTTCTACGCGGCGCTCATGGGTTGGACGCTCCGCAGCGACGACGGGGAGGCGGCCATCATGGACATGGGGCCGTGGGGATCCTGCATCTTCAGACAGGCTGATGCCGCGGCCTTTGAATCCACCGCCGATACGGGGCGCGGACGTGAACGCGGTGGCGCGCCGGTGACGGCTATCGTCGACTCGTTCTGCTTCGCAATCGAGCCCTGGAACACGAAGACGGTTGAGGACGAACTGCACAAGCGCCGGCTCAATCCTGTCGCCGATCACGACGGGAGGGGGTTCGAGAGCTTCCACGTCAGCGACCCGGACGGATATGACTTGCAGATCGGCAACAGCGGCGGGCTGGTCGCCGCGCGCAAGCGACCGCCGACCGCGAAGCTGTCCGAGCCGCTGCCGTTCGAGCCGACCGGCTGGCGCACGGTATGGCTTGATCACTTCTCGTTTGGCGCGAACGATTACAAGAAGTCCGTGTCGTTCTATACGAACCTGCTCGGCTGGAAGGAGACGTACGACGAAGGCAGCCAGAACGAGGTGATGATGGGCGACGTCGGAGACATCATCATCCGAGGCGGCAACGCGAACGATCCGAACTTCGGTCGAAGCGCAGGCATTCGCGACCGGCGCATTGATCACATCTCGTTCGGGATTTCGCCGTGGGACACTGACAGCGTGCGAGCGGAATTAGAGAAGCGCGGGCTCGTCGTCACCGTCGACACATCAAGCGCGCATCCGGGACCGGACGGAAAGATGGTCCCGGATGACATTCACATCGCGCCCTTCAAGAGCTATCACACGCAAACGCCGAACGGCTACAACCTGCAGATCAGCTGGATGACGCGCGAGCGGCGCACGAACCTCGCGAACGCGGTCAAGCCGAAGGCGCTCGTCAGACGGGGTGGGTAGCGCCGGCTGCCCTTTCATGCCGTTCTGTCCCACAACTTGGCCGACGTCTTTCGGCCGGTCGTGATATAAGCTCGCCCGCGTGACCGACCCGTCGGCGCTCCAGATGGTGTTGATGGTGTTAACTGGCTGGCTAGAACGCCGAGAACGGGAGACGATCGTCTACCTGATTGAAGAGAATCGCCTGCTGCGTCGGCAGCTGGTCAACCGGCGTCTACGCCTGACGGACGACGATCGACGCCGGCTGGCCGTCTGCGCCCATCGCCTCGGTCGTCACGTCTTGCGGGAGATCGCCACGATCGTCACGCCGGATACCTTGCTGCGGTGGCACCGGCAGCTGATTGCGCGCAAGTGGACGTACGCGCACGCCGCGGTCGACCGCCGCCAGGTCCTGGCCGACATTCGCCGCCTCGCGGTGCGGATGGCGGAGGAGAATCCGACCTGGGGGTACACGCGGATCCAAGGCGCGCTGAAGAATCTCGGACATCGGGTCGGCCGCTCAACGATCGCACGCATTCTCAAAGCCCATGGGCTGTCGCCAGTGCCGCACCGCCCGACGTCATGGCAGACCTTTCTTCAGTCACGCTGGGGCGCGATCGCGGGCGCTGATTTCTTCACTACCGAGGTCTGGACATGGCGGGGTCTGGTGACGTACTACACCGTCTTCGTGATTGATCTGGCGTCACGACGCGTCCGGATCCTCGGCTCGACTCCTTACCCGGACGATCTGTTCATGCGGCAAGTCGTGCGCCAGGCGACGGCGGCCGATGTCCGCCCGTTCGTTGCGGATGTGTGGATCTGCGATCGCGATCGAAAGTGGAGCCGAGACGTTCGCCGTGTCCTCCAGGATGCAGGCATCCGCGTCGTGACAACCCCGGAACGCGCGCCCAACGCGAATGCCTACGCGGAGCGGTTCGTGCGATCGATCAAGGAAGAGTGTCTGGATCGCATCGTCCCGCTTGGGGAGCGCCACTTCCGACGCTCGGTCGACGAATTTGTCGAGCACTATCATTGCGAACGGAATCATCAAGGGCTCGACAATCGCCTGATCGCGGGCGCCTCGCCCACGCCTGCGGCAAGGCGCGTTCGTCGACGTCCGCGGCTCGGCGGGTTGCTCAACTTCTATGAGCGAGCGGCGTGATCCTCGGGTCTGCCCGAGAAGTGAAACATTACGGGTTCCAGCGCGACGACGAGGAGCACCGATTGCTCGCGGCGGCGTCACCGCATCTGCGTAACGTGATTGTGGCGATGCTCGAGACGGCCTGCCGGCCCGGAGAAGTGTTGTCGCTCCAGTGGGCGGACGTGAACCTATTGCAGCGGGACATCGTTATTCGCGCCGAAAAAGCCAAAACCAGGCGCGATCGCCTCGTGCCGATTTCACAGCGGCTGCTCGGCGTGCTCGAAATGCGCCGATGCGATCCGGCCGGCCAGCAGTTTCCGCCGGACGCGTTCGTGTTTGGCGACGCTCTCGGCCGCCAGATCCGATCCGTGCGCCGTACTGGGAAGCCGCACGCACAGCCGCGGGCCTCGACCATTGGCACCTCGCGGATCTGCGCCACGAGGCCGCGAGCCGTTACGAGCAGGCGGGCGTGCCCGTGTCCACCGTCAGCAAGCTGCTCGGACATACGAGCCTGACGACCACCACAACGTACCTCAACACCCTCCGACGCGAGCTCCACCGCGCCGTCGACACGCGCGATGCCGCGTCCGGAAAACTGGCACACGAGTGGCACAGCGACGACCAGCCGACGACGAATCCGCCGGCATCTAAAACGCACGTTAAGTCGTTGAATTAAATGGGTGGTGCGGAAGAAAGGATTTGAACCTTCACGACCTTGCGGCCACAAGCTCCTGAGGCAGTCCAAACGGTCTGACCGATCGTAGCCGACTGTGTCCTCTCGTCCACATTCATCCCGCGCCCTGGCCGTTCATCGCCGCTCGCGGCCGATGCTTTCCGGGAAACTGGCAAGAACTGGCAAGGCACCGCCGGGTGTGGCCGTCGCTGCGGTCCGTCCGAAGTCGCGTGCTGGCGGCGAACCGGGACTTCACGACCTCGGTTTCTCCCTGAATCGGACGCTACGAGTACACAAGGCTGATTGTGGACTCGCCTCCAAAGCTCCGGTGCGTCGAGTTCATAGCGACAGACGAGGTAAACGCCGGCAATGAAGTGACAAATCGGATCAGAGTTCGGTCTTCAGAATATCTGTCGCGATCCGTCTCAGGATGCCCTCGGTTCGATTTCCGAGTTGCACCACCGTGCCAATCACGCCCCACACGCCCGGAGCTGGCGTTCCGCTCTCGAATGCGACCTCTGCTTCGAGGCGTACGTTGATGTCTCCCGGTTCAAAGGGCCAGTCGGTTGCACCGTGCAAGATCGCGGTCCAAAGTACCGTGTCCTGCTTTATTGGCCCCCCTGGATGTTCTTGAACGTCAACCAACGTGAACGTTTGAGCGACTTTTGGAAAGTCGAATCGATGCGATTCGAGCGTCGCGCCGGTCAAGTGAATCGTGCGGTGCTTGTCGATGTCCGATAGTTCCTTCAGATGCCAGAGTGGACTGTGAGTTGTTCCCTCAGGCCCACCATCCCGCCGCCTGAAAAAGGGTTGCTCCGATTTAATCAGGGCTACAGCGACCGGATCGACGTTTTCCAGAAACCGCTTCGTCCCATGATCTAGAAACCCCGCTTCAGTATCAAAAATGGGAAACTGTGTTTTGGTCGTTCGCGCGGGTGGGTGTCCTGCTAACTCCCACACCACATGATCGAGGGCGGATCGGAAGTTGTGAACGATCTCGCCGACCTGAATACCCCACATGGGATCGGGTGGCTTCTGAACATTCACAACGAGCGTCAGCCGCTTCGTTTTGCGATTGAAATGCACGTCTGGCATGTACGGGCGCGCGTCGATAAACGTAGCGATCTCGGCCTTTAACGTGTTCAACTGCTGCCAGGCCCGTTTCAGTTTTAGTCGGATACCGCCGAGCGCATCAGCTGAATAGTTCGGCCGATACTTCAGTGCTGGTTTGCGTTGTTTGAGCGATTTTGTTTTCATGCGAGCCACGGCTCGGAAATGGAAAGACGCCCACTGATTGGGACGAATTATGGATCCGAATGAACTCCTGCCTATCCTGGCGTCGCGCCGACGGGCAAGATAGAGGCGACGCTTGACCGCGTTCCTCCCGGAGTCTAGCCTCCGCAGTTTGGGGCGAGGTCGTGTCGGATTTTCTTTGGTCGAGGCGGTGATTCAGGACGTCGGCTACGCACTTCGGTCGATTCGACGTAGCCCGGCATTTTTCCTCGTCGCGGTTTTGACCCTGGCGGTCGGCGTGGGTGCCAATACGGCGGTCTTCTCGTTGGTGAATGCGGTCTTGCTGCGGCCGTTGTCGTACCCCGATCCGTCCCGCATGGTGTTCTTTATGACGACCACCCCTGACGGGGTGTACGCGAACGCCTCTGAGGCAAAGTTCAACGCGTGGCGATCGATTCCCGCTACGTTCTCCACTGTCGCCGCGTTCAGATTTCCTGACATGATCCTCGGCGGGGGGGATCGCTTCGAGTCCGTCTTTGCGGCGGAGGTGACGCCCGAGTTTTTCCCGCTGTTCGGCGCCAGCACGCAGGTCGGTCGGACGTTTACCGACGCCGAAGGGCATCCCGGCGGCCCGCAGGTCACCGTCATCAGCGACAGGCTGTGGACGCGGCGCTTTCAACGCGGAACGGCGATTGGACAGACGCTCCAACTGGACGGCCGGTCGTATGTCGTCATCGGTATTCTGCGTCCACAATTCGACACGGCCACGCTGACGAGCGCGGAGTTCCCACAACCGGACGTGTGGGTTCCATTGCAGATTGACCCCGCAGGCACGGCTCTCGACGCGCAGCTCATCGTTGCCGGCCGACTCCTCCCATCGGTGTCGCTCGCCGAGGCGCAGTCCCGCGTCGCGGCGGCGGCAGCTGATCTCCACCGGCGCTTCCCTGCGTATGTCCGGGCAGGCGACGGAGCAACCGTGGAACCGCTGCACAAGTTCCTGGCACGCCACGATCGGCCTCTCTTGCTTGTCCTCCTCGGGGCCGTCTGTTTGGTGCTGCTGATCGCGTGCGCGAATCTTTCCAATTTGCTCCTCGCGCGCGGGGTGGCTCGCACACCCGAGGTCGCCCTCCGTGTCGCGTTAGGCGCGTCGCGAGGGCGGATTGTTCAGCAGCTCATCACCGAAAGCGTCGTCCTTGCGGCGTTCGGGAGCCTCGCAGGAGTCGTTCTTGGTCGCGCCGCGATCAATGCGGTGGTGGGGTGGACCGGGCCGACAATCACTCGGATCGGCCTCACCGGTCATGGTGTCCCAATGGACGCGAGAATCATAGGGTTCACGGTCGCTATAGCCATCGTGACGGTGCTTGCATTCGGTGTCGTACCGGCGATTCTCTCATCGCGGATCGATCTCAGCCGCCGGATCAACGATTCCGAAACGCGTGGAACAGGGCGACATCAGAATCGACTCGGAAGACTACTCACGGCTGGCGAGATTGGTGTTGCGGTCGTGCTTCTCGTTGGCGCAGCACTGTTCATCAAAACGTTTGCGAATCTTGGCCGCGTTCAGCCTGGCTTCGACACGCATCACCTGCTTGCGTTGCATTCCACATTTCCGGCGATGGTCGTTTCAGAGAGTTTCGATCCAGCGGCGCGCGAGCGCTCGCTCCGCGATGCCCAGGAACGCCTGCGCGCGATCCCCGGAGTGATCGATGCGACGGCAAGTTGCTGCATTCCGTTCGTGAACGGCAACGCGACGTTACGCTATATCGTCGATGGACGACCGCTCGATGGCTTGTATCACGGCATGGGCGGTTGGCGTCCTATCGCACTTCACTATTTCGAAACGCTAAAGATTCCTCTTGTGGGCGGACGCGGGTTCAAGGATCGTGATTCGCTGACCGCGCCAGGTGTCGTCATCATCAACCAAGCCATGGCTGACAAGTGGTGGCCGAACGGCGACGCCATCGGGCACCGAATAGTGCTCGGAAAGGGAATCGGCGGCGCGTGGGAAGAACCGCCCCGCGAGATTGTCGGTATCGTTGCCAACGTCCGCGATTCGGCATTGGATAGCGACCCGGAGCCAGTCAATTACGTGCCGATCAGCCAGTTGAGAGTGCCGCTCCAACTGGGGTGGCTGGTAAGGACGCAAGCCGACCCCGAGCCACTTCGATCGCGCATCGAGCAAGAGTTGCAACGTGCGAGCGGCGGAATGCCGATCACCACGGTCGGCCAGATGGACGCGCTGATTCCCCAGACGACCACCCAGGCAGCGTTTCGGATGTGGCTGATGGGCGCGTTCGCTCTCGTCGCACTCCTGCTCGCCGCGATCGGAGTATACGGGCAGATGGCGTATGCAGTCCGACGACGAACTCGCGAAATTGGGATTCGGATCGCGGTTGGCGCGGAACCGCGCGAGGTCACCCGCATGATCGTCATGACGAGTCTTCGGTACTCGGTCATTGGTATTGCCTGTGGTGCCGGATCAGCGATCGCAGCGGTACGTGTGGTGAAGAGCTTTTTGTTCGGACTGTCGCCGTGGGATCCTGGCGCGTTTGTCGCTGCCGTCATGGTGCTGCTGTTGGTGGCTACCGTCGCAGCATGGATTCCGGCGCGGTACGCAGCTCGCGTTGATCCACTGATCGCACTTCGGGCGGACTGAACCTGAAATCACAATCGTCCGGTTTCACGCAGGCTCTTTTCGTCCGAATCTTCGCATACGCCTGGAGTCGCAACTCCCCAGACTGAAAATTTTTGCGGGGAGTGACCCCGGCCGGTGGGTCGTCAAAAGTCGTGCGGGCCGTCCCCCGGACCCGCCGCCGGAACCTGGCTACTCGGGTGCGCCTCCTCTGGGATAATCGGCCCCCCCACGATGAAGCATGGTTCCGGCACCGACAACGACGATATGGCGGCTCTGGCGTACGCGCGGCGCTGGTTGCGCCGTTCGCCGGGGCCAGATGCGTGGGCGAACGTGGCCGCAGTGTACGCGACCAAGCACCCGCCCGACCTCAAACGAGCCCGGCGGTGGTACTGGCGTGGTGCGAGGCGCGGACATCGGCGTGCGTTGTTCGAGTTCGGTCTTATGCTCGTCCAGGGCGAAGGCGGTCCCAAAAGGCATCGGCGAGGATTGCATTATCTCCGCCGAGCGGCCGCGATGGGAGATCGTAACGCGCGAATAGCCCTGGACGCTTTGCCGGACTCGGCTCAGTAACGCTGGTCGCCTTATCTCGCGAATCCTAGCTGAGGAGCAGGAACATGAAACCGCACCGGGCGTTCTTCGTTGCCGGAGTCGCCATCCCTTTTCTCCTGCGCGTCGTTGCGCCAGACAAGATGCCGTGGTGGCCCGACGCCATCAGTCTCGGTCTGGCATTCGGCTTCACCGCTGCGGTGATAGCTTGGAAGACTCCAAAGGATCGGGAAATAGAGCGCCGGGTCTGGAACACGGTGAAGGAGCTGGTGCGGGACCGCCGTTCACACTGACTTTGTCCGCCGTGAGAGACAGAGCGATCCAGGCATGTCGTGCTACGCGGGTTCGGTTCGCGTAAACTCGGCGCGTGCCGGTTTCAGACAGCTGGCGTCTGGCACTGACAGCGATCGGATTCGCGTTAGTGACCCGCTGGCGGTGGCAGTTCGAGCAAAAGCGCAAGCTCGCTAAGGCCGGACCCGTCTCAAGACATCAGAGGACCGCTGACGCGGCGCTCCTTATCATCGGATCGGCCATTGCGAGCCTCGCGTTTTTCTACGGCGTGAGCGGACACCTCTTTGACAGCGGCTCGCTCGCTGTGCTCGTTATCTTTCTTTGGGTTCAAAGCTGGCGGATTCGTTTGAAAAAGGAAGGATCCGGCCGACCACTCATTTCAGACGACTCCCCTCATAACAGCGGCCCATTCAGGTAAATCGGGAATGCCACCGGATTTGGGGGCTACTGCCTCAGAACCGCGACGACCGTGCCAAACAATCCGAATGCCGCCCCCATCATCGTGACGAGTGCGACGATTCGAATCATCCGCGCTCGCGACAATGAAGCCGCTGCCGATGGACACCCTGGGCCAATCCACCAAGAGATGGCCCAACCAATCGTCGCATCCACGAACGCCACGATCGCTCCCGCGACGATGCCGGTCCAGACAGGTCCAATGTGCGCGGCGACAACGCCGGTGGCCGTGTAGATTGCGTAGGAGCCGGTCACAAGCCGTGAATAGGGAAACCGCAGCCAACGAGAGGCTGTCGCGCCCAGCAGGTCGAATGCCAGCACGGCAAGACAGCCGACCGCGATAACTGTCACAGGGTTCATCTTTTCTATTTGCCTAAACCTTTGAAGGATAGTACCAGCGAAGCCGTATGGAAAACGAACCTGCCGGAGTGAAACTTTTTGCGGGGAGTGACCGCGCGTGGGGTGGATGCAAAGTCGTGAGGGCCGTCCCCCTCGATGTGTGAGGCAGCCCGGCGAACAACGTCTGACCCGACTGAGGATGAGGAGCAGTAGGCGTCAGTTCTCAGGCAAGCCAGTGCCAAATCGCGAAACTCACGATGATGACCGCGAAAAACAGGAGCGCCCGTATACCGAACGTTGCGCGGTCTTCTTCGCTGAGACGGAGGTACGGATTCCGTTCGGGAGGGTAGAAACCCGCGAGCCAATCAAGCAAAGAGCGCATCCCTAATCGCCCTCCCCTAACAGCTTACGCCGGTTTTCTCGGCGGCACTCTGAGGTACACGGGCGAAAGCCCCTTCGCCGATTCTGGCCGCCCCCGTAGTCGTGATGCCCGTCTCGGAAATCATTTCCTAAACGAGACGCGGGTCCGCCAATCTGACGGCCTAGTTTTCCGAACAATTCAGCGGGTCTACTGGCGGATTTCTGGGAGGGTTTCTGAGACAGCCACCGCGCAGCGGCAGCCGGGCTGCCGCCAAGCTGCTTGGCGGCAGCACGTACCGATAGACCGAGAACCGGGCGGGGGTTCTTCCGGCACGTCACACGTAGAGGGTGTCCACTCTGGACGAGCGGACGGAACAGGTTCGCACAGGTAGAATCGAGCGAATGTGCTACACGCTTTACCTCGCCACTCGGGATGAGCAGCCGCTTTGGAGTTCGCCGGCGCTCAGCGTCGAGGCCATCGAGCCGGGTGCCGAGAGCGTCCGACAGTGGTTTTCCCTCCCCGTCGTGCGATTCATCGGCGCGCACACCGGCTGCAGCTGCGGGTTCCGATATCTGATCGCGAACGAACCGATTGAATACTGGGACGGGATGTTCCACAAGTCGGAACGCGCGGATAAGGATCAAGAGAGCATACAGGCGCTCGTTCGACTGATTCGCAAGCACGTAGTAGGATCCGGCATCGTCGAAATGTATGCCTTATGGAATGACGAAGTCGAGGAGCGGCCTGTGGGCACCATCGAGCTTCAGATCGACACTATCGACCCGCAGAAGTTCTTTTTTGTTGAAGGGTTCTTCTATCGCGTGCAGGGCGATCCGGTTGGAGTTCAGGCACGCTGAAATCCTCAAGCCGCGTGACTCCGTTCCTACCAGGTTTGGCTTACCGCCGCTTCATTCGGCAAGGCACGATGAAGCTGCCGTAGGTCGCGTCCTCCTCGTAAAGGAACTTCCCCGTCTCCACGTCGAGGAGGGTGTCGGTGGAGGCGATTCTGCCCCGCCACGCTTGGACTGACAACAGCTTCTCGTTGATCCATTTCACCCTCACGCCGGACATGTAGCCGGTAATCCCGATGCGAAGGTGCAACGGCCGCGCCTTGTTGCCGCTGACCTCGATGACCGTTTCCCCGCCTTCGGGTTCATTGACCAGCGGCTCTTGCATCCTA
>Ga0066903_100005563_pt1 | contig 10965 bp, 10 predicted proteins | sample PanSoiMetaGPlot1_FD_67491 | JGI IMG/M metagenome (GOLD analysis project Ga0066903, IMG submission 67491) | Tropical forest soil microbial communities from Panama analyzed to predict greenhouse gas emissions - Panama Soil - Plot 1 (version 2) | ecosystem: Environmental > Terrestrial > Soil >...
CCACGCGGCGGTCCCCCAGAAATCGTCGACGGTCAGGAATCCGCCCTTCAGCAGATACGCGCGCAGACTCTCCACCTCCGCGTCGCTGAACTGGATCGTCCCGACGTCTTCCATGAAGAGCATCGGACAGTGGAACAGCAGCGGATCGGTCAGACGCACGACGACGTAGTCAGGCTGACCCTCGGCGTCGAGCTTGACGCGCATCAGCGTCAGCTCGGCAAGGCGTACCGAGAAGTTGTTGTCGGAACCCGGAAAATCGGTGTCCCAACCGCTGCCGCCGGCTTCGCGGCGGCTGCTGGTGTAATAGCCGCGACAGTAGTTGAACGAGCCGTCGAAATTCGCGCGCGTCGCCCACTTCGGCGGCGTTCTCCGGAATCCGCCCGCGCCGACCCAGATGCGCTGCGCCGACACGGCCGCCGTCCCAGCGACGACCAGCGCGACACCGGCAACCGCGGCGGAAGCCATCCGCCGAAATCGATGCATCGTGCGACCTGCGAGCGAGCATGGCTCTCGCGGCGTGGCGTGTCGAGTAAAAGTTTTCTCAACGCGGTGTCCGGGCTGGAAACACGACCGCGGATCGAGCAGTATGCGCTCATGAATTACCTGCGCTTGATGCTTGCCGGCGCCGGCGGAACCGTCGCGTATTTCGTCTTCGGCTTCCTGGTGTTCGGCCTGCTGCCGACGCTCAGGAACGAGTACGCGAAGTACCCGGCCGTGTATCGATCCGCGGAGGAGATGAAGGGCGTCATGCCGGCCGGCATGCTCGCCATGCTGGTGGCGATTCTGGTGATGGCGGCGATCTACGCGATGGCCTACCGGGGCGGCGCCGGCGGCGTCGAAGGCGCTCGTTTCGGCGCGCTCATCGGGCTGTTCGCGGTCTGCGCGTTCGTGATCCACAACCACGTGAACCTGAAGATCGGGCTGGCGCTCACGTTCGGTCAGGCGATCGCCTATTTCGTGGAGTGGACCATCGTCGGCGTCGTGATCGGCCTGATCTACCAGCCGTGAACTCTAGCGGTTTTCGCGCACGATGGCCGTCTCCGTGAACCCGGCGCGATTGAGTTGCTGTTGCGCCTCGCCCGCCGCGTCTCTCGACGCGAATGGGCCGGCGAGAACCTGCTGCCAGCCTCCGAGCGATCGCTGCCGCACCTTCTGCCCCATCGCCGTAATCTGGCGGGCCACTTCGTTCGCTCGCGCTTCGGTGCGGAAGGACGCCACGACGATCTCGTAGCTCTCGCCAGCGGCCGACGCCGTGTTCGGCTGTGACGCAGGCGGGGCTTCTCGCGCCGGCGCCGCCGGAGACGGAGGAGGTTCCACCGCGCGGGGCGGCGCGGCCGCCGGTGCCGTCGCGGCCGGCGGCACGGTAGCGGGCGGCGCGGCAACGGGCGGTGCCGCAACGGGCGGTGCGGCGGATGGCTGCTCCGTCGGCCCGCTCGGCTTCATGCCGAGCCCGCCAATCCACACCGCCGCGGCGACCATCGCGACGATCAACCCGGCCACCGCCGCGGCGACGAGACTGCGGCGGGATGGATTCCCGGCGTCAGGCACCGCGGCTGCGCCCGCTGACGTCGTTTCTGCGATCGGATGCTCGCCGTCCGACAACTGGAGCAACGAAGCCGCGGTACTGATGTGCGAGGCGTCGACCGTCCTCGACTGCTGCGCGCACGCGGTTTCGAGGGCCCGGTCGCACACGACATTGACGATACGAGGAACACCTCGCGAAATCCGCGCGACCGCCGCGACCGCGTCGTCAGTGAACGTCACCGGCCCGCTCTCCTGGTTCCCACGCGCGACCGTCAAACGGTGAGAGATGTAGCGCCTCACTTCGTCATCGCTCAGCGAATCCAGGCTGACGAATCGTGTGACCCGCTGGCGCAACTGCTCGAGCTCCGGGGTGTCCAGAAGCGCGCGAAGACTGGGCTGTCCGACGAGCACGATCTGCAGCAGCGGGCCGCGGCTGTCCTGAACGTTGGCGAGCAGGCGGATCTCCTCCAGCACGTCGGCGCGAACGTGCTGCGCCTCGTCGAGAACGACGACCGCGTGCGCGTCGAGCTGCCCGAGCGAGGCGAGAAACTTCTCCAGCGCGTGAACGAGATCGTGGCGGCTCGTCTGCGCGACGCCGACGCCGCCGGAGTTGATGACGCCGAAGTCTTCGAGGATTCGCTTGAGCAGATCCTCCCGCCCCAGCATCGGGTCGTCGATCACCGACAGGAAGGTCCGGCGCGGCAGGCGTTCGACCACCGTGCGGCAGAGCAGGGTCTTGCCCGTCCCGATCTCACCGGTGACGACGATGATCGGTTCGCGGCGCTCGAGGGCGTACGAGACCTGCGCCAGCGCTTCGCGGTGCGACGCGCTCTCGAAACGGAATCGTGTGTTGACCGCGAGGCTGAACGGCGGTTCGGCGAACCCGAAGAACCGCTCGTACCCGCTCGCCGCCGCCGCCTCCTGACCGATACCGATGCTCACCGTCGGCATTGTACCGTGCATGAACGCCGGGTGCATTTTCGTGGTAGGGTCTGCACGAAGGGGCAGGTCATGAAGATACGTCTTGCGATCGCCTTGCTCTTCCTCGGTTCGTCGCTGTCGGTCATGGTCGCGCAGCAGGGTGGGACCGCGGCTCCGAATCTGGCTGCCAACCCCCCTCGCCTGCCGCTGGCGCAGCGGATCGCGCACAACGATCCCGGGCACTATCGGCCGTCACCCAGCGTTCATGGCGGACCCGGTCAGCTGAAATACTTCGCCCTGTTCAACGGCGACGCGCTCGACACCAACCTGTGGTTCCTTCATCGCGGCATCATCGAGCCGAAATCCGGTATCGGACAGCACTTTCACAACTACTGCGAGGAGATGTTCGTCATCTTCGACGGCGAAGCGCAGTTCACCATCGACGGGCGGACATCGACGCTGAAGGGACCGGCCGGCGCGCCCGCGCGGATGGGCCATTCGCACGCCATCTACAACCCGACCGACAAGCCGGTGCAGTGGATGAACATCAACGTGACCGCCTTCCGCGGCGTGTACGACGCGTTCGACCTGAGTGACGGCCGCGTTGGCGCTCCGCTCGATCCGATTCCGCAGTTCATGACGATGCCGTTGGACTCGGCGAAGCTCCAGCCGGTCGCCGGCCTCGAGAGCGGCAAGGGTACAGTGCGGTACCGGCGTGCGCTGCCGCCCACCGTGTTCCTCTCGACCTGGGCGTACGTCGATCACGTGCTGCTGCCGGCCGGCACGTCGATCGGGCCGGGCGCGGAACCAGGCATCGGCGGGTTCTACTACGTCATGAACGGTGAAGGGACCGCGACCGTCGGCACGGAGTCCGCTCCGATCAAAGCGGGTGACGCGATCCCGCTGCGGATCGGCGAGGCCAAGGGGTTCGAGAACACGGGAACAGGACCGCTCGAGTTCCTGGTCGTGGGCATCGCACGCGACATGGCCAAGAAGAACGACATGCTGGCGACGCCGCCGCAGCGACTGCCGCCGCCGACAGGAACTGGTCGCGCGACCAGCTCCGGCCGCGGCGGCGCAATGTAGGCCGCCGACCTCAGTAACCGCGTGCCGCGATCAAGTAGCCGTAATACCGATCGCCCATCGGGCTGTCCGGATCGCCGGTGAACCCGTAACCGGCGCCCTGAACCGACGCGTCGAGCCGAAGTTTGCCGATCACGTTGCTCGGACTGCCCGTGCACTTGCCGGTCGCGATGCACAGCGCGGCAGTGCCGGCGACGTGCGGCGACGCCATGCTGGTTCCTGAAATGGTGCTGTAGCCGCCGCCCTTCCACGTCGAAAGAATGCAGACGCCAGGCGCCGCGATCGTGTGATCGGCGTCCGGACTTCCGTTGCCGGCGAAGTTGCTGAAATCGGCAGGCGTGTCGTCGACGTCGCTTCTGCACGTCGCAGCGGCGCCGCCTCCTGGCCGTCCGTTGAAGTCAGCCACCGCGGTCACGGCCAGCACTTCGTCGTACGCCGCCGGCACAAACCCCGCGAGATCGCTGTTGTCGTTGCCGGCCGCGACGACGTACGTCACCCCAGCTGCAACGGAGTTGCAGATCGCCCGGTGAAGCGCGTCGTTGTTGGTATTGCCGCAATTGCCATCGTCAGTGCCGGCGCCGCCCAGGCTCATGTTGGCGACCTTGATATTGAGCGTCGAGGCGTTGGCGGTGACCCAGTCGATGCCGCAGATGATCGACGAAAAGCTGCCGGTACCCTGGTTGTTCAGCACGCGCACCGAGTAGATTGGAATTCCAGGTGCGACGCCGACGACTCCGGCGCCGTTGTTGATCGCCCCGATCGTCCCTGCTACGTGTGTGCCGTGGCCGTTGCCGTCGCTGTAGCTCTTGCCCGTCGAACAGTTCATTCCTCCGACGATGTTCAGATCGCTGTGTGGACCGCTGCCAGTGTCGATGACGGCGACAGCGATGTTGTTCCAGGTATTCGACGAGAAATGCGAGCTGAGCTCGCCGTCGATCCGATCGATGCCTGTCGGCAGCGTCTGCGCGACCGACGCCACCGGGCGATCTTCCGATACGAACGCGACCCGCGGATCGCGCCTGACATCGTCGAGCCGCGCGAGCGGAATGGTCGCCGCGTATCCCTTCAACGCGGCGTTGTAGCGGTGAGACACGGATGCGCCGTAGGCCCTGCCGTGTTCCGCGGTCAGGCCCTCGACATCGCGTTCGTCGGCGTGGAAGACGACGATGAAATCCCGCGCGCCTTGCGGTGCTTGTGCGCGAACCAACGTCAGTGCTGCGTTGCTCAGAACTACACCGATCAAAACTGTCATCGCAAGTCGCTTCATGGCGACCGGTTCTGCAATTCGTACTCCGGGGGCGAATCGTAAGCGGGCGGCCCGAGTGACCCAGTCGGGCCCACGGTTTTCGCCGCCGGCGGAGATTTCTGACACTACTCCGTCAGACTCTTCGCCGGGCTCGACGCGTTTGAAGAGCGCCGACGGATCAGACCATCCGCATGTAGGCGACCGGGTTGCCGCGCACGTTCATCCGTACGCGGTAAATCGACGTCGAGCAGGCGCAGTAGAGCTCGCGCCAGTCGCGGCCGCCCCAATTGAGGTTGCCGGCGATTTCCGGCATGCGGATCACGCCGAGGTGTGCACCCCTGGCGCTCATCACCCAGATGCCGCGCGGACCGGTGACGTAGATGTTCCCGTGCTCGTCGCACTTCATGCCGTCCACGACACCTTCGGCATAGTCGCCGGTGCCGACATGTTCGGCGAACATGCGGCCGCGGCTCAGCATCCCGTCCGGCGCGACGTCGAACGCGCGGATGTGCGCGCGCGTCGTGTCGTTCACGTAGAGAACCTTCTCGTCGGGCGACAGGCACAGGCCGTTCGGCTGGCTGAAATCATTCGCTTCGCAGTGCAGCGTCCCGTCGCGGGAGACGCGGTAGACGCCCTGGAAATCCAACTCCTGCTTCCGCTCGAGTCCAAACACCGGCATCCGTCCGTAGGTCGGATCGGAGAAGTAGACCGTTCCGTCCGATCGCACCACGACGTCGTTTGGGCTGTTCAACTCCTTGCCCTGCCAGTGCGTCGCGAGCATCCTGCGCTCGCCGGCGGGCGTCTCCATCACCAGCGAGCTGGTGACGTGCTCGCAGACGTAGAGATTGCCGGCGCCGTCGTAGGTCATGCCGTTGCACTTGTTGCTCGGATTGCGTACTTCGACGACGCCTTCGCGCGGGCTCCATCGGCGGCGGATGTCGCCGGGCATGTCGCTGAAATACAGACACTGTTCTCTGGGATTCCAGATCGGCCCCTCGCTGAACCGGAACCCGGTGCAGACCTGCTCGATCGGCGCCTCACGATCGATCAGGCGCAGCAGCTCGGGGTCGTTGACTTCCACGGTCTCCGCCGTTCTGTTCATCGACAGCTTCTCCTGGCGTCACGCGGTTGGAACGCGCGCGTCCGTGATGCGCACGGCGCGGTAGCCGCCGTGCGCCCGGAACCGGAACCACACGCCCGCGAAAATGACCGTGAGGATCGCGCCGAGCACCGCGACCATCTGCAGCGCCGCGCCGGGGCCGTACTGATCCATCCGCGCTCCCATGACCGGCAGTACGAGGCCGACCGAGAGCATCCCCGCTCCGCCCATCACCGCCAGCAGCAGTGGACCGCCGCGCGGGAACAGCTCCGCGGTCACGCCGATCATCGTGGGCCACAGGAACGTCTTGCCGATGCCGAAGATGCTCGCGGCGGTCAACGCGGCCAGGGCGCTCGAGCTCGTATCGAGAGTGCCGAGCCAGTACAGGCCGAGGCCGGCGAGCGCCGAGCTGCCGGCGAGCGTGCCGAGCGGCGATCGGTGCGAGACCGCGCTGCCCCACATCCGGATCGCGAACATCAATCCGGCGGTGTAAACGAGGAACAGCACGCCGCTTCCCGCCTCGGGATCCAGCTGCGGAACCAGCGCGCCCATCACACGCGGAAACCACTGATCCGGCCCCAGCTCGACCGCCGCCGTTCCCCACATGCACAGGAACAGCAGCAGGAACATGGGGCGCGCCGCTTCCTGCCACATCTCGATCGTCGAGACGTTCGAGACGACGCGCTCGCTGCGCGGATACGGCTGGGACGCGGCAATGGAGAGGTAGGCGGCGGCGGGGATGGCGATGAGGAGCAGCTTCGTCTGCCAGGGCACGGCGAGGTATTTGGTCATGGCCACGGCCAGCAGGCCGCCGATGATCAGCCCGGCTGGCCACCACGCGTGGCAGGCCACGATCCGCCTGGTCTTCTCCGTGCTGTAGAGCGTCGCGAGCAGCGGGTTGATCACGCCCTCGACGAGTCCATGCGACAGTCCGAACAGGAAGAACCCGATGAATAGCATCGTCGTCCCCGGGTGCGCGAACAGAGACGCCACGGGAGCATCGGGATGCGGCGCCAGTGTCACCAGCGCGACGCCCAGGATGAAGCCGATTGCCGACAGCGCGTGCATCACACGCATGCCGACGACGTCGACGAGATTGCCGGCGATGAGAATCGCGAGCGTGAACGCGAAGAACGCCGGGCTGAACACCATCCCCATCTGTTCGTTGGTCAGGTGAAACGTGGCGCTCATGGCTCCCGCCACGTCGCCGCGAATCGCGAAAACCATGGCCGCTGTGCCGATCGACATGCAGCTGGCCACGAACAGCCGCCGCGGATTCATGGCTAGATGACCTCGAACAGCAGGAAGTCGTACTCGCGCTTCGTCAGGAACGTCTCGAGCCTTCCCCACACTTCCTGGTGCGGCTCGGACGCGACCCACTTCAGGCGCAAGGCTTCGGTCGTGAAGGTGATCGAGAAGCGGTAGTTGATGCCGGCCGGGGCCGCGCCGACGAGCGCCGCCTGGAGCTTCAGCAGCCGAAGGTCGATGTACCCCTCGAATTTGTTTGCGGTCGGGCGGTACACCGTCTCGAAGTAGCGGACGGCCTCGGCCTCGCGCGCGGGGTCGATCGCCAGATCGGCGTGAAGCTGAATCGAACGCGACATGCGTGACTCCTGATACACGAGCCGCGGCGCAATGGGCTGCCGCGGCGTGCTCATAGTAACGCCCTTCGCGTCCGGCGCCGGAACCGCGTGTATCTACCTTCCAGGCTGGGAAACGACGAACGAAGCGTTGCCGCCGTGCCAGACCACGGTGATTGCGCCGGTTCGACTGGACGAACTCGAGTTCCTGTCGACCGTGTACGTGATCGTCGCCGGGCTGAGGCCATTCTTGGGGCTGAGCGAAATCCACGGCGTCGCCGTGTCCGCGCTCCACGAACAGCCGTTCAGCGTGTTCCGCGTCACGGTGAAGCGGAAACTGCCGCCGCCGGCCGGCACACTCTGAGCCGACGGCGACAGGTTGTAGATGCACTGCGTCACGCCGTCCTGATCGACCGCGACCGACGCGCTCCCATCCGCCCACCGGACGATGATCGCACCCTGGCGGACGACGTCGTCGTTGGCACGAACGGAGTACGTGAGCTGGGACGCGCTGCTGCCCGAGCCCGACGCAATTCCAATCCATGGCGCGTCGGCGGAGGCCATCCAGTTGCATGGCGACGCGAGCGCGGTGACCGCCGCGTTGAACGTCCCGCCACCGATTGGAACCGATTGCCTGGTCGGGGAAATGGAGAGAACGCACGGGGTCGCGGCCTGAGGGGTTGTTGGCGTGGAGCTGCTGCCGCACGCGGTCCCGAACGCGAGCAGGACCGACAACATCCCGATCGGGTTCAGACGATTCATTTGACCCTCCTCTGGTGAGCTGAGCAGGAGGATGGAGAGCAACTCATCAGCCAGCCACAGTGCTTACAACTCCTCAATGGCCCTCGACGCATCTCGAACAAAATGGCCCGTCAAGGACGCTTGCGCGAGGTGCCGACGGGTCCGCCGCAATGAACCTCTTACGTCCGGCGCCGGGGCAGGTTTCGGGCAATCGAGGAGTGTTACCGTCTCTTGTAGCGTTTCAAAACAATGCGGTTTAGTATCCGCCGATGCCCGATACGGCGTCGAACCTCGGCCGCGTCGTCCCGGTCGCCGCTCGAACGAACGCGCCACGCCACGGCGCGATCGTTCGCGTGACCCACTGGGTTACCGCGGCGTGCTTCCTCGCGCTGCTCATCAGCGGCATGGAAGTCGTTGTCTCCCATCCGCGCTTCTACTGGGGCGAGAACGGGAACGTCCTGATGCCTGCGCTCTTCTCGATCCCAATCCCGGCATCCAGGGCTACCGTCCCGACAGGCTACGGCTACGTGCTGCCGGATCAGAACGGCTGGAGCCGGTACCTCCATTTCGAAGCCGCCTGGGCTCTCGTGTTCTCCGGCGCTGTGTATGTGATCTTCGGCGCGCTCAGCGGTCACTTCCGCAGGAACCTGTTTCCGGATGCAAAACCGCCGGTGAAAGCGGACGCGTGGTCTTACAACCCGCTTCAGCGGCTCACCTACCTCGTGGTGATCTTCCTGCTCTTCCCGTTCGTCATCTGGACAGGGCTGGCGATGTCTCCCGCGTTCGTATCAGTACTGCCCTCCACCGTCACGTTACTGGGCGGCCGGCAGTCCGCGAGGACGCTGCACTTTTTTCTCTCCGTGTCGCTCGTCATCTTCCTGCTGGTTCACGTCACCATGGTCTGGCTGTCCGGATTCACCGACCGCGTGATGGCGATGATTCATGGACGCGTCCGCGTCGGCACGGAGCCCGAATGAGCGACATCTCACGGCGCACGCTGATCACGCGCGGCCTCGTCGCGGCCGGGGCCGGCCTTTCGGGGCTCGCCGCCGCCAGTCGCATCGCCGATCGCTACGGGTTGATTCCTCCCGATCACGGCGGCGTGTACGGACCGGGCGAGACGCTGACCTACGCTGTCCATCGGCTGCTCACCAGGCGCTCGCTCGCCCGCGAGTTCAGCCGCAGCGAGATTTCGACCGCGCCGTTCGCGAACGAGACCGGCCCGAAGCCCGAGGCGTTCAGGCGTCTCGAGGCCGACGGGTTCAAAGGCTGGACGCTGTCGGTCGATGGCCTCGTGGCACGCCCGGTGTCGCTGTCGCTCGCCGATCTCAAGCATCTGCCGGTGCGCCATCAGATTACGCAGGTCGCCTGCGAAGAGGGGTGGTCGTACGTCGCCGAGTGGATCGGCACGCCGTTGATCGAAGTGTTGAACGCCGTCGGAATCCTCCCTCAGGCGCGCTACGTCGTGTACTTCTCCTTCGAGCGCGACTGGTGGGAGAGCATCGACATGGCCGATGCGCTGCACCCGCAGACGCTCCTGACGTATGCCATGAACGACGGCGATCTGCCGGTGCCGTTCGGCGGTCCGCTCCGCCTGCGCGTCCCGCGGCAGCTGGGATACAAGAGCGTCAAATACGTCACCCGCATGACGGTCACCGACGACCTCACGCGCTTCGGCAAGGGCCTCGGCTCGGCATCGCCCGAAGGCGGTTACGCGTGGTACGCGGGGATCTGATCATCTGCAGAGAGGACCTCAATGCCTGCGATAGCTTTTTCCAACAACGACATCGCGCTGGTTGCCTGGACCTTCGACCGCCGTCTCGATGGCTGCCTCGGTTTCGCGATTCACCAGATCGATGCCGATGGCAAGGACACCGTCCTGCCGGCGCTCGCGCGCTTCGCCGCGCAGCCCAAGGATGTCAAGTTGACGACCGAGCAGGCGCCGGTTCAGAAATTCTGGTGGAAGGACCTCTTTGCGAAACGCGGCGGCACCTACAAGTACAAGATCGTCCCGATGAGCGGGACGCCTGGCGGCGCGCTCACGCCGCTGGCCGGCGTCGAGCCGCTCGTCAGCAACCAGGTGACGCTCACCGAGAACCGGCCTCCCTTCAAGGTCTACTTCAACCGCGGTATCGTGGCGACGCAGGCGCTCAGCCACGAGTTGAACGACAAACCCAGCATTCCGGCGTTGACGCCGCACATTCTGGATCCGGCCGATCCCATCCGCGGCCGGCTGATGGGCCAGATCTACGAAGGCGTGACCTCGCTCCTCGATCGCGCCGACAAGGATGGCGGAACGATCAACGCCGCACTCTACGAGCTCAACGATCCCAAGGGACTCGAGCGGCGCCTGCAGGCTGCCGATCGCGGCAGCCCGAAGAGCCGCACCGTCATCCTCGGCAACGAACAGAGCGTCGATCCAAAAACGAAGAAGGCGATCGAAGACGCGGATTCGGACAACCGTGCCGCCTTGAAGAAGGCAAAAGTGGCGGTGATCGACCGCATCCTCGGCAAGGGAAGCATCCCGCACAACAAGTTCATGGTGTTGAGCCAGAAGGGAGCGCCGGTCGCCGTGCTGTCCGGCTCGACCAACTGGACCAGTACCGGGCTCTGCACGCAGACCAACAACGTGCTGATCATCGAATCAGGCGACGTCGGGAAGCGTTATCTCGATTACTGGAACAAGCTGCGCACCGACGTCGACGCCTCCAAGGGCGATCAGAAGAAGCTTCAGGCGCCGGACCTTCGCGGCTTCACGAACAAGAACAACG
>Ga0066903_100005565_pt1 | contig 10962 bp, 7 predicted proteins | sample PanSoiMetaGPlot1_FD_67491 | JGI IMG/M metagenome (GOLD analysis project Ga0066903, IMG submission 67491) | Tropical forest soil microbial communities from Panama analyzed to predict greenhouse gas emissions - Panama Soil - Plot 1 (version 2) | ecosystem: Environmental > Terrestrial > Soil >...
ACGAGGAACCCAATCGCCCACATCATCGACGGCGCATAGACGATGCGGCCGCCGTACATTGTGAACATCCAGTTGAACACTTTCACGCCCGTCGGCACTGCAATGATCATCGTCATGATGCCGAAGAAGGCGTTAACGTCAGCGCCGGCCCCCATGGTGAAGAAGTGATGCAGCCAGACCATGAACGCGAGGACGCAGATGGCCATTGTCGCAACTACCATGGAGCGGTAGCCGAACAGCGGCTTGCCCGAGTAGGTTGAAACCACCTCAGAGAATACGCCGAACGCCGGCAGCACCAGGATGTACACTTCGGGATGCCCCCAGGCCCAGACGAGATTCATGAACATCATGACGTTGCCGCCGGCTTCATTGGTGAAGAAGTGAAAGCCGAGATAACGATCCAGGAGCAGCATGGCCAAGGTCGCCGTAAAGATGGGAAACGCGGCGACGATCAGGAGGCTGGAGGCGAGCGCCGTCCAGCAGAAGATCGGCATGCGCATGTAGGTCATGCCCGGAGCGCGAATCTTCAGGATTGTGGTGACGAAGTTGACGCCGGTCAGCAATGTGCCGATACCGGAAATCTGCAGCGACCACAGGTAATAGTCCACGCCAACGCCCGGCGAATAGGCGAGTTCGGACAGCGGCGGATAGGGCAGCCAGCCGGTGCGGGCGAACTCACCTATCACGAGCGAAAGGTTGATTAGGAGCGCGCCGGTCGCAGTCAGCCAAAAGCTGACCGAATTGAGCGTCGCAAAGGCGACGTCGCGAACGCCAAGTTGCAAGGGGACAACGATGTTGATCAACCCGATCATGAACGGCATTGCCACGAACAGAATCATCAAGGTCCCATGTGCCGAGAAGATCTGATCGTAATGCTCAGGCGGCAGGTATCCTGGGGCCTGGAAGGCGAGCGCCTGTTGTGAACGCATCATGATCGCGTCGGTGAAACCGCGCAGCAGCATGACCATGGCGAGAAAGATGTACATCACGCCAATATGCTTGTGATCGACGCTCGTGATCCATTCGTGCCACAGGTACGGTATCCAACCTTTCAGCGCTATATAGAGGACGATGCCCCCTACGATTCCGAAGGCGAGGCAACCGGCCACCAGCGGAATCGGCTGATCGAGCGGAACAGCCGCCCAGGTGAGCTTGCCCAACATCTATTTCTCTCCCAGCTTTTCGCCGCGCTTCCGTGCGCCCGGACTGGTTTCAACCACTGGGCCAGGGCCAGCAGGCAGCGCTTGCGCAACGATCTTATTGAACAGGTCGGGCTCAACCGCCGAAAAGGCGAAGGGAGCGACGTTCTTGCTCTGCTTTGCGAGTTCCGCGTAGCTTTGCGAGGTCAGCGTCGCGGCGCCGCCGTTGCGAGTCTCGTCCACCCAGGCGGAGAACTTTTCCATAGGCAACGCCTCGACCTTGAACTCCATATCCGCGAAGCCATCGCCGCTGAAATGACTCGACATGCCAAGGAACGTCCCGGCCTCGTCAGCATTCAGGTTGAGCTGCGTCGCCATGCCGTTCATCGTGTAGATCATGCTGCCAAGCTGCGGGACGAAGAAGGCGTTCATCACGCTAGCTGATGTCAGAGTGAAGTGAACAGGAGTGCCGACGGGGATGACGAGACGATTCACGCTTGCGATGTTCTGGTCGGGGTAGATGAATAGCCATTTCCAGTCGAGTGACACGACCTGGACATTGAGCGCGGATTTGTCAGACGGCAACGGTACATACGGATCGAGCTTGTGCGAGCCGAGCCAGGCCACGCCGCCCAAGAGCATGATGGTCAGCAGCGGGATGGACCAGGTGATCATCTCGATCTTGCCGGAATAGACAAAATCGGGCCGATGGCGCGCCTTTGAATTGGACGAACGGAACCACCATCCGAATGCGAGAGTTGCGAGGATCGTCGGAACGACGATCACCAGCATGATGGCGAGCGAGTCGATGAGGATCTGTGTGTCACCCTTTCCGACCGGCCCTTGGGAGGGCAGGATGCCTGGCTCGCAGCACGTCAGCGAGAGCAGCGCGAGCATTGCGCCCGAACGCACCGCGGAAGGAATTGACGGTCGTAAATCGGTCATCACAGCAGCCTTAGGCCACCAAGGCTTTATCGTGGCTTGCGTGCTAGCCGAAGGCAACAGCTTTGCCGGCCGCCGCCACGACGTCGCGACACGGTAGCCTGCGACCGCGATCAATTACAACTTCGTCGTTCCCATATGCTGTTGAGGGAACTTGTTGTTCCATTTGTGCTCATTGTTGCCGTCGTCATAGAATTTGCATAGCTCATAGAGCTAAAAGAAACGCACCTCACGCTTTTGTCATCTGCCAAACACGATAGTGAGGGATAATCTTGCCACCTTCCGCGACGCATCAATGCGCAGCGGGAGCACCGGACTGGTATTCCCGTCCGGATTTCTGATCTTGAGAAGAAGTTGGCTCCACATCGACCTAAAAAAATCTTGCTACAATAATTTCCGCGTTGGTTTCAGAAAGTCTTTCAGCGCGGCGACAGTGGGTGCCGAAGTGTTTGAGAGGCGCGATACATGGGCGCCAGTGAAGTTGCGTCAGTCGAACGGCCGCGGCACGTAACGCCGCCGAACATGATTTTTGTTCCCGGCGGTACGTTCCGCATGGGATCGGACAAACATTACCCGGAAGAAGCGCCGGCCCATAGCGTCAGCGTTGACGGCTTCTTCATAGATCGCACGCCAGTGACCAACTGCCAGTTCAAGGACTTCGTCCGCGCTACTGGCCATAAGACGTTCGCGGAAATTCCACCCGATCCGAAGAACTATCCCGGCGCGCTGCCGCACATGCTGTACGTCGGCTCGCTCGTTTTCACGCCGCCCAATCGTCCGGTCGATCTGAAAAACTGGGGCGAGTGGTGGGCGTTCCTGAAAGGCGCCGATTGGCGCCATCCGTATGGTCCGCGGAGCAGCATCAACGCGCTCGACCATCACCCGGTCGTGCACGTCGCCTACGCGGACGCCCTCGCCTACGCCAAATGGGCTTGCAAGGATTTGCCGACCGAAGCCGAATGGGAGTTCGCCGCGCGCGGCGGCCTCGAAGGCGCCGAGTTTGCCTGGGGCGACGAGTTCACGCCGGGCGGCAAGCACATGGCCAATACCTGGCAGGGTAATTTCCCGCACCAAAATTTGTGCGCCGACGGTTTCGATCGCACTTCGCCAGTGACGGCGTTTCCCCCGAACGGCTACGGCGTCCACGACATGATCGGCAACGTGTGGGAATGGACGACCGACTGGTGGTCGGCCAAGCATACCGCCGATGCGCTGAAGGCGTGCTGCGTCCCACAAAATCCGCACGGCGGGCCGGAGGCTGGCAGCTACAACCCGCGTCAGCCCACCAGCAAGATCCCGCGCAAAGTCATCAAGGGCGGCTCACATCTGTGCGCGCCGATCTACTGCCGGCGCTATCGGCCTGCAGCGCGCCATGCCGAGGATGTAGATACGTCGACAAGCCACTTGGGATTTCGGTGCATCATTCGAGTGAAGCGTTGAACTGCGTGCAATGTAGAAACGGGAGGTTCAGGTCATGACGGTGACACGAAAGCTATCGGTGAGTTTGTGCGCCGGCGTCGCTGCTATCAGCTTGGTATGTTCACAGGCTTCTGCACAGCAGCAGCCACAGAAACCCAACATCCTCTTCATCATGGGCGATGACATCGGCTGGATGCAGCCGAGCATCTACCACCGTGGTTTAATGGTGGGCGAAACGCCGAACATTGATCGCATCGGCAACGAAGGTGCAATCTTCATGACCTATTACGCGGAGCAAAGCTGCACCGCGGGCCGCAACGCCTTCTTTACCGGCATGCATCCGCTGCGTACCGGCATGATCCCGCCGCAGCTGCCGGGGAGTCCGACCTATCTCAAGCCCGGTACGCCGGCGCTGGCATGGTTCCTGCGCGATCTTGGTTACACCACCGGCGAGTTCGGCAAGAACCATCTTGGCGACCATACCGAGGCTTTGCCGACAGCGCACGGTTTCCAGGAATTTTGGGGCTATCTCTACCACCTCGACGCCATGCAGGGCGTGAGCTTCCCTGACATCAACAAGACGCCGACGGCGCAGACGGTTGCTCCGCCGTGCAAGAATACGCCGATCCCCGGCCTCGCCGAAGTCCCCGGCGCGGTCGATCCGAAAACCACGATTTGCCTGATGCCGCCGCGTCCGGTGCTGTGGTGCAAGTCGTCCGATGGCACGTCGGCCAACCAGACGTGTCAGGATCAAGGACCGCTGACGTTGGAACGCTCGAAGACTGTGGATGAGGAAATTTCGGCCAAGGTTATCGATTTCCTTGACCGCAACGATCCCAAGAAGACCAACAAGCCGTTCTTCGTCTGGTACAACCCGGCGCGCATGCACATCACCACCGTGCTGCCCGACAAATACCTGGCGATGGTGGGCGAGCCCGGCGGCAGGGACTGGGGCGTCAACGAAGCCGGCATGAAGCAGATGGATGACAACATCGGCTACGTGCTGAAGAAGCTGGAGGACATGGACCAGCTCGACAACACGATTGTCGTTTTCACCACCGACAACGGCGCCGAGACGATCACCTTCCCAGATGGCGGCACTACCCCGTTCAAAGGCGGAAAGCTCACCACATGGGAAGGTGGGATGCGGGCGCCGATGGTTGTCCGGTGGCCCGGCCACATCAAGCCCGGGACGGTGAAGAACGACATTTTCGCCTCGCTCGACTGGCTGCCGACATTCGTCGACATCGCCGGCGGTCCCAAGGGCGACGGATTAAAGAAGCAGATCGAGGCCGGCCAATATCCGGGTATCATCAAGACAACCCTCGACGGCGTGGACCAGCGGGATTACCTCGAGGGCAAGACGGAAAAGTCGGCCCGTGACGTATTCTTCTACTACTCCGGCAAAGACCCCTCTGCGGTCCGGTACAAGAACTGGAAGATGTATTTCTCAATGGTGTCCGACTCGCCAGCGGGCTTCGTTACGGGCGCGATCCCGTATCACTGGACCCAGGTGGTCAACATCAAACGTGATCCCTTCGAGATTTCGATCGGTCAACAGGAAAAGACACTTATGGGCGTTGGCGGAGCGATCGCTGCGCCCGTCACCGCTTATCAGTATGACTGGAACATGCTGCCGATCGGTCAGGCGCTGTGGCTGAAGGAACTCTCCAGCTACATCGACTACCCGCCCCTGCAGAATCCAGCGAGCTACAACCTGGATCAGGTCATCCAGCAGGTCAAAGACATGAAGACGGCAAGCCACGCGGGTGAATAGCTGACTGAGCCTCGTTCGCTAACTAAGCCGCGCTGCGACCAGCAGCGCGGCCTCCAGCCGCTGGACGCGTTCGGCGTACAACAGGTCGTTGGCAAGCTGCGCAATCCGCCCTCGACCAATTAGGCTCCTGCCTTCCTCTTTGTTGCGCTGCACTTTGGTCGCCCTTGGCACTAAGCGGACAACATCTGGTAACGCGAGAAAATACATCGTGGTCCCCCAACAGCGCTTCCATAAGCACAAAATTCTCTCTCGCCTGGATAGATTGTTTCCGACCAACTGTGCGACGCCAGCCCCTTCCGTCCAAATGGTGAAAAGAGGCAAGTTGTGTGGTGAGGCGTTTAACGGCACGAGTTGATGTCATGTTTTGCCAGTGCCGTGTTTCAGTCGTACATTTCGATGTGTTTCTAACCAAAGCCTTCTCGCAGCGGTAAGGCTGTCAACCTTGTTACGTTCCCACCACGCCGCTTCATCGCCGCATCGATGGACCTCGCGATGGTGACCACGGCATAACGGTACAGTGAACTCGTCACTGACCTTGCGACTGAGCGCCCGGCTTTGCGCGAAGCGCAGATGATGGGGATCCGAAGGTGTGCGTCCACAAACGAGACAAGGTTGCATGGCGACATATCTGACGTGACCGCGATCGCGGATACGGCACGGTTCGGGCAAGGCCAGGGTTACCTTGTCTATCCGTTCCGACCGCGCTGTCTGCCTTGCCTGCTTTCGTGATTGCGGTTGCAGGTGTCCGGATGCCTGAGCCGTTACGGTCTTTTTCTGTCGTGTTTCGGGTTTCCTTTTTGGCGCATCACTCGGAAATGTAGCCAGTTTCGTCTGGAATGCTCGCTCGACCTGCTCGGCATCGCCCTCGATCAATCGGTTCTTATCCCGCAGTGACCGATGCGCCCAGAGAGCGGCGTCATCGGCGGAAGCGAGACCATTGACTTCATTTCACGGAGATTCTTCATCATCAATATCCTTTAGGGCTTGTGCGATCCGCGCCTTGACGTCGGGCTCCTGGTCGAAGCGGTCGATCAGGCGATCGGCGATGCGTGCTAGGTCGAGGTGGACGTTTGTTTGCACCGCCACGTTGACCTCGGTGCTGCCCGACCGATCATGGCCTGCCAAACGGGCCATGCTATCGAGTGTCTGCCGCAGTGAATTGAGCCCAGAGACGGCGACTGATAACGACCCCTCCTGCTGGGCTTGGGCGACGATCTGATCAATGCGATTGCACAGGTCGTGATAGGCGCCGCCGAGGCTCTCCTTGGACGGCAGCAGTGCGACGGCGGCTGTGCCTTGGGCCGCCTCTTTCTTAATGGCGTTCGACGAGGCGAGCTTTAAACAGTTCGTCCGATGCCGATGCAGGCTCGACACGTTCAGCCCATAATCATGGGCGACCTGCGCCAGCGGCTCGCCGGCGGCGAGGCGGCGGTCGATCTCGGGGCGCTTCAGATGCTGGCACGTTCTACAAGCTCTAGCCATGCCCGCGGTCAAACAACCCAATGCTTATGCGGGTCTTAATAGAAAATTGCTTATAGGCATAAGCTAAGCCATTGTTTCTGCGCAATATTCTGAATTACGATTCAAGCGGGGCCTTTATTCCGGTTCAAGCGGCATTTTTCGGGCAGCGAAATAGTCCGCAATCCCGCTATTTTCCGGGGCGTCGGCGCCGGCGCCGAGCCGCTAACCGAAGTCGCGCGGCGTTGGTTTTCTCGACATTTTTGCCTATTGATCTGGGAGTCCATTCAAGCGGCTTGCCGCCACCAAGCGCTTCGATAAATTCCGATAGCCGGTTTGCCGTTTCGAATAATTGTCGATTGGCGTTCATGCCTTCTTGGCGCGCTTGCCCTTGAGCCATTCGGCACCGAGGGTGTAGAGCGCTGCCACCCAGCACGGCTGGTATTTAAACGCTTGGCAAAATCTCGGCGTTACAGTCGTTGTCGGCTCTTAACCCGAGAGCGACCAGCCGCGATGATCGTGGCGACAGATACGCTTCTCGCCGCTAGGTCCCTGCCGGCACCTCGGCGGCTCCGCGGAGCGCAGCAATCGCTGCATCCACGGTCGGATATGTGCGGGCATCGACGAGGCCATAGCGTTGCAGATCGCCAAGCAAGCCGTCAAAGCTTGCAACCGACGCAAACGCGACATTGCGCTTTGTTAGCTCCGCCTTGACCTGGAGCAGCATTTTGGCCGCCGTATAGTCGACATCATCGATTCCGGAGGCGTCGAGGACGACGGCGCGAACCGGCTGCTCGGCGGCCGAAACCAGATGAAGGATTTCTTCCATGAACAGGTTCGCGTTTGCATAGAACAGGTCCGCCTCGAAGCGGTAGACGAGAAGACCTGGGGCGGCGACGCGATTGGGCTGCGCCGGGACGGCTTCCAGGCGCCCGGCATCGTCCCTGACGAGGACACGGGTCCGTGGCCGGTAGCCATGGCGTACGTGATCGATCAGCGACAGGACGACCGCGACGGCGATGCCGTACATCACCGAAAAGACTACAACCGCCGCAGCCGCAATAAAGGCGATCCAAAACTCGTCGCGCTGAAGTCTAAACAGCTCCCGCATGCCCTTTATGTCGACCAGCTTGACGCCGATCATGAACACGATTGCCGAGAGCACCGCATTGGGAAGAAAACCGAGCGGCCGGGTGAGAAACTGCAGCACAAGCAGCACCACGACCGCAGTCGTAAGATGGGCCAGCTGGCTGCGTCCGCCCGCCTCGTCGAGCATTTCGGTCTTGGTCGGGCTGCCGTTGACCACGAACGTGCCGCTGAACGCAGCAGCCGCGTTTGCCCCGGCAAGTCCAACCAGGTCGAGGTTTTCGGTCAGCTGTTCCTCGTAGCGCAGCGCATAGGCGCGCGCGGTTGCGGCGCTCTGGGCGATGATCACAAGGAAACAGGAGGCCGCGCAGGCGAGCACATGCCGAAGGCCATCGATGTGCAGCGGCGGCAGCGACAACGACGGCAGGCCGCTTGGGACGTTGCCGATGGTGGCGATGCCTTTTCCGGCGAAGTCGAATGCCGCACTTGCGGCAATCGCGCCGATCACGGCAATCAGGGCGCCCGGAGCGCGCGGCGCCAAGCGGCCGGCACCGACGATCACCGCCAGGACCGCGATGGAGATCGCGAGCGTCGCAAAATGCATCGAAGGAAGCCGCATCAGCGCCGATCCGATCTGTTCGAGCGCGCTATGACCTTCCTTGGCCAGACCGAACAGTCCCGCCAGCTCGCTGCCGGCGACTTGGACGCCTACTCCGGTCAAAAAGCCGATCAAAGCGCTGCGCGACAGGAAATCGGCGAGAAATCCGAGCTTGAAGATCCGCGCGAGCAGCAACATGCCCGCGACAGCAAGCGCGACAAGGCTGGTCAGCCCGACATATTCGGGCGAGCCAAGGACGGCGACGCCGATCAGCATCGACGCCAGGACGGCAGCGGTTGCCGAATCCGCGGCCACGACCAAGTGCCGCGAGCCTCCAAGCAGGGCGAACGCCATGATGGGCAGCACCAACGTGTAGAGGCCGGTGACCAAGGGCGTTCCGGCGATTTTGGTGTAGCCCATCACCTCCGGGATACCGAGCGCCGCGAGCGTGATACCAGCGACCACATCCGGCACCAGCCTGTTTCGATCGAACGGCAATAAGCCGCGGAGAAGCGGAAGTGTCGGATGAATAAAGTTTGGCTTATGCCCGTTCACAGGTTACTCACGCCGCATCGCCCAAGATTTCCCGCTACCTCGCGAGCATCGCAAACTTAACCACGACAGTCCACCACTCTCCATTGTGCTGCGTGTCGGCGCGAAGCAATCCCGCGACCAGAAAACACCGCGAAGCAGCTGCAGGGTCGCTGGAAGGCGTATCACCTAGATCCTAGAGGCCGGTTCTACGCATTGCGATTGGCCATTCAGGTTCATGACCGCGCCGAGGCGTCAGAAATCCTAGCCAAAGAAACCAGTAATGCGGTAATGGTGAAGTATGTATACCGTCGTCCCGATGAGGCCGTTGCCCCTAACTCTTGTGGTCCTCTTGACCGTGGTTGTTCTGTGCGCGACGCAATTATGCGCGGCGCCCTTCAACACGGCTGTTCAGTCGCACATCACGCCGCCGCCTACTCAACTGGTCCAAGGCGGTTATTGCTCCTATGGCATGCATTACTCCTGCTACTACGAGCCATATGGTTGGAGGCATTGCGGCTGTTGGACGGGAGGTCTCGAGCCAGCATGTCCGTTGGGTTATCATTATTCCTGCCGGTACAATCCGGCCGGTCAATGGCAGTGCGCCTGTTACTGAACGTCATCGGCGAACGCTGTCACAACAAAGTATTTGCACGAACTGATCTCGCGATGCGCTTATTTTTGCGATTTGGCAGTCCAGACCCATTCGCTTCTGTCGCATCGTTCGAAGACGCGAAAAAGAGCCGACGCTGTATCGAAGCTCCACATCGCATCAGTGCCGCGGTCGCCTTGACAGCGAATGGGACCGTTGTCACGCTCTCGTTACGCTAAAGGCAGGTCGGCGCATTGACCGGCATGAAAAGCGTCCCGGGGAGGAAGTCCATGAAGCGATTGAACGCATCGTCGACGCTCGGAATTGCATTCGCTCTCTCGATCGGCGGGTTCATCAGCGCCAGCGCGCAGCAGCCGTCAACGACAACGGAGACGCCGGCACCCGCGGCGCCCACCGCGGCCCCCGCACCGGCAGCGGTACCGGCTCCCGCCCCTGCCGCACCGCCGCCGCCCGCGACCGTCATGCAAGCGCCGGCACCGGCGACCACCGTAACGCAAGTGATGCTCAACGGCGCCGCCAACGATGGCCAAAACTTCCTTGCCACCAATGGCGACCTCAAGCAGCAACGCTTCTACCCGAACAACGGTATCAATCGCTCCAATGTCAAGGGATTGCACGTGGCCTGGATCTTCCAAACCGACGTGCGTGAGTCGCTTGAGACGTCGCCGATTGTCGTCAATGGCGTGATGTACGTCACCACGTCGTTCGATCACGTCTACGCACTCAATGCGCGGACCGGTGAGATGTACTGGCACTACAAACATAATATGGGGCCGATAACGACCTATTGCTGCGGCCCGAACAATCGCGGCGTCGCCGTCTATCAGGACAAGGTCTATATCGGGACGCTGGATGCCATGCTGGTGGCGCTCGACGCCAAGACCGGCAACGTGGTGTGGAAACAGCAGATCGCCGATCCAACGCTGGGCTATAGCGAGACCATGGCGCCGACGGCGGTCGACGGAAAGATTTTGATCGGCACTAACGGCGGCGAATACGGCATCCGCGGCTTCGTCAAAGCCTACGATGCCAGTAACGGCAACCTACTCTGGACCTTCAGCACAATTCCGGAGAATTCGGTCGGCGTTTGGGCTACCAAGGACGCCACCGGCCGCGACATGCATCGCGACATCCAGAAGGAAAAGGACAACCTCGCCAAAAACGGCGATCCCTACAAGACGCTCGGTGGCGGCGTGTGGCAGAATCCGTCGGTCGACCTTGCCGCCAAGCGCGTCTATTTCGTGGTCGGCAATCCATCTCCCGACCTCGACGGCGGCCTGCGCCCCGGCGACAACCTCTATACCGACTCGCTGGTGGCGGTCGATCTCGATAGCGGCAAGCTCGCCTGCTACTTCCAATACATCGCCCACGATGTGTGGGACCTCGATGCGACTAGCCC
>Ga0066903_100005566_pt1 | contig 10962 bp, 11 predicted proteins | sample PanSoiMetaGPlot1_FD_67491 | JGI IMG/M metagenome (GOLD analysis project Ga0066903, IMG submission 67491) | Tropical forest soil microbial communities from Panama analyzed to predict greenhouse gas emissions - Panama Soil - Plot 1 (version 2) | ecosystem: Environmental > Terrestrial > Soil >...
GTCGGTAATGGGGGCAGGCACGTAGTTCGAACCACGTCCAGAGCCCTCGGGGAGCTCTCCGTGGACGTGCGGGTTTACCAGAAAACCACCTGCTGGTTCCGACAGCGTTAGGAGATATTCGACAAGGAGGTTAACTTCCTCTGGTGTTGCATGAGGATGGGGCATGATTGTCTGCGGGTTGCCATGTAACTCAGGGAATTTCTTAACGTGCTCACCGGGGTTCGTCAGATGAGCGATAAGAAAATCAGAGTCCCTCCGCCCACCGACTCCGTCTAGAGGTGGCCCGATGAATCCGCCCTTGCCGGCAACGGCATGACATCCCGAGCAGTTCAACCTCTCAAATATCATACGACCCCTCTCGCTAGTCTCGGAGGTCGCTTTTGCCTTATAACCGGTCGGTTCGATCACAAAGGGCTTGTGCTCCACGAGGGAAGCTGAGGCCGTATTAGCGCCTCCTTCCTTGCTCGTGACTTCTTGCGGCATCCGGTAACCCAGCCGTTTGAACTCGTAGCCGGTACGGTTCAAGCGGGGATAGGTTGTATGGCAGAGAGTGCATTTCGCGTTGTATTTTCGGGACCAGGATGGCTGCGCTTCAGCCTTGAAGTCCAAGCTTCTCCCGCCCTTCATCCACATCGGCGCCGAAATCAGGAGGACGCCGACCAATAACGTAAGCTCTATGATTCTCTTCATCAGTCCACCTCCTTATAAGCTCGTATCGCCCCTGGATCCCAATTGGAGTCAGGCCGTCACACCGTCTCTACAAAAGACTTAGCTCGCAGGCAGGGCGAGAAGGATGAGAGCTAGATTAGCAGGGCGGAGGTAGTTAGGTAGATAGGCGATGCCCGACCGGGCAATAGAAGCGACTGCCACTTGATTGCGGATACCTGGTGACCAGGTCGGGCTGATGAAACAGGCCGTGAGTCTTCAGGGACCGAAGACCAGATCGACATAAATGATATGGTAACCGGGTTGCCGGTCTGCTCTGCAACACGGCATGGCTCAGTCAACGCGATTGACGCTTTGGCCGCCTCCCCGGTGACCGTGGCGAAAAGTCCTGCTGATGGTTGCTGCGCAGTCTGAAGGCCCTCGTGCTTGCTTCGCTCTTCGACGGGTTGCATTCCGTGAAGGCGGCACTCGGCGCAGCAGCAAGTCTGTGCTCGGGATTCGGCCATCGAACTGCTGCCAAACGAACAAGGGCACATTGCTGCCCGAACCGATTGAAGCGAGACCATGAGTACTATCAGGACGGCGAGCATGAGATATCTCTGCGCGCTTCCGCGGAATCTCAGTCTTCCAGCCTTCATTATAATCAGACCAAAAAACGACTTGGGATTCATGGTATCCTGTCCCCAACTTCAATAAGTTGTGACCCTCATCACAGCCGATACGCAACATACGTTCCAGCTCCTAACGTTCTAAAATCAGGTGCTACTGCAGTCCGAACTTGCCGTTCCAGGGTGATATTGCCCAGTCGCGACCCATAAAGGTGTGTGATTTCGCCTATCTCACTCGATCGCACTGAAGGGTGTTCGCACGAAGGTAGTCAGGTTCCGCGGAGAAAGGTTCTGCTGAGAAGGGCTTGCTGGATGATGGGAATGGGGCGGCCACTTACGACCGCCCCGTTCAGCGATTCAATATGTATTTGGCCGGCGCGAGGGCTCCCATATCAGTTTACTTCTCGTACTTGAACAAAGGCGCCATGCCACGTGTGATACCAGACCTGGCCGGTGATTCCGTTCACGCTGAGCATGCCGACCTTCAGGCCGGTCAGCGCGTCCTTTATGTCACAAGTGTAGTACCCATAATAGGTGTCTGGCTGACCATCGACCGTATATGAGTGAGAAGGCCCAAATCTCTGTTGCAGGAACTGGTTTCCGGCCGCTACAGCCTGGTCTGCCGTAACCGTCATATTGAAGTTCCCTGAACGCTTCGGATGGCCCGACATCCCGTTCATCATCTTCCCATACTTCAGGTTCCACATCATATTCGGACCGGGCTCAGGCATCACCGTTCCGGTCCATTTGTCTATGATTAACTGATAAGCCTTGTACTGCGAAGGTGAAGCCTCTTTGACAACTACATAAAAGTTGTAATCCCACTCTTCCACTTCGTCGAGCGCCAGTCCCGCGGCTCCCTGGGTGTTCAGGAAGCGGCTCGCTATGCTGATAGCGTCGTCCATCTGAACAGGCATGCCGTTTGAGTGGTAAGGCGTGCCCCCACTCACCAGCATCAACCCGGCCATTCCGTTCTCCATACCGCCCGAAACGTTCGAGCCTCCGCTCATTCCGCCTCCACCCATTCCACCGCCCCCCATCTGGGCATAAACGGACCGGACTGAGCCTAATCCTAACAGCAAGAGACAGAAGGAAAGCATGAATGCAAGATTAACAGTTCTGGCATAACAGCGTAACATTACCCACCTCCGCGTATGAATTGTAGGTCCGAGCAGTTTGTAGCAATCCTCGTGCTAGCACCAGAACCACGCCATTCGGAGCTGCAAGGCCCTCCGGAGCCGCGCGCATGAACCTCGAGCCGGACGCCGACAATGAGACATTCTTCCCGGAAAGTATCCCAAGACTACGGCCCGTGCGGCAACCAGTTCAACGGAACGGTGAACTGGGTCCAGATCGACGTCGATGCTGCGGCAAAGGACGTCGACCATATGATCGGCGCGGAAGAGCGCTTCAAGGTCGCGATGAGGCGGCAATAAATAACGGATGTCGTGGTCTTCGTCCTTCTTTAAGTTAGCGCTTCCCATTGGGGGCAGTAACTTTAGCTCTCTTCAAACGGGTACTTCTCTTCTCATTATTGCGCTCTACATTCATGTATACCACCGAAACTACAATTCTTTGCTGTTCTGATTGACAGGAAGTTTTCTTCCATGTTAGCATCGGCACGGTTTCTTGGTCCTTCCCTGCGTTGAAGCAAAGTTAAGCTTCTGGTTATTCCCTCGGAACGACCAGGGGTGTTGGTTAGGAATATTACGCGACCTTGTGACGGCGGTCCGTTGGCTGCAGGCGGCGAACTCCCAGTCGATCTAATCGGAAAAGGCGGTTTTCCTTTCAACGACTCCCCTGGGATCAATTTCATTTTGGAGCAACGCGAGTTCGTGAGGCATCTTCTGTCGTCCTTTGGCGTTGTGCCGCGGGTGTGGGTATGTTGAGATCCAAGGCATTTCCCCCGACAGGCACTGCTCATTAAGGCCGGGCGGGCGCCAAGCCCTTATCAGTCGAGGCTGGGAGTCCTGAGCGAGAGATCAAGCGGATTGCTTCAAAAGTGGCGGGCTTGTACCTGGATTTGGGATTCAGGAGTCAGATCTACTAAAGCTACATAGGTGATTAACCATGCTCAGTAGGAGCAAGCGGACCCCAACGTGGCAGGAGCTAGACAGCCTCTTTGCGCAGGCTAGGCAGGGACACGAGGAATCCAAAGAGCGAGTGTTTTCGTTTCTGCGATCGAAGATCCTTGCCCTGGCCAAGTACCGAGTGGCCGAAGCGGCAGAGGATACCGTACAAGAGACACTCATTATTGTGCACAGCCGTTTTTCGGAATTTGAGACTCTCGAGGTCCTCCAGGCCTTCACCCATCAAGTTCTGCGCAATAAGATCGGAAACATTTACCAATCACGCGCGCGTCAAAAATCGATAGACCTCGAAAAAGCAGATCTTCGGTATGATATACGCGAGGAACTCGAAGCAGGTGAGCTTGACAGGATTGTTTGTCACTGTATCGACCGACTCGGCGAAAACAACCCGGGCTGCCGCGAGATCCTATCATGTCTGTACAACGGTCTTGATACGGATGAAATCTGTGCTCGGTTAGGAATCAACAAGTCACGCCTCAAAGTGCGAACTTTCCGATGCAGAATGGCTCTTAGAGACCTCCTACTCCGAGAATACCAGCTCGAGCTCTAGGGGGGCGTGTCCGGCGCCAAAACCCGGCGATGTTGCCAGAATTGGACTCGGTCCCCTTGCCGATTCCTTTTACACCAATACTGGTGTTATGATTCAGATGCAAGGAATTGAAGATGGAATGCACCAATGAGCAAATCGGTCAGATGATTGCGCTGTATGAGTTCGGCGCACTGGACAAGCGTGAGGAAACCGCTGTCTTGAATCATCTGGTTGAGTGCGAGTACTGTTATTCGCAAGTGTATTCTCTGGAACCCGCTATGGCTGCCTTCAGGAAGCACCGCGCGGATGCGATGCCCAGGGTGGCTGGCGCGAGGCGAGAAACGAACCCGGGCTCCTCGCTGTTTAAGCGCCTCGGTGCCTCGCACACCTGGCACGGAATCCCCGCGCTCGCGGCGCTCTGCCTGCTGATCGTAGCGGTCGCTGGGGCAGTTTTCATAGTAGCCCGCGGACCAAGGCCCAAAGAAACCGCCCGAGATAGGATTGCGACGAGTCGCGATTTCTGGAAAGATCTTGCCATTCCGAAGGCAGCATACTTTGACAAATCGTCCAACCTCAGGCTGCGCGGACCTCGCGAAGCTTTCGCCAGAGCTATGGAAGCATACCAGGCGAGCGACTTCCGATCAGCGAGTGAGCAATTGAGGACTCTGCAAGAGCTTGCCCCCTCCAATGCCGGCGAAGTCAACTTCTACCTCGGAGTGTCCCTGTTGATGATTGATAAACCTCAAGAGTCCCGACCACCCCTTGAGCGTGCTGTTGAGCAAAGTGACGGCGATCGGCGTGAAGCGGCCCACTACTATTTGGCGTTGGCCTTCGCCAAGGACGACAAGCTTCCACAAGCAGTTTTGGAGCTCAATAGAGTTATTGAGATGAACGGCGAGCACCAGGCGGCCGCACGAACTTTGCTCGAGCAGATAGCGCAAGCAAACAGGTAACTCCAGCCCGGTTAGCTGGCTTCTCCCGGACCTTTCGAGGACGCCGAAATGGCTACAGCGTCATGCGAAAAGAGGCTCGGAGCGGGCCTTATATTCCTTTTACTTTCTCTTTGCTCTGGTTGTGCGGGATGCAGACGGCGTCCAGATGCGATCATTCCCGGCGTCCCTAGAGAGGGTGCTCTCCGTCAATCGGACCGGCCACGAACCACACAGCCGCGCGGCCCCGAAGCCAGATGGCAGTTCGACTCCGAAACGGGCGGCGCGTATACGATCACCGCGGAGTCGTACGAGTTTGATCTAGTGCTGCTGTTGCTTGATCCTGAAGGCCGTCAGATTGCATCCGGAAATGGCAATGGCGAACTGTTTAGCGCGGTGATCGCGAGGGTCCTGCCGGTCGATGGACGGTATACGGTGGTAGTGTGCGGCTCAACCGCCGATCAGTTTGGAGCCTATTGGATTTCGCTCGAACGCGGGTTGCGGGCGCCGGATTGGAGTCCCTCGACCGCCACGGCCCATTACGAAAGAGGAAGACAGTGGGCGGAGCGCGCCAACAGCGCGCGTGCAGCGAGCTGGACGAACCTGCTGTTCGGAAGGTCCTGCGCCATGCGCAACCGGTGGGATGAAGCAGAGAAATACTTTCAACTCAGTCTCTCACTGGCCGAGCAAAACAAGATCCCGGTTTGCATCTGGGCTGCCACCCTCGCTCGCGGGCGGCTGTCCGGCCGCCGCCGGCATTACGAGCAGGCGTTCGAGCAGTTGCAGCGTGCGTTGTCCTTGACCACAGACCTGCAGGCGCCGCAGGATGCTGAAACTATTACCCTGGTTGAGCTGGGAAAACTGAGTCCCTCGAGCGAGAGCGGCGACCTGACAAGGTCCTCCTATTATAGGAACGCGGCTGAAAACGCCGACCGCGTGTCTTCGTCCACGAGGGCAGCTCTCTATACAGCATTGAGCGACTTTCTTCAATTTCAGGACAGAGAAAAAGCTTATGACTTTGCTGAAAAAGCTTTCGCCGTTCACGACGAGGTCGAACCCGTTCTGGATCTGGAGGCCATGCACGCCTTGGCAGGCTCCTATTTGTTCATAAGACCCGAGAAGTCAGCCCAAGGACTGCAACTCGTTGCTGAAATGCGGGAGCGGGCTCATCAGATGGGTTGCCCAGACGAAGAGGTCGCGGCACTGATCCTTATGAGCATGGCCAAAGCAGCCAAGAATGAGGTCCCTGACATGGTAGCGCTCGCCAGCGAGGCGTTAACATTGATCAGTCCCGAAGATGAGGACCCAAATCGCAGAAGGGTAATACTGCAGTTACTGGCAGACGGGGAGTTCGCGAGGCAAAACTTTCCGGCGGCTCTGTCATGGTGCTCAAAAGCGCTGCAAACAGTCGAGACTGCGTGGGCCCGGCAATCACTTGAGGAAGCGCGACGAGAGCTCCTGTCTCAAGCGAAGGCGGTTTGCACTCAGATCATTGCTACACTGAATGAGATGAATGAACGCAACCCAAACCCAGAGTACGCTCGACAGGCCTTTGACTACGCCGAGCGTAGCCGAAGCCGCCTGCTGCTCGAACAACTCTCCAAAGGAGCCGACGGGAACAAAATGACCGTCGATCCGCTGGCGCTCCGCCGCGATCAGGAGTTGATCGAGAAGATATCAGAGGTGCATCGGAAGATGGCGCTTGTGCGTAGCTCGGCTTACCCTTCGCGGGAGCAGCTTTACGCTCTCCAGGAAAAGCGGGTTGATCTGATGGCAGAACGGATGAGGCTCCGAGCTGAAATCACTCATTCCCTTGGGAATCCTTATTTGGCAGCCCACTTGTCGCCCCTGGACGTCGATCAGGCCCAGAAGGAAATCGCTATGCGGTATCAGCACAGCGCGATCCTTTACTATCAACTCGCTGTGCGAAACAGTTTCTTAATCATAGTTACCCCACACGACTGCCGGTTAGCGAAGCTCCCGGACTGGACGGTGATTTCCAAGGCAGTCGAGGAATGGACCGCGGCTATTCTAAATCTCCAGGGATCGCCCGTTCGCTCCAATTTCGATTCATATGTGGAGGTGGCCAGCCGACTGTACGGCATGTTGATCCGGCCAGCCGAGCGTTTCATCAGAGGCCGACAGCTCATAATAGTTCCTTCGGATGCACTGTGCCGGCTTGCATTCGAAGCCCTGGTGATCGACAAGTCAAGTGGTCAGTCTCCAGAGATCAAGCCCGTGTACCTGGTCCAGCGCCACGCCGTCAGTTATGCGCCATCGGTGTCCGTTTTGGCTGAGATTGACAGTAAATCTGAACGAAGACGTCTGGCCGATCAAATACTTTTGCTTGGCGACGTCCAGGGAGGCCCAAAGCGTTCCGGAGTCGTGTTCCAAGGGGAAAAGCGTACCGCAGACGAGATTCAACGGCTGCCCGCCGCGCGCGATGAGGTTCTCCGAATCGCCGAACTCGCAGGAAGCCACAAGATTCGCCCAACCATCTGGCTGGGCCCCGAGGCGAACGAAGCAAGATTTAAGGCTGCGGACCTCTCGGAATTTCGCTTTATCCACATTGCGACACACGGCATCGCGGATCACCGAGACGGAGAAGCGTCGGCGCTTACCCTGTCTCCCGATCCAAAACAGAACCAGCCTGGCCTTCTCACTAGCGACGAGGTCTCGAAGCTCAGGCTCGACGCCGACCTGGTCGTCCTTAGTGGATGCGAGACCAGTGTCGGCGAAGAAACCGGAGCAGAGGGGATAGTTGGTTTCAACCGTACCTTCCTCATCGCCGGAGCGCGCTGCGTGTGCGGCTCACTTTGGCAAGTAGAAGATTCTTGGACCGAGAGGTTAATGACCGCTTTCTACCAACGGTTAATGGTCAAACACTACGACAAATCAGAATCGCTGAGACTGGCCAAGCTGGCTGTACTGAAGGAAGGCGCCAATCCTTCTCAGTGGGCGCCGTTTGTTCTCGTCGGGTCCTATCGTTAAGGGAGTTGAACCGGATGCTCGCTGCTGGTAGGCAGCGTATTCTTGGCCGGTGCACCGCCTCCGCCTGGTGGAATATAGCAACATGACAATCCGGCCAGGCAACAGAAGTCAATGCTCGACCGTTTCGCAGATGCGGCCGCCTTCGAATTGGTCCCCAATGATGGCGCAGAGCCGAAAACGAAGAGAGCTGCAGCAGTTACGGCGAACACACTAATCCATCGATTCGACATTGTAGTCTCCTTTGATTTTGGTTTTGGCTGAAGCCCGTCGGTCTCGCCGGCACCGCGTTGCGTCGCGATTGGCGATCTCGAGAACCGACATTGAAGTTTCGCAGGTACGCGCTGGGTTTCAGTCAGAGTCGCCAATGCAGCCCTTCAGTCTCAAATGCGCGGATTTTCTATTTACTGCTGCAGACGATTCCAAAGGCACCGGGGTGCCTGGTGGGCCTCCTATTCGCTCTTAATCGTTGCCTCAGCACGGGAATTCAAGGTGCCTGTAACCGTGCGGCGACTCGCAAAACTTTAATGACGAGCTGAAGCCCGAAGGCCGCTTCGCATGCAATGCCGTGGCTCCTGATGGTCGCGACATTGCCATCCGAACGAAGCAGGCTATTCAACCCGGTAGGATCTCTCACTGGGTGGCCCAGCGATTCCCCCATGCGGACACTCGCCCTCATCGGTGCCTAACGGCATTCGTCTGCCTGTCGTTTGCACCAGTCTCGGCGGCTTGTCTTGCGCCGGAGGAGGAACAAGCATGCCTGAGGGAACGAATCGTGCCCACAGGCTCTCGCCTCAGCAACGGCGCGTCTGGATGCACGGGCACCGGCTCGCCGCCCAGTTTAAGGTTCAGTGTGCCGTCCTGGTTGAAGGGAAAGTTGACCGCGAGGCGCTCCGGGGCTCTCTGCTCAGAATGATTGAGCGGCATGAGGTGCTTCGAACCACGTTCAGCCTTCAGGCAAACGAGGAGTTTCCCGTGCAGGTCGTCCGAGAACCAGGGTCGCTGTTTCTGCTAGAGGTCGACTCCCGCGAGGGCAACCTCGAAGCCACGCTCGAACAGGCGCTACGCGACGAGCAAAGGAAGGACTTCGACTTGGAAAACGGCCCGCCGGCTCGTTTCATCCTCCACCGATTCGCCGACAACCGGCACATCTTGATCATCACCCTGCCTAGTCTTTGCGCCGACGAATTCAGCCTTCAGAACGTATTCGGAGAAATCACGCGCAGCTATCGGGGGCTTCTTTACAGGGAAGAAATCACCGAGCAGGCCCCTCCTTACGTTCAATTTGCGGACTGGCAAAACCGCCTGCTGGAAGACAATGACGAGTCTGATGGAAAGCAGTTCTGGGTCGACGTCGATCCCGGCGATCGTGGAACCGCGACGTTTCCATTCGAGAGCCCAAGCCGAGGCCCTTTCGAGACAGGCAGCATACGAATCGATCTAACCGCGGAAATCGACGAACAGATGAATTCCACAAGTACCAGTCGTGGTTTTGCTATCGACGTATTTCTGCTTACTTGCTGGGAAGCGTTGCTCTCCCGCCTTAGCGGCGAACCCGAAATTGTGGTCAATATGCTGAGCGACGGGAGAATCTATGAGGAAATGGAGAGCGCGCTTGGGCTTTACGCAAAATGGTTGCCAGTGCGCCACAAGTTCTCGAAACGAACGCGATTTTCGGACGCGCTCAAGGATATCGATCTCTCTGTTCGGAAGGCGTCAGCGTGGCAGGAGTATTTTATGCCGGCGCAAGGGCGCAACCATGGCCGGGATGACCCCTCTGTCGATTCAAATGGGCCGGCGATTGCCTTCGCATATCAAGTGTGGGCGGATCCTCAGTGGGTGGGGGGCCTTCGACTATCGCTGGTCAGCGAGTTCGCTTGCACGGATCCGTTTAAACTCAAGCTCGTCTGTCGGCAATTCGATTATCATCACCGGCTTGAATTTCACTACGACCCTTGCGCCTATTCGACGGAAGCTGTCGAGGCTATAAGCCGCCGGTTCGTTGTGCTGGTCAAGCAGGCGCTCAGCGAAACGGATGCGGTGGTTGATGATCTCGACATGACGGGCTAATGACCTATTGTGAGGCAGCTTAAAAAGAGCGGCCTGTCCCCGGCTCGCTTCGGTAGCAGCGGCCGTGACTCTCGAGAATGAAGGGACCCCTGACCCGGACAAAAATATGATTCGCTTCGTGAAACCGATCGGCGTCAGACAAAACCATCATGATTGGAATCTCTCAACGACCTGGTCAACTTCGGACCACTGTGAAGCGTGTTGAGAGGGATTCGATCACTCCGCAGAAGATCGTTGATCTGCGCAGGTTGGCTGGTTCAGCAGCCTCGTTCAATCTCAGCGCCGCTACCGGCTTCCCTTCGGGGTTTATCGTTGAGCAGGTAGAGGAGTGCTCCGTGGATCATCAATGCGAACAGAATTGAGTGTCCCCATAACTAGCCGCAATGGTGCTGATGCCCTGGCTGCGCTTTTAGAGGATGCGCTTTTAGAGACTGTACCGGATCAGAAGTTCGCATCGAGCGCTAACGGCGACTCGCCTGGTTGGGAAATCATAGCAGTTGATAACGGAAGCACAGATCAAACGGGACGTGGAACTGCGCCGCAGGCCAAACTCATACGCCAATATCTCCAGCGGAAGAACGGGCCGGAGGGCGCTGCTAATGCGCCGCGACGCAAACACGTCCCCAAATTATTTCAACCAGCGTGAAATTTTCCTGTTGACAACTCTGATGTTTTGTGATAAACTTTGATAGGGCCGCGCCAGTAACAAAGGCCTTATCGAGTTACTCTTTACTGGCGCGGTTGCTTTTACCCGACAATCGAAGGAGAACGACCATGAAAAGACAAGACCTCGAAAGCATTAACAACGAGCTGTTCCAGGCGCTCGACCTGGAAGACCAGAAGTACATCATCGGAACTAGCAATTCCGCGAGCGGTACTGGCAGTTACAACCCCCAGACAGGCGGCGACGCCGACGTCGATTACCAGCACGATTGGAGCTAGCGCTCGCGCCTCTCCGCGGACGGTCTGCATCGGCAACTGATCTCCGCTGGCGCAGACCGCCCTTTTCACTGGTAGTAAGGAGGTCGTTGTCAGACCACTCCCTGGCCACAGAAAAGGAGAACCCGGAGAAGGAAAAACAG
>Ga0066903_100005568_pt1 | contig 10960 bp, 5 predicted proteins | sample PanSoiMetaGPlot1_FD_67491 | JGI IMG/M metagenome (GOLD analysis project Ga0066903, IMG submission 67491) | Tropical forest soil microbial communities from Panama analyzed to predict greenhouse gas emissions - Panama Soil - Plot 1 (version 2) | ecosystem: Environmental > Terrestrial > Soil >...
TGCCACCCCCGGTGCGCCATTTCTGAGCCTATAGCTAACGTCAGCCAGAGGCTCCGACAGCACAAGGGATGCCAGACCGCAGTAAAGGCACGTTATGGCCGCGAAATAGCCCAGCAGCCAGAAGGAGTGTTCTCTCATCTGCTCGGGGGCCGAGCGGAAGACCCTTATGATCGGGTTGAGGTCAGACTTGGATCTATTGCTCCCTCTGGCGAAGCAACTAGCAAGACTGACCAGACCGACAACCAGGAAGACCATCCACAAAAGTGCTCCCGCACGAAAGGGAGGTTGCGGGCGAGTTCTCGGCGTGGCCGCGACCTGGAAGACGTAGTCGTTTGAATCTGATACGTCGTGGTCTGTCAATGGCCAGACACCGTTCCTGCCTAGGACGGTCAGCCAGACGGGCGGCTTTTGAGCCTCGCGACCGGTAGCTTTCGAAAGGATGCTCCCATAGTCGATTAGCGGCGGCCTGGCATCCTCGCTACTGTCCTGCGCAAGGCGCGCACTCTCCGCAATCCTGTGAATCAAGTCCTCGTTTGGTCCGTTTCTTTTGTCTCCAAATGCTACCCGAACGCTTTCAAGCATCCGCTGCTCCCCAGCAACAGTTCCTTTGATTCGTTCCAATCGCTCGCGGATTTCGAGAGGGATCTGATCTGCCAAACCTGAAATGACGCTGCCGGATCTTTGCCAAATGACGTATGCTTGGAGCTTGCTTCCGTCTGGAGCATAGTTCAGCAGCGCCAGTATGGCGTTGTATGCTCCCTCAGCGCCCTCCATCGGGAAGCGAAGAAGCGATTTCCCGGATCCAGTCAGAGACAGGCAAGCCCAGGCCTGATTCGCATCGAACAAGGGGTAGGTTGAAACGACAATCATTCCATTCAGGTATCCCCTGTAATCCGGGTGTGTATAGAGCACATCACTCTCGAATGTGAAAAGTCTGACGTCGGGACAATACTTACGAATTTGTTCGGCAAAGAACAACTTGTCTCTGGTGTCCGTGCCTAATAGCCCGACGTACTGGACTTTCAGACGTGAGATGGACGAAAGGATATTGGTCACAATGAGATCCGCTTCGGCGCTTGTTATCGAGGGCGTAAATGACGGCGGCACGTCTTGCGTGTCACCGAGCTCCTCCAACGGCAAGCTTAAATTGCTCCGCGGCTTGATCATGCTCCCATTTGCTGCCCCATTCGCCGTCGAAGCCGCTTGCTGTTCGCGTTGCTTCTCCTTTTCATAGTCACTCCGGAGTTGGGATATTTGCATCGGGAATGGCAGTACCGTCCAGCCGCCGGCTTCCTCTTCGACCACTTCTATCTTGTTACCTACTTTTTTGACCTTCGAGTCCAGGGCCTGTCCATAGGCTGTATTCGATTCCCTCAGCACGGCGACGTTTGCTCCTGGGTCTTTATCTTTCAGATACGCCTTAAACGCCGCGACCGCCACGCTATCCGGGTTGACGGTGGCACGGAACGTTACCTTGTCGGGATCACCATCTATCCGTTGCTCAAGCGTCTCCTTGTTTGAATCGCTCGTAGCGCTGCCAGAGATTATAGTAAATTGTAGGCCAGTCTTATCTTCCCGCTTTGCCGCTCTGTAGCAGTCCTCCAGGGCTAGCCGAAGGGACGGAATAGCGCCCGAAGTTGCGGGGCCCATGATCCTGACCTTTCGATCCCAGTTCTTGCAGGCTCTCATCCACTGAACGGCGCTTATGAACGCCCCCTTCGAGATACCAGAGGTCGGCCTCTCGCCCACCAGGAAGAGCACCAGCAGGTGAGGCTGCTTCAAATGGCGAAAGAGGATGACGCCTGGTTCTCGTTCCTGAAGCCTCGGCCGGCTGGCCTGCGAGGCGGCAGTCGCCTCCGAGGCGCACTTCCAGGGGAGGGAGAATCGATCCTGCACCAGGTTGTTAGCTTCCAGCGCGCGCTGGATGGCGTCGAGATAGGGGTCGTACCGCCATCCAACTTTTGACTCAACCGGGTCCGGCAAGCTGGCAATCAGAAACTCAACCGTATAACCACGGCTTTCGGCCAGGCTCATCAGGTCCGGACGTGGCTTCGATGCCCGGAGCTGAGGGGCCCCTTCGAAAAACTCCCACACCAGACGATAAGTGTCGCGATAACACACTGATGACGGGTCCGGGTTCTCGCCGGTGGGCGGACGCTTTGACTTGCTAACCCTGCCCGCCCGGCGCCCTCGGTGACCCTTGGAACTGGGCCCAGAACTCCTGGTGCTCCCTTCGACAACCGTGGCAGCTTCCACAGCATTCATTGACCGTTGCTCGAATCTATCAGTCTGGCGAGAAACAGATGCAGCTTCGTGGCCTGCTCCGTCACGTGACGGGCTGCCGCTTTGGCCATAAAAGGCGCCCGCCATCACCGCAGCAGTTACCATAAACAGACCGCTTGCTCGTGCCGTCATACTAAAACCTCCTCGATAGAGCGGTTACATCATGCCGGTTGAGGACTACCCGCCTGAGTGGACGGTTGCTCGCAATGGCGCAATTGTTGGCGCTTACGTGGGGAGCCTGGACATCATTCAGGCCCTTCCCTCCCTGCCACTTGTGTGGGGAAGTCAAAGCATGGATGCGTCTTACCAATGGAGGCCGGAGGTGGAATGCAAGTAAGGTGGGCAAGGACCTCTCAGCGAGCCCAGCATCTATACGTTAAGCAGCATGTCGGTATGTAGCTTACCCCACAGTAATTATAAGCGGAATTTGACCCTAAATTCACTCAAGCAATCGCAAACTCCTAACACTAAGGCTTTCTTCCGGCGTTAAATCGGAAACCAGACCACAGCAGTGGCACCCATCTAATAATGTGATTCGAGGTCGAATCGTTTCATGCGGGCATTTGGCCTCGATCTATCCTGTGTAGAATGAGACTGCGCCGGTCGAGGTGGTTTGGGAAGTAATTGGCAGCCGCATCGCGGCGATCTGGCCGCAGAACTCGGCCCAAGCCTCGAGGAGTGCGCTCCAGCCAGATCGCGCCGACCTGGCCGTAGAACTCGGCCCAACAACGGGAACTCCTCGCAGCCGGATCCCGGCGACCTCTCTGTGGACCTCGGCCCAACCGCCGGGAGTCCCCCGCAGCCAGATCGCGGCGACTTATCTGTAGAATGGGACCAAGCCGAGGTGGTGTGGTACGGAAGGACTTGGCAGACGGATCGTGGTGACCGATCTGTGAATTGCGATAGAGCCCGGAAAAGACCAGGCGGGTTTGGGAGCCGAAACCTCCGTGCTCAACAAGCGAACCATTTTCCTTTTTAGATTCCGATTCTCCCAAACCCGAACTTGCGGGCCCAGAATACTCGTGATTCGAATTCCTGTCACGAGTCCCCCGCAGGGCTGGGAACCAATACTTTAGTCGCATTCAGCCCGCCCCGGCCGCTTTCCGACCCGCACCTTGACTGCCGATCTCTACGGTGATAATTTGCGCCTCGATCACCCGCTCAACGAATCAGTGAGAATATGATCCGAAAGGATTCCGGCATGATTAGACCAATCGCGATGCGTCTATGCGCTCGTCCGTTTATTGTGATTCTATTGGGGTTGATGCTAGGTGGGCTGCTGGCGGTTCGGGCTAGAGCGCAGGACGGCGTCGCCGAGCAATTGATCCTTAAGAAGCTGCCCTGGAGGTCCATAGGGCCGTCGATAATGGGCGGCCGCATCGATGACTTCGCTGTAGTCGAAAGCAACACCAACGTCATCTACGTCGGCGTTGCGACCGGCGGTGTCTGGAAGACGACCAATAACGGCGTCACCTGGGAGCCCCTATTCGACGAGCAGGGGTCCACCTCGATCGGCGATATCGCAATCGCGCCTTCGGATCCAAACATTGTCTGGGTTGGCACCGGCGAGCCCAATAACCGGCAGAGCTCCTCATGGGGAGATGGGGTCTACAGGTCGCTCGATGGAGGCAAGACCTGGCAGAACATGGGCCTCAAAGACTCCAAACACATCGGCCGTGTCGTCATCGACCCTCGCGATCCCAGCGTCGTATATGTAGCCGCCGTCGGGCACCTCTGGGGACCAAACCAGGAACGCGGCGTCTACAAGACCTCGGACGCGGGCCGGACCTGGTCGAGATCCCTCTTCATCGACGAGGACACCGGTGTATCTGATATTGCCATCGATCCGCAGAGTCCGCTCACCCTGTACGCAGCCGCCTACCAGCGCCGGCGAACGCCATCAGGATTTAACGGCGGCGGTCCCCACAGTGGGCTCTACAAGACAATCGATGGCGGAGCGACCTGGAACCGAATGACCAACGGCCTGCCTGACGGAGTTGTCGGCCGAATCGGGATCGATATATACAGGTCCAACCCCAACATCGTCTATGCCGTCGTCGAAAGCGAGAAGGGCGGTATCTTCCGCTCTGAAGACCGCGGCCTGACCTGGAAGAAGATGAGCGACACAAACCATCGGCCTGCCTACTACAGCCAGATTCGAATAGACCCTAATAATGACCAGCGCATCTGGCTCTGCGGCGCGCCGATGCTGGTGTCTGACGATGGCGGCAAAACATTCAAGACCGACGTCATCACCAAGATTCACGGCGATTATCATGCTGTCTGGATCGATCCTTCTAATTCCAACCACATGATCGTCGGTTCCGATGGCGGAATACACTTTACTTATGATCGAGGCAAGAGCTGGCAATACGTCAACACCATACCGCTCGGCCAGTTCTATGAGATCACCCTCGATAACCAGAAGCCATACTGGGTCTACGGCGGCCTTCAAGACAACGGAAGCTGGGCCGGCCCAAGCGGCACCCTTACCGTCGAGGGAGTCAGCAACGATCAGTGGTATAGAATCGGCGGCGGCGACGGGTTCTATGCTCAGGTAGACCCGCTTGATCCATCCGTGATCTACGCCGAATCTCAAGGCGGCAACGCTCACCGGCTAGAGACCAAGACATACGAGAGCCGCTCGATCAAGCCCGAGCCGCCCCCAGGTGAAAAGGAATACCGGTTCGATTGGAATACCCCCATATTGATCTCGCCCCACAACAATCACACTCTGTACTTCGCAGGAAACCGCGTCTTCAAATCTACCGATCGCGGAGACACCTGGACTCGCAGCGAGGATCTCAGCAAGAACCAGGACCGCGACAAGATGCCCATCATGGGAGCGCTCCCCGACAGCCATATGCTCAGCCGCCACGATGGCCAGGAGACGTTTGGGCACGTCATAACCATCACCGAGTCTCCCCTCAAACAGGGCCTCCTGTATGCAGGCACTGATGACGGTAACCTTCAGATATCACGGGACGGAGGCAAGACCTGGAAGAACATCATCGGCAGCGTCCCGGGCGTCCCGGCCGGCACCTACGTCAGCCGTGTAGTGGCGTCCCGCTTTGCCGAAGGCACCGCGTACCTCACACTGGACGGCCATCGGTCGGACGACTATTCCACCTATGTGTTTGTGACCGCCGACTACGGCGCGTCATGGAAATCGATTAAAGGCGACCTTCCCGCGGGAGCTACGGCCAGGGTGATTCGTGAGCACCCGCGCAATCAGAACCTGTTGTTCCTCGGCACCGAATTCGGCGCCTTTGTCTCATTCGACCGAGGCAGCCACTGGGCCCGGCTCGGCGGCCTGCCCGTCGTCAGAGTTGATGACATCCAGATCCAACCGCGCGACAATGATCTGGTTGTCGGGACACACGGTCGATCCATATGGATACTGGACAACATTAATTCGCTCGAGTACTTGAACCAGGCTGTCCGGGAATCAGACTTTCACCTGTTCGACGTGCGTGCCGGCACTGAGTTTCGCCTATACAACAGCAAGGGAAACACCGGCCACATGTGGTTCGCTGCTCCAAATCCCCCCTATGGTGCTGTGATCGATTATTACCTCAAATCGGCCCCCAAAGCCGATGTTAAGGTGACGATCGCTGATAAATCGGGCCAGGTCATTCGCGAACTCAAGGGTGGAAAAGATCCGGGTCTGAATCGAGTCGAATGGGACATGCGAATGGCTCCTCCGTCGACTCCTGAGCCGGGCGAGCAAGAGGGGTTTTTCGGCCCTCCCCGCGGCCCCAGAGTCCCACCCGGTGAATACACTGTAAAGGTTGCCGTCGACGGCCGTGAGGAAACGAAGCAGGTGCGCGTGGACGAAGATCCTCGCATCCAGGTATCTGCGGCCGATCTTGCGCGCCACCATGATGCGCTCATTAAGGCCTATGCCATGCAGAAGCAGGTAGTCGCCGCTCGCACGTCCGTGGACAATCTCAAGAAACAGATATCCGGGCTCCAGGACTCGCTCAAGTTGATGCCGGGCTCCTCTTCGCTGAGTGGCCCGGTCAAAGCCCTATCTGACCAGGTAGAGTCCATCGAGCGGCGCCTCCTTCAACGACAAGACCGCTCGGGGAATGCCGGACCTCAGCTACCAGGGACGCCAATACCGGTAGCCACGCGATTGAATCGGCTGGCATCTGGACTTGACGGCTACACTGCGGTGCCCAAAGCCTCAGAACTCGAAAGTCTCGAGGCAATCTCCAAAGATCTTGCGTCGCTCATAGGTGAACTGAACAAAGTCATAAGTGAGGCGGTGCCCGCCTTCAACAAGCAGATGCTGGACGGCGGCGTGCAGGTACTGAATCCCGGCAAGACGATATCGCCGGTCCAATGACGCCCTGCACCCTGCCGGATACTGATGCTTTGCCTGGCCTCTAGGTCGACGACGATTGGCGAAACAATCTCTCGTTAAGACAATGGGATAAGGACCCACAACCGGAGGAAACAGCTTTGGAAAGGATAAATATCGCCACGGGCACCGCATGGGAGCCCATTGTTGGGTACTCGAGGGCTGTGCGAATCGGCCCCTGGGTTCAGGTTTCCGGGACGACCGCGACTGGTCCCGACGGAAAGATCATCGGCATTGGCGATCCCTATGCTCAGGCAATCCAGACCTTGAAGAACATAGAATCCGCCCTCACACGTGCTGGAGCATCGCTCGCTGATGTCGTAAGGACTCGAATCTATGTCACGAATATCGACGACTGGGAAAAAGTGGGACGGGCCCATGGCGAGTTCTTCGCGAACATCCGTCCTGCTACCAGCATGGTCGAGGTGAGCCGACTGATCTCTCCTGAGATCCTGGTCGAAATCGAAGCCGAGGCTTTCCTTCCACTCGACATGCCTTCGGTGTTGAATAGGTAGTATACTGGTCCGGTCAGGGAGTAGGCTGATTCTGTGATATATGGAATGGATACCGCTATTGATGGGGATCTTGGCGATTCCCATTCTTATTGTAGTTCTGCTCATCGTTTATATCGCCAGGACTAATAGGCTCAGCCGTGACACGAGTGCTCTCCAGGCAGAGATAACTGCCTTGAGAAACGAACTGGCCCGGTTGACCCGGTCCCTCGCCCCATTCGAACAACATCAATCGGCTGAATCTGTTGCCACGAGCGCCATCCAGAACATGCAGGAACAGCGTGGCGAAACTCTGATGCCCCCCTCTTCGCCGGCTGAGCCCGACCTTGGTCCCCCACCGGCTCCGATGGCTCCGCAGCGCCTGCCGGAGCCTCAGGCCTATGTCTCTCCATTTCGGACCCAGGTTAGTGGAGAGCGTCGTGAGTCTGGGCCTGGCGTATCTCAGGCCGGTGCGGACCCGGTGACGGTTGAATCGGGCAGTTCCCTAGCCGTCTCCTCGGGATCCGGAAGCGGCTCCGACCAAGCGCACGTCGCCGGCCGTCAGCCTCGCAATAGGGCTGAATGGGAATCATTGATTGGCGGTCGTCTGCTCAACTGGATCGGGGCGGTGGCCATCATAATCGGCATTGCCTTCTTTCTGGGATACGGATATCAGAACAACTGGATTACGCCCGCCCTGCTCGTCACTGTCGGTGCGGTTGCCGGCTTTGCCCTCCTGGCCGGCGGCGACCTGTCGTTCAGGAGGGGTTACCGTATCTTCTCGCAGGGCCTTATAGGGGCAGGCATTTCGGTGCTGTACCTCTCGGTCTATGCCTCCTTCAACTACTTTCATCTCGAAGGCCAGGCGACCGCATTCCTGATGATGAGCTCCGTCACTGTCCTGACCTTCGTTCAGGCGTTCAGGTTCGATTCCCTATCGGTATCGCTGCTTGGTTGGGCCGGTGGATTCCTGACGCCGATTCTTCTCAGCACCGGTGTTGCCAACGAGGTGGCCCTCTTTGCTTATATCTCGATACTCGATGCAGGGCTGCTGGCTATCGCGGCCTTCAAGGAAAACTGGGTCCTCTTGCAGCCCCTTACCCTGGCGGCAACTTATGCCATGTATTTTGCCTGGTATGACGCCGATTACACTGCTGCCGATTTCACGAGGACCGCGGCCTTTCTAACGATATTTTGGGCCCTGTTCCACGCGCTCGACATCAGTCAGGTTGTCAGGCTCGGGAAAAGGTACCTGGCGCTCCGAGAAATAAGCGCCGTCCTCAACGCAATCTGCTTCTACGTCGCGCTCTATCTGATTGTTGATGCTGACCATCACGACTATCTCGCCACGATCACGTTTGGTCTCGGCGCGGCTTACCTGCTAACTATCGCTGCCTTAAAGCCGAAGCTTCCTCAGAGGGTGACCGAGGGCAGATTCGCCCTCACCGGGGCGGTCTTGCTCGTAATTGCGACATCGCTTCGCTTCAGCGGGTTCGACACCGTTTTTTGCTGGGCGATGGAATCGCTGGCGCTGGTCCTGGCCGCCGTTTATTGGAAAGAACCCGGCGTATTGGGGGGAGCGCTGCTGCTTTATACTGCCGCCATCGTCAAATTGCTGGCGACAACAGGATGGTTCAACTACCAGACTCCGGAAAGTTTCGTCCTCCTGATCAACAGACGCTCGATGGCTTTTATCGGCCTCGTGCTTGCAGGCGGCCTGAGCGCCGAAGCGATCCGCCGTGCCCACCGGGATCTCAACCGCCTCATAGCAACACTCTTCGAATATTCCTCAGGCCTGGCCCTCTTCGCCCTGCTGGCAGTCGAAACTCAAGATGAGTTTGCCAGCCTCGCGCTAAACAGTACGAATCCTGAGTGGCTCCACTTTGTGATGTACCTGGCCGTAGGAGTTGTGTGGATGATGTTTGCGGTGCTACTCGCCAATTATGCCGCCGCGCGGGGGCTCTCATCTTCGCTCAATGTCGCGTTGTTCGCGGCCGGGGCGGCGATATGCACCGTGGCCATCGCAGGCTTTTCATACAAACCGATACTAGAGTTTAGCCCAATCCTCAATATACGAGCCGCAGCGTTTGTCTTTGTGCTCTTCGGTCTGTTAGTCCTCCTGGCATTGAGCAAAAGCCTTGATGACATGATGTGGCTTCACGGTGCGCTCCTGACTGCATTTTGTCTGGTGATACTTGTACTGTGCACCGCAGAGACCAGGGATTACTTTGGCAGCCTTCTCGATTCTTTGCAGGCCCGGAATGTGCAGAGCGCCCCGGACGGTGAGGCATTTCGTAGATACACCAACTTGCAGCAGGTCGCGCTCTCTCTCGTGTGGCTAGTCTATTCCATAGCTCTGATCGGATATGGCATCTGGAGGAGAACGCTCTCGCTGAGGATAATCGCCATAGCGGTTTTCGGCATCGCCATCCTTAAGATTTTCATCTACGATCTGTCATTCCTTGAGACACTGTATCGCACCTTCTCCTTTATCGGTCTCGGGCTGATACTGCTATCGGTGTCTTTTCTTTACCAGCGATACAAATCCGCTATTTTTGAGTCGAGCCCACATCCCGAGCCGGGATCCTGATCAAAAGATAAACATGGACGCTTGCGCCCAAGACATAACCGGGTCACCACCAATTCCGACCAACGACGCCCGGGAGCAGGTAGGCTGGTACTTCTATGACTGGGCTAACTCGGCCTTTTCAACCACTGTGGTCACTGTGTTTCTCGGGCCCTACCTGACCACTGTAGCCAGGGCAGCCGCCGACGCTGACGGAAATGTTTATCCGCTCGGCCTAAAAGTCTACGCCGGGTCGGTGTTTCCTTACACGGTGTCCCTTTCAGTTGTGCTACAAGTGTTATGCCTGCCGCTTCTTGGGGCAATTGCCGACTACTCGCGTCTCAAAAAACAAATGTTCGGCCTGTTCGCCTATGTCGGGGCGCTGGCCGCTATCGGGCTTTACTTCTTGCAAGGTACCAACTACCTGTTGGGGGCCGCGCTGTTTCTTGTAGCAAACGTCAGTTATGGGGCTTCAATCGTATTCTACAATTCGTTTTTGCCCGAGATAGCGACGCCCGAGCGCCGCGATCACGTGTCTTCGATGGGATGGGCAATTGGATACATTGGCGGCGGCTTGTTGCTGGCAGTTAATCTGGCTCTATTCCTAAAGGCGTCATCCCTTGGATTGAGCGAAGGCCACGCTGTTCGGATCAGCCTTGCGTCGGCCGGAGTCTGGTGGGCCATATTCACTCTCATTCCACTGGTTCGTCTGCGGAACCGCAAACCAGCCAGGTCCCTCGAGCGCGGACGCGGTTACCTGCGAACAGGGCTCTCGCAGTTGATCAACACGGCCTCCAAAGCCCGCGCCTATCCCCAGACTGTTCTGTTTCTGGCGGCCTATCTGATATACAACGATGGCATCCAGACCGTCATAACGCAGTCGTCCCAGTTCGGCCAGGAACAACTTGGGCTTGATATCAGCACGCTGGCCACTGTCGTCCTGATGGTCCAGTTCATAGGGTTCTTTGGGAATATGATATTCGATCGCATCGCCAGTGCGATTGGCGCCAAGCAAGCCGTGATGATTTCCCTCGCCATATGGTGTGGAACACTCGGGTATGTGTATTTCTTTCTGCAAGGAAAGCTCGGGTTCTATATCCTCGGACTGATCATCGCTCTGGTTCTTGGAGGCAGCCAGGCGCTGAGCCGTTCCCTCTATTCGCAAATGGTGCCTCGCGGTCAGGAAGCCGAATATTTCGGCCTTTACGAAGTCAGCGATAAGGGCACGAGCTGGCTTGGCCCATTGCTCTTCGG
>Ga0066903_100005569_pt1 | contig 10960 bp, 13 predicted proteins | sample PanSoiMetaGPlot1_FD_67491 | JGI IMG/M metagenome (GOLD analysis project Ga0066903, IMG submission 67491) | Tropical forest soil microbial communities from Panama analyzed to predict greenhouse gas emissions - Panama Soil - Plot 1 (version 2) | ecosystem: Environmental > Terrestrial > Soil >...
AAGCCGGAGAGGTGGGTGCCGCCCTCGTGGGTGTTGATGTTGTTGGCGAACGAGAACGTCGACTCCACGAAGCTGCCGTTCCACTGCATCGCCACCTCGACCTGGCCCTCGTCGGACTCGTTCTCGAAGTACACGACGTTGGGGTGCACCTTGTCCTTGGTCTCGTTGACGTGCTCGATGAAGTCGCGGATCCCGCCCTCGTAGTGGAACTCGGCGCGCTGGCCGCCGGCCCGCTCGTCGACAAGCTCAATGCGCAGGCCGCGGGTCAGGAACGCCATCTCGCGCAGGCGCTGGGCGAGCGTGTCGAACGAGAAGTCGGTCTCCTCGAAGATGTCGGCATCGGGCAGGAACGTGATGGTGGTGCCCGTCTCGCTGGTCGCCTCACCCTGCTCCAGGGTTCCCAGCGGGGTGCCGCGCTCATACTCCTGCCGCCAGACGTGGCCGTCGCGGCGCACCTCCACGAGCAGATGCTCGGAGAGCGCGTTGACGACCGAACTGCCGACGCCGTGCAGGCCGCCCGAGACCTTGTAGCCGTCGCCGCCGAACTTGCCGCCGGCATGCAGCTTGGTCAGCACGACCTCGACCGCGGGCAGGCCCACGTCGGGCATCACGGCCACGGGGATGCCGCGACCGTTATCCCAGCCGGTCACGCGACCGTCGGGGTGGAGGGTTACGACGATGTGGTCGCAGAAGCCCTGAAGGGCCTCGTCGACGCTGTTGTCAACCACCTCGGTGACAAGGTGATGGAGGCCGCGGGGGCCCGTCGACCCGATGTACATACCAGGTCGGCGGCGGACGGCTTCAAGGCCCTCGAGGACTGTGATGTCTTTGGCGTCATATCCGGACTTCGGCACAGAGAAAACCCGCTTGTTTATGAGGAAAACCGATCTAATGGATTCTACCAGAGCGCGCCGCCAGACCCCACCGGTCACGGTGTCGAGAATCTGTCACGAAGTGGCGCCGGGACCGCGCACGATCGAGCCCTCGACGGCAACCCTGATTGCCTCCCGCAGAGCCTCGTCGTCGACACCGGCGGCCACCTGCTCGGCGAAGCGCCGCTCCTGCTCGCTGGCCGCACGTGCAGGCTGCCGCGGCGGCCGCGGATCGAGCGGCGCCTCCACCCGGCCCACCTCGAAGCGCAGCCGCTTCGGCGGCGCCGCGAGCAGTCCGTCCAGCTTCGCGCGCACCTGCCGCTCCAGCAGGGCCAGCTCCGAGGCCCAGGTCGAGCTCTCGCAGTGCACCACCAGCTCCCCGCCCTTCAGCCGCACCGGGATGCTGTGGCGGGCGACATCGGCTCCCACCGCCTGCGGCCACGCCGCCCGCGCTTCGGCCACCAGGGGGTCGACCCGCGGCGCCCGGCCGCTGCGCGCGATCACGTCCCCCACCCGCTCGAACTCCCTCACCGGCCCAGCACCCCCGCCCCCGTACGCAGCAGCGCGCCGGCCGCGTTGGCCAGGTCGGCCTCGTCGGCGGTGGTCAGGATCGCCTGCTGGAACCCGGCCACGGCCGCGAACAGGCGCTCGCGGCGACCGGGGTCAAGCTCGCTGGTGACGTCGTCGAGCAAGAGCAGCGGCTGCTCGTTTCGCTCCTCGCCGAGCAGGTCGGCCTCGGCCAGGATCAGGGCCAGCAGCATCCGCCGCTGCTCGCCTTGCGAGCCGTAATGGCGCAGGTCGCGATCGTCGTCATAGAGCCCGAAGTCGTCCAGATGCGGGCCCGCGCCCGTCGCCGCGCGCTCGATATCGCGGCCCCGCCGTGTCGCCAGTGTCGCCGCCAGGGCAACGGCATCGCCCTCAGCGTTGGGCGCGTAGCGCAGCACCGGCTGCAGCGGCTCGCCGCCCAGCTCCTCGAGCCGCTCGCCCAACGGCCCCGCCAACCGCGTCGCCAGCCGCGCGCGGGCCGCGACCAGCTCGGCGCCGGCCTCGGCCAGCAGTGTGTCCCAGGGATCAAGCGCGGAGGCCTGCGCCACGCCGCCGCGGATGCGGCGCAGCAGGTGGTTGCGCTGGGCCAGCCGCCGCCCGAACTCGGCCGACGAGGCCGCCAGCCGCGGCCACAGCCGGGCCAGTACGCGGTCGAAGTACGAGCGACGCAGCGCCGGCGGGCCCTGCACCAGCCGCAGCCGGTCCGGGGTGAACACGAGCACCGGGAAGCGCGCCAGCAACCGCTCCACCGAGCGCTCCGCGGCGCCGTCCACGGCCACCCGCTTGGGCTCGCCCGGCCGGTAGCCGATCTCGACGGTGACCGGCCCCGTGCGCAGCTCGGCGTCCAGCTCGGTGCGCAGGTAGTCCTCGCCGAAGGCCACCATCTGCTGGTCTGCGCTCGTGCGCGGCGAGTAGCCGAGCGCACCGAAATGGATCATCTCGACCAGGGCGGTCTTGCCCGTGCCGTTCGGCCCGACCACCCCCACCACGCCCGCCGGCAGCTCGAGCTCCAGGCGCGGATAGCAGCGGAAGTTCGAGGCGCGAACGGCGGCGACGCGCACCGCCGGGTCAGGACGGCAGCCTGATCGGCATGATCAGGTACCAGAAGTCCTCGCCGTCGCCCAGGATCAGCCCCGGCCGCAGCGCGCTGATCAGCTTGAGCCGCACCGTGTCCCCCTCGGCGCTCTCCACCCCGTCGCGCAGGAACTCCGGGTTGAACCCGATCTCGAGCCGCTCACCCTGGAACTCAACGGGGATCGACTCGCGGGCCTCGCCCACGTCCTGCGACTGAGCGGCCAGCGTCAGCTCGCCGGCATCGAACGTGAGCCGCAGCGGCGCGTTTCGCTGCGCCATCAGCGACACCCGGCGCACCACCTCGAGCAGCTCGTCCTTGGCGACGGCCACCTCGTGGTTGAACTCGGTCGGGCGCAGGGCCCGGTAGTTGGGGAACTGGCCGTCGATGCGGCGGGCCGAGAGCCACACGCCGCCGGCCTCGAACAGCACCTGGTTCTCCTGGATCGCGATGTCCAGGCCGTCGCCGTCGACCTGCCCGGCGATGCGGGCCAGCTCGGCCAGCGCACGCGCCGGCACGATCGCCTGGGCCTCGCCGCCGGCGCCGGCGAGCGTCGCCTCCTTGACGGACAGCCGGTAGCTGTCGGTCGCGGCCATGGTCACGTTGCCCTCGCCGAACTCGACCATGATCCCGGTCAGCACCGGACGCGACTCGTCCTTCGACGCGGCCCGCCCGACATGCGTGGCGGTCTCGCAGAAGGCGGCGCGATCGACCGTGAACGACGAGCTGCCGGGCCGCGGCAGCTGTGGGAAGTCCTCCGCGCTCTGCGTGTGCAGCGTGTAGCGGCTCGAGCCGCAGCTGAGGCGCACCGCGCCCTCGCCGGCGGCCTGCTCGATGGTCACGTCCTCGGCAGGCAGCGCGCGCACGATCTCGGCCAGCAGGCGGCCGGGGATGACCACGGCTCCCGGTTCGGCCACCTCGGCGGCCATCGGCACGCGCAGCGACAGCTCCATGTCGGTGGCGGCCAGCTCCGCCTGGCCGTCAGCAGCTGAGACCAGGATGCCGGAGAGGATCTGGACGGTCGAGCGCTGGGAGACGCCACGTGCGGCGATCTGCACCTTCGCAAGCAGCTCATCCTGAGCGGCGACGATCTTCATACGGGAGGACTCCTCACTTCTTCTGTCGTCTATCTCTTAAGAAAGAGAGGTTATAGGAGTAGGGGCTGGGGAGACGGTGGAGAACCGGCCGCAGCCGGTCAAGGAAGCGCAATCAGACGGTGAAGAACATGTTGAGATCCGGAGCATGCTGTCCACCGAGTCCCCAGGTGTGGGGCCTTTGCCGCTGCGGCCCGGTGAGGACCCACTGCCGGCTGCACCGGCTCTCCCCAGGAGGTGGACAGGGTTGTGCACGCCCGCCAGGCCCGCTTCAGCGGCCCTGCTTGATCCGCGTCGTCAACTCCTGCACGAGATTGAAGGCCTCGCGGTCCTCCTTGAGCAGGCGCGTGATCTTGTTCTGCGCATAGAGCACGGTGGTGTGGTCGCGGCCGCCGAAGCGCTGCCCGATCTTCGGCAGCGAGCTGTCGGTCAGCTCACGGGCCAGGTACATCGCGACCTGGCGGGGGAAGACGATGTTCTGGGAGCGGCGGTCGCCGCGCAGCTCGCCGACGCTGAGGTGGAACCAGTCCGCCACGGCCGATTGGATCTGCTCGATCGTGATCGGCCGCACCGAGCCCTGCGGGAAGAGGTCGCGCAGCACCTCCTGGGCGACCTCGGTCGAGATCGGCCGGCCGGTCAGCGAGGCGTAGGCGACGACGCGGGTGAGCGCGCCCTCCAGCTCGCGGATGTTGGTACTGACCCGGTCGGCGATGAACGTCAGCACGTCCGGATCGGTGATCTGGATGCCGTCGGTCATGACGCGCTTGCGCAGGATCGCGATCCGCGTCTCGAGGTCGGGCGGCTGCACGTCGGTGATCAGGCCCCATTCGAAGCGCGAGCGCAGCCGCGCCTCCAGCGTGGCCAGTTCGCGGGGCGGTCTGTCCGACGAGAGAACGATCTGCTTGCCGGCCTCGTACAGGCTGTTGAAGGTGTGGAAAAACTCCTCCTGCAGCCGCTCTTTGCCCTCGATGAACTGAATATCGTCGATCAGCAGCACGTCGTAGGTGCGGTAACGGTGTTTGAACCCGACCATGCTGTGATCCCGCATGGAATCGACGAATTCATTCAGGACCGTCTCGGTCGTGACATAGCGGACGTTCAGCGTCGGGTGCTGGGTGAGCACGTAGTGGCCGATCGCCTGGAGCAGGTGAGTTTTCCCCAGCCCGGTGCTGCCATAGATGAACAACGGGTTGTAGGACTGGGCCGGCGCCTCGGCCACCGCCAGGGCGGCGGCGTGCGCGAAGCGGTTGCTCGCGCCGATCACGAACAGATCGAACGTGTAGCGCGGGTTGATGCCGGCCCGGGTGGCGGCGGTGAGCAGCTCCGTGGGGTCGGGCTCGGCGTGGAGCCGGTCGTCGTCGGGCTCGGCCTGGGCCGCCGCGACCGCCTCGGACACGGCCACCCGCAGCTCGACCACCAGCTGGTTCTCCGCCGCGGCCGCGCCCAGCAGGCTGCCGAAGTGCCCCTCGATCCAGGTTTTCGTGAACTCGTTGGGGACGCTCATGACCAGCTGCTCGCCGTCCTGCTCGAGCGGTTCCATGTGGGCGAACCACGTGGAGTACACGGTCTCGTTGAGCATCTCGCGGAGACGATCGGCGATCGTCTCCCAGGCGGCGCTGGCGGCGGGGTCGGTCGGCACGGGCGGCGAGTGTACCCGTCAAGAAGGGGGAAAGACAAGGGTACATCGCCGGCCTCGGCCACAGGCCGAAAAGCCGCCAGTTTGCAGGGATTTTTGCGAGTCATCCACAGGTCTGTCCACACGTGTGGAGAGGTGTTGTCGGGAGATTCAGCGACGTTCCAATCTTGCCGTTTCCTGGCGGTTTACGGCGGCCGGCGGATTGACCGCGCGAGCGAGTTATCCACAGGAAAATCCGTTCCAAATCCTGGCTTCCCGGCCCGGCGTGGTCGCCAGGCGGGCTGCTCTATACTGAGCCGCCGGAATGAAACGCACCTACCAGCCAAACACCCGGAAGCGCGCCAAGACCCACGGCTTTCGCAAGCGGATGAGCACCCGCGCGGGCCGCGCCGTGCTCAAGCGTCGCCGCGCCAAGGGTCGTAAGCGCCTCTCCGCCTGACCACAGTGACACGCGACCCCTCGGCCCCCGCCGCCGCCCCTGCTCGCCGTGGGCGCCTGACCCGGGCGGCCGAGTTCGACGCGGTCAGCCAGCTCGGGCGGTCCGTGGCCGGCCGCTACCTGACGCTGCGCTACCGCGCCGCCGAGGGCGGCGGCGTGCCCCGGATCGGCTACGCGGTGCCGCGCAAGGTGGGCGGCGCGGTCGAGCGCAACGCGGTCAAACGCCGGCTGCGCGAGGCCGTCGACCGCAACGAGGGGCTGCTGCAGCCGGCCACCGACTACGTCTTCATCGCCCGCCCCGGGGTGGCCGAGGTGCTCGAGAGCCAGGGCTTCGCGTGGCTCAGCGAGCAGGTGGCCGAGCTGCTGACCCGCGCCCAGGAGCAGGGCAGCCGGTGATCCGCGGCGCTGTCGTGATGCTGCTGCGCGGGGTGCGGTTGTTGCTGCTGCCGTTCGAGACGATGACCTCCGTCACGCCGCGGCACTGCAAGTACGAGCCGAGCTGCTCGCACTACGCCGAGCAGGCGGTGCGCCGGCACGGTGTCGTGCGCGGCCTGGCGCTGGCCTCGTGGCGGGTGCTGCGCTGCAACCCCTGGTCGCGCGGCGGGTACGACCCGGTGCCGGGCGAGGAGCACCGGCACGAGGTGGTCGCGCCGTGATCCCCAACATCATCATCCTCCAGCAGATCGAGGACGTCCTCCAATCCGTCCTCACCTTCTACCACGAGAACCTGGGCATCTCGTGGGGCTGGTCGATCGTGCTGCTGACGGCGACGGTGCGGATCCTGATCCTGCCCATCACGGTCAAGCAGCTGCGCAGCATGGCGGCCATGCAGCGGATCCAGCCCAAGATGAAGGCGATCCAGAACAAGTACAAGGGCAAGCCCGAGATGCGAGCTCAGCAGCAGGCCGAGATCATGGAGCTCTACAAGGAGCACGGCGTCAACCCGTTCGCCTCCTGCCTGCCGCTGCTGGTGCAGCTGCCGGTCTTCATCGGCCTCTACCGGACGCTGAGCGCGATCCACGTGCCGCCGGGCAGCGACACGAGCTTCCTCTTCATCAACGACATCTTCGTGAAGACGGAGAACCTCACGCCGGAGTGGCAGAAGTACCTCATCGTCGCCTGCTACTCGCTCTCGATGCTGGGCTCGACGCTGCTCTTCTCGTTCGTGCAGGACCGTCAGCAGAAGATCATCTTCGCCAGCATGTCGGTGATCTTCATCCCGTTCATCCTGCGCGTGCAGGTCGGCGTCGGCATCTACTGGATCACCACGAACCTGTGGACTATCGCGCAGCAGGGCATCGTCAAGCGCACCATGGGCCACCACTTCCCCGTCTTCGAGAAGGAGAAGGAGGAGAAGCAGAAGCGCAAGGCGGGCCCGACGAAGCGCACCAGCCGCAACCCCAAGAAGGAGTCCGAGTCGACCGAGGCGGCGCCCCCGCCGAAGAAGCAGCCGCAGGGCCAGCAGTCCGGCAAGAAGCCGGCCGGGCGGCGCGGCAAGGGCGGCTCCCGGTGAGCGGCGAGGCGGTCGAGATCGAGGCCTCCGGCGAGACGGTGGGCGAGGCCCGCTGGGCCGCACTCCACGAGCTGGAGCGCCGCTTCCCCGCGCTTGACCGCGACGCCGTCGAGTTCGTCGTGCTGAGCGAGGGCAAGCGCGGACTGCTGGGCGTCGGTTACGAGCCGGCCACGGTGATCGCACGGCTGTCGGAGCTGCCGCCCGCGCCGCCGGCGGGCCAGGCGCCTGCGCCCGCTCCGGCCCGCCGCCGGCCGCCTGCGCACGACGAGAGCGAGCACGCCACGGTGGTGCGCGAACTGCTCGAGCATGTCCTGGACGGGCTCGGCCTGGACGGCGACGTCGAGTTGGAGGAACGGCCCGGCGAGCTGCTGGCCGTGATCCACGGCGACGACCTGGGCCTGCTCATCGGTCGCCACGGCCAGACCATCGACGCCATCCAGTACCTCACCAACTCCACGATGTTCCGCCGCTTCGGGCGCGGCGTCGAGGTCACCGTCGACGCGCAGGGGTACCGCCTGCGCCGCGAGCGCACGCTGGGCGAGGTGGCGGCCCGGGCCGTGGCCGAGGTGCGCGCTACCGGCCGGCCCGTCGCGCTCGACCCGATGACCGCGGCCGAGCGCAAGATCGTGCACACCAAGGTGCAGGAGATGGAGGGGATGAGCACCGCCAGCGAGGGCGCGGAGCCCAACCGCTACGTGGTCGTGCAGGAGGCCGAGGCGGAGTAGCACGGATTGAGGTGTTCCACGTGAAACGCCGGGACACCCTTCATCGCTACTGCGAGCTGCTGGCCGCCGCGCCGGTCTCGCTGACCTCGATCCGCGATCCCGCGGCGCTGTGGCGGGTGCACGTCGAGGATGCGCTGACCGCCCTTGACGTGATCGGTGCGCCGCCGGAGTCGCTGGTCGACGTCGGCTCGGGCGGCGGCGCTCCCGGGATCCCGCTCGCGGTCGAGCTGGACGTGGCGCCGGTGCTGCTCGAGGCGACCGCCCGCAAGGCGGCATTCCTGCGCGCGGTGCTGGCCGAGCTCGAGCTGCCGGGCGAGGTGGTCAACGCCCGTTCGGAGGAGGTTGCCGCCGGGCCGCTGCGCGACCGCTTCGCCCTGGCGACGGCGCGTGCGCTGGCGCCGCCGCCGGTGGCCCTGGAGCTGTGCCTGCCGCTGGTGCGCCCAGGGGGCCGGCTGGTGCTGTGGACCGGCACCGTGCGGGCCGCGGAGCTGGCTCCGGTGGCGGCCGAGCTGGCCGCGGCCGTGGCCGAGGTGCGCCCTACCGGCGAGGGGCGGCAGCTGGTCGTGGTGGAAAAGCTGGGAGCCACGCCGGAGCGGTTTCCGCGGCGGCCCGGGATGGCCGGGAAGCGTCCGCTTCGCTCGCTACCATCGGGCGCATGAACTCTCGCGTCTACGCCCTCGCCAACCAGAAGGGCGGGGTCGGCAAGACCACCACGGCGATCAACATGGCGGCATGCGTGGCGGAGGCCGGCACAGACGTGCTGCTGATCGACCTCGACCCCCAGGCGAATGCCACCACCGGCCTCGGTTTTCGGCCCGACGAGCTGGAATCGAGCACCTACGACCTGCTCCACGGGGCGTCGCTCGACGACGTCGTGGTTGAGACCTCGGTGCCGAACCTGTGGCTGGCACCGTCGCATCCCGACCTCGCCGCCGCCCAGGTCGAGCTGTCCCAGGGCGACACCCTGCTCCGCGACCTGCTGGCCGGCACCGGCGAGCGCTGGCCGTACGTGTTCGTCGACTGCCCGCCGTCGCTGGGGCTGCTCACCGTGAACGCGCTGTCGGCCGCCAATCGCCTGATCGTGCCCGTGCAGTGCGAGTACTACGCGCTGGAGGGCCTCGCCCAGCTGTTGCAGAGCGTCGAGCTCGTGCGCACGCGGCTCAACCCGCGGCTGGGCGTGACGGGCGTGCTGCTGACCATGTTCGACGGCCGCACGCGGCTCTCCAGCGACGTCGCCGAAGAGGTGCGCGAGCACTTCGGCTCGCTCGTCTTCGAGACGGTGGTGCCGCGCAGCATCCGGCTGGCGGAGGCACCCAGCCACGGCCTGCCGATCACCCGGTACGATGCGAGGTCGGCAGGGGCCGACGCCTACTATCGGGTTGCTTTGGAGGTTGTCGAACGTGGCTAGGAACAGGGGGTTGGGCAGGGGCCTGGCGGCGCTCGTCGCCGAGTTCCCGGCCGGGCAGGCCTCGATGATCGAGCTCGAGGTCGGCCAGGTGCGGCCCAACCCGCGCCAGCCGCGCCGCGACTTCGACCAGGAGGCCATCGCCACGCTGGCGGCCTCGATCGGCGCCGACGGCGTGGTGCAGCCGATCGTCGTGCGCGACACCGGGGAGGGCTACGAGATCATCGCCGGCGAACGGCGCTGGCGGGCGGCCCAGATCGCCGGCCTGCGCACGATCCCCGCGGTGGTGCGCACGGCTGACGAGCGCGAGTCGCTGATCCTGGCCCTGGCCGAGAACGTTGCCCGCGAGGACCTGAACGCTGTTGACCAGGCCCGCGCCTATGCGGTACTGCACGACGAGCTCGACCTCTCCCAGACCGAGATCGCGCGCCGCGTCGGCAAGAGCCGCCCGGCGGTGGCGAACACGCTGCGGCTGCTCGAGCTGCCCGACGCCGTGCTCGACATGATCGGCGACGGGCGCCTCTCCGAGGGCCACGGCCGTGCCATCCTGCAGCTGCCCGGCCAGGACGAGCGGCTGGCGCTGGCCCGCCAGGCGGTCAAGCGCGGGCTCTCGGTGCGCGAGACCGAGGCGGCCGCCAAGCGCGGCGCCAAGGTCACGCGCGCGAAGCCGGCACCCGTCGCCGACTGGGTCGACGAGGAACTCGCCAACCTCGCGGTCGACGCCGCCTGGCAGTCGCTGCACCTGCGCGCTGCGGTGCGCTCGAGCCGGCGTGGCGGCACCGTCGAGATTCGCTTCGAGAGCGCGTCGGAACTGGGCCGGATCATCGACCAGCTGCGTGCCGAGCGCGTCAGCTGGGCCGACTGAAATCGCTTCGGGTGACACCGCTCGAGCGGGTCCGGCAGACTGCTATCCTCTCCCTCCCGGGCGATTAGCTCAGTCGGTTAGAGCGCCTCTCTGATAAGGAGGAGGTCCCTGGTTCGAATCCAGGATCGCCCATCGATTCGTGCCCGCACGAACGCCCGGGTGCCCCCACAAAATCCGCGCCGAGGCTGCCCCTATACTGGATGGCGGCGTGCAGGAAGTCAGCATCTACGGAGTGTCCTTCGACATGGTGGGCAAGCAGCCCATCGTCTTGCTGAAGACGTTGAGCGGCAACAAGTTCCTGCCGATCTGGATCGGCCACCCGGAGGCGGCCGCGATCCTGATGAAGCTGCAGGGGGCGCCCACGCCGCGGCCGATGACGCACGACCTGATGGCCGAGCTGCTGGGCGAGCTGAACGCCTCGGTGGCGAAGATCTCGGTCACCGAGCTGCGCGAGAACACCTACTACGCGGTGATCACGCTCCAGATCAACGGGTCGGAGCTGGAGGTCGACTCGCGGCCGTCGGATGCCCTGGCGCTGGCCGTGCGCACGAACGCGCCGATCTACGTGGCCGACCAGGTGATTGCCGATTCCGCGATCGAGTTCGGGGCCGAGGTCGAGGAGGCGGACGAGATCGTCGACGAGTTCCGCAAGTTCCTCGAGGAGGTCAACCCGGAGGATTTCTCCGGCTGAGCTACGGCCGCTCGGCCCTTCTGACCAGATCCCGGGCGATGACCACCCGTTGGATCTCGGCGGTGCCGTCGACGACCTGCAGCATCTTGGCCAGCGAGATGAA
>Ga0066903_100005570_pt1 | contig 10960 bp, 10 predicted proteins | sample PanSoiMetaGPlot1_FD_67491 | JGI IMG/M metagenome (GOLD analysis project Ga0066903, IMG submission 67491) | Tropical forest soil microbial communities from Panama analyzed to predict greenhouse gas emissions - Panama Soil - Plot 1 (version 2) | ecosystem: Environmental > Terrestrial > Soil >...
CCCCGAAGATACGTGAGTTCCTCGGGCGGGCCGCGTTTATTTCCTCGCCGGCGGAGGCGCGCCTCGGCGTGTCTTCAAGCCGCCTGCGTCTCTGGAGAGGTGGCCGGCAGGCGCCGCACGATGGGGCCACGCCGATGCCGCCTCGCGACCAGGAGAACCCACTCTCTCCCGCCAGCGGGCCACCTGCTGGAGGTTCCTGGTGCTCGCGGTCGATCTGAGCCTGGTCGAGGAGTCCCGGGATGACACGGCTCGGGATGCGGTTGCGGGGACAGACCAGCTCGAGCCAGATCCCACAATCATCGCAGAACCGGGCATCCTCGTCGTTTCGGCGTGGCACCGCGCGCACTTCATGTGGGCGCCTCGCCAACAGTGCCGTCGACCCGAGGGTCTGCGGGTGCCCTGGCTGAGGGAGAAGCCGGCGTGACCGGCGTGACCGGTGCCGGCTGGGAGGGGTCGGGGAGCGGTCGAGGGGAGAGTCAGGGGTTCGCCGGTACCCGCGCCGGTCTAGCGGGGCCATTCACCATCGGAGAGCCCGGGTCAGAGGCACGTGAACGGGAGGGCTGGATGGACGGCGGGGATTCTTCCGATGGGCGATGATCGCCGGATTGCTAGCGCGACCCGGTTCTGTGGCTCAGGCTTCGGTCGACTCCATGGTCACGGCCCCGCCGATGGATGAGACGGCCGGCTTGGCGGTCCTTCACGGTATCCATTCGGGGGCGTACCGCCCGATCGGGATCACCCCGAGGACGATGCGGGTCGAGGCGGAGGTCCTCGTCAAGGCGGACCTGGGTAAGCCTTACCGTCTATCATCGTCTCCGCTGTTATCAGGATCATCTCGTGCTGGTCGAGGATGCGCCGTCACCCTGGCGGCCGATCTGGACGTTGGGCGGCAGCTGATCGAACCAACGGGCTGACAGCGCTCGGGGGCTGCGTCGTCGATGGACGCGATCACCCTGGTAACGTCGACTCCTGGTTACGGTCGTTACCGGTGTGCCAGCTCGGCGTCGTCCGAGAAGCGCGCCTCCGCGTCCAGGGAGTCCCAGTCGCCGCCGAAGCCGCCCATCACCGGCCAGTAGCGGAAGTAGCGCAGCTGCGCCAGCGCTGTGGGCGCGGGCCGGTCCGTCATGGTCTGCGGATCCGCGCCATCACCTGGCGGACGCGGCTGGCAGTATCGCCCTCCACGCACAGGACCTCGATGTCGTAGCCGCCTTCGTCGAGCAGCAACTCCTCCAGCTTCTCGTGCACGTCCTGGCGAAAGGCGCGGTCCTCGTGCGCGGGCAGCGGGATGCGGTCGGGACGCTCGAGGGGCACGAAGACCACCAGGTCCAGCGTCGCCATCGCCTCGCGCACGCGCCCACGCCAGGCGTCGGCGTCGAAGCCGTCGGCGTCGTCGTGGGCCAGCAGGTACGCCAGCGCGTCCGCCGGGCAGCGATCGAAGAGGACGTCGGCGCCGCTCTCCTCTAGCGCCGCCAGCGATCGCTCGAGCTGCGCCTCGAAGTCCTCGAGGGAGGGCACATCGGGGGTCTCGTGGCCCTCCTCTTCCAGGAGGTGGTACGGCTCGTCGACGGTGGCGTGGTCGGGGAGCTGCCCGGCGATCTGGCCTAGCAGCGTCGACTTGCCGGTGCGGTGGGTGCCGGAGAACGCGATCCGCATGCGCCGGCCCGATGGTAGCGCGAACGGCGGAGCGCCCGCGCCAGCGCCGGCAGGCCCACCAGGAGCGCCGGCCCGAGGCGCCCCTATCGCGGTCCGCCCACCGCACATCCGCTACCCCCCGGCGCCTGGCGCCCCCCGACATCCCAGGTGGTTCTAGATCAAGCCCTCGGTTATGGCGACAGAGTGGGCGGCCCAGGGTGAGACGCTTCGCGAAGAGAGGTGACGAACTCTGGGACAGCGTGTTCGCCACCGTTGCAGATGTAACGTGGGGACCGGGTGGCACGAGCTCCCGCGCGCGGGCGTCGTCGTTCCAACCAATGGATGCCCGGGCAAGAACCGTTTCCTCCAGCCCTACATGGAAAAGGACAACGTATTCCGCTGGTGACCCCGTCTTGACCCGCTGACGTCGCCGCCCCAGTATTGGGCGGATACAGCGTGTGTGGGCCGAGGACGGCCGCTGCCGGCGGACGGGATGCGCCGCGACGGAGGAGGGCAAGGATGGCCAGCAGGACCGCGCAGGAGCTTAGGGAGCGTATCGATGCGGCGTGGGAGAATTTGAGCGGCCAGATCAAAGGGATGGACCCCCACCTGGAGCACGCCGACGCCCCCGGCGAGTGGACCGCACGCGAGGTGCTCTCCCATCTGCTCTTCGAGCCGGGTTTCGACCCGGCCAAGCTCCTCGGCTGCTTCGCGGAGCGCGACTATCCGCTGGTCGAGATCAATCCCGGGGACACCTTTCTCGACGACCACCGCCGACGCCTGACGCTTGCTCAGTTCTACCAGGCGCTCGATGCCCAGCGTCGCGGGGTGCTCGCCTACATCGACGGACTCTTGGAGCGGGATTTCGAGCGAAAGGCGCGCATCCCGCTCTTCAAGCAGTTCATGGGCACTGACGAGATCACGATCTCGATGTATCTCGGGGCGCTGTTCGACTACCATTGGAACGACCACGCGGGTCAGCTCTCGAAGATCCGCGAGGCGGCCGGCCTCTCCAGCGGCCTCGGCGTCACCTCGAGCAGCTAGCCGCGCTGGCCCCGCCGTGCCCTCAGAGCGCGCCGATCCCCTTCCGGTACAATAGCTCTATGGCCACCGCCGGCGGCGTCGCGCCCCCTGAAACCGACGCCCAGGCCGCGGTGCGCATGGAGGCGTTCCCCTTCCTGCGTGAGCTGAGCCTCGCACCCCTCATCACCTTCTGGACGCAAACCTCCGCGTACAGCGAATTCGGCCGGGGACCACTGCCCGGCATCATCCGCGATATGGTGCGCCAGGCGCCCGAACTCGCCGGCATCATCGAGGACGTCTCGGTCATCGGGCGGCATCAGAAGCTCGTCGATCTCATGATGAGCGCGATGTTCCCGCCAGCCTTTTGGGAACAGGAGTACGGCGCGGCACTCTTCCCGTTCGAGCTCCGCGCCTTCTACGCCACCTCCGCCTTCCGCCGCACGCTCATGAACGAGGACGGGACACTCCGCGGAGGCGTGAACCTCGATACGCAGCGGCTCGCCGGCGTGAAGGTCCTGCTCGCGTACGAGCTGATCCTCGAGCGGCTGTACGGGATCCACCTCGGCGTCGAGGTCCCCGTCATCTTCACCTCTGTGGATCCGGTCACCACGCTGGAACGGCACTTCCAGCTCCAGTTCGACACGCGCTTCGTTGAAGTCAAACCCGTCGGGCCCGCGCCGCCCCTCACCGATGGTGTCCGGCAGCAGTTCGAGAGCGGTGACATCGACGTGGCCCTCCTCCGCGAGCTCATGCCGCCGGAGCGATTCGCCCTGCGCGGCTTCATGATCCTCAAGGCCGTCGATGTCACCGACCAGGAAGTGCTCTCGTCGCTCAAGCGTGACTTGATCGACAAGGAATCCGTCGTGTCGCACGCCCGCTTCCGGGGTCTCCAGGCCAAGCTCCGGACGTTCCTCCGTCGCCCCGGCCTACATCTCGGCCTGGCCGCCGTAGAGGGCGACCGCGTGCTCGTCCTCAACGATGCGATGAGCCACGAACATGCATGCATCTTCGCGGACTCGGCACACCACAAGACGTCGGAGTTCGCGGGGTCGCTGTACGAGCGCGCGGTGCTCCAGGGACGACCCCTCCTCGTCGGCGACCTTACCGCGTGGCCTGACCGGACGAAGGTCGAGGAGGAGCTGATGGCGAGCGGGGTCCGCACCTTTGTCTGCGCGCCCCTGCACTACCAGGACAAGGTTATCGGTACCCTCGAGCTCTTCTCCCGTACGCCGGGGGATCTCAACGCGACGCACGTGCCCAAGCTCGAAGAGGTGCTCCCGCTCTTCTCGATGGCCGTCCAGCGGAGTGTCGAGGAGCTGGACACGCGGATCGACGCTCTCATCAAGGCGAGGTGCACGGCGATCCACCCGGTGGTGGAGTGGCGATTCCGCAAGGCGGTGCTCACCAGCATCGAGCGGCAACGGCAGAGCGTTGCCGATGACGGCGTGGAGATGGAGCCGATCGTCTTCGAGGAGGTGCAACCACTCTACGGGCTCGCCGATATCCGTGGCTCGTCCGTGCAACGGAGCCTCGCCATCCAGGCCGATCTGCTCACCCAGCTGGGCCTGGCCCGAGCGGTGGTCGGGGCCGCTCGCGAGGCGCGGTCGCTTCCCGCGCTGGACGAGCTCTGCTACCGCATCGACAAGCACACCGCCCAGATCGAGCGCGGTCTCAACTCCGGCGACGAGATCGCGATCATCGGCTTCCTGCGGACCCACGTCGAGAGCTTATTCGATTACCTGGGGCAGTTCGGGCGTGAAGTCCGCTCCCGGATCGACGCGTACCAGATGGCGCTCGACGCTCGGCTCGGCATGGTCTACCGGCGGCGCCATCTGTTCGAAGAGAGCGTCACCCGCATCGCGGAGGCCATCTCGTCCTATCTCGACCGCGAGGAGCAGGCCGCGCAGGAGATGTTCCCGCACTACTTCGAGAAGCAGAAGACCGATGGCGTCGACTACCAGATCTACATCGGCCGGAGCCTGGTAGAGGACGGCCGCTTCGACCCGATCTGCCTCAAGAACCTGCGCCTCTGGCAGCTCATGCTGACGTGCGGGATGGCTGTCCGGGCGCATCAGCTGCGCAGTCGGTTGCCGGTGCCGCTCGAGACCACGCACCTGATCCTCGTCCAGCACACGCCGCTGTCGATCCGGTTCCGGTTCGACGAGAAGCGCTTCGATGTCGACGGTACCTACGACATCCGCTACGAGATCGTTAAGAAGCGGATCGACAAGGCTGTCGTCGAGGGGACCACCGAGCGTGTGACCCAGCCCGGCCAAATCGCGATCGTCTACAGCCAGCGCGCCGAAGGGCAGGAGTACCGCGAGTACATCGAGTACCTCCAGAGCCTCGGCTTTATCACGGGTGAGGTCGAGGACCTCGAACTTGGGGAGCTCCAGGGCGTGCAGGGTCTTCGCGCATTCCGCGTCGCCGTCGACCTCGAGAACCCGGGGCTCCAGGAGCGGGTCGAGGCCGGCATTCGCCCAAGCGCCTAGGTCGTGCCGTCAATACCCAGCAGATGCGGTATGTGGCCGATGATGGCGACGCAGACCAGGCCCTCGATGAATCCTCGCATCACTGGGGTTGGGATGAACGCGGCCACCCAACGCATCTCTCGAAGCATGCCGGAGAGCAGGAAGAGCAGATCCGTGGCACGGCGCGACTTTATGGTCCCAGTGATCCGGCTGACTGCAAGCCAAGAAATTCCTGGATCTGCGCGCGACAGTCCGCCCAGTGGCGATGGCAGGCGGATAAGACGAGCTTGGGCAAGGGATATCGCGCGACCGATAGGTCCAACAGGTGTTTGTAGGACCGCAAGATCGCGACCCCCTCGTCCATCCCCTGAAGGCCGCGGGCGGATGCGTAGGGGCATTGGGTGACCACCGCCATCGCGTAGTCGGACCAGGCCCGTCCGCGCTGTTCGGCGATCGCGCGTATCATCTGCGCCGCGTCACCCGGATCGAGGTTGATCAGGACGGGTGCGAGCTCGGCGGCCTTTGTGTCCACGGCGGACTGATAGGTCGTCAGGGTGATGGGATCGGCATCCATTTGCCACCGCACACGCACGCTGTTCTGGAATGGATAACTGTCGAGAATGGTGACGCGCTCTGAGCCCATGGCCGCGTTTGCCAGGGGCGAGGCGCGAAGTATCCGCTACTTGAGGCGTGCGGTCCGAAGAAACTCTTTCGTCTGCTTGCAGGGGCGTCAGGTCGGGGAACTGTAGACGGTCACTGGCCTTTCCATCACGCTTGCCCTCCTCTGTTGGGTCGCTGTGGGACGGTACCGGGACGATTCCAGCGGCGCGCCCGTTTCATCCAGGCTTTCGACGGGTTTCCGGTCGGGATGGGTTCGGAGACGGCGGTGGCGGAGACGAAGGCTACTCTTTCGTCTGCTTGCAGCGCGCCGTCTCCGGAGAAGAAGCAGGCCGTCTCACCACCGGGTGCCTCGCGCCCGAGGCTTTGACCCGTCCCGGCCGCTGGCGGTAGGATGCCGGCATTCCGTTCCGCCAGTCCGCGTGTCACGTGCCGGTCCGAAGCCGGCGGGAGGACCTCGATGAGAGTGAGACGCTCGTCGGTCCGTCTATCGCTACTTCTCGCGCTCGCCTTCGCCACGCTGGTGGCCGCCGACCTCGCCGCCTTGCGGCCTGTCCGTGCGGCCGCCAAGGTGAAGCTGACCATGTTCATCTGGGCCGGTGCCAACCAAGGCGTCGTCCCGCGTGAGGTGGTCGCGCGCTACGTCAAGGCGCACCCGGATGTCGAGATCGAGTTCTGGGAATCGACGAACGCGGCGACCTATCCCAAGATGCTGGCGGCGAAGCAGGCTAACCCCGACGCGCCGCTCGTCAACTTCGGCTATTTTAACGTGGACCTCTCGAATCGTGGCGACACCGACGACATGTGGATCCCGATGGATCCGGCCCGCATCCTGCCGCTCGCCAAGCTTCCGCCCGGTTTCCGGCGGCCGGGGAACCGGGGCCTCGGCTTCTCGGTCAGCCACGTCGGGCTCATGTACAACAAGAACCTAGTGAAGGATCCGCCCACGTCGTGGAGCGCGCTGTGGGACCCGAAGTGGCAGGGCAAGGTGACGTTCTTCGACAACAACTTCATGCCGCTCGTCCTGGCGGCCCGGCTCAATGGCGGCAATGAACAGAACGTCGACCCCGGCTTCCGCCTGTGGACCGAGCACGCCCGGAACATCCGGGCGCTGCCGACCACGAACGATGCCCTCAAGAACATCATCGTGACCGGTGAGGCGCAGATCGCGCCGTGGTTCGCCGGCATCTGGAAGTTCTGGGCGGACGAGGGCGCGCCGCTCGGCTTCGTGAACCCCAAGGAGGGGGCGATCGCCTTCCCGCTCTACCTCCAGATCGTCAAGGGCAGCACGCCGGAGCAGATCAAGGTGGCCGAGGAGATCATCAGCGAGCTGATGACGCCAGAGAACAACTCACGGGACGCCCAGCTCACGAACAAGATCCCGGCGTTCGCGACGCCGACGCTGGCTCAGCAGATGGATCCGGCATTTAACCCGAAGGTCATCGAGAGCGCCATTTGGTTCGACTGGGGCGTGATGGGCCAGAAGGCCAGCGAGTGGCGCTCGCGGTGGGAAAAGGAGGTCAAGTCCCGGATGTAGGCGCCCGCGCGGGCCATGGCGCGGGGTGCGGACCTCGACGTCCGCGCGATCACGAAGCGCTTCGGCGCGGTCGTCGCCATCGAGGCGGTGTCGTTCACGGTGCGGGCGGGCGAGTTCTTTTCGCTCCTCGGCCCGTCCGGGTGCGGCAAGACGACGACCCTCCGGGCGATCGGCGGCTTCGAGACCGTCGACGAGGGCGACATCCTGATCGGGGGCCGGCCGATGGGCCGGCTCCCGCCCGACCGCCGGGAGACCAACATGGTCTTCCAGCGGCTGGCCCTCTTCCCCCACTACTCCGTGTTCGACAACGTCGCCTTCGGACTCCGGATGCGGCGCCTCCCCGCGCCTGAGGTGGGACGCCGTGTCGCCGAGGCGCTCGCCCGGGTGGAGCTGGGCGACCTCGGAGCGCGGCGCATCGGCGAGCTGTCGGGCGGCCAGCAGCAACGAGTCGCCCTCGCGCGCGCCCTCGTCAACGAACCGCGCGTCCTCCTCCTCGACGAGCCCCTGTCCGCCCTGGACCTCAAGCTTCGCATCCAGCTCCAGGAGGAGCTGAAGGGGCTCCAGCGCGGCCTGGGCACGACCTTCATCTACGTCACCCACGACCAGGGCGAGGCGCTGGCCATGAGCGACCGCATCGGCGTGATGGCGGGCGGGCGGCTCGAGCAAGTCGGCACGCCGCTCGAGGTCTACGAGCGTCCGGCCACGCGCTTCGTCGCCGGCTTCATCGGGGACGCGAACCTCGTGGAGGCGGTGGTGGAGGGCGTCGACGGCGACGGACTGGTCACCCGAGTGGGTGACGCCCGGCTCCGGGCCCGGCGCCAGGGCTGGGAGCACGCGGGCGCCCGCCTCACCGTCTGCGTCCGGCCCGAGCGGGTCCGGGTCACCCGTCCCGACGGCCGGGCGGATGGCCTGGTCGGCCGCGTGGAGGATCGCGCCTTCTCGGGCTCGCTCGTGAGATACCGCCTGGCTGTTCCGGGGCTCCGCCTCCACGCGGCGGTCCCCTACGTCCACGGGACCCCGCTGTTCGAAGTGGGCGAGGCGGTGGCGGTGGGCTGGGACGGGGACCAGGCAGTAACGGTGCCGGCGTGAGGGTGCGTGGCTGGCTCGCCGCCGGACTGCTCGGGCCGGTCCTCGCCCTGACGGCCGCCCTCTACGTCGTCCCGCTCGGTGTGTACCTGGTCAACGGGTTCCACCGGTTCAAGGACGGGCGCATCCTTCGCGTGTGGACGCTCGACACCTACGCGGCGTTCCTCACCGATCCCTTCTCCTACAAGATCGTGAGCACGTCCCTCCTACTCGCGGGGATCGTCACCGCGCTGGCTCTGCTGATGGGCTACCCCCTGGCTTACGCCCTGCACACCCGGGTGCGGAGTGCCCGTGCCCGGGGCGTGCTGGCCGTGGTCCTCTTCTGTCCGCTGATGACCAGTGTGGTGGTCCGCACCTACGGCTGGCTGATCCTTCTGGCCAACCAGGGGCTCGTGAACACGACGCTCCTCCGGCTGAGGCTGATTGACGAGCCCGTGCGCCTCCTCTTCAACATGCAGGGGGTGGTGATCAGCCTGACGCACATCATGCTTCCGTTCGCGATCTTGCCGATCTACAGCGTGTTGGGGAGGCTCGACCCGTCGCTCAAGGAGGCCGCGCGGGACCTCGGCGCCGGCCCCTGGGCCGCCTTCTGGCGGGTGACGTTGCCGCTCACGCTCCCTGGTGTGGCTTCCGGCGGCGTGATCTGCTTCACGCTCGCCCTGTCCGCGTTCGTCACGCCGCAGCTCCTGGGCGGCGGGCGTGTCCAGGTCCTCCCGCTGACCGTGTACAACAGCACGGTCGAGATCAACTGGCCCGAGGGAGCCGTCACCAGTCTCGCCCTCCTCGCGCTGTCGATCCTGGCGGTGTGGGCGGTCAACCGGGTGCTGCGGCGCCTGCCGACGGTGGCGTGAGGGCGCGGATGCATCCGGGGAGGGGGCGCGATGCGCTCCTGCGGACCGCCCTGACGCTCGGCGTCGGCTTCATCCTGCTGCCTCTCGGCATCGTCGTCCTCTACTCGTTCTCCAGTGTGGCCTACGGCATCTTCCCGCCGCCCGGCTTGTCCCTCCGCTGGTATGCCCACCTCCTCGACCAGCCGGCCTTCGGGCGCGCCTTCCTGCGCAGCCTGGGCATCGCCGTGGCGGCCACGGGGCTGGCGCTGGCCACCGGCGTGCCGGCGGCGCTCGTGCTGGTGCGCGGCCACTTCCCGGGCCGGGACCCGCTCCAAGCCTTCTTGCTCTCCCCGATCGTGATGCCGAAGATCGTGCTGGGTGTGGGGTGGTTCATCCTGTTCGCGCGGCTGGGGATCCAGGGCGGGGTGCTGCCCCTGATCTTCGCCCACACGATCGTCGTGCTGCCGTTCGTCATCAGCATCGTGGCCGCGAACCTGGTCGGGCTCGACCCCGCTCTGGAGGAGGCGGCCCAGGACCTCGGCGCCCCGCGCCGGACCGTGGTCTGGCGGATCGTGCTGCCCCAGATCCGGTCTGGTCTCATCGTAAGTGCGCTGCTCGCCCTTCTCGTGTCGTTCGACCAGGTCGAGAGCTCGATCTTCCTGACCCGCGGGGAGAACAACACCCTCCCCATCGAGATGTTCCTCTACATGGAGAAGTGGCAGGATCCGACGATCGCCGCGCTCTCGGCGCTCCTGATCCTCTTCGCCTTCATCCTGGTCGTGGGAGCGCTCGTCGTCGCCCGCGGGGCGGCGGATCTCCGGCGCATCCTGCCCCGCTGACGCCAACTGACGGAGGTCCGTATGGAGTTCGGGAACGACGTCGTGATGCTCACCGGCGCGGGTGGTCGGCTCGGCCGGCCGTGCGCGCTCGCGTTCGCGGCCGAGGGCGCGCGGCTCCTCCTCACCGACATGGCGGCACCCGCCCTCGAGGAGACGGCGCGCCTGGCTCGCGTCCGGGGCGTGCCCGTGGTGGCGGTGCCAGGGGACGTCACGCGCCGTGCTGACATCGACGCCGCGCTCGCCGAGGGCCGGCGGCGGCTCGGTCCGGTCGACGTGCTGGTCAACTTCGCGGGTTACGTTCCGGTGAGCCCGGTGCTCGAGGTCAGCGAGGGGGAGTGGGACCGCGTGTTCGCCGTCAACGTCAAGGGCACCATGCTCTGCTGCCAGGCGGTCGGGCGCGAGATGGTCGGCCGGCGCGCCGCCGGCCGGATCGTGAACATCTCGTCGGGAGCGTCCACCTCGGCGCGCGCCGGTGCCGCGCACTACTGCGGCTCGAAGGCGGCGATCAACATGCTCACGGAGGTGCTCGCCACGGAGCTGGGCCCCCACGGGATCCGCGTCAACGCGGTCGCCCCCGGCCTGGTGATGGACACCGTGGTCCGGAAGGGCGAGACGGTCGCGCACCCCTACGTGCGCGACATGCTCCAGGCCACCCCCCTCGGCCGGACTGGAGCGCCGGAGGACATCACCCAGGCCGTGCTCTTCCTCGCCTCGCCGCGGAGCGCGTGGATCACGGGCGAGGTGCTCTTCGTGACGGGAGGTGCCCACTGCGGGCGGACTCACATGGCCTCGGCGGCCCGCCGCCTAGCAGGATGCTGAAAAACGCCGAATCGATCGGCGGCGCATGCCACTCTCAGGAGCAACAGGGAGGCGCGCATGCGCGGCGACGATCGGCGTCCAGACACGATGTTCAGTTACGTGGCC
>Ga0066903_100005571_pt1 | contig 10959 bp, 8 predicted proteins | sample PanSoiMetaGPlot1_FD_67491 | JGI IMG/M metagenome (GOLD analysis project Ga0066903, IMG submission 67491) | Tropical forest soil microbial communities from Panama analyzed to predict greenhouse gas emissions - Panama Soil - Plot 1 (version 2) | ecosystem: Environmental > Terrestrial > Soil >...
TACGAGGCGATCTGCGCGCGTGGCATGGAGCGCAGCCTGCGAATGGGCGAGGAGCTGCGGCGCCGACCGCCTGGCGAACCGCTCATGGAGGCGATCACGAACGCCGTCATCGACGGATACGCCGGCGGCACGCAGGCTCCCGGCAAGGAATGGATCGAGGGCGTCAGGCTCGTGATCGCCTCGCCTGCGCTGCAGGGTGAGTACCTGAGGACGCACTACTCGGCCCAGCGCATGCTTGCCGCCGCGATCGCCGAGCGGACCGGCACCGATCCCGAGGCCGACATGCTGCCCGCCGTTCTGGCTGGCGCCGTCGCCGCCGCCATCCAGGTGGCGCACGAGCGGTGGCTGCACGCGGATCCTCCCGTTGCCCTCATCCCGCTGATCAGGGACGCGCTCGCGGCGCTCAGCTCTGCGCTTAACTGGCTCGCTGACAGCGAATTGGGTTGCGAGCCGCCAGCGCCGACGCCCATGCTGACGCTCGCGCATACCGCCAATGCCGAACCATCATCACCTGGCCCGAGCTAGCCCTTCACCCCGAGAGAGTAAACGTGCTGATCCGGTTGCTCCGCGACTACCTCCACCCCTACCGCAGGGACTTGTCGCTCGTCGTCGTGCTCCAGCTTGTGCAGACTCTGGCGACGCTTTACCTGCCGACGCTGAACGCCGACATCATCGACAACGGCGTGATCACCGGCGACATTCACTACATCCTGAAGACCGGCGGCTTCATGCTGGCCGTCGCGCTCGTTCAGATTGTCTGTGCGATCGGCGCGGTCTACTTCGGCGCCCGCACGGCGATGGCACTCGGCAGGGACGTGCGGCAGGCGGTCTTCACTAAAGTGCAGCAATTCTCCGCGCGGGAGGTCGGCCATTTCGGCGCGCCATCGCTGATCACCAGGAGCACCAACGACGTCCAGCAGGTGCAGATGCTGGCGCTGATGACTTTCACGATGATGGTGTCCGCGCCGATCATGTGCGTCGGCGGCATCATCCTGGCGCTGCATCAGGACGTGCAGCTGTCCTCGCTGCTGCTTGTCGCTGTGCCCGCGCTCGGCATCATCGTGACCGCGATCATCGCGCGGATGCGGCCGCTGTTCCGTCAGATGCAGGTACGGATCGACGAGATCGCGCGCGTGCTGCGGGAGCAGATCAGCGGTGTCAGGGTGATCAGGGCTTTCGTCAAGGAGAACCAGGAGCGGGACAGGTTCGCGGGTACGAACACCGACCTGTTCGCCGTGTCGCTGGGCACCGGCAGGCTCATGGCTCTGATGTTCCCGGCCGTCATGCTGGTGCTGAATCTCTCCAGCATTGCGGTGCTGTGGTTCGGCGGCCACCTGGTCGCCAGCGGCAGCATGCCCGTCGGCGCGCTCACCGCGTTCCTGACCTATCTGCTGCAGATCCTCATGTCGGTGATGATGGCCACGTTCATGTTTGTCATGGTCCCGCGGGCTGAGGTGTGCGCCGAGCGGATCGTGGAGGCACTCGATACCGAGCCCGACGTTCGCCCGCCTGAGCGACCGGCCAGCATCGGCACGGCAGGCGGCCGGCTTGAGCTGCGAGGCGTGGAATTCCGCTACCCCGGCGCCGCCCAGCCTGTCCTGTGCGATATCAGCATGGTCGCCGAGCCTGGCGAGGTAACGGCGATCATCGGCGGAACGGGAAGTGGCAAGACGACGCTCGTCAACCTGGTGCCGAGGCTCTTTGACGCCACCGAAGGCGCCGTCCTGGTCGACGGAGTCGACGTGCGGGAGCTGGATCCCGACGTGCTGGCGGGCCTGATCGGCCTGGTGCCGCAGCGGCCGTACCTGTTCTCAGGCACGGTCGCGTCGAACCTGCGCTACGGGCGGCCTGACGCCACCGAGGCCGAAATGTGGCACGCGCTGGAGATCGCGCAGGCGCGAGATTTCGTCGCGCAGATGCAGGGCGGTCTCGACGCGGCGATCGCACAGGGCGGCACCAACGTTTCCGGCGGCCAGCGACAGCGACTCGCCATCGCCAGGGCGGTCGTGCACAGGCCTGAGATCTACCTCTTCGACGACTCGTTCTCCGCTCTGGACTACGCGACAGACGCGGCCCTGCGCGCGGCCCTGGCCAGGGAAACCGCCCATGCGACCGTGCTGATCGTCGCCCAGCGAGTCGCGACGATCAGGCATGCCGACAAAATCATCGTTCTTGAGGCCGGCCGGGTTGTGGCAACCGGGACGCACGACCAGCTGATGGCGACCGATGAGACCTACCGGGAGATCGTGCTCTCCCAGCTGAGCGAGCAGGAGGCAGCATGACAGATGTCAAGCCTGCCGAGGCTCAGCAAGGACCAGGGGAGCGGGCCACCCCGCGCCGCGGTCCCGGTCCGGCACCAGGCACGAACGTCGGCCCTGCCAGGTTCATGGGCGGTATGTCGACGGAGAAGGCGCTGGACTTCGGTACGTCCAGCCGGCGCCTGCTGCGCATGCTGTCGCCCCAGCGGCCGCTGATCATTACGGCGCTTCTGATGGGCGTTTTCAGTGTCGCGTTGTCGGTGATCGGGCCTAAGGTCCTCGGTAACGTCACCAACCTGGTCTTCTCAGGCTTCATCAGCAGCAAGATTCCGGCCGGGGTCTCCAAAGCCGAATTCGTCGCCCGATTGCGAGCGACCGGCCACACGACCCAGGCGAAGCTCATCAGCGCCTTGCACCTGACGCCAGGTCACGGCATCAACTTCGACCTGGTCGGGAAGACGCTCGCGATTGTCGCCGTGATCTACGCTGGCGCCGCGGTCTGCAGCGTGATCCAGGGCCGCGTTGTGGCCACGATCGTGCAGCGCGCCATTTTCCGCATGCGCGAGCAGGTACAGGACAAGCTCGCCAGGCTGCCGCTGAGTTACTTCGATCGCCAGCCACGCGGCGAGATCCTCAGCCGGGTCACCAACGACATCGACAATCTTGCTCAGTCCTTGCAGCAGACGCTCAGCCAGGTCGTCACGTCAGTGCTGACGATCGTTGGCGTGCTGGCCGCGATGATCTGGATTTCCTGGCTGCTCGCCCTGATCGCGCTGGTCACGGTGCCCGCATCGATCATCCTGGTCGCCAGGATCGGCAAGCGAGCGCAGCCGCAGTTCGTCAGGCAATGGTCCACCACAGGGCGCCTTAACGCGCACATCGAGGAGAATTTCACCGGGCACTCGCTGGTCAGGGCGTTCGGCCGGACCGAGGACTCGAAGGCCGTCTTCGCCGAGCAGAACGAGAAGCTGTTCCACGCCAGCTTCCGCGCTCAGTTCATCTCAGGGACCATCCAGCCCGCGATGATGTTCATCGGGAACCTGAACTACGTGCTCGTCGCCGTCGTCGGCGCGCTCCGGGTGGCGTCGGGAGCACTGTCGCTCGGCGATGTGCAGGCGTTCATCCAGTACTCGCGGCAGTTCAGCCAGCCGCTGACCCAGGTTGCCAGCATGGCCAACCTGCTTCAGTCCGGCGTCGCGTCGGCCGAGCGCGTCTTCGCGTTGCTCGACGCGGATGAGCAGGAGCCCGACCATCCCGCGCCCGCGCATCCCGGCGAGGTGCGCGGCAGCGTCCGGTTCGACGACGTCTCGTTCCGGTACTTCCCCGATGTGCCGCTGATCGATCATCTGTCGCTGTCCGTCGAGCCTGGGCATACGGTCGCTATCGTCGGTCCGACCGGCGCTGGCAAGACGACGCTCGTGAACCTGCTGATGCGGTTCTACGAGGTCAACGACGGCGCGATCACGCTCGACGGGGTCAATATCGCGGACATGAGCAGAGCGCAGCTGCGCTCGCTGACCGGCATGGTCCTGCAGGATGCGTGGCTGTTCGGCGGCACGATCGCGGAGAACATTGCCTACGGATCCGAATCCGCGACCCGCGAGCAGATCATCGCGGCGGCGAAGGCGACCTACGTGGATCGTTTTGTTCAAACTCTCCCAGATGGGTATGAAACGGTCATAGATGAAGAGGGCTCGAACCTGAGCATGGGGGAGCGGCAACTGATCACCATCGCCCGCGCGTTCCTGGCCAGGCCAGCCATCCTGATCCTGGACGAGGCGACCAGTTCGGTCGACACGAGGACCGAGGTACTGATCCAGCATGCGATGAACTCGCTGCGCGAGGGCAGGACGAGCTTCGTGATCGCGCACAGGCTGTCGACGATCCGCGATGCAGACGTGATCCTCGTGATGGAGCACGGTCAGATCGTCGAGCAAGGCACCCACGACGAGCTGCTCACTGCTGACGGCGCCTACGCGAGGCTTTACGCCGCGCAGTTCGCCGGGGCGCTTGCTGAAGTCGAATGACCGGCTGGCCGGCCTGACGGCTCAGTCCGAGGACTCGGGCCGCCGGGTCAGCCAGGTCGTCCAGTTGGTCTCCCAGGTACGCCCGTCGTCAACTGAGAACGCCTGGTCCCAGCGCGCCGACGTCGGCGTGATCTCAGACCAGGTGTACCTGCATGTGATGGGCAGCCCCTCCCAGAGCTGATCGCAATAGAAGAGGCCAACACCGTCGGTAAAGGTGCCGGTGACCGGCGGCGGTTCCATCTGGCCGTCTTTGCTGTTCACCCACCAGAGCGACCAGGTCCTGGCCACCGGGTCGAGCAGGCGCACTGTCAGCCCGGCGAAGCCCCGGTCGTTGACGGTGATCTCGTCAACGTTGGCGGCGCCGCCGAACGCTGACCAGCAGACCGTGGTCGACGTGAACTCATCCCATTCCTCGCACCCGGCCAGCGCCTTGCGCAGCCGGCGGTGCCTGCCGTCCCAGGAGCCGACCAGGAAGTCGAAGTCGCCTGACGCTCCGGTGCCCTCGGTCATGCCGCTACCTCCGTCGTGCCATCCGGGAGGACGTCAGCGAGATAAGCGTCCACGTCAGGGCGAGCCGGCTTGAGCACGTGCCTGATCCAGGCCGCTCGTTCGTGGCCGAGCGGCGCGAGTTCCCAGACACAGCCGATCCATGGCTTGGTTAGCTCCGCGAAATTCTCGGGATCCTCGTCAGGGCAGCCCAGGAACGGCACCCCCGCAGCCGCGGTCCGGCACTCGATCACATTGCCCCAGACCCAGCTATACGCGTTCAGGTACGCGGCTCTGCCGGCTCCTCGGTGCACGATGACAAACGACGCCGGGGGAGTGTCATGCTCTGGATCCGGCAGCAGCCGGGGCAGGAACTCGTAGGCCGCCTTCTGGATGGCGACCTCGATGTCCGGCTCGATGCTGATGTGGTAGCGCTTGACCCGGCGACCGCCGACGCTGACGGCGCCTGGCGAGCGCAGGTACTTCTCATTGAAGGTCATGCGGGGAGGCTAGGGCTCCGACACTGACATCTTCTGTCAGTGACCACCGATACGGTCGTCGCCATGCGCGCGAGCCGGCTGGTGTCGATCCTGTTGCTGCTGCAGAGCAGGGGGAAGCTGACCGCGCAGCAGCTAGCGGACATGCTCGAGGTCTCCGTGCGCACCGTCTATCGCGACGTCGAGTCACTGAGCGAGGCGGGCGTTCCGGTGTACGGCGACGCCGGACCTGACGGCGGGTATCAGCTGCTCGGCGGCTACCGGACCCGGCTGAACGGCCTGACTGCGGCGGAGGCCCAGGCGCTGTCGCTAGCGGGGATGCCGCGTGCCGCTGCCGAACTCGGACTCGGGACCGTCCTGGCCACCGCCCAGCTCAAGCTGCAGGCCGCGCTTCCCGCCGAGCTGCGGGACCGGACTGATGCGATCAGCGAGCGGTTCCTGCTTGACGCCCCTGGCTGGTATCACGACGGCGATTCATCGCCTTACCTGGCGGCCGTCGCCGACGCCGTGTGGCATCAGCGGCGGATCGAGGTCAGGTATCGCAGGTGGACGGCTCCGACCGACGTGACGAGACTGCTCGATCCGCATGGGATCGTGCTCAAGGCAGGCAAGTGGTACCTGGTCGCAAGGGACGCTGCAGAAAAGGATGCGGATGCGACGGGTCGGGACACCAGCGAGATGCGGACGTACCGCGTCAACCACATCCTGAGACTGACCGGCACAGGGGAGCGGTTCGCCCGCGCGCGCGGATTCGACCTCGCGGCGTTCTGGGCATCCAGCGTTGCTGGTTTCCGGGCCGGCCTCTGGCAGGGTGAAGCCAAAATCCGGCTGTCGCCCGGCGGCCGCGACCGGATCACCGAGTTGATGAGCCAGGCAGTGATCAGCGCGGCTGAGGGCTCGGCGTCTGCTGCCGATCAGGACGGCTGGATCACTGCGGTCGTCCCGATCGAGTCGCTCATACACGCCCATCAGGACTTCCTGCGGCTCGGAGCGGACATCGAGGTGCTCGAGCCGCCGGAGTTGCGGCGGCGCCTCGCTGAGACAGCCCGGTTGCTGGCCGCGATCTATGCCGAACCGTAACGGTCAGCCGAACCGGACCGGCATGTGCTTGATGCCGTTGATGAAGTTCGACCGCAACCTGCTGGCCCGACCATCCAGCTTGATGTCGGGCATCCGCTCAATCAGCGTCCTGAGCAGCACCCGCAGCTCCAGCACGGCCAGGTGCTTGCCAAGGCAGAAGTGCGGCCCGCCACCGCCAAAACCGACATGCGGGTTGGGGCTACGTCCGACGTCGAACTCATCTGGCCCGGTGAAGACTTTCTCGTCGCGATTGGCCGAGGCGTAGAAGAACACGACCTTGTCGCCCTCAGCGATCTGCTGACCGCTGAGCTCGGCATCGCATGTCGCCGTCCGCCTGAACAGGTTGACCGGGCTCACCCACCGCACGATCTCTTCTGCGGCCGCCGGTATGAGCGACGGGTCATCAGTGAGCCGCTGCCATTGTTCAGGGTGCTCGAAGAAAGCGAGCATGCCACCCGATGCGGCGTTCCTGGTGGTCTCGTTTCCGGCAACGGTCAGCAGCAGGAAGAAGAGATCGAACTCGTCGTCAGTCAGCACCTCGCCGGCTTCATTCGGCTGCAGCAGGCGAGTGACGATATCGTCCTCAGGACGCGCCCGCCGGCGCTCGGCCAGCCGGCCGGCGTAAGCGTAGATCTCCAGCGCCGCGGCATGCTGCAGCCGCTGGCCGGTCGGACTCTGAAACTCCGGGTCGTCGGCGCCCACCAGATGATTCGACAGCTGGTAAATCCGGTCCCTGTCTTCCAGCGGCGCTCCGACCAGCTCGCAGATCACCTGCAGCGGCAACGGCGCCGCGATGTCGGTGACGAAGTCCGCATTTCCCCGGCCGCGCACGTCGTCGATCAGGTCCTCGCAGATCTGCGTGATGTGATCCTCCAGCCGGCCAATCATCCGGGGCGTGAACCCGCGGTTGACGAACGCGCGCTGCCTGGTGTGCTGGGGCGGGTCCATGTTCAGCATCATCAGCCGTTGCATCGCGGCGCCAGCCTCTGGCACCTCGCCCAGGACAACCAGCCGCCTGGCAGAGGAGAAGGTCTCCGGATGCCTCGACAAGTAGCCGATGTCCTCGTGGGTTGTCACCGCCCAGAACCCTGGCCACCCGTCGGCGCCACCGTTCGCGTGCCAGTAGACCGGCGCGTGCTCGCGCAGCCAGGAAAACTGCGCGTACGGAGGACCACTGCGCTGATAGAGGTCAGCATCGATGAGATTGATCTCTGGCGTCACCGCCGCCTCCGCCATGAGACCGGATAGCCGGACACTCACACAGTACGGCGTCGACCGCGGGGGCTGTCCTGGCGACCGCGGCCGCCAGGACAGCGGCGAGGGGGCCTATTTGCGGAGCAGGAAGAACAGGCTGGGGCCGAACTGAATCCTGGCGAGCCCTGGCTGCGCGATCCGCTCGGCTGCCAGGATCGCCTTGCCTGGCAGCGCCTTCTTGATCAGCGGGTGACGCAGATTCGAGACCGACAGCACGCGCTCGACCTGCAACCCCGCTGCGCGGAACTGCTTCGCGACGGTTGCCGGATGGTGGTTGACGAACGGGATCCCGCCGCGTTCCCTGATCGCCTCGGACCTGATGTCCACTGCGGCTACCGGCAGCGGTTCACGCCTGACCATGTGCTTGACCCTGTTCAGCGCGTGCGCGATGTTCGCGACCTCAACGACGGCGGCGCCGCCCGAGCGCAGGATGCGATGCACCTCACCGAGCTCTGCGGCGGGATCTGGGAGGTGATGCAGCACCCTGACCATGGCGACGAGGTCGAAGCACGCGTCAGGAAAGTCCAGGCTGGCCGCGTCCATCAGGCGCTTCTCAACACCGGGGTGATCGACCAGGAAGTCGGCTGCGAGTGCGAGTTGCTGGCTGCTTGAGTCGACAAGCGTGATCTTGTCGGCGAACTCGGCGAGCACCACGCTCAGACGGCCGTAACCGCCGCCGATGTCGGCCGCGCGACCGAACCTGCGGCCCTTCAGCAACCGCCGGATGGCGATCACCTCGGCCCTATGCTCATAGTCCCGGTTGGACCAGTAGGTCTGGTAATTAAAGCCCTCATCGTCATAGAAAGCGGGCCGGTCGTTCACATCGATGTTCGTCACAAGATCCCCCGGTCTTGGTCCCCCGGGAAATGCTTGCATGTAACAGCAGCTGCCAGCTAGGCCACCAGGGGGTTTCTTTCCGGCGTGCACCAAGTCTTGACGCTTGGCTAATACGGAAATGGTGATATGCCGCGGTCGCAGTGAACATTGCGGGATCGTCACTGCCGGGCACCGATGCCGCGCGGGCTGGGAAGGTGGCTGGACCAGCGCAGGTTCGGTGTGCTCATGACCGTATCGCGCGAAATGCGATCCGCTTCGAGCCGATCCGCCAATCGAATGATGTTCGGCAGCGCGGCCAAAGATAGAGCGGCAGGCTGTATCGCCGCGCAAACAACGCTAACCAGACCTGACATTCATCAAAAGACCGCGCAAGATGGCGCGCGGCAGGATTGTTGTAGACGCGGCGCGACAGCCGACCATACCGATCAGGATCCGAGAAGCAGCGCCGGGCTCGTTCTCGTCATACTCCAGACGAGGCGTACACGACAAAGGGAGTGACCATGACCAGCTCTGCCACTGAGGGAATCAAGACCGTGCTGCATCCCGTTTCTGACCTGGCGAGGGCGAAGGCGATATACGCCGCCTTGCTCGGGGTCTCGCCGCAGACCGATACTCCCTACTACATTGGCTTCGACGCGGCGGGACAGCAGATCGGCCTGGTTCCAAGCGGAGGACCACAGGGCCTGACCTCACCGGTGGCCTACTGGCACGTGCCGGACATCGACGCGAAGCTGGCCGAGGTCACAGCCGCTGGCGCCACGGTGATCGAGTCCCCGCACGACGTCGGTGGCGGGCGCCTGGTGGCCAGCTTCACCGACGCCGATGGCAATGTCCTCGGGCTGATCCAGGACCGGTGAGCCGCCCCGCCTGACAGGCTTCCTGCCCCCGGAATGGAGACACGATGAGCACGCCCGCGAGGACGGAAACGCCCGCGCTGCCAGCTGACGGCCGCCACGATCTGATCCGCGTGCACGGCGCGCGCGTCAACAACCTGAAGGACGTCAGCGTCGAGATCCCGAAGCGGCGGCTGACGGTGTTCACGGGCGTTTCCGGCTCAGGCAAGAGCTCGCTGGTGTTCGGCACGATCGCGGCGGAGTCGCAGCGGCTGATCAACGAGACGTACAGCGCGTTCGTGCAGGGCTTCATGCCGACGCTGGCGCGGCCAGAGGTCGACGTGCTCGAAGGGCTGACGACCGCGATCATCGTCGACCAGGAGCGGATGGGCGCCGACCCAAGGTCCACGGTTGGCACCGCCACTGACGCGAACGCGATGCTGCGGATCCTGTTCAGCAGGCTCGGGCAGCCGCACGTCGGCTCGCCCAACGCCTTCTCATTCAACGTGCCGTCAGTCAGGGCTACCGGCGCGATCACGGTCGAGCGCGGCAACAAGAAGACCGTCAAGGCGACCTTCAACCGGGCCGGCGGCATGTGCCCGCGCTGCGAGGGGATGGGGTCGGTGACCGACATCGACCTCACCGAGCTGTATGACGATGCGAAGTCGCTCGCCGACGGCGCGCTCACTATCCCTGGCTACACGCCAGGGGGCTGGAACTACCGGCTTTACAGTGCATCGGGATTCGTCGACGCGGACAAGCCCATCCGTGACTACACCAAGCGCGAACTGCACGACTTCTTGTACCGCGAGCCGACCAGGATGAAGATCTCGGGCATCAACATGACCTACGAAGGCCTGGTGCTGCGCATTCAGAAGTCGATGCTGTCCAAGGACGTCGAGGCGATGCAGCCGCACATCCGGGCGTTCGTAGACCGGGCGGTCACCTTCACCACCTGTCCTGACTGCGGCGGCACCAGGCTCAGCGAGGATGCACGGTCATCCCGGATCGACGGCCTTAACATCGCCGACGCCTGCGCGATGCAGGTCAGCGACCTGGCCGACTGGGTCCGCGGCCTGGGCGAGCAATCAGTGGCGCCGCTGCTTGCCGCGCTGCAGCAGGTGCTCGACTCGTTCACGGAAATCGGGCTCGGCTACCTCTCGCTCGACCGGCCGTCGGGCACGCTGTCGGGCGGCGAAGGGCAGCGGGTCAAGATGATCAGGCATCTCGGGTCCTCGCTCACCGACGTCACGTACGTTTTCGACGAGCCGACGACGGGCCTGCACCCGCATGACATTCAGCGCATGAACGACCTGCTGCTGCGACTGCGGGACAAGGGCAACACGGTGCTCGTCGTGGAGCATGAGCCGGAGATTATCGAGATCGCCGACCACGTCGTCGATCTCGGCCCTGGCGCGGGCGCCGCAGGCGGCACCGTCTGCTTCGAGGGCACGACAGGGGGGCTGCGGACGGCCGGCACGATCACCGGCCGCCACCTCGGCGACCGGGCCGTACTGAAGGAAACGGTGCGCAAGCCTGCGGGCGCGCTGGAGATCCGCGGCGCCACGGCACACAACCTGCACGAAGTCGACGTCGACATCCCGCTCGGAGTCCTCGTGGTCGTCACCGGCGTCGCGGGCTCCGGCAAGAGCTCCCTGGTCTTCGGTTCGCTACCGGCAGGAGCCGG
>Ga0066903_100005572_pt1 | contig 10959 bp, 5 predicted proteins | sample PanSoiMetaGPlot1_FD_67491 | JGI IMG/M metagenome (GOLD analysis project Ga0066903, IMG submission 67491) | Tropical forest soil microbial communities from Panama analyzed to predict greenhouse gas emissions - Panama Soil - Plot 1 (version 2) | ecosystem: Environmental > Terrestrial > Soil >...
GAAGCCGGCCAGAGTCTGGGCCGGCCGGGCCAGGCGCAGCGCCGACCGCGCCGCCGACGCGAGCGAGTCGTCCACGGCCGGCCGCCGCCCGAACGCCCGCAGCCACGCCGCGGCGATGCGCGACTCGGGGTCGTCGTCCGGCTCCCACAACCGGGCGGGGTCGTCCGGCATCGCCGCGGCGACGAGGTCCACCCGATCCTGGACCGCCAGGCCGTGGAGGCGGTCCCATGCAATCGTGGTCTCGGACGTCTTCAGCCCGAGCAGACGGCGCGTCTCGGGCGGCATCGCGCCGCGCGTCCAGCCCATCCCGAACGGGAGTCCGGCGAGCAGCAGGACGGCCTCCGCCCGCGTCATCCCCGTCTCCTGCGCCAGCGCCGCGCACCGCGCCGGCGCCCACGGCACCGGGCCGCGCTCCCTGAGGAGCGCGCAAAGACGGCGGATCCGCTCGGGGTTCTCCCAGCTCCCGGCGCAGGGCCGCTCCCACTCGACGGTCATGTCGGGCGGGACCTCGAACCGCCCGTGGTGAGCCCGCTCCAGGATGAGCCGGCGCGTGGACTCCTGGTAGGCCGTCAGGGCCGCGCTGATGAACCAGCGGTGGCCGCCGCGGTGCCGGATCCAGGTCACCGGCGAGAGCCTGCTGCCCCGCCCCTCGATCGCCTGGACGACACGAAACCACTCCGGGTGGCGAGCGAAGATCGAATCAGCCCACCGGTCGAGCCACTCCAGCACGGCGCCGCGCTCGTCCTGGTCCACGGCTGGCGACGCGACTCGATATGCGATCGCGGCCATGCGCCCGGCGAGCAGCGCCCACTGGAGCGGTGAGCCGATGAACTGAGCGGGCAGGTCGCCGGACTCCATGAACCGCTCGACCATCGCCAGCTGGCGCACGGCCGAGCTGGCCGGCGCGGCGCTGTGGAAGGGCGGCCCGGTGCGGAATGCCGCGAACGCAGGCAGCAGCGCCGAGTCGGGCGGCCCGGACGGCGCCTGGGCGGCGGCCCGCAGACCGGACAGCAGCTTCTCGAGCTTTCGGTGGGCGTCGGCCGCGACCTCGACCTGGGCCGCGACCGAGCGCCGGAGGTCAGGGTGGCCGATCGCGGGCAGCAGCTCCTCGACCGCCTTCGCCGGCTCATCCGCGGCGACGAGCGCCCTGGCGACCTCGTCGCTGACCCCGCGCAGTGCCGCGCTGCCGGCCTCGTCGCGGGGCCGAAGCGCGACCCAGTACGGCGGCGGCGCAATGACCGGCGTCGCCCTGGCCAGGTCCGGCCCGCGCTCGAACGTGGTCGCCCGGAGCAGGCGGAACCGGCCGGTCGGGTCCCAGAGCTGCAGCCGCTGCCAGGTGAGCGACACGGGCCGCGGGGCGGCGTCGCCGGGGAACGCCACCAGGGCCACCGGCTGCTCCGCCATGCGCGCGACCAGGCGGCGCCCATCCGTGCCCTCCGCGAGGTACCTCCCGTCGTCGAGCCGCCGGACCCGGAGGCCGACCAGGCCGTCCCCGGCGCCCAGCGGGCCGCCATGCACGTCCTGCGGCAGGGGCGTGAGCCAGGAGCTGCCGGCGAGGAGCGCCCCGCCGGCCGCGGCCAGGAAGGCGGGCAGGGTAGCGCGGCCGGTCCGCCCACTCCCTGGATCGAGCTCGTGGAAGCGGCCGTCGACCAGCGTCCAGCAGCGCTCCCGGTCGGCTGCCATATGGTTGGGCAGGCCGCCCGCCGTGTCGCCGGGCCGGACCGCCCGGCCGCCGCTGGTGCGCGAGCCGTCCTCCAGCTCCAGCGACAGGGCCAGCGGCGCCGACCACGAGCCGGTCTGGAGCGACCGGGGGTCGAACACCTCCCCGGGACGCCCGCTCCAGTAGGCGCGGCGACCGGCGCCCGGGGCCCACCAGCAGACCAGCAGCTGGCCGCCCGTGTACAGGAAGGACAGCTGGCGCAGGTTCGGGTTCGGTCCGGTCCGGAGGTCGTGCTCCATGAGGACCTCGTCCGGCCCGACGACGACGGCGCGGACGCCGTCGCTGACCACGAGGTTGGGCCACGAACCGCTGGCGGTGATATTCGCCCCGAGCCGGGCGCGCGCCCGCTCCAGCGCGGGCCAGCCCAGCTCGTCCAGGCAGCCGCCGCGCAGGGTGCGGGCGAGGCTGCGGCCGGCGTCCGCGCCCAGCATGCGATCGCGGGCGGCCGGGTTGACGTCGAGGGCGTCCGGGTCGAGCACCCGGTCCAGCCGGCCCAGCTCGTCCACCAGGTCGGGCAGGCCGCCGCCGTCGATGCGGTCCGCCATGCGATCGAGCCAGGCCGAGAACGCTCGCCGCAGGTGCCCGCCGGCCAGCACGCGGCCGGCCGGGACCCGGCCCAGGTCGTCGTCGAGCGCATCCAGCAGCAGGGGCCCCCAGGCGAGGTCCGCGGCGACGTGGTCCAGGTCGCGCCGTCGGGCTTCGGGGCGCCCGAGCCATCGAGTGAAGTGCAGGCTGGTCTCGGGGCCAGGGGCCTCGACGGGCACCTGCAGCTCCAGGGCCAGGTCGAGCAGGTCCAGGTCGGTCTGCCAGTCGTCGCGCCCTGCCACCCGAACCGGCGTGCCGTCCGCGCGGAGCCGGCGCGCCATCCGGGGGAGGAGGGCGAACAGGGCGTCCGGCACGCCCGGAGAGCGCCAGTCGGCCGTCGACGCGACGACCATCCGGGTGAGCCAGGCGGCCGCGCCGCCCCGGGGGGCCGCCTCGGGCTCGACCGCCGTCGCCGGCGCCGTGAGCGCCTCCAGCGCGCCGGCACTGTCGAGCAGGGCCAGCCACCAGTCGTGGATGCCGGCGACGCGCGGCTGCAGGTCGAGCAGCAGGCGGCGCACGGCCGGCGACGGCCGCGCCAGTTCGAGAAGCGGGCGCCGGTACGCACGCCAGAAGCCGGCCGGCGCCCGGGCCAGCGCCGGCGCCTCGAGCAGCTCTGCCAGCAGGTCGCGCTCGTCGGCGTCGAGGTCGACGCCGGCGGCGGTCCCCAGGCGCCGCAGCTGGGTGGCCATCTCCGACCACGGCGCGACCCCTGCCCTGGTCCGCTCGACGCACAGCCGCCGAAAAGTGGCGTACGCGGCGGCCGGGTCGCCGGACTCGCTCAGCTGGCGGGCATAGTCCGCGAGCGATCTCGCCGTCAGCGCTCCGGCCAGCGCGAACTCGACGAAGACGGCCAGGCGGCGCTCCTCGTCGACGTCCAGCGCGTAGACGCGCTCGGCCTCACGCGCCTTCCCGAACATGACGCCGGCCTGCGTCGTGCTGCCGGCGTCGATGAACGCCCGGCCGGCCTCCTCGAAGTAAGTGGGCAGCACGTGCGGCACAGAGCGGGCCAGACGCGAGGCGATCGCCTCGTACCCGTCCTTAGCGGCGCCCGGCTTCGCTCGCGCCAGGCGAGCCAGAGACGCCATCGCGTCGACGACGGCCAGCGCGTAGTCGGCGTCCTCGGGGTGGTTCAGCAGCACCCAGCCCGGGAACCCGAGCGCCCGCCGGCGGCCGAGCGCGACCGGCTGTGAGACGGCCTCGAGCTCGAACCCCGCCAGCCGGAGCGTCAGGTCCTCGGCCCGGGCCAGCGGCTCGGCGACCAGCCGGACGACCGGCCGGTCGCCGAGCGCTGGATGGCGGTAGCGCCGAGCCGTCACCGGGTCGGCCGGCTCCGATGGCTCGGAGCCCGGGGGCGCGAGCCCGCCGGCGCGCAGCAGCCCATCCACCGACTCCGTCACGCCTCCTCCTCGTCCGCCGTGCGGCCGGCATAGACAAGGGCAGCCATGCGCATGCCCTCCGAGTACGCGACCGGGCCGACCTCCGGCAGCTCCAGCCGCCGGCCGCCCGCCGCGACCCAGACCAGGTCGCCGGTGGTCACCGGTGCGTCGGGAGCCTCGCTCCCGATCCAGTAGCGCGCCTCGACGAGCCGGGCCGTCTCCCAGACCCGGGTCACCGCCGATCCGCCGCTCACGGCGTATCCGAGGGCCCGGCAGCGGCTGGTGGCCTGGAGGAGCTGCGCGAAGCGGCCGCCCGCAAACTCGTCGACCCGGTCGCCGGCCGGGTCACCCGGCCGGGCCCACGTCTCGCGGTAGAGCTGCGGGACGGCCTGGTCGACCTGGAGCTCGGTCGCGAAATCGCGGAAGTCGTCCAGCTCGTCGATCAGGACCGGGTGCGGCACGAGGAACGACGACGCCGCCGACCAGACGGTCTCGCCGTCGGCCGTGACCATGCCGGCGCCCCGGGCGCCGTCGGCGCCGCGCAGGAAGCCGGTGGCCCCGCCGCCGGCGACCACGACGTTCTCGAGCGCACGCCGCCACGACGGATCAGGCCAGCACTCGACCAGCACCCCCAGCGGGACCGGCAGCGACCGGACCATCCACGTCTCCACGTTCTCGGCGCACTCGCGCTCGTGACGGCGCAGCCACTCGGACAGGTCCTTGTCAAGCACGTCGATCGTTGTACGATTGTCGACGCAATGCGACTCGCCATGCATCCGTCCGCGTTTAACGGAGTGGATGCACGGCGCGCCGAGCTCTCGAGCCCGCAGGGCTGAACGGAGCCCGGCGCAGCCGGGCATCCAGTCCCACCAACCCACTGCACGGAAGCGTGCGTCGGCCCCTGGCGGTGCTCTGGGAGCGGTCAGGCCCATGCTGGCCTCTCAACCGGGATCGATACCCGGCTGCTCAGGTGGAGACTCACGGACCGGTTGGCCCGCCCGGAGTTCAGCGACCCGCTCCGGGCGGGTCAGCATGTACCCGGCGGCGACCGCCATGACCGCGGCACAGGTGACCAGCAGCAGGCGGTAGTCGACGAGCGCGACGAGCACGGCGCCCAGCGCGATGAACAGCGTCTGCGGCACGACGACAACCATGGTGAGGGCCGACGAGACGCGGCCCTGCAGGTGTGATGGCGTGGCGCGCTGCATCACGGTGATGACGCTGACCAGCAGCCAGGGCAGGCTGACGCCGAATACGACGACCGCCGCTGCGACGACGGGGAGGGACGAGACTGTCAGCAGGGCCCCGCCGAGAGCGGCCGCCGCCAGCCCGGCGCCGAACAGCACGCCGCCGCCGAGACGGCGGAGCAGTGGTGCGGCCACGAGTCCGCCGGCGATGGCGCCGACGCCCTGGGCGGTCAGCAGAACTCCGACGAAGGTCGGCGGACGGTGGAGGCCCCGATCGACGACGGCAAAGACGGTGGTCTCGGAGAAGCCGAAGAGCAGCATCGCGAGGACGGCGGAGACGACCATCTGGAAGAGGATCGGGGTCTCTCGCACGTGCCGCAGGCCGGCCCCGATCTCGGCGAGCCAGCGGCCGTCCGCGGACGCCGGTGCCGGCGCCGGCGCCGGTTCATTGACGCGCACCGCGAGGAGGGCGGCCGCCGCCGCGGCGAAGGTCGCCGCGTCGAGGACGGCGACGATGCCCCCGCCGCGCCAGGCGAACAGGCCGGCGCCCAGCAGCGGACTGACCAGCCGGAGCCCCTGGGCGATCGTCTGCAGGGCGGCGTTGGCGTCCGGCAGCACCTCGTCGGGGAGCATGGCCGGCAGCAGCGCGGTCTGTCCGCTGCTCAGCACGGCGTTCGACGCTCCGTACAGCACCATGACCGCGTAGATGAGCCAGACGTCGCCGCTTCCTCGGACGAGGAGGAGCAGCAGCACGACGACTCCGGTCAGCAGGTTCGTCGCGACCATGAGGGGCCGGCGCCGCACGCGATCGACCAGGAGACCGGCGAGCGGCGCGGCGAGCTGCGGCACCGTGAACGCGAAGAAGACGAGGCCCGCCGCCGAGGTGCTGCCGGTCAGGCTCTTGACCCACACCGCGGCCGCCAGCCACATCGCACTGTCCCCGAGGGTGGAGAGGCCCTGCCCGGCGAGGTAGAGGCGCGCGTTGCGGTGGGCGAGGAGCCTCCTCACGTCTGAGATCCGTGATGTTAAGGGATTTGGTGGCCCGCCACGGGCCGCCATACGATGGGCTCATGACCTACAGCGCCGACCTGGAGCAGCACATCGAAGAGGCCCGCCTGTTCAACCAGCAGGCGGCCAACTACATGCCGCCGATGTCGTTCGAGTCCGCCGAGGACATCGTGCGGATGCGGGAGTTCATGGACGCGCCCGACTCGCCGTTCAGCGTGTTGATGGGCGAGCCGGTGCTCCCCGTGTCGGAGATGTCGATCCCGGGGCCGGCCGGGCCGATCCCGGCGCGCGTGCTCCGGCCGGACGAGGTGCGCGCGGTGTACCTCGACATCCACGGGGGCGCCTGGATGATCGGCTCGCCGCGGATGGACGACGTCGAGAATGACGAACTGGCCAGGTCCTGCGGCGTCGCGACGGTCAGCATCGACTACCGGATGGCACCCGAGCACCGTCTCACGGACTCCATGGACGACTGCGAGGCCGCCGCGGTGTGGCTCATGGAGCACGCTCGTTCGGACTTCGGCACCGACCGGCTGCTCATCGGCGGCGGATCGGCCGGCGCTCACCTCGCGGCGATGACGCTGCTCCGCCTCCGGGACCGGCACGGGGCGGCTGACCGTTTCCTGGGCGCCAACCTGGTGTTCGGCTGCTACGACCTCTCGGGCACGCCGAGCTCGCGGCTGCGCCGCACTGAGTCATGGGTGCTCCGGCCAGCGATGTTCGAGGCCGTGCACGAGTACGTGATGGAGCGCAGGGAACCGGAGGCGCTGCGCGACCCGGCGCTCTCGCCGTTGTACGCGAACCTCACCGGCCTGGTGCCGGCGCTGTTCTCCGTGGGCGCCCTCGACCCGCTGCTCGACGACAGCCTGTTCATGACGGCCCGCTGGCAGTCCGCCGGCAACCCGGCGGAACTGGCCGTGTACCCCGAGTCCGAGCACGGGTTCACGGGCTTCCCGACCGGCATGGCGCGGGCCGCGCGAGCGCGCCAGCACGACTGGACGCGGGCGCGACTCGAGGCGGTGGCGCCAGTGGGCTGAGCGAAATCGCGGGCCGGTCGAGCTCACGCGGTCAGGTGCGCGTCTCGCCGTCGCGAACCTGGACTTCGGCGAGGACCGGCTGCTATCTTTCGCGGGCCGATGGCGAAGGGGGATGAGTTCGAGGTCGATCCCGCCGCGCTCCGCGCGGCGGCTGGCCACCTGGACGAGCAGGCGGACGAGGTCGCCGCGCACGGCGAGACGCTGGGGGCGCAGACCACGGGTCGGGTCGGCCGGGGTGCGATCGGCGAGGTCGTCGAGTCGGCGGTCAGGCGCGGCATCGGCATCGTCGCCAACGACGTCAGCCGCGCTGTCAGGAAGTTCTATGCCGACGCCGCCGCCGTCATGCGCCGGGCGGCGGCCGAGACCGAGCGCACCGACAGCGACGCCAGGTCGGCGTTCGACGAAGTGGGAGCGGATCGTCCTCGCGCGGCACCTCCGGCGGAACCGAAGTTCTCGTCGCCCGAGGTCGCCGGCGCGTGGAGGTCAGGGATCGACACCAGGGCCGGGCGGGCTTACTACACTCTGGACGAGAACGAGATGCGCGCATTTGCCCGGGCGCTCCCGCCGTTCTCCGGCGAGTACACCGTCGACATGCACGGCACGCCCGACCACGTGACGTTCGGCAGCACGTCGTTCGACGCGAGCCAGCTCTCGGAGCTGGTGCGGGCCGATGGCAAGTGGAACAGCCGGCCGGTGCGGCTGTTCTCCTGCCGCACCGGGCAGGGGGATCGGCCGATCGCCCAGGAGCTGGCGAACCATCTCGGCGTCGAGGTGACGGCTCCCACGGAGCTGGTGTGGTCGAATCACGGCGGCGACTTCTTCGTGGCCCCCGGGACCTGGAGGACGATCGGCGAAACGAAGGTGTTCGTACCCGGACCGCAGCCCGCCGGCGGGGGCTGGCGCACGCTCGGACCCGAGCCGGCCGGCGCGGGCGACGAGAAGGCTGGTTGAGATGAGGATGGCCAAGCTCTGGAACGAGGTCGTCGACGGACGGCCCAGGCTCGATCCCGACCTGGCGCGCACCAGCGACCATGGGCTGATCGCTCGCGTCATGAACTATCTGAACGGCGGAGCGCCGGTGCTCCGTGCGCCGACGCTTGTGGACGATCACCTCGACCCGACGGGAACAGGTCGCGTCCCGATGGTCTTCGTGACCGACGGGGAGTGGATCTGGTCAGGCGAGCACCGCTACTACCTGCAGCACTACGGCATCCTGCCGGAGGCGGACTTCCTGCGGCAGATGGAGGATCACGACTACCAGGCTCCGGCAGTGCCGGAAGCGGCGCAGCAGCGGGCGCTGGAGCTCCTCACCGCCGGGTAGCCGCAGAGGTCGCGACCTGCACGAACGTCGTCCCCTCTCTCCTTCGAATCAGCCGGCCGCGCCCGGGCGGCAGCGGCGCCATGCGGTGGCCACCCGGCAGCGCTCCCTCCTGCGGCTCCCCGCTGAGCACCAGCATGGGCGTCCGCAGCTCGCGCAGCCGTCGCAGCACCGCGTCGTTGAAGCTCGCCACGACGCCGCCCGACGAACGCGCCAGGACCAGGTGGAAGCCCAGGTCGCGGGCCTGCGGCAGGAGCGGGTAGAGGACCTGGAGCGGTCCGCCGCCCGTGGTCGCGACCAGCTCGTAGTCGTCCACGACGACGTACACCTCGGCCTGGCTCTTCCACCAGGTCCTGCTGTGAAGCTGGTCGGCCGGCACCTCCGGACCCGGCTGCCGGCGCCCGAGCGAGCCGGCGACCGAATCCAGCCGGTCGCGGGCGACCTGTTCCGAGCTGCAGTGCGCGAGCAGGTGCTCGGGCGGCACCAGCCCGGCCAGGCCGCGCCGGTAGTCGATCACGACGATCTGCGCGTCGTCGGGCGAGGATCGCTCGAGCAGTCCCGCGACGAACGTTCGCAGGAACGTCGTTTTGCCGGACTCGACGTCGCCGAGGACGACGAAGTGCGGGTCGCCTCCCACCAGGTCCAGGTGGACCGTTGAGAGGTCATGCTCGGAGATCGCGACCGGGACGCCGGCCGGACGCGGCTCCGGGCGCGGCAGCTCGCGCACCTCGACCGCCCGGGGCAGTACGCGGATCGGGGGCGCCTCGGGCCCGTGCCACGCTGCAGCCACAGCGTCGACGAGCGCCGCGAAGGCCTGCTGGAGGTCGAGGATCTCCGCGCGGCCGTCGATGCGCGGCAGGGCCGCCTGGAACTGGAGGCCGCCCGCCGTGATGCCGCGCCCGTATAGCGTCTCGAACCTGGGCGTGATGCCGTTGAGCTGCCGCTGCTCCTCCATCCTCCGCTCGTACTGCCGGCTCGAATCGCCCAGGCTTCGGGCCGCCCTGGCGTCGATGGCCGACTCGGCGGGATCGCTGAGCCGCAGCTCCAGGCGCCCGCCTATGGCTCCGCGCAGTCCGTCGCGTACCTCCAGCCACCGGCTCGCAGTCAGCACGAGGTGGACCCCGTAGCCGGGACCGCGCGTCGCGATCACGTCACGGATCACGTCCTCCAGCTCGGCGAACTCCTGGCGCAGCCCAACCCAGTTGTCGATGACCAGGAACACATCCGCCAGTTCGTGGGGCAGGTCTCCGCGGTCCCGTCGCGCCCGCATCACCTGGGGCGAGTCGATGCGGAGGTCCTGGAAGAGACGCTCCCTCCTGGCTACGAGGGCCGCCACCTCCTCGACCGTCCGGCGGACGCGCTCGGGGTCGTCCCGGCCGCACACGCTCCCGACGTGCGGCAGGGCGGCCACCGTCCGCAGCGCCCCACCGCTGAGGTCGATGCAGTAGAACTGCGCCTCCCGTGGAATGTGGGTCAGGGCCGCGCTGGCCAGCAGCGTCCGCAGCAGGGTGCTCTTGCCGGTCTGGGAGGCGCCGACCACCAGCAGGTGGCCGGTGAGGTCCACCGTCATCAGGTCCTGCTTCTGCTCCGCCGGCTTGTCCACCAGCCCGATCGGCACGCGAAGCTGACCGCTGCCGGACCAACCCACGGCCGACGCCCCCCGAGCCGGACTGTGGTCGATCCTGCCGAGGATGCCGTCCAGCGTGGTGCCGACCTCGAGCGGCGGCAGCCAGACCTGGTGCACGCGGGGGGCACCTCGGCGCAGCTGCGCCACTGCCACGTCGAGCGTCGTGGCGCTGTCGGCGGCCTGCTCGGGTGGCGGGGAGCCGTACGGCTGGCTGACCAGCGCCGCCCGGAAGCGCACGGTGTTCGCCGGCCCGAACCTGGCGTAGCCCCAGCCGGGCTCCTTCGGCAGGTCGAACGCATCCGGGACGCCCAGGACCGTCCGGCTCGCCATCGAGCTGGCGGTCCGCAGGGCGACCCGGTAGCCGAGGTTGTCCTCCAGGCCGCGCAGGCGTCCCTCCTCGAACTGCTGGGAGGAGAACAGGAGGTGCATGCCCAGGCTGCGCCCGACGCGGCCGATCATGGCGAAGAGACTGACGAAGTCCGGCCTGGCGGTCAGGAGCTCGCTGAACTCGTCGACGACCACGAGGAGGTAAGGCAGCGGCTCGAGGTCCTCGCCACGCTCGCGTTTCCGCTGGTACTCGCTCAACTTGTCCACGTTGCCGGCGCGCCGAAGGTGCTCCTGGCGGCGATTGCGCTCGCCGGTGATGGCGGCCTGCATGCGGTCGATCAGCGAGAGGTCATCCTGGAGGTTGGTGATGATGCCCGCGACGTGGGGCAGTGCGCTGAGGCCGGCGAATGCGGCACCGCCCTTGAAGTCGATGAGCACGAAGGCGAGCACGTCCGGCGAATGGGTCACGGCCAGCGCGGTGACCAGCGTGCGCAGCAGCTCGCTCTTGCCCGAGCCGGACGTCCCGATCACCAGGCCGTGTGGACCGGCCCCGCCGGCGGCCGCTTCCTTGAGGTCGATGATCATCGGCTGCCCGAGGCTCGTCACTCCGACCGGCACGCGGAGCCGCTCCCCCAGTGGCCGCGGCCGCCACAGGGTCTGGACGTCAAGGGCGGCCATGTCGTCGATCCCGAGCAGCTGGGGGAGCGCCACGGAGCCGCTCGCCGCGCTGCTCGCACCGGCGTCGTCGGACAGCTCCGGCAGGACCCGGGGGCG
>Ga0066903_100005573_pt1 | contig 10958 bp, 8 predicted proteins | sample PanSoiMetaGPlot1_FD_67491 | JGI IMG/M metagenome (GOLD analysis project Ga0066903, IMG submission 67491) | Tropical forest soil microbial communities from Panama analyzed to predict greenhouse gas emissions - Panama Soil - Plot 1 (version 2) | ecosystem: Environmental > Terrestrial > Soil >...
GCGAGTCTGCGAGCGACGCAGCGGCAGCGAGCGGGGGTGGGGCCCCGCGAGCACTGAATGATGCAGACCAAACCTGCGAAGCAATCCGGTCCTTACAAACGTGGCCACGTCGCGCTGGAGCGCGCCCTCTCGAAGCTCGGTCTGGCATCCCGGACTGAGGCGCAGCGGCTGGTTCGCGACGGGGCCGTGACCGTGAACGATCACGTCGTCACGGATCCGCTCGCGGCCGTGGTGCCGGAGCGCGACGCGATCGTGGTCGCCGGCAGGCGGGCCGGGAAGCCGCGATGGCGCACGATCGCCTTCTACAAGCCGCGCGGCACCGTGACGACGCGGAGGGATCCGCAAGGGCGGAAGACCGTGTTCGACGTCCTCGGACCGGCCGCGGACGGCCTCATTGCGGTCGGGCGGCTCGACCTCGCAACGGCCGGGCTGCTGCTCCTCACGACCGACACGCAGCTGGCCGAGCGCCTCACCAATCCGGAAAACGCCGTCGTGCGGCGCTACGCCGTGACCGTGCGCGGCGAGGTGCGCGACGAAGACTGCCTGGCGCTCGAGCGCGGCATCGGGGAGCTCTCGGCGGCGCGAGTGGTCGTGCGGAAGCGCTCGCGGCGGGAGACGCACCTGCTCGTCGATCTGACGGAGGGGCGCAACCGCGAGATCCGCAGGCTGTTCGCGGCCATCGGGGCGGAGGTCACGCGGCTGCTGCGCGTCGCCTACGGGCCGATCGAGCTCGGCACGCTGCAGCCGGGCGAGTGGCGCGACGTCACTGCTGAAGAGTTTTCTGATCGACGATGGGCCGCTCCAGCCCGCCGGCCCTGAGCCAGCGATAGCCGTACGCCTCGAGCTCGACGAGGTGCGTGCCGCCTTCGGCCGCCAGGCTTTCTTCCTGCGAGAGCAGGTTGACGAGGCGCGCGCCTTTCGGTCCCTCGACGCGCACCCGCACAACGCAGGGATTGTAGGAGAAGTTGTGCAGGACGATCGTCGAGCGATCGTTCCAGTCGTAGCGCATGCCGAGCACGTGGTCGGGCATCCGCGGCAGCAGCGACCACTCGCCCCAGCTGATCTCGGCGCACTCCTTCCGCGTCCGGATGATCCGCTCCGTCCAGTTGAGCAGCGAGTTCGGATCGCGCCGCTGGTCGGCCACGTTCACCTTCCGGTAGCCGTAGATCGGATCGCGGACGAGACGCCGGATCGGCCGGCGGCCCGACGTGAATCCGCCGTGGCGATCGGGTGACCACTGCATGGGCGTCCGCGCGGCGTACCGCTCGGGCAGGCCCAGGTCGTCGCCCATGCCGATCTCGTCGCCGTAGCGGATCACCGGCGTCCCGGGCAGCGTGAACATCAGGCTGTAGGCAAGCTCGATGCGGTGGCGATCGTTGTTGAGCATCGGCGCGAGCCTCCGCCGGATGCCGCGGTCGTACAGCTGCATCCGCTTCTCGGGCGCGAACGCCTCGAACACCCGGTCGCGCTGCCTGTCCGTGAGCCGTCCGAGATCGAGCTCGTCGTGCGTGCGCAGGAAGATGCCCCACTGCGACGCGTACGGCCGTTTGTAGGTCGCCTCCAGCGCCTCCCGCAGCGGCTTCGAATCCGCGGTGGCGAGCGTGTAGAACATCCGCTGATTCACCCAGAAGTTCATCATCATCTGGAGGCGATCGCCGCGCTCGCCGAAGTATTCCATGCTCTGGTCGGGCGGCACGTTGGCCTCCGCCAGCATGATCGCGTCGCGCCGCCGCCACTGCAGGAAGTCGCGAATCTCGTGCAGCAGCTCGTAGTTGCGCGATGGCCTGATGTCGGCCCCCTTGCGCTCGATCACGAACGGCACCGCGTCCATCCGGAAGCCCGACACGCCGAGCTGCAGCCAGAACCCCATGATGCGCATCAACTCTTCCTTGACGGCCGGGTTGTGCGTGTCCAGATCCGGTTGAAAGTCGTAGAAGCGGTGGAAGTAGTAGGCGTGCGCGACGGGATCCCGCGTCCACGTGGCGTCCTGCACGCCCGGAAACACCATCCCGGTGTTCCACCCTTGCGGGCGCTTCTTCGACCAGACGTAGTAGTCGCGATACGGCGACCCGGGATCCTTGCGCGCCTCCTTGAACCAGGGATGCTGGTCGGACGTGTGATTGACGACGAGATCGACCATGACGCGAAGCCCGAGCTGTTCCGCGCGGTTCATGAACTCCACGAAGTCGCCGAAGGTGCCGGTGCGCGGATGCACGCCGTAGTAATCCGACACGTCATAGCCGTCGTCTCTGTTCGGCGACGGGTAGAACGGCAGGAGCCAGAGGCAGGTGACGCCAAGCCCGGCCAGGTACGCGAGGCGGTCGGTCAGTCCGACGAAGTCCCCCACGCCGTCGCCGTTCGAGTCGAGAAACGTCTCGACGTTCAGGCAGTAGATGACCGCGTTCTTGTACCAGAGGTCGTGAATCACGCTTGGGATCGAGCAAGGCGCGTGCCCGCGGGAGGTTGGAGGTTGGGATGGAGGTTGGAGGTTGGGTATTGGAGGTTGGATCGGGGTCACTGGAACGCCGGGCGTCTGGCAGGACCGTTCGAGTTCAACGAGAGCCTCTACAACAACCCCGAGACCAACCTCCAAAGCCCAACCTCCAACCTCCATCCCCAACCTCCAACCTCCATCCCCCAACCTCCAACCTCCGCCAGCGTCTAACGCCACATGCGCAGGAGTGTCATCGACGGCCGCATCTGGACGGATTTCAGACAGGACGTGACCTACGCGCTGAGAGGCCTGAGGCGCGCGCCCGCTTTCGCAGGCGTGGCCGTCCTGACGCTCGCGCTCGGCATCGGCGCGAACACCGCCATCTTCAGCGTCATCAACACGGCGCTGCTGCGCCCGCTGCCGTATGGCGATGCCGGCCGGCTCGCATTCCTCTGGAACACGCGGTCGGGCGCGACGGAGCCGCTCGGTCCCGGCCGGATGGTGGACTTCCGCAACCAGGCGACGAGCTTCAGCGGGTTCGCGGGCCTGAGCCACATGTCGTTCACGCTGACGGGCACGGGCGATCCCGAACGGCTGCAGGGTTCGAGCGTGTCGTCGAGCTTCTTCGACGTGCTCGGCGCGCGGCCGCTCCTCGGCGAGGCGTTTCACACCAATGCCGCCGACTGGTCGGCCGTCGTCCTCAGCCACGGAATCTGGGTGCGACGCTTCGGCGCGGATCCGTCGATCGTCGGACGCACGATCACGCTGAACGGCAAGCCGCGGCAGGTCGTCGCCGTCATGCGGCCCGACTTCTTCTGGCCGTCCGTCACCGCGCGCGCCGGTGCGACGATCGGGCCGGAGTTGTGGGTGCCGGGCGGCGCGGGCGACGTGCCGCGGCCGGCGGTCGACGAGACGCGCGACATGACCGCCGAGCGCAACACCGGCTACCTGCGCGCCGTGGTGCGATTGAAGCCCGGCGTGTCCTTCGACCAGGCGCGCGCCGAGATGGCGTCGATCGGCGATCGGCTCTCGCGCGAGCATCCCGAAGACGGCGGGCGCGGCGGAACGATCGTGACGGTGCGCGATCAGTTCTTTGGTCCGGTCGAGCGGCCGCTGTTCGTTCTCGCAGGCGTCGTGACGTTCGTGCTGGCGATCGCGTGCGCCAACGTCGCGGGGTTGCTGCTCGGCCGCGGGGCCGCGCGCAGGCGCGATCTCGCGCTGCGCCGCGCGCTCGGCGCGACACGGGCGCGGGTGATCCGGCAGCTGCTGACCGAAGCGACCGTGCTGTCGCTCGGCGGCGCCGTCGCCGGCATCGCGCTCGCGTGGTGGGGGACGAGAGCGCTTGGCGCGCTGGCGCCATCCGATTTCATCGGCGCGCAGAGTCCGGCACTCGACGGACGCGTGCTCGCGTTCGCGCTCGGCGTCTCGATCGCGTGCGGTCTCGCCTTCGGGGCAGTACCGGCGCTGCAACTGTCGCGCGACGCGCTCGCCGGAGCGCTCGGCGAAGGGGGCGCGCGGTCCTCCGACACGCGCCGCGCCGGGCGCACGCGCGACGTTCTCGTCGCGATCGAGATCGCCGCCGCCGTCGTCCTGCTCGTGGGCTCGCTGCTCTTCGTCCGCAGCTTCCGCGAGCTGACGCGCGTGGACGTCGGCCTCGACACGCGCAACCTCCTCACGTTCGACGTCTCGCTGACCGGCGAGCGCGCCGAGTACCAGGCGAAGCAGGTCCGGTTCTACCAGGCGCTCACAGAGCGGCTGTCGCAGGTTCCAGGGGTCCGCGCCGTGGGCGCCGCCGTGACGCTGCCGATCGGCGGCGACGACTTCGCGACGTCGTACATCCCGGAGGGACGCCCGGTCGTGAAGGCGGCCCACGCTCTGCGCGCCGGCTATCAGATCGTCACGCCGGGCTATTTCGCGGCGATGGGAATTCCGCTGGTCGCCGGACGCGACGTCAGGTCGTCGGACACGCGCGACTCGGAGCCCATCGTCCTCGTCAACGAGCAGCTCGCGCGCGAGGCGTGGCCCGGACAGGATCCGATCGGCCGGCGACTGAAGTTCAGCCTCAGCGGGACCAGCTGGTCCCGTGTCGTCGGCGTCGTCGGCGACATCCGTCATCTCGGCCCCGCCGTGCCGCCGCGCCCGGAGGTCTATCAGGCCGACACGCAGGTCTCCATGCCGTTCATGGCGTTCGTCGTCCGGACCGGGGGAGATCCGCACGCGTCGATCGCGTCGCTGCGCCGCGCCGCGGCGGAGCTCGATCCCGCGCTGCCGCTCGCCGGACTGAAGACGATGGACGAGCACATGGCGCAGGCGCTGTCGAAGCCGAAGTTCTTCTCGTCGCTCGTCAGCGTCTTCGGCGCGCTCGCCGTGACGCTGGCGCTCGTCGGCATCTACGCGATGATGGCCTGGTCGGTCAGCGAGCGCCGGCAGGAATTCGCGATCCGGCTGGCGCTCGGCGCGCGGGACGCCGCCCTGGTCCGGCTGATCGTCGGCAAGGCGTTGCTGCTGACGCTCACGGGCATCGTCGCCGGCCTGATGGCCGCGCGCGCGGCGTCAGGCGTCGTGACAGGACTGCTCTATGGGATCGCGCCGACCGATCCGGTGACGTTCGTCACGACGGCCGGCGTGATCGCGCTGGTCGCCCTCGTCGCCTGCTACGTCCCCGTCCGCCGCGCGCTCCGCCTGGATCCGATCAGTCTGCTGCGATAGAGTTCGGCGGTGCTCAGAAACCTGTCCGTGGCGGCCTTTGCTGCCATGGTGGCCGGCATCGCCATCATCTTCTACTCGCACGCGCTCATCGCGCGGCGCTGGCCGCTCGTCGCCGTCCAGGTGGGTGCGGTGCTGCTGATGATCGCGGCGCGCATCACGTTCGGCCGCCGCAGCTTCCACGCCGCCGCCAACCCCACCGCCGGCGGCATCGTGACGACGGGGCCATACGCGTACATCCGGCATCCGATCTACGCAGCTGCGATCTACTTCGTCTGGGCGGGAACCCTCGACAACTTCTCGTGGGCCGCATGCGCAGGCGCGGCGCTCCTTACCGCCGGGGCCTTCATCCGCATGTTCAGCGAGGAACGGTTGCTGACCGGGAGGTATCCGGAGTACGCCGGCTACATGGCCCGCGTCCGCCGAATAGTGCCTTTTCTGATCTGACGCTCGGCGTCAGTCACTATTGTCCTGAAGCAGGCAGATGAACTCGCCCAGGACCATCGCTGTGGCGCCCCAGACCTGGTGGCCCATCAGATCGAAGTAGGGATACTCGATCGCGAGCCCTTCGCGCGTGCGCGTGCCCTGGCGGATGCACGACGCATCCTGCAGGCCGGCGACCGACACTTCGATCACCTCTTCCACTTCGTGCTCGGCGAGCGCGAACGCGGGCCGCTCGTCGGCGATGCCGACGATCGGATGGAGCGTGAAGCCGCTGACCAGCACATGGACGGGCGTCAACTCGCCGAGAATGCGTACGCTCGACGGATCGACGCCGATCTCCTCATGGGCCTCGCGGAGGGCCGCCTCCACGAGGGTCTCACCCGGGTCCGTCGCGCCACCCGGGAGGCTGACCTGTCCAGCGTGCCGGCGAAGACTGCTGGCCCGCACCGTCAGCGGAATCGACGGCCCCTGTTCGCCCGGATAGAGCAGGAGGAGGCCGGCGGCGAGCCGTGCGGTGGTGGGAAAGTCGCCGGGCTTCCAGCCCGCGCGAGGCGGCTTCGGCATGAACCGGAGCTGCGCTTCGAGTCCGGGCAGCGTGCCGGTGAGGCGCTCGCGGAGCGACTCTTCGAGAATCGCCAGGTTCATTTCTTCGTCCGCCTGGCAGGTGGTTTCGCCGCAGGAGGAGTGTGCATCGCGCGATCGGCGAGCAGGCCGACGGTGAGCGCGTACGCGTTGACGCAGTTGTATTCGAGGATGGCCTGGTAGTTGGGATACACCAGGAAGTGCCGCTTGTCTCCCGAGATGAGCGATGCCTCGATCGATGCCACCGGCAGTGCGCCGTGCGACACCGTGCGCACGCCGAGCGTCTTCCACGTCGAGAGCGGAAGCGGCACGGTCATCTGCCGGCGGGCCAGGCACCCTTCAGTCTGGAGCGGCGCTTTCTCCGGGAGTGTTTCGAGGAGTGAACGCGGCACCGAGACCTCGCGCCCCCACGTCTGGTCCTTCTGCCAGCCGTGCGCGCCGAGGTAGTTCGCGATCGACGCGAAGACGTCCGCCTGCGAGTTCCAGATGTCGCGTCTCCCGTCGCCGTCGAAGTCCTGCGCGTAGACCAGGAAGCTCGACGGCATGAACTGCGGCTGCCCCAGCGCGCCGGCCCAGGATCCCTGCATCGCCGACGGTTCCACGTCGCCGCTGTCGAGGATCTTCAGCGCGTCGAACAGCTCGCGGCGGAACATCGTCGAACGCCGCGGATCGTAGGCCAGCGTGGCGAGCGTCGCGATCGTCGGCCTGACGCCGCTGAACCGCCCGAAGTTCGACTCGATCCCCCAGATCGCGATGACGATCGATCCGGGCACGCCGTACTTGTCGGTAATCTGCTTCAGCAGCGACGCGTGTTCCTTGCGCTGGATCTGCGCCGTCGTGACCAGCTTCTTCGTCAAGCGCTGATCCAGATAGTGATCCAGCGTCTGCACGATCTCGGCCTGCGAGCGATCGCGCTGGACGACGATCTCGAGCGGCTCGAGGCCCGTGAGCGCCTTGTCCAGCGTCTCGGCGCGGATGCCGAGCGTCAGCGCTTCCGCGCGCACGCCGCTCAACCATTCGTCGAATGGTTGCGCCGGCACGGGCGGCACCGGGGAAATCTGCTGCTGCAGGAGGAGAACCAGCCCCAGGGCTGGCGCCGAAAACCGCATCGTCCATCTATTATGGGGGTATGAGCGAGGATTTTCCGCGCATCGACCCCGCGTCGGGCCTGACCGTCGCGGGCCTCGTACGGGGCGGCACGTTCGACGACTTCCTCCTGAGCCCCCGTCGCAGCGTCATCGTCCGCCGGGATCCGTCCGCGATCGACCTGTCGTGCCGCCTTTCGCAGCACCTGACGCTGAAGCGGCCGATCGTCTCCGCCAACATGGACACGGTCACGCGCGCGCCGATGGCAATCGTGCAGGCGGAGGAGGGCGGGATCGGCATCATCGACCGCGGCTTCCGGTCGGGCGACATCCAGCCCCAGGTGCGCGAAGTGGAGATCGTCAAGCGCACGCAGCACGGCGTGATCGCCGATCCCTACAGCATTTCACCCTTCGCGAAGGTGGACGACGCGGCCGGGCTGATGTCGCGTTCGCGCGTCGGTTCGCTGGTCGTGATCGACGATCGGCGTCGGCTGAAAGGGCTGCTGACGGAGCGCGATCTGCGGTTCGTTCGCAACGGAGGCCTCACCGTCGCCGAGCGCATGACGCCGCTCGATCGCCTCGTCGTGCACGAGGGGCCGATCTCTCCGGAGGACGCCGAGCGCGTGATGGTCGAGCGGAAGGTGAAGAAGCTGCCGCTCGTGGATCGCGAAGGACGCCTGATCGGCCTCGTCACGGCGCGCGACCTGATCAAGCAGCGGCGGCTGCCGTTCGCGACGCGCGACACGCAGGGCCGCCTGCGCGTCGGGGCGGCGGTCGGCGCCACCGGCGACTACCTGGAGCGCGCCGCCGAATTGATCAAGGCCGACGTGGACGTGCTCGTCATCGACATCGCCCACGGCCACTCGATCGTGATGGAGCGCGCGATCGGCGAGCTGCGGAAGCGGTTCGGATCCGTGGAGCTTATCGCCGGCAACGTCGCGACCGCGGAAGGAACGCGCTTTCTGCTCGAGCGCGGCGTGAACGGGATCAAGGTGGGCATCGGTCCCGGCGGCGGCTGCACCACGCGCATGACCACGAGCTTCGGCGTGCCGCAGGGGCAGGCGCTCGTCGACTGCCGTCTCGCCGCCGACGGCACCGGCGTTCCGCTCATTGCCGACGGCGGCGTCAAGCGCCACGGCGCCCTGGCCCTGGCGCTGATGTTCGGGGGCGACTGCGTGATGCTCGGAAGCGCGTTCGCAGGCACCGAGGAGACGCCCGGCGAAGTCGTCCACAAGTCGGTGGTGCTGCCCGAGTCGCAGAAGACCGTCAAGGTCCCGTTCAAGGTGCTCCGCGGCATGGCGTCGCTCGAAGCCATCCGGGATCGCCTGGACGTCGAGGACGCCGACGAGGTGGAGCTGGACGCGATTGGCGCGGAGGGCATGGAGATCAGCGTGCCCGCGCGCGGCTCGGCGCGCGTGATCGTCCGCGACATGATCAAGCACCTGTGCTCGTCGATCAGCTACGGCGGGGCCGCCAGCCTGCGCGAGCTGCGGGAGAAGTTCTGGGCCGACCCGGATCAGTACCTGATCAAGCTGTCGTCCTCCTCGCGCCGCGAATCATACGAGCGATGACCAGGAGGCTTGCGGCTGCCGTGGGGCTGCCACGATGGAGCGTTGGTCCGCGCCTGGTGACGTATGCCTCTAGTCGTGTTCGATCTGGATGGAACGCTGATCGACTCGCGTCGCGATCTCGCGGACGCGGCCAATGCGCTCATCGTCGAGCATGGCGGCGCGCCGCGGTCGGTCGAGGAGATCAGCAGCATGGTCGGCGAAGGCGCGGCACTGCTCGTGGCGCGGGCGCTGAAAGCATCGGGGCTCGAGATCGATCCGAGAAGCGCGCTCGCGCGGTTTCTCGAGCTGTACGACGAACGCCTGCTCGCTCACACGCGGCTGTACGACGGGACGCGCGAGGCGCTCGGCGAGATCGCCGCCATGGCGAAGCTCGCCGTGCTCACGAACAAGCCGCAGCGGCCGACGGATCGGATTCTCGAAGGTCTCGGGATCGGCCCGATCTTCGACCGCGTCATCGGCGGCGACTCCCCGTTTCCCCGAAAGCCGGATCCGGCAGCGCTCCACCATCTGATGACGACGGCCGGGTCCGGCATCGACGACACCATGCTGATTGGCGACTCTGCGATCGATCTCAGGACGGCGAGAGCCGCCCCGGTCCGCGTCTGTCTCGTGCGCTACGGGTTCGGCTTTCGCAGCGCCGACCCGGAGCTGCGCGGCGACGAACTCATTGCCAACAGCCCTGCTGACCTCGTGAACATCGTCCGGCGCGCCATCTCTTCGGACGCCTCACACTGATCACGGCTCACAGGAGGTCAGGAGATCATTCACTCGGCGCGCAAAGCGGTCAAGGGATTCACGCGCGTGGCCCGGCGCGCCGGAATGTACCCTGCGGCGAGCGCGACGGCCAGCAGCGACACGGACACGACCGCCAGCGTCGTTGCGTCCCGCGGCTGGACGCCGAACAACTGTGACTCGATGGCGGGCGCGAGGAGGAGGGCCCCGACGATCCCGAGCCCGACGCCGACCAGGCTGAGTCGAAGCGAGTGGCCGACGACGAGTCCAAGGACGGCGCCAGGCCGCGCGCCGAGCGCGATGCGGACGCCGATCTCGCGCGTCCGCTGCGTCACGAGGTACGCGAGCACGCCGTAGACGCCGATGCCCGCCAGCAGCAGCGCGAGCGCCGCAAAGACCCCGACGAGCCATGCCGTGATGCGCGGCTGCGCCGCGTTGGTGTCGAGGAGCGTCGCCATCGTCCGGACGTTGAAGACCGCGAGCTGCGGATCGATCGCCGAGACGGTCTTGCGGACGAGGGGGGCGACCGGGACGTCGGCTTTCGTGCGCACGACGAGCGTCATCGCCGGCCAGACGAACTGCGTGGTCGAGAGGTACATCGTCGGCCTGGGATCGATCGCCTGATTCAGGTTGCGCACGTCGCCGACGACGCCGACGACGCGGTACGCAACCGCGCCGCCGCTGGACATGATGGTGCGGCCGATCGGGTCGCTGTCGGGCCAGAAGCGACGCGCCATGTCGGCGCTGAGAATCATCACCCACTGCCCGCCGCGGCGGTCCTCTTCGGCAAACGTCCGGCCGCGGAGGAGCGGAATCCCCATCGCCCTGAAATAGCCTGGACTCACCATCCGCCAGTCCGCCTGGATCTCCGCCGTGCCGAGCGCGTTGTCGCCGCCGGCGCGCGCCGGCTGGCCGGTGTTGCCGCCGCCGAGGGGTGCGTTGCTGGTCAGCCCGACGGCCTGGATGCCCGGAGCGTTCTCGAGCTCGCTCAGGACGCGCGAGTAGAACTGCCAGCTCGCGGGCTGATCCGGATAGCGTGACGCCGGCAGTCCGATCACCGCCGTCGTGACGCTCTCGGGCTTGAAGCCCATGTCGACCTTCTGCAGGCGGACGAAGCTCTGGATGAGGAGCGCCGCGCCCGCGAGGAGCACGGTCGCCAGCGCAAGCTGGCCGACGACCAGGAAACGCCGCGCGATGCCTTGATGCCGGGCGCCGCCGCCGCGCGCGCCGTCCTTGAGCGCGTCGATGACATTGCGGTTCGAATTGAAGAGCGCCGGCAGCAGTCCGAAGACGAGCCCCGTGAGGATCGAGACGCCGAGCGCAAAGAGCAGCACGGCGATGTCGAGCTGAATGGCCTCGGTTCGCGGGAGGACGGCGGCGAGTTGCGTCCGGAAGACCGGCAGG
>Ga0066903_100005574_pt1 | contig 10958 bp, 16 predicted proteins | sample PanSoiMetaGPlot1_FD_67491 | JGI IMG/M metagenome (GOLD analysis project Ga0066903, IMG submission 67491) | Tropical forest soil microbial communities from Panama analyzed to predict greenhouse gas emissions - Panama Soil - Plot 1 (version 2) | ecosystem: Environmental > Terrestrial > Soil >...
CGCTGTTCCGTTGCGCCTAGGTCGTTGATCCTCCTTAATTACCACTATATAAAGTTATGTAATTGCTCTAGAATTGTATCCACATTCGCTAGCGAGAGGTAGCGTGGCCTAGCCGGACATAGTGCCGTCGCTAAGGCCTACCTAAGGCCCAACCGAGGAGGGGACCTATGACAACTAAGCTGACCGACGTCTTTGTTTCGAAGCTACGCGCCGGACGGAAATACGCCCCCGGCACGATTGTCTGGGACCAACTGCAAACCGGACTCGGAGTTAAGCTGCTGCCGTCCGGCAAGAGGGTTTTCGTGCTCCAGGCCAAATTTCCCGGCAATCGCTTCCAAGCTCGCCGGACGCTTGGCGAGTACCCTGGCTTTTCGTTGGCGGAAGCCCGCCGCAAGGCGGAGAGCTGGCGACAACTGGCGCGGCGCGGTATCGACCCGGCGACGGTCGAGGAGGAGGAACGGCGAAGGTTAGAAGCCGAACGCGTTGCCGCCGCCGCTCGACGGGAAAACACGCTTGCGAGCTATGCCGAGAAATTTATCTCCGAGCGACGGAACCGCCGCGCCAAGGCGGACGCGCGGGAAATCCGGCGAATGCTGCTTCCCGCGCTGGGAGACAAGCCGATAAGCGAGATTACCGCACAGGACGTGCGCGTGGTCTTCGACCGGCTTAAAGTCCACGCACCCTTTGACGCGCGGAACGCGTGGGGGCACCTAGTCCAAATTTTCAAGCACGCAGTCCACGACGGGCTAATCGTAGCGTCGCCTTGCGCGAGTCTAGACCGCCGATTGGTGTTTAGAAACACCAAACTCGAACCGCGGCAGCGAGTCCTAAGCGACGATGAGGTTAGGAAGCTGTGGCACGCGACCGGAGTTGTTGGCTATCCCTTCGGACCGTCGGTTCGAATGCTCTTGTTGACCGGGTGCCGCAAAAATGAGGTTGCCGAGGCGCGCTGGCGCGAATTTGATCTACCGAGGCGCACCTGGACCGTTCCGGCCGAGCGATTTAAGAGCAACGTTCCGCACACCGTTCCGCTCACCGACGAGCTGATGGCGCTACTCGACGCCTGCCCCGTCATCGGGGCGGCGACTTCCTTTTCTCGGTCACTGACGGAGCCAAGCCGTTCCGTGGCTTAGGCAAGGCGAAGCCTAGGCTCGACGCCCAGATGGGAGAAGTTGCAGGGTGGGTATTACACGATCTGCGCCGCGTTGTGCGTTCGAACTTAGCGGCGCTGGGCGTGGCCGAAAATGTTTGCGAAATGGTGCTCGGCCACGACAAGCGCGGGCTCGCGCGAATTTATAACCAAGACCGCTATGAAAACGAAATCCGGGACGCGCTAGAACGTTGGGCCGCACGATTGCGCGAAATTGTCGAACCGACGCCGGCCGCGCCAGACAATGTTGTTCAGCAGCGTTCCGCGTAACCTGGATACAGCTAGTCCGGGCTTTACTATCCAAGCCGGCAATATTATAAGGTTAGGCATAGGTGTGCGTCTAATCGACATCCGATTCGCCGGGGGTTAACCCCCACTCTGAGCGGACCGGCACCTATAGACAACCTGGCGATTACGCCCGCGCGGTTCGCTGCGCGTGTCTATAGGAGTGCGGTCGATGACCTCCACCACTACCAAGCGCTATTTTTCCGCCAACGAATTGGCCGAGCGCTTCGGCGTCCACGTAATAACCGTTTGGAAATGGGCCAGCTCCGGCCGCTTGCCGAAGCCGGTAAAGCTATTGGGCTCACGGGCGACGCGCTGGCGCGTCGAAGATATCGAGCGCACCGAAGCCACCGCGCACACGCGGGAGGCGCGCCGTGGTTGATAACGAGTTCGCTACACTGATTGGCCCAGTCGCCATTCGACTGTGGGGATCGCCCAACGAGAAGTTGTCACGGCAAGGTGAGCTACGTTGGGGCAGTCGCGGCTCACGCAGGGTCGATCTTAGCAAGGGCACCTGGTACGACTTCGAGAACAATGCTGGCGGCGGTGTACTTGACCTCATCGTGAAGGAGACGAATTGCGCCGACAAGCGCGCTGCTCACACGTGGCTCGTCGAGAATCGTTTCGTTGACGCTCCAGCCAACGGACTAGGATGCATTGTTGCCGAATACAACTACACCGACGAACAAGGTGAACTCCTCTTCCAGGTTGTCCGCTTCAAGCCGAAGAATTTCCGCCAGCGCCGTCGCGATGGTCGCGACTGGGTTTGGAACCTCCAAGGTGTCCGTCGCGTACCTTACCGCCTCCCGGCGTTGATCGCCGCGGTGAAGGCTGGGAAGGTCGTCTACATCCCCGAAGGCGAGAAGGACTGCCTGACGCTCAGTAAGCTCGGCTTGGTAGCGACCACGTGCCCTGGCGGCGCTAACAAGTGGCGCCAAGAGTATAATGAATACTTCCGCGACGCCGATTGCGTGATCCTGCCCGACAACGATGATCCCGGTCGTTTACACGCGGGGGAGGTCGCCAAGTCGCTTCACAGTGTGGCGCGCCGTATCCGCGTCGTGGATCTGGCGCAGCATTGGCCCGAAGCTGATGCGAAGGCCGACATCACGAAATGGATCAAATATGGCGGCGGCACCGTCGAGAAGCTGGAGGAGATCACCGAGGCGACGCCCGATTGGGAGCCGACGGTGGAGACCGAGGATAGCGCCGCCAGCGACGATGATGCCCTTCTGGATAGGTTGGCCGGCCTCTCGCCAATCGACTATGGCAGGCCCGCGAGGAAGCGGCCGAAACGTTGGGGGTTGGAGTCAAGTTCCTCGATGAAGAGATCAAGAGTCGCCGCGAGCGGCTGAAGACGGCGAAGCCTAAGCCCGCGCCCGCACCGGATATCAAGGCGCTCGAAAAGTCGGCACGGAAGATCATCGACTGCGATGATGTCCTTCAGCTGTTTGAGAACGATTTCGCCGAAGTCGTGGCCGGGGAAAAGAAGCTCGGACAATTACTCTATCTGATCGCTACCAGCCGTCTGCTGGATCAGGGTATGCACGCCGCGATCAAAGGCACGTCGGCCGGTGGCAAGTCTAACCTTCGGAAGCGGGTGTTGGAGTTCTTTCCGCAGGAGGACGTGATTGAGTTCACCGCGCTTTCGGACAAGGCGTTGCTCTACCGCAAGGACGACTTCTCCCACAAAATCCTGTCAATGGGCGAAGCGCTGGCCGGTAAAGAGCAGGAGTTCCAGAATGCGATGATCCGGCAGCTGATGTCGGAAAACAAGCTGACCTATCTGGTGCCGATGAAGGTAGAGGGCGAGATTGAGACAGTGACCGTGGAGAAGAACGGCCCCGTGACCTTTATGATTCGACGACGCGCAATCTGCTCCACGAGGAAAATGAAACCCGGATCCTATCGCTGGAGATTGATGACCGCGAGCGACAGACCAAAGCGGTGATGCGTAAGATCGCCCGCGTCGAAGGTTTGAACGATTTCCGCACCGTGGACTTCCAGCCGTGGCGTGACTACCAGCGCTGGCTCGCAGCGGGAGAGCGTCGCGTGGTGGTGCCCTTCGCGGAGGTGTTGGCCGAGCTTATCCCGCCGCGCGCCACCCGGCTGAGGCGGGACTTCGGTCAGCTGCTGCGGGCTATCAAGACCCACGCCTTGATGCACCGCGCCCATCGCGAGCGCAACGAAGCCGGGGAGATCGTTGCGACCATCGAGGACGACTATGAGATCGTGCGTTGGCTGACCTCTAACATTATTTCGGAAGCGGCAGATGCTCGCCAGAGCACCCCGCTGCGCGACACCGTGATGGCGGTGGTCGAGTTGCTCCAAGGTACAGAAGAGGAAGGCCTGCGAGACGAGGTGACTAGGCATATGGTGGCCGAGAAGTTGAAGCTCAGCGAACCTGCAGCCCGTCGGCGGCTTAATGCTGCCGAAGGAAAGGGGTTCATCGCCAACGCCGTCCCCGGCAAGGGTCGAACCGCGACCTATAAGCTCGGCAAGCGCTCGATTTTCGAATTGAACGAGACGGTGCTGCCGTCGATCAAGGCGCTGGCGAGGAAGGCACGCGCGCGCAACCCCTCCGAAACCGACGACGAAGCGACGAAGTGAGGCTAAGCTATGGAATTCACTAAGGAAAACTTCGTCGCTGGCGAACGACGAAGTTCAGCTTCGTCCGACGAAGTGAAAGCGCGACGAAGCACGCGACGAAGTGGTTTATGTAATCATTACAATAGGTTATAACGAACTTCGTCGCTTCGTCCCCGTGTTTTTGGGGGACTGGCGCGCGTGCGAGGGTACGGACCGAAAGGGTATGAACCGAAAAGGGTCAAACCAGGGATAAGGAGTTTTAGCCTATGACACCGCAAGCCGAACTGAGACGCGAGGTCGAGGACGCTGGCGGCCATATGGTCCTGCTCGACGCGCTGTGCGCCACGACCCATCGGTACCTCGATGAACATCCCCACGTTCGACTCAAGGACTTGCTTGCCACCGTCGATATGTATCAGCGATTGACGACAAAGCTTGTCGGCTCGCGTGTGTAGGGGAGAGGGAGGAAACGTTCAAAATCGACAGGTTGACCATGACGCTGTGGACGGCAAAAGAATGCGGGATAATCTCATTCGACCGAAACAGCGGCTTTCATCTTCCGGTAGATCTCGGTCAACGCCTTGCTCTGCTCGGCATCCGTCATGAGGTCCAGCGGTGTGTTCGGCGGAATGGCCCATTGAAACTTTGCCAACGGAGAGTCTTCGAAGGTCGACGAACTCACTGCAATCACGAAGATCAGACAGCCTCGATTTTGCGCTGCCTCGATTAGCACTGGCAACTCCTTTTCTCTGATAAATGGCGAGTCAATAAAATTCTGTGTGTGCAAGAATACGGCAACGCGCGCCGAGTCAAGCGCCTTACTTATGTCGCCGAGCCAATCTGAGCCCGGGCGTATCTCGCTATCATCCCAGACGCGAATCAGCTCCTTGTCTTCAAGCGGCCGCAAGAACTGCTTGAGCTTCTCCAGCCACTTCGCGTCCTTGTGGCTGTAGCTGATAAATACAGGTTTTGTGATTTGCACCTTCGGGGCCACGAAGTGCTGGAGATACAGGACGCGACGAGAAGTATCGACTTCGTAGGTCACTTGCAGCGGGGGCGAAGGATGGGAATAGAGACGAATGTTTCCGTCACGGCTAATTGCGCGGACCCGACCTGGAAAGGCGTCTGGATTGGCCGCCAGCGCATCCAACACATCGAAAAGCGCGGACATCGCTTCTGGAGGTAGCTCCTTTCGACTTGTCCTTCCGCTCTCTGAGTACTGGATCGCGTAGGGTTCGGTTTGCTCAGGCATGGCTATGTCCGTTTTGGGAACCGCCTCCTGCGTGCCGAACAGCGGTGATGCGAATGCTGTGGGATGCCTGATCGATTACATATACCATCTCGACGCGTTGGCTTTTGGTCATACCTCGAAGCGGTGCGCCTTTGGCACCGGCAACTGCTCCTGCTTGCGATTCGACTTGCGCGCCCTCTGTGCTGAGCTGCGCCACAAGGTCCTCAAGCTCGACCCGATCCGCGACGTCCAATGTTGCCCGATCCTTTGCGGCATCGGGATCAAATGTGATCGCGTATCCGGTTGGACGAGCGCCGACACTCTGCAAAACAGCCTCCTTTCGTTCCTTCGCGATCTGCGCGGACTCGATTCTGGCGGCCTGCTCCAGAAGTTCGGAAGGAACTGACACAACTTCAGAGTTGCCAGCACGCTGTCGCAGGCGCTCGAAAGCTTCTTTTAGGTCTTTGGCATTTGCAGTTAATTCCATCCGCTCGCGCTGATTTTGCAGATATCGAGCGCTAAATATCAGAACGGCGATGGTCGCACAGATCAGGGCCGCGAATATCATCCCAACCAAAAAACCTTCGGGTGGGGGTTCAGTCGGCGTTGTCGTAAGGCCAGCTAAAATGATCAGGAGGTAAATGACCGCCAGGAAGAAGATGAAGACGCCGACCAGGATTAACAGGGCCCCGCGAGCCCGGCTTATCCACCGACTCCGTCGGCTCTCTTTCCACAGGGATTCGGAGAGAGAACTGAGACCGAGTTCTTTGAGTCTCGCTCTTTCACTATAAAGCTTACGAACCAGGGGAAGGTTCAGCGCTAGGGAGACGGTCCCGACAACAAAGGCGAACACGAACGCGACCATAGACGCGACCAGAGGGGCGAACACGAGCACCTCCTGGACGGGCGTGAGGTCCTTCGGGTCGCGCGCAGCAATGATGGGAATTATCGCTATTAGGGCTAGCAAGCTCCAGACGGCTACATCAACGCTGACGATTAGCGCGCGGTATGCAAGCTTTTGAAAAGACGTTAGTTGGAACGTGCGCGCGACACCGGAAAGGGCTTCAATCCCACCCTCTAGATTCTTCGAGTCGAGCGCGATAGTTCGAGTGGCCATGGGGTCATAACCGGCACGCTTGAACAGGATACCATTCCAGTAGATCAGATGACAGAGGCTCGGTTTGATGCCGCACGCCTGATGCGAGCGTAGCAAAAAAAGTTAACCCCTTTGCTCCTCCCCTTACTCTCTCGGCACTCAGGACCTAACGGTGTGCGCCCGTTCGATCGGGGGTTTACTTTCGCACAGTTCAAGGCTATAAAGGCCCTGATTCGCGTTACTGAATTGAAGACAAAATTCGATTTAGGCATTACGTAGGCCTTATTGAAGGGCAAAAACTCGATGGCCGCTCGCAAACGTCCCGACATTACGGCGTCCCGTCTTCGCTCTGCGTTGACCAACGGCTCGACGCTCTTCCTCGGCGACATTGACGAGCGAGGGCCTTGGTGCCGCCGCCTGCGCGATCTCCAGCGCGCACACGAAAGCGACCTCGGCGGCCGCGATATTCTTAGCGAAGGCCAGCGCACGATCCTACGCCGTATCGCGATGCTTGAACTGCAGCTGGAAATGCTGGAGACGCGGTTCGCGCAGAACGAGGGCGAGGCTTCCGCGAAGCAGCTTGAATTGTACCAGCGTACGGCGGGCGCATTACGCCGACTGCTGGAAAGCGTCGGCTTGAACGCAGGCCGCAAAGCCAAGGACATCAGCACCCTCGAGTACGAGCGCGATGAAGCATTTCGCCAAGAGCTTCTTGCGGTATTGAAAGACGACAACGAGCAAGAGGAAGCGCGGCCGTGAGCGTCATTGCCAAAATCAAAGCCCGCATCGCGGAGTTGATGAAAGGCGGCTCGACTCGAGCCGACGCTATGCGTGCCGCCGCTAAGGAATTTCACGCGGAGCTCGCGGAGCCCGTCCCAATTCCGACAGAGAACGACAAGGCCGTCTCTCGCCTCGACCTCGCAGTCGCCGGTATTCGGGCTCGATTGTTTCCCGACGCTAAGGACGACGACGACCTAAGCGATAGGCTCGTCCGCGCCGAAACCCGAAAAAGCGTGATGAATTCGTTAAACGCCGGAGGGAGCTCAGCCCGAGCCACGGCGCTAAGCCTACGACCGCCCTAGGCCGAATAGCGCGCTATATCCTCGCGGAAGACCAGCCCGAACCCGCGGCGTCGCCTAAGCCGGTCGAGCCGAGTGGGCTGATGAATAATATGCTGGCGGGTGTCTATACCGGCAGAAGCGGTCGCGAGCTAATTGACGAAAATGAATTTCATGTCGGGATGCGCGACCCGGTGACGGAGAATTGGCGCAAGTCTATCCAGGCGGGAATTGAAGCAGCTCAACGACCTCGCGTGAGCGGTGTTGACGAAATTAATCCGCTAGACCCCGCTGCCGTAGATCGAGCGCTCGTCCGCCAACACCTGCGAGTGATTAAATGAAAATGACTAAATTCGAAAACCCGTCTCTCGACGTTGGACGACCTCTTCGCCGCATAACGGTGAAAGTCAACAACCCTAAAATCAAAGCTGACGTAAATCATAAGCTCAAGGTGAAATTGGTTAAAGGACTAAACGAAAATGAATTCCGACAAGCTAGCTACGGTTAATTCTCGCATCGATGACCTCGACAAGGAGATTGCTGAACTGACGGTTCGACGCCAAAGCCTCGCGGTCGATTTCGCGTCAGGTACTAAGTCGGCGCAGAAAGAGGTCGCCCAGATCGATGCCGCCTATGATGCGGCGTGGAAAGAGCGCGGCTTGCTTATCTCCGCCATGTCTCAATTGGAGACGCTTGCTGAGGAAGAGCAAAAGGCCGTCCTCGAAAAGGTTGACGAAAAGCGCTACGCCGACGCTGCCGGTCACGCCGCAGCCGTCATGATGTTAAACGAACAGATCGATACGCGCCTCGCTGATCTAAACAACATGATGACCTCGCGGGCGAATGCGCTCAACGCGATCCGCGCTCTACACGTCGTGGACGCGGGCTATATCGCGAGGATGTTGAAGGACGGTACTACGGCTGCGGTCGCAGCGGCTGGTCTACAGAAGTTTGTTGATTTTCGAGTGCCGAGCCCGAACGGAATTCGACCATTGTCGGCGGCCAACAAGTTCCTCGCGGGTATCGGCAAGCCGCCCAAAAAGGAAGAGGACGCGGCATGACCGACCAACGACATAGACAACTACAGGCGATGCTTCTGACGGCCATCGATAAAGCATTGGATGCGCCGGTCAAGAAGCCAGTTGATAGCTACGAGGATACTGAGAGCCAGAACATGCCGCGCAAGCATGTGTTAATGGCGCGGTCGAACGGTCGCGGCGATCCAAAGAACAAGCCGGGACGCCGCAACGCTTTAGGAATTATGAAACAAGAGGCCACACCTTCAAATTACGGAACAAATACCATGACTAATGATTTTGAATATGACCCTAACGCAATCGTCAAGCACGCTGAAAAGATGTTGATGGCTGGCGATGGCGCCGACCTCGATCAGGTCGAGAAGTTGTTGGATCAAGCCATCGAGGGCTACAGCGACCTGCTGAAAGGCAAAGGTAAGACGCACCCCAAGGCACCGACGCCGCCATCTGAGGCTGATCCTGAAGATGAATTCGATCATGGTGCCGACGAAGAGAACGAATCCGACGCCAAGAAGGTGTACGAGGACGCAGAGGCCGATGCCGAAATGGAGAAGGCGCTCGACACCCTCGACGCTGACATGGATCATATGTTGAAGATCGCCAAGTATGAGGAAGGCTCCGGCGCTCACGATCTACGTTCTGCGGCGTCTCTTTCAGATGTTGAAGCCGATGTGGATCGTGTCGCCAAGCTTGGCGGTATCCAGCCGGTACGTTATCCACGCGAGGAGACGGTCGCATTCCTCCAGCATAATCGTGACTCACAACAGCCGGTGATCCATACCTCTGAGTTCGGGCAGGCGTCTCGCCAGACGGGCGTGTATCCAGCAACCGCCGCGCCACCGGCACCATCGTTCGATGACCGGGTCCATCAGATCATGGCGCGTGATGGCGTGTCTAAATTTGGTGCTCTATCGCGAGCCCGACTTGAATACCCGGACGAGTACGCTGTGTGGCAACTCGGCGATGCCGCCGCTCCCGATGAGTCTCAGGACGCATACCGAACAGTCTATAACGACCCGACGAATAAGCGCGCACTGATCGAGGCTGAAATTCGAAAAGGACACCATCCGCATATCGCGGAGCAGCGCGTAGCAGAGATGTACGGTGGTTTGGATAGCGCGTCCATCGCCAAGGCCAACGACGTTGCCGCCGAGTGGCGTGAGGCAGCGCAAGACATTGTTGACCGTGATGGTGGTTCTAGAGTTGAAGCACTTCGCAAGGCACGGTTTGAGCGTCCAGAACTCTTTCGGGAGTTGCAGGGCCGAAATTGATTACCCGGTGGCGAGCTTCCGCCGGGATTTGCCTCCATGGTTCCGGTCTTCTTCGCCACCATCGCGCGCGGAGAGCGGCTCAGTGGTCCCACCGTCCTCCGTGCGGCTTTCTAAACCATGCGGTTCAAAATCCTTCCGCATGGACGGGAACCTGGCCTCCCTTTCAGCAAAAACCAGGCGAGGTTAGCCAGTGAGTGCTCGTAAACATAACCGCTGGCAGTCGCGTCATGGTGTGACTCTCGCCAGGAACGCGGCAGGCGACAGTCGCCACTGACGGTGTGGGCGGACGATAGGTCTGAGGCGTCCGCCCACACTCTTTCTGAATGCAATTAAATGGTGCGCTCCCTCATTGAAAACCGCTCTTGGGGCGAACTGGACACGCCGGGATAGCGGGAATGACGTGATGGACCCCAAGCGGTCATTCGGAAGGCATTCAGTCGAGTTGCCTATCTAGTCGCAGAGGATGGAAGCGTGGTATCATCCTCCATTGCATGAATGACCCCCAACCGGAGGGTCACATGGCAAGCTACATCGCACGGCGAAAATTCTTAGCCGCGCTTCTCGGCGGCGCGGCAGCGTGGCCGCTCGCGGCGGGGGCACAGGCCTATCCGTCGCGACCGATCACGATCATCGTGCCGACCACGGCTGGCGGACCGCCTGACACCATTGCCCGCCTCTTAGGCGAAAGAATGAGGATCACTCTTGGTCAACCGATCATCGTCGAAAACATCACGGGCGCCGGAGGCACAATCGGGGTTGGCCGCGCGGTCCGCGCGGAGCCCGACGGCTACACGCTTAGCATCGGCCATCTCAATAGTCATGTCTTCAGCGGAGCGACCTACGCGCTGACGTTCGACCTCGTCAACGACGTTGAGCCGATTGCGCTGCTGACGACCTCGCCACAGGTGCTCATCGGAAGAAGCAGCCTGCCGCCGAACACTCTGGTCGAGCTGATCGCATGGCTGAAAGCCAACCCCAATACCACGTTCGGCAGCGTCGGCATGGGTGGGCCTGGGCGCGTCTGGGGCGCCTATTTTCAAAACATCATCGGCACACGCCTCCAATTTATCCCCTATCGTGGCGCCGTTTCATTCGTGCAGGATGTGATTGCTGGGCACGTTGATCTGGCAACTCCGGAGGGCTCCAACATCGTGCCGCATCTACGCAGCGGCAAGATCAAGACCTATGCGGTGCTGACCAAGACGCGCTGGGCAGCGGCGCCCGAAATTCCCACCATCGAC
>Ga0066903_100005575_pt1 | contig 10957 bp, 9 predicted proteins | sample PanSoiMetaGPlot1_FD_67491 | JGI IMG/M metagenome (GOLD analysis project Ga0066903, IMG submission 67491) | Tropical forest soil microbial communities from Panama analyzed to predict greenhouse gas emissions - Panama Soil - Plot 1 (version 2) | ecosystem: Environmental > Terrestrial > Soil >...
CGGCGCGTAACCCCACCGATCCGAAACGTGAACCGGCGGGGCGGCTCGCCCGCTCCGCCCCTTCGATCAAGGAGGCAACACACTCGATGGCGCACCTGAACGTCACGAGCGTTCCGTGGATCGACTCCGGGGACGCTCCGCCGCTGCCTCTCGACCGCGACAAGCGCGACATCATTTCGCAGGGCGTCGCCGACCCGCTGGTCGACTATGACATCGTCCCGCTGACCTACACCAACTCTCGGTGGTCGGCGTTCTTCTACCGCGTGGACGAGGGCCAGCTTCGGCGCATCCTGCCGAAGTGCCTCGACCTCGAGGACGACGTCGTCGAGTTCTGGTACGTGGACCACCTCCACACCGGGCTCGGCCCCTACGGCGAGATGGGCGTCACCGTCTCGGCGTCGTGCAAGGGCCAGGACGGCAACACCTACTACGCCGGGTACTACCCCTACATGTACCTGACGCAGGACGCTGCGGTGTTCGCCGGCCGCGAGCCCTTCGGGTTCCCGAAGAAGATCGCCTACATCGTCACCCAGGAGCACGGTGGCAAGGAGGACGACGGGTACGGCGGGTTCGGAAACGACTACTTCAACTTCACCCTCGAGCGCCGCGGCTACCTCATCCACACGGCCACCGGCCGTTACGACGATGCGGAGCTGCCGGCGAAGCCGAAGTTCTACGGCGACCCGAGGTACGGGCGCATGAACCTCCGGCTGATCACCGACCCGAGCCTCACCACCACGAAGTGGGACCTGACCTACCTCCCCTCGGAGGTCACCAAGGCGACCGCGCAGGCCATGGGCCGGCCGGAGACCGAGGGCCAGCACCGCTTCCAGCTGAAGCCCGAGTCGATCCGCACGGCGTCGGCCAACGCCATCAGGACCTGGGCGCTCCAGGCCACGCCGTTCGACAACCTCGGCGCGATGATGCCGGTGAAGGAGCTCGTCGGCCTGATGAGCTTCAACTTCGACCTCATCATCCCGGGCGCGGACACCATCTGGACGCAGACGATCGAGCGGACGCCGGAGGACCTCGGCGACCTGCTCTTCGCCACGCCGTACCAGTACACGATGCGCCACCGCTTCCCGAAGCCTCCGGGCGTCTAGGCCCCGAGCTTCGCGGCGGACCGCGCGCCGGCCGGGTCCCTCGGGGCCCGGCCGGTCGCATCTTCGGCCCTACTCGAGCGGAAGCTCGGCCGCCTCGTACGCCCGGAGTTGAGCCAGGGCGGCCAGCGGGTCGCGCGGCAGGGCGTAGAGCGCGGCGGCGGTAAGCGCCGTCTTCGACGTGCGCACCCCGTACTCGGTCTCGAGCTCGTACTTGAGCCGGGCGAGCGCCCGGTCGAGCGAGCGGGGAATGTGGAAGTTCACCGAGCGGATGGCCTCGTCCGCCAGGCGTGCCGGCTCGGTTCGGGGATCGGGCGCACGGACGGGCGGCGGAGGGCGGTGCTCCGGTGCGGCCGGCCGGCTGGCGTCGCTCTCCTCGTCCGGGCGGTAGTCGGCGAGGGGGGCGTCCGCCAGGCCGATGGGCACCCGCCGCCGGGCGATGCGTGCGTCAGGCCGCGGCGCGGACATCGCTCACCTCCTCGGCGAGGCGCCGGTAGGCCCGGGCTCCCGGATGGTCGGGCAGCCAGCGGACCAGCGGGCGGCCACGCGCAGGGGCCTCCGCGAAGCGGACGCTCCGCGGGATGCGCGTAGCGCACATCGGGACACCGAGCGCCCGGGCCGCCTGGAGGACCTCCCGCTCCAGGAGGAACCGGCGGCTCGCCATGGTGGCCACGACGCCGACGATGTCGAGGGCGGGGTTCACCCGGTAGCGGCGGAGAAGCTCGATTGTCGCCTTCAGGTCCCCGAGTCCCTGAAGCGGAAGGAACTCCGGTTGAAGCGGCACGAGCGCGCCATCGGCCGCGGCCAGCGCGTTGATGGTGAGGACGCCGAGGTTCGGCGGCGTGTCGATGAGGACGACCTCGTACTCCCCGAGCACACCGCCGAGCGCCTCGCGCAGGTACACCTCCTTGGCCGTCGCCTGGGCGAGGCGCGGCTCGAGATCGCCGAGCCGCCGGCTCGCGGGCAGAAGATCGAGCCGCGCCCCCGGCCCCCCGAGCGCACGCACCGCGCTCGCGAGGTCGGCCTCCGGATCGGCCAGCACCTCGCACGTCGTCGCGCTGAGCTCGGACGGTCGGAGCCCCCACGAGAGCGTCAGGCTGCACTGCGGGTCCATGTCGACGAGAAGGACGCGCGCGCCCGCATCGGCGAGGGCCGCGCCGAGGTTGGCCACGGTGGTGGTCTTCCCCACGCCGCCCTTCTGATTGGTCACGGCGAGGATGCGGTGCTGGCGCGAGACGGATGGCGTCACGGTGGGCTCCAGGGGGCGAGGGGTCTCGACCGAGCCATTTCGTGCTCTGGTGGCCGATCCCTCCCTTCCTCCGGACCTCGGGAGGGTGCGTTCTTCAGTGCACGGGTGCGTGCGTTCTAGATATCTAGAAAGGAAGGGAGACAGAACGCGTGCGGCTCAGGCGGCGCTCGTGCGTGCGGGGCGTCCGCGGGGCCGCGGAGTCCGCCACACGAGGAGCTGCTGCGTCCACGCGCCATTCATGACGATGCGCTCGCGCTCGAAGCGGTAGCGCGGGTCGAGGCTCCCGATGGCCTCGCAGGCCCGGCTCACGGCGGCCACGTTGTCGCGCTCACGGGCGCAGGTCGAGCCCACGCTGGCGAAGAACGGGGGCCCGAGCCAATAGGCCTGCCACTCCCGGTCGGCGTCGCGGGCCTCGAAGCGGTCGTTCTCGAGGAGGCCGTAGAGCTTGCGGGCGATGGGGGGGAGGTCGCGCACGATGGCCCAGTCCAGGTAGGCACCGGCCTCGTGGCGAAGCTGGTCGAGGAACCAGCTCCCGAGAAAGATGTAGCCGAGGCGCTCCACCCGACCATCTCGGACCACGGGCCAGAGAACGCGATCGATGATGCCGAAGTGGTCCTCGTGGGTCTTTCGACCCGTGGCGGGGTCGTTCACCTCACCCTCCCAGCGCGCCTCCTGGAGGTTCAGGAGCGTGCGCTTGAGCGCCTGGCGGGCCGGCTGGCCGGAGTCTCCCCACCCGAAGTCGTGGAGGAGCCGGTACTGCGTGAAGGGCACGGCGGCGGCGGCGGGCTGCTCGAGCTGGAGCCAGCGCGAGCCGAGCCACACGATGGCCATGTAGCCGTGGCGCCCGATGGGCGGCCCCGCCGTCTGGCGAATCGCGCCCAGGCGATCGGCGATCGCGACGCCGGCTGCCACCTCGAGGCCCTTGCGCGCGCTCGTGCGATCGGCGAAGCCGTAGCGAAGCGGCTGCTCCAGCCGGCGGAGGTGATCCGGCGCGCAGAGGGCGAGCTGCTCCTGGGCCCCCGTCAGGCCGGCCTCGTCGCTCGCGGCGACGCGCGGTGGCCGGGGCGCGAGGCGAAGGGGAGGGCGTACGGCCATTGCCGGCGACCCTATCTGGCCCACGACGCCGCGACGCGATGTCCTCGCCGTCGGCGAGGACGATACCGGGGTAACCGACTCGCGCCCGCGGGCGGCCCCGTTCGGGCCGGCCGCACCGCGGGCGCCTGTTCTTGAAGAGTTTCTCTAAAGGCTTTCTCTACGGGCCGGCGGATGGGCCGGCTGTGCAGGGGAAACGACGCGTTCGGGCGCGAGTGCCGTACCCCGGTGTCCGCGAGCCCCTTCCCCCGGTCGGGCGCGAGCCCCTTCCCCCGGGCGCGAGCCGCCTACCCCGGGTGGCGCGAGCCGGACCACCATGGCCGGGCCCATGGCGCGTCGGGCTCTCGTGAAGCGCGAGTCGCATACCCCGGTTCCGGCCTCGCCCGCGAGTCGCATACCCCGGTTCCGGCCTCGCCCGCGAGTCGCATACCCCGGGTCGGCGTCAGGTCGTCAGGCGCCGGTAGAGCTGAGGGAGCTTCTGGGGGAGCGTACGGACGTCGTCGATGATCACGAAGTTGGCGTCCGAGTACATGTGTGGCAGGTAGTCGGCAGCCTCGCGGTCGACGGTGACGCAGAAGAGGTGGATCTTCTCGCGTCGCGCCTCGCGCAGGGCCATCTTCGTGTCCTCCTGGGCGTATGCGTTGTCCTGGTAGGTATCGGAGTCGTAGGGCTTGCCGTCGGTCAGGAGGATGAGGAGCTTGATGTTGGAGTCGACGCCCATGAGCCGATGGGTGGCGTGGCGAAGCGCGGGGCCCATCCTCGTCTTCTGGCGTCCGTAGATGCCGCCGATCCGGCCCTTGACGCGATCGTCGTAGCGTTCGCCGAGCTCCTTCACCACGTAGAACTGGCAGTCGTCCCGGCCGCTTCCCGAGAAGCCGTAGATCGCGTACTCGTCGCGGATGGCCTCGAGCGCCTCGCACATGAGAAGGAGCGCCTCCTTCTCGATGTCGATGATGCGCTTGCGGCCGTCGATCTTGCGGTCGGTCGAGCTCGACATGTCCACCAGGAACGCGGTGGTCACGTCGCGGTCCTTCTTGTCGCGCTTGACATAGACGCGCCCGGTCGGGGTGACGCGGGCGCGGCGGTCGACGACGTACTCCACCAGGCCGTCGGTGTCGAGGTCGTCGCCCTCGGTCTGGTAGCGCATCTTGCGAAGCCGCTCGGGGCGCATGAGCTGGAAGTTCCGGCGGATCTGGCTGACGATCCCGCCGAACTCGTAGAACGTCGCGGCGACGAACCCCTCCTGCGCGCGCGTGGCCCGCTCCTCGCGGAGGGTGCACCAGCCCGGGCGGTAGTCCTCGATCTTGTGGTCCCACTCGTCGTAGGAGAAGACGCGCTCGCCGAGGTCGTCCTCCTCCCGCTCGCCCTCGATCTGGGGGACGCTGGCGAGCCCCTCGAGGTCGGGTGTCTCCGCGCCGCCGGCGGCGTCGTCGGTGCGGGCGTCGGGGGACTCGCCCGGCGCCGCCCCCGGCGCCTCGTCGAGCTGGCGCTGGGTCAGCTCGCCGGCCTCCTCGCCGGGCTGACGCTCGCCGACGGCGGCCTCGGGGGTTTGCATGGCCTTGGCCTGGTCGGGAAGAAGCTCGTCGCCCTCGGTCGCCGCTCCCTCGTCGGGGCCGGCGCCCTCGGCCTCCTCGCGCTGGCGCTGGCGCACCATCTCCTCGAGCACGGGGGTCATGAAGGGGGGGAGCTCGAGCGACTCGTACTCGCCGCCGCCCGGCGCGCCGCCGACCTCGGCGCCCTCGCCCTCGGACTCTCCGCCACCGTCGGGGCCGGCCGGGGGCTCGGCGTCCTCCTCGGGGGCGAAGCGACGCGGATCGCGGACGACCTCGTCGACGAGCGCGTAGAGGCGGGCCGTCACCTGGGCGGAGTCCTCCACGCCGCGTCCCTCCTCGAGGACCTCGTCGAGCACTCCCCGAGCCCGCTCGCACGCCTGGCGCACGGCCGGGGCGAGGTCGGCGAGGTCGGGGTCGGCGCCGAGCGTGTGCTGGAGGAGCACCTCCACCACCGCCTGGGCGTCGGGCAGGGCGGCGGGATCGGGGCGCCGCTCGCGGGTGGCGGCCTGGATCAGCTCCATGTCCCGGCGGATCCCCGGATAGGCGCGGCGCATGAGGCCGTCGACGCGGTGGCTCTCGGCCACGTTGAAGAGGTCCCGGGCCAGCGCGGGCTGGGGGAAGAGGAGGTAGAAGCGAGTGAGATCGCTCTCGGGGGGGCGAAGCGTCGTCACGCCGAGGACTCCGGGTAGCGGGTGCGCAGGGTGCCGACGAGCTCCGGGACGTCGGCCAGCTGGAAGCGGTAGGTGCCGAACTCGATGCGCCCGGCGCCGTGGGCGGTGGCCACCTTGTACGCGGTGAAGTTCCGGTCGTCGTCCTCGAAGAAGCGCATCTCCGGGGGGAGCACGATGTGCTCGGGTCCGAAGAAGTCGACGGCCTCCATCTCGTTCGTGCCGCGGATAGCCACGTCCTGGCCGGAGAGCGCCGTGGCGTAGAGCTTGAGGACGCGCGCCACCGACTTGAGGGCGAGCCCCTCCTTCAGCTCGTCGAGCACCTGAAGCGCGTACTTGGAGCCGAGGCGGAAGTAGCCGCGCCCGACCTCGCGGTTGCGCTCGAGCACCTCGAGGCCCCGCGACACCCACTCGGCCGCGCCCTCGGCAGACACCCGCTCGCCGTTCAGGAGGTCGAGGAGGGTGTCGGCGGCCTCGAGCGAGGCCTCGGGGTCGACCGCCGCCACCTGGCGCACCTGATGAAGGTAGGGCGGGCGGTATCGAGGCCGCAGGCGCGCCAGGATGGGCGGGAGCGCGGCCGCGAGCTCAACGGCGTGCTTGCGGCGCTTCTCGTCGCGCCGGTCGCGGGCGGCGAGGAGCGACTTGAGCTCGTCGCGCCGGCGCACCTTGGGCTCCATCTCCTTGAGCTCCCGCTCGAGCGCCCCGAGCTCGGCCGCGAGCTCGGCCGTCTCGGTGTCCTCCGCGGGACCCGCGGTGGCGTCGGCCACGATCTCGACGTAGGCCTCGGCCAGGCGCTCGTCGGGCGCCTCGTAGAGGTCGGGGAGCTGCTTCGCCACCTCCACGCCGCTCTTCCATCCCACCGCGGCCACCTCGCGCACCTGGTCGAGGTAGCGAGCCACCTGCTCGGGCGGATGGTCGGCCAGGAGGCGGGGGAGCTGACGCGCCACCTCGACTCCGAGCTGGTACTTGAGCTCGGAGATCTCCTCCACCATGCGCAGGTACGCCCCGCGCCGCTCCTCGGGCACCGCGGCGAGCATCTCGCGGGCCACGTACATGCCCACGTTGCCCACGGCCGGGCCGAAGGTCATGACGCCACCGCCCCGGCCGCGCTCAGAACTGGGTGGCGATGATCTCGACGATGGATCGCTGCATCTCGAGATCGTCGGTGATGGGCTTGCAGATCGTGGCCTCGCAGGCGGCCATCGGCTCGACCCCGCGTCCGATGAGCTGGCCGGCGTAGACCAGGAGACGCGTGGAGACGCCCTCCTCCAGGCCGTGGGTGCGGAGGTTCCGCACCTTCTCGGCGATCTTCACGAGCTTGGCCGCGGTGTCGTCGTCGATCCCCGCCTCGGTCTTCAGGATGGTCTCCTCGGCGTCGGGCGGCGGGTAGTCGAAGTCGATGGCCACGAAGCGCTGCTTGGTCGAGTGCTTCAGGTCCTTGAGCACCGACTGGTAGCCCGGGTTGTAGGAGATGATGAGCAGGAACTCCCCGGGGGCCTGCACCACCTCGCCCTTCTTCTCGATGGGGAGGATGCGCCGGTCGTCGGTGAGCGGATGGATGACCACCGTGGTGTCCTTGCGCGCCTCGACGATCTCGTCCAGGTAGGCGATGCCCCCGGCCTTGACCGCGGTGGTGAGCGGACCGTCCTGCCACACCGTCTCGTCGCCCCGGAGGGTGTACTTGCCGACGAGGTCCGAGGCGGTGAGGTCCTCGTGGCACGCCACCGTGACCAGCGTGCGCTTGAGCCGCCATGCCATGTGCTCCACGAAGCGCGTCTTCCCGCACCCGGTGGGGCCCTTCAGCATCACGGGCAGGCGGCCGTGGTAGGCGGCCTCGAAGAGCTCGACCTCGTTCCCCAGGGGGAGGTAGTAGGGCTCCTCGGTGAGCCGGAAGTCCTCGATGCGCTGGCTCTCGACGGCCACGGGCGAGCTCCTTCTGTGTGGGACTCCGCTGGGCGAGCCGGAAAGTGTACCGCCGGGCCTCGGCCCTCCGCCTCCGGCCGTGGCCTACTCCTCGGACGACGGCGGCTCGAGCGGCCAGACGGGGGGGAGGTCGACCTCGAAGCTCCCGTCCTCCTCGGCGTGGGCGGCGTGCCACGCCTTGAAGTCGGGGATGGAGAAGCCCACCACCTGCCGGCTCTGGGGCTCCACGCGGACGAGAAGGCCACGCTCCTGGTCGCGGACGGTCAACGCCGGAACCGGGGGTCCGTAGGAGCAGTGGTAGGTGTCGCTCGCCTCGTCGTAGTGGGTGAGCGCGTCGGAGGCCACGCGCATGGCGTTCTCGTCGGCGAACGAGGGACCGCCCTCCGGGCGATCGGGGGGCGGGGGGGGCGGCGTGGACACGGGCCAGGATCCTCCTTCGGGGTGGGAGCGGACGGCGGACGGGGAGGGGCTGTCCGCTAGACTCCGCAGCCGGCGGCGGGCGGACGAGCGAGCGAAGGAGACGAGCGCGTGCGGGCGGTCGATGCGACCCTTGAGCACCTCAAGCGGGCGGGCGTCACCGCCATCTTCGGCCTGCCGGGCGGACCGGTCATCCCGCTCTTCGACGCGCTCCACGACGACCCGGACATCCGCACGTACCTCGTCCGCCACGAGCAGGGCGCCGGCCACATGGCCGAAGGGTACGCCAAGGTCACCGGGCGGGTCGGCGTGTGCACGGCCACCTCGGGGCCGGGGGCCACCAACCTGGTCACCCCGATCGCCGACGCCTACATGGACTCGGTGCCGCTCGTGGCCATCACCGGGCAGGTCGGGGCGAGCCGCGTGGGCACCGACGCCTTCCAGGAGGCCGACATCGTCGGCATCACGCTGCCCATCGTGAAGCACTCCTACCTCATCAAGGACGCCGCCGAGCTCCCCCGGGCGTTGGCGGAGGCCCTCCACGTGGCCCAGACCGGCCGTCCGGGTCCGGTCCTCGTCGACGTCTGCGTGGACCAGTGGGGCCGAGATGTCGAGGACGACCTCGGGCCCGAGCCGCCCGCGATGGCCGGCTATCGCCCGCCCGCGGGGGCGGGCCACCCGCGGCAGCTCGCGGCGGCCGCGCGCGCCCTGGCCGGCGCGGAGCGCCCCGTCATCTACGCCGGCGGTGGGGTCGTCACTGGCGAGGCCGCGGACGCCCTCCGCCGCCTGGCCGAGCTCACCGCGGTCCCGGTGACCACCACCCTCATGGGCCTGGGCGGCTTTCCGGGCACGCATCCGCTCTTCATCGGCATGCCCGGCATGCATGGCATCGCCGCCTCCACCTTCGCCTTCCAGGCGTCGGACTGCGTGCTCGCCGTCGGGGTGCGCTTCGACGAGCGCGTGCTCTCCACGGTCATGCACGAGTGGGCGCCGGGGGCGAAGATCATCCACATCGACGTCGACCCGGCCGAGATCTCCAAGAACCGCGGGGCGCACATCGGCATCGCCGGGCAAGCGGCGCCCGTCCTCGAGGCGCTGGCCGACGAGTACGCCGCGCTCCCCGAGCGCCACGACCCCGGAGCGCGGGCGACGTGGGCGGCGCGCATCGAGGACTGGAAGCGCGAGCACCCCTACCACGTGGACGACCACGAGGGCACCATCCAGCCGCAGGCGGTGATCCAGTCGCTCTACCGCCTCACCCGGGGCCAGGCCATCGTCTGCACCGACGTCGGCCAGCACCAGATGTGGGCGGCGCAGCACTACCTCTTCGACCGCCCCCGCCGCTGGGTCACCTCGGGCGGGCTCGGCACCATGGGGTTCGGGCTTCCCGCCGCCCTCGGGGCCCAGGTGGCCTTCCCGGACGAGCTCGTGATCGACATCGCCGGCGACGGCTCCTTCGAGATGACGCTGCAGGAGCTCTCCACCGCCCAGACCTACGGGCTCCCGGTGAAGGTCGTGATCGTCAACAACGGCTACCTGGGCATGGTGCGCCAGTGGCAGGAGCTCTTCTGGCAGGGCCGCTACGCGGGTACGAGCTTCGCGCCCTTCCAGCCCGACTTCGCCCGGCTGGCTGCGGCCTACGGGGTGGCGGGGAGCACCGTGACGGAGGCGGCCGACCTGGACGACGCCCTCGCGGAGGCGCTAGCCCACGACGGGCCGGCCCTCGTCGACGTCCACGTCAACCCCATGGCCAAGGTGTTCCCCATGGTGCCCCAGGGCAAGGGCCCGGGGGCCATGATCGTGGGCACCGGCGCGCCGCGGGGCGGCTAGTAGAACTCCGCGATCCGCACGCCCGAGCGGATGGCCTCCGCGTCGAAGTCCATCTCCTCCTCCAGGTTGGCCGGCACGCGGGCGGGCAGGTCGACCTCGAACTCGCCCTCGGGGGTGGCGTACTGCTCGTAGTAGGCCGTGAAGTTGGCGATGGCGAACCCGAGCACCTCGTGGGTGTCCGGGTCGAAGTACACCGTCACCCCCTGGGTGTTGGTCACCGCCGAGGCGTTGTCGTGGCCGCGGTAGATCTGCCGGTAGGTGTCGTTCGCGGGGTCGTAGTGCGGGTCGGCCAGCGGAGGCTCCTTGGCTCCGGTGCGTGGAACGCGGCCGATCGTAGCAGCGGCTCGGTGGGGGAAGCCGCTCGCCGGAGCGCCGGCACGCCGCGGCCCGGGCCGGCGCAGATTGCCGCTGTTTGCAGGCAAAAGATGGCTCGTCGGGCGCTTGACGGCCCACGTTTTCCGCTGGTAGCGTCACCCGCCGGCCGAGGCCCGGCCGCCCGCTCCTGCCGCGGGTGACGCCCACGGTGACCAGAGGGAGTGGCATGCAGAACGGGACCCCGGATGTCCGCGAGGCGCGGGCGATGCTCGGCAAGGGCATCGTGATCGCCGGCGTGGGGGAGACCGAGCAGGGGGTCCTGCCCGACCGCGGCTCGTTCCAGCTCCTGGCGGAGGCAACCAAGCTCACCCTCGACGACGCCGGGATCACCCTGGGCGAGGTCGACGGCCTGGTCACGGCCTTCAGCTTCGTCGAGTCGACGCTGATGCACGCGACCACGCTCGCCGACTACCTCGGCGTCGCGCCCGGCTACTTCGCCTCGGTGGCGGTGGGCGGCGCCACCGCTCCGCTCATGGCCGTGCAGGCGGCGCAGGCCATCGCGGCCGGGCTGGCCGAGGTGGTGCTCTGCGTGCGCGGCGACAACACCCGGTCGGGGATCAGCTCCTCGGGGATGATCGCCATGGCCCGGGAGATGAGCCACGGTGCCTTCGAGGCCCCCTACGGGCTCACGACCATCGGGGGGTACGGCCTTCTGGCGCAGCGCTACATGTACGAGCACTCCGTACCGCAGGAGGCGCTCGCCGCCGTGGTCGTCACGCAGTCCGAGCACGCCGCGCTCAAGTGGAACGC
>Ga0066903_100005576_pt1 | contig 10957 bp, 10 predicted proteins | sample PanSoiMetaGPlot1_FD_67491 | JGI IMG/M metagenome (GOLD analysis project Ga0066903, IMG submission 67491) | Tropical forest soil microbial communities from Panama analyzed to predict greenhouse gas emissions - Panama Soil - Plot 1 (version 2) | ecosystem: Environmental > Terrestrial > Soil >...
GAGTCGTGGAAGGGCCGCGCCAGAGCGAATCGCACGGCGCCGACAGGAACGGCTTGGCGACGATCAAAGAGATCAGGCGTCTCGTCCTCGCCGATGCGGTCCGCATTGTGATCGAGCTCGACGCTGAAGTCGAGTTCCGGCAGGATCGGCTCTCCAACCCGTCGCGCGTGTTTGTCGATCTGGCGGGCACGAAGGCGCGGGCGGCGCTAGCCGAGCAGACGGTGCGATTTGAGCGCGATGCCGACGTCGTTCGACAGGTCCGCATCGGCCGCCACCCGAACAACACGACGCGGGTCGTGCTGGACGCGACCGGGATTTCGAGCTACAGCGTGTACCCGCTGTACGGACCGTACCGCCTCGTGATCGACTGCATTCGCGACACGGCCGCCTTGGCCACGACCGGAACCCTGGCAGCGGGCGGGGCTCCGTCGACGACAGCCGCGGCTCCAGCCAGGTCCGAAGCGCCAGGGCGGCGAGAGGTCCGATCCCCGCCGACGTCGACCCCGCCGCTCCGCGCGCGCGCGGTCACGCCCGTCTGGTTGCGCACCGCGCCCGGGAACGTGCCGCAGCATAGCTTGCTCCTGGCAGAAGCACGCGCGGCGGAGGCGAGCGCGAGCCTGTCGAACGTTGCTGCCGCGCGAGCAACCCTTCCGGCGGCGCCGATCCCATCGCCCGCTGTACCGCCCACCATCCCGCCAGCTCGGGCGGCAGCCGCAGGAACCCAACGGGGCGCGGGAGACGCTGGACCAGCGACGGACGAAGGACCAAAGACAGACCAAGGATTAACCACCGATCAAGCACCAGGCGCCAAGGACCAGGGACCCGGAAGACCTGCCGCGCGCAACAGCAACGGCGGATTCTCGATCGCACGACAGCTGGGACTCGGCGTGTCGCGGATCGTGATTGACGCCGGGCACGGCGGACACGACCCGGGTGCGCAGGCTCGTGGCGTCGTCGAGGCCGAGCTGGTGCTCGACGTGGCGTTGCGGGTCGAGAAGCTGCTGAAGAAAGTTCCGGGCGTCGAGGTGGTGCTGACCCGCCGAACCGACGAGTTCGTCGCACTTCAAGAGCGAACAGCGATCGCGAACCGCGAAGGCGCCGATTTGTTTCTCTCGATTCATGCCAACGCAAGCCCCAGCGCGCAGGTGCACGGCATCGAGACGTACTTCCTCAACTTTGCGACGAACCTGAGCGCAGCCGCCGTGGCCGCCCGCGAGAACGCGGCGTCGGGCCAGGGGATGAATGCGCTGCCGGACATCGTCAAGGCCATCGCGCTCAACAACAAGCTCGACGAATCTCGTGACTTCGCCACCGAGGTTCAGCACTCGATGGTCGAGCGCCTGCGGTCGTCGAACAAAACGATCAAGGATCTGGGCGTCAAGCAGGCGCCGTTCGTCGTGCTCATTGGCGCGTCCATGCCGAGCGTGCTCGCCGAGATTGGGTTCGTGACCAACGCGCAGGAGGCGAAGCTGGTGAAGAGCAACGGGTACCGACAGCGTATCGCCGATGCGTTGTTCGAGGCGATCAAGAAGTATCAGACGTCGCTCAAGAACACGACGGTCGTGGCGTCACAACAGCCCTGAGATTGGCCGCCCGGGGGCGTCGGCGCTATGCCCCCTAGCGCGATCGCGACCAGAAGAGGATCGCGGCCAGAACGATGGCGGCCACGACCGACGCGAGCGCCAGGACGCCGGTCAGCCCGAGCGCTCCGAAGACGACGTCGTACAACGATTGCGGTTTGGGCTCCACGATCTTCACGATGATCGGGGAGGACGGCTGCACGTTCAGGCTTCGAACGCTTCAAACGCCAGCATCGCCAACGTGCGAACCGCCACGCCCGTGGCGCCCTTCGGCATGAACGGCCGCGCTTCCTCCGCCCAGGCGGTGCCGGCGATGTCGACGTGCACCCATGGCAAGCCGCCGGTGAACTCTTTGAGAAAGAGCGCCGCCGTAATCGATCCGGCCGGGCGCCCGCCGGTATTCGACAAATCGGCAATCTCGCTCTTCAACTGTTCCCGGTAATCGTCGAAAACCGGCATGGGCCACGACCGGTCGCCTTCGCGATCCGCCACCCTTCGGACCTGCTCCACCCACGCGTTCGGCGTGCCGAAGAGTCCGCTCGTCGTCTTTCCAAGCGCCACGACCACGGCACCAGTCAGGGTGGCGACGTCGATCAGGTGCGTCGCGCCAACCGTCCGGGCGTACCAAAGACCATCCCCGAGGATGAGACGTCCCTCCGCATCGGTGTTGATGACTTCGACGGTCTTTCCGTCCGCGCTCTTGAGGATGTCACCCGGCTTGATCGCGCGCCCGCCGGGCATGTTTTCCGTCGTGGGCACGACGCCGATCACGCGGATCGGCGCTCCCAGGAGCCCGATGGCGCGCATCGCGCATGCGACAGCGGCGCCGCCCGCCATGTCGTCCTTCATCCGTTCCATGCCGTCGGCAGGCTTGATCGAGATGCCGCCGGTATCGAACGTAATGCCTTTGCCGACGAGCCCAAGCACCGGCGAGCGAGGCGCACCCGGGGGATCGTGACGGAAGACAATCAACCGCGGCGGCTCGCTGCTGCCGCGCGCGACACCGAGCAGGAGCCCCATGCCGAGGTCGCCGATCTGCTTCTCGTCGAGGACGTCAGCGGTCACACCGCCCTCCCCGGCAATGGCTGCGGCCCGGCGGGCGAACTCACGCGGGGTAAGCGTGTTGCCTGGTTCGTTGGCCAGGTCCCGGGCCAGATTGCTGCACTCGCCGAGGATGCGGCCTCTCTTGATCGCCGCGGCCAGTGCCGACGTCTCTACGGCGCCCTCGGCGACGAGGGTCCACGACGGCGGCGCGGCTGGCGTTGGCTCACTGGTCTTGTAGCCGCCGCCGTAGAACTCGGCCAGAGTCAATCCTTCGGCCGCGGCCTGCGCAAGTGTAGCGACGTCACCTGCGCCGCGGACCACGAACGCGACGCGGGCAATCCGCCGCTTGCGGGCGTCGTGTCCGGCGGCCGATGCGAGCTTGCGCAACACCTCGCCGTCGGCGGCCTCGCGTCGCCCGCCGCCGATGAGCTCCACGCGACTCACACGCCAACTCTTGTCGATGATTGGCGTGAGGAAGAGGTCAAACGCCTTGCCTTGAAACTCTTTCCGCGCCAGAGCGCGCGACACCTCGCCTCCCGCCGCCGTGTCGAGGCCGCCCGTCTCCGGCGAGGGTTCGTCCTCGAACCATGGAACCACCAACAGATCGGCGTCGACACCGGACAGCGGACCGGAGAACATGGCGATTGTCCGGGGCGCGGGAGCTCCCGGAGTAAAGTTGACGAGGGCAGTGGCGGATGACATTCGTCGTATTATGGCTGATGGTGCTTGCCGGCGCGCATGGCGGCCGGTACAATTGCGTGCACCTTCTGCCATGACTCGACTGGCCGCCTCGCTAGCTTTCGTCGCGCCCGTCGCGGTGATGGCGTTGCCTGCGCCGGTCCCTTCATCCCCCCGAGGCGGCTCGCTGATTTCTGTCGCGTCGGCGGCGGCCGTTCGGCCCGCCGCCCAAAAGAGCGAGAAGGATCCCCCGCCTGACCCGAAACGGCCCAAACTGACCCTGAAGGCACAGCCGCTCATTGCCATGTCGCCAGCCCGGGTCGTCCTGACGGCGGAGCTGGTCGGCGGGCCGGATGACTATGAGGACTATTACTGTCCAACCGTCGAGTGGGACTGGGGTGATGGGACGCAGTCGGCGTCGACGAATGACTGCGCTCCGTACGAACCCGGCAAGTCCGAAATCAAGCGCCGGTTCACGGTCGAACATGTGTTTCGCGCAGGCACGTTCCGCGTCAGCTTTCGACTGAAGCGACGGGACAGGGCCGTGGCCCTTGCGACCGTCAACATTCAGATCCGCCCCGGGCTGCGCGATACGGGTCAGTAAGCGTCCCACAAGCGGACAGCGGCCGACCCTCCATCGCAGATCGGCCCCGTTTTCCCAATGAATTTGGACCGAGCTCAATGCCTTGCCGTGTCGTTTCTGGCACGATCTTGGCCTTGGCAGCGGCGTGGCTGTCCGACAACCGCTCGTCAATGCCCTCGGTGCCGCGCTGGTGTTTGCCCTTGCGCTCATCACCGTAGGGCTATCGGCAGCCGCCGACGGTCCGTTCACGATCGTCGTCCGGCCGGTGTTCGTACGGCTCGGCATCGACGTGAACATCAAGCTCGGCACCTTGCACCTGCACGCCAACTGGTCGGCGCTGCCACCGGACGCATCTGACGAGGGGGCGCCGCCGACCAACCTCCCCGCCAGCGGCCTCTAAGCTGACCGTAGCCGCGTCGATCCGCTCGTCGCGCTCAGGGACCGACGACGTACCCCATCTGGACAAACGTCCCTGCCGAGAACTCGTAGAGCCGAATCTCTGGCGAGCGCGGGCCCGAGTCGGCTGGACCAAGACCAACGATCAGGACCAGATGGTGGGGATAGTTCGCCTCCGCCAGGTCTGTCTCGGACGGCGAGGCCGCCGATCGTGGGTGGGAGTGGTAGAACCCGACGACTTCAAGGCCCCGGCCCCGCGCAGCGCGCAGCGCCTCGAGATGATCCTGAGGCTCGATGAGGAACCGTGTGGCTCGCCGGTCGGCGATGTTGCGCGCCGCAACCGCCTCGACAATCTCGGCGCCACCGCCAATCAGCAGACCGCAGCATTCTTCGGGCGCCGTCCTGCGAGCGTGCTCGATGACCCGCTCGACGACCGCGACGCGCAACCGCTTCATGCACCTGCGCTCGAGGTCACCTGACTCGGCAAGGCCATCAGCCATCACGAGCTCGCACACCCTCGGCCCCGCGACAGCGCCCGGAGCGTAAAGCCTATTCAGGATGATAATACTGAAGCCCAGATCAGTGAGCGCATATGGACAACAGACTTCGTCGCCTGATCGTCCCTCCGTTGGTCTTGTTCGTCGCATTCATCTCTTCTCTCCGGCTCGTCCTGGCGCTCGGACCGACCTCGCTGGTTGCCCAGGCGCCACTCAACCTGCAGGGCGCGCTTCCGTTCGACGCCGCAGTAAAGACCGGGTCGCTTCCGAACGGGCTCAAGTACTACATCCGGCAGAACGGTCGTCCCGCCCAACGGGTGTCGATGCGCCTGGCCGTAAAGGCCGGCTCGATGATGGAGGAGGAAGATCAGCGCGGCCTCGCGCACCTCGTCGAGCACATGGCGTTCAACGGCAGCACCCACTTCAAGCCGCGCGAGGTCTTCGCCTATTTCGAGTCGGTCGGCGCCCGGCTGGGACCGCACGTCAACGCCTACACGAGCTTTGACGAGACCGTCTACATGTTGGACCTCCCGTCGGACAAAACGGAGATCCTGGACAAGGGCATGGCGGCGCTCTCCGACTTCGCCGGCGGCCTGACCCTCGGCGCAGAGTGGATCGACAAAGAACGCCCAATCGTGATCGAAGAATGGCGGTTGGGCCTTGGCGCCGGCTCCCGGATTCGCGACAAGCAGCTGCCACTCCTCTTCTATAAGTCCCGGTATGCCGACCGCCTGCCGATCGGCAAACCGGAGGTGATTCGTAACGCGCCGGCGGCACGGCTGCGCGCCTTCTACGACACGTGGTACCGGCCCGAGCGCATGGCCCTCGTCGTCGTCGGCGATATCAACCCGGACACCATCGAGGCATCTATCAGGACGAGTTTTGCTCCGCTCGTGGCGCGCGCGCCGGCGGCGCCGCTGCCCGATCGGACCGTTCCAATTCACAAAGAGCTTCTGGTCAGCGTCGTGAGCGACCCGGAGTTGACCCGGTCGCACGTCACGATAGAGCGCAAGCGGCCCCGCGAGAGCGAGGAGCACATCAGCGACTACCGGCGTGATCTCATCCAACGCCTGCTCGAGCACATCCTCTCCGAACGTTTCGACGAGCTGGAGCGCCGCCCCGACGCAAAGTTCCTGGCAGCCAGCGTCAGCGGTGGGAGCCTGAGTCGCGAGGTCGCGACGTTCTCGATGGGGGCCACGGTGCAGGACGGCCGGCTCGAGGACGGCGTAACGGCGCTCGTCGAGGAGGCGAATCGAGCCAAGGAGTTCGGCGTCAACGGAACCGAAGTCGACCGCGCCGAGAAATGGATGGCGGCGTTCTACACCCAGGCGTTCGCCGAGCGCGACAAGACCGAGAGCGGTTCGTACGCCGAGGAGTACCTCCGTCACTTTCTGTACGGTGAGCCGAGCCCGGGCATCGCGTACGAATATCGGCTTGTCCAACAGATCCTGCCGACTGTGACTGGCGGAGAAGTCTCGGCGATGGCCAAGGCGCTCTTGACCGACGACAGCCGCGTGGTTCTGGCGACGTCGCCGCAAAAGCCGGGGATCAAGATACCCACGGAGATCGAGCTGCAGGCCGCGATGACGGCCGCCAACGCGGTTCGCATGACCGCATGGACCGCGGATGCAGCGCCGCGAAGCCTGATGGAGCACGCGCCAACGGCTGGCTCCGTTGCCGGCCGGCGAACCATCGACGAGCTCGGCATCACCATCGTCCACTTCGCGAACGGCATCGATGCCTGGCTGAAACCCACCGACTTCAAGAACGACCAGGTGGTCTTCACCATGTCGGCGTCCGGCGGTTCGTCGCTGGCGCCGCCGGCGGATTTCGTCGAGGCGACGCTGGCTGATGACTATGTCGCGCTCTCGGGCGTCGGCGGGCTGAACGCGACTGAGCTCCAGCGAACGCTGGCGGGCAAGCTGGCCAGCGCGCGCCCGTTCATCGGGCTGTCGTCGCAGGGCATTTCCGGCTCGGCCGCGCCGGCCGAGCTCGAGACGGCGCTACAGCTCCTGTATCAAGAATTTACGGCGCCGGGCGACGACCCCGATGCGTTCCCGCTGCTGCTGCGGCAGCTCGAGGCGGCCGTAGCGAACCGCGGCCGGGCGCCCGGCCAGATCTTCGGCGAGAAGCTCGCGCAGATCAACTCCGTCGATCACTATACGACGCGGCCGCTGACGTCGGAGCGCGTGGCCGCGCTCGACAAGAGCAAGATGATCGCGTTCTACAAGAGGATGTTCGCCAACGCGAACGACTTCACGTTTTTCATGGTGGGTGCGTTCACCGTTGATGAAGCGGTTCCGCTGCTCGCGCGCTATGTCGGCGCATTGCCGTCGACGGATCAACGGTCGTCGCGATTCAAGGACGTCGGCCTGCAGTTCCCCGCAATGAAAGAGGGCGCAAAAGTCGAGGCGGGCCGCGAGCCGCGAGGGCAGACCGCGATCAGCTTCTTCGCCGATCCGAATCCTGACCCGACAGAGCAGGAGCAGCTGCTCGAAGCGACGACCGTCCTCCAGATCGACCTGCGCGACATCCTGCGCGCCGAACTCGGCCAGACCTACAACGTCTCGGCGGGCTTGCGGCAGGTGCTGCCGCAGCGAGGCGGCGGCTATGTCGAGGTCCGCTTCGGCGCCGCCCCTGAGAATCTGGAGTCAATGACCGCGCGCGTGTTTCAGGAGATCGCGCGCCTCCAGCGCGAAGGGCCCTCTCCAGACCTGACCAACCGCGCGAAAGAGAGCGCGCGCCGCGACTACGAGACACTGCTGAAGCAGAACGGCTATTGGCTCGCCCGGCTGGAGACCATCCACCTGTACGACCGCGATCCGCACGAGATTGTCACGCGCAACCAGCGCATTGACTCGGTGACGCCCCAAGTGCTGCAGGAGGTGTTCAAGAAGTACTTCCCTGCGGATCGATCGACGGTCGTGTCCCTGGTTCCCGCGCCGGCATCGCCTTGATGCACTCGCGCCAGCGCGCCGCCTCGTCGAACACCTCGACGAGCCGGTCGCCTGCGGGCAGGTCCGTGCGAAGATCCTTCAGGACGCCGATGAGCGCGTCAAGCGCGGCGCCCAGGTGATCGGCGTTGGTCGCCGCGATGTCCTTCCAGATATCGGCCGGGCTCGCAGCCAGCCGCGTGGTGTCCGCCAGTCCTTTTCCTGCCAGAGAGAGTCCCTCCGCGCCTATCCGCTGTCCGACGACCTGCATCAACGCGCTCGCGGTCAGTTGCGGCAGGTGGCTGAGCGACGCCATCAACCGATCGTGCGCGTCGGCATTCATGTGCTTCGGCACAGCGCCGAGGGCCTGGATGAACGAGGAAAGCCTGCTGTCAGCGGCCGGATCGCCGGGGCGGGAGCGCTCTGCCGGATCATCGGGCGTGAGAATCCAGGGCCGGCCCTGGAAGAGATCGGGTCGCGCGTGCTCGAGGCCTCCGTGTGCCGATCCGGCGAGCGGATGCCCGCCGATGAACGTGAACCGATCAGGCAGTCGCCGCGCAGCCGCGATCATCTCCCGTTTCGTGCTGCCGACGTCGGTGACGACCGCCGGCGTGCGCACGTAATCGCCGAGCTCCGCCACCAGCCCGACATTCTGTTTGACCGGCGCGGCGAGGACGACGAGATCCACCTCGGCGAGCACGATCAGATCGTCCGCCGCGACGTCGATGGCGTGCAGCCGCATGGCCGTTTCGAGCACATCCTTATCGTCGACCGCGACCACGAGCGACGAAGGCCAGAGCTGACGCGCGGCCAGCGCGATGGATCCACCGATCAGTCCGAGGCCGACGATCCCAACCTTGTTGAAAATCGTCGGCGCCCCCTGGCCTGGGGCGGGCCGGCCGGGCTGGATGACGGGAAGAGAACTTGACATGGCTCGAGCCATCAGCCGTTAGCCATTTCGTGGTCCTACGACCCCCACCCCCGCCGCGCGACCGGCTCGAGGCAGATGCTGCGGCCGATGGCCGGCGCGATGATCCGCAGCTCGGCCATCAGACGGTCGAATTGCGCCGGAAACATCGACTGCGCGCCGTCGCTCAGGGCGTGATCGGGATCACAATGCACTTCGATGATGAGCCCATCGGCCCCGGCGGCCACCGCGGCGCGAGCCATGGGCGCGACCATGTCGCGGCGTCCTGCGCCATGGCTCGGGTCGGCGATGATCGGCAGGTGGCTCAGCTTGCGGACGACCGGGATCGCCGAGATGTCGAACGTATTGCGCGTGGCGGTTTCGAACGTGCGGATCCCTCGCTCGCACAGAATCACATCGAGGTTGCCGCCGCTCAGCACGTACTCCGCCGACAGCAGCCACTCCTCGATCGTGGCCGAAATACCGCGTTTGAGCAGCACCGGCTTTCGCGCGTGCCCGAGCTCGCGCAAGAGCGTGTAGTTCTGCATGTTGCGCGCGCCGACCTGAAAGATATCGGCGTAACGATCGACCAGGTCAATCTGGCTGACGTCCATCACCTCCGTGACGAGCTTCAGATTCTCCGCGTTCGAAGCGTTGCGCAGGAGCTTCAGCCCTTCCTCCCCGAGTCCCTGAAAGCTGTATGGCGAGCTTCGAGGCTTGAAGGCGCCGCCGCGAAAGATTTTCGCGCCGGCGCGCCGGACGGCCGCGGCGGCGGCGCGCACCTGCTGATCGGTTTCCGCAGAGCACGGGCCGGCCATGACGATGACTTCGTCGCCGCCGACGCGCAGATCGCCGATCGTCACAACAGACCCCTCCGGCTTGAATGTGCGGCTCGCGAGCTTGTACGGCTCGGAAATCCGCAGGACTTCATGGACGCCATCAAGCATTTCGATGATGCCCGCATCGGGATGACCCGAGCCCACAGCGCCGAGCACGGTGCGCGTGACTCCGGTCGAGCGATGCACGTCCATTCCCATCTCAACGAGTCGCGCGACGACCCGCTCGATCTGCTCCTCGCTCGCCCGTTCCTGCATGACCACGACCATAGCGCCCGCTGCCTCCAGAGTGTTCACGATCCTATTTCGCTCCGTCGTTCTTCTCCGAGCGCCTCCCCGTGCACGACGCGTCGCTCGAGCCGACGCGCCTCGTCGATGATGCGCTCGAACAGCCGCGCGATCGCGTCGGAGCCCAACGGACCCTCCACCGCCACGCCGCGCACGTGCGCGAGCACCTGCTTCTCGCGCTCCGGCTGATAGATATCGATCCCCAGATCCTTTTTCAGCCGCCCGATCTCGCACGCTACACGCGCGCGCTCGTTAAGCAGCCGGACGAGCACCTCGTCCACGCGGTCCATGTCTTCACGGAGGTCCTCAAGCGTTCGCGACATCGTTACCGTCCGGGGTTCACTGTCGCGCGGGTTCAGACGCCGCGCCGGCCTTGAGCCATTCCACGTATGCTTCAACCCTCCGCACGAGGTCCGGCGACTGCCCATACTCCGCGATGACGGAGACCAGGGCGCTTCCAACGACGGCCGCATCGGCATACGCGCCAATTTCGGTCAGATGTTGTGGCGTCGAGACGCCAAATCCAACCGCAATCGGCAGCGCCGTGTAGGAGCGAATCTTTCGCACCATCGCCTCGGCGCCTGCTGCGACGCGGTCGCGGGCGCCCGTGACGCCGAGCCTGGAGATGGCGTAGAGAAACCCGCTGCCGAGCTCAGCCGCGCGCTGAATTCTGGCGTCAGACGTGGTCGGGCTCAAGAGAAAGATCACGTCGAGTCCCTCCGCGGCAAGCGTCGCCCGAAACGTGCCGGCCTCCTCAATCGGGAGATCGAGCGCAAGAACGCCGTCAACCCCGGCCGACGCCGCGCGCCGTGCGAACGCCTCGACGCCCATCCGCATCAGCGGGTTCGCGTAGCTGAACACGACGATTGGAGCGCGAATCCGCGCCCGAAGGCCCGCGATGAGATCCAGCACGCCTCGAAGGTTCGCCCCCGCGGCCAATGCCCGTTCGGTCGCGCGCTGGATGACCGCTCCGTCGGCCATGGGATCGGAGAACGGCACCCCGACCTCGAGAACATCGGCACCGGCACGATCGAGTGCGAGGAGGATCTCGCCCGAGCGAGCCAGATCAGGGTCGCCCGCCGTTGCGTAGGTGACCAGGCCGACGCGTCGCTCGGCGCGCAGGCGTTCGAAGGCCGCGGCGAGTCGCGTCAGTCGAGCCATTTCTGCACTGCCTGCACGTCTTTGTCGCCTCGCCCGGAGAGGTTGACCAGGATC
>Ga0066903_100005577_pt1 | contig 10956 bp, 12 predicted proteins | sample PanSoiMetaGPlot1_FD_67491 | JGI IMG/M metagenome (GOLD analysis project Ga0066903, IMG submission 67491) | Tropical forest soil microbial communities from Panama analyzed to predict greenhouse gas emissions - Panama Soil - Plot 1 (version 2) | ecosystem: Environmental > Terrestrial > Soil >...
AGCCATGTGACAGCACGGCGTCTCAAACGGCTCGGCAGCGAAACGGATGTGTTTATCCTTCAAATGCTTGATCGCCTCAGCGAACTCTTCGACCTCAAATGCAGCGCCAGTGCCTTGATCGGATGGCGTCCACTGCGCGCCAACGTTTGCGATAGCGAGCGTGTTATCACCGACTGCGTATTCGATCCAATTTCCACTCATCATTTCGTCTGCGATGGCTAACCCAAGCACACCTTCGTAAAACTCGCGCGCGCGCTTCATGTCCGTTACCGGAATGCCGACAAATGCGATGTTGTTAATCTTCATGCGTGATCGCTTTGTTGCTGAGCCAGTCGGTTAACAGTCCGATCACTTTTGGATCGAACCGCGCGCGCTTTCCTTTGAACGCGTCGGCCAGACTCAAATAATGTTGAAATGTGTGACCCGTGTTCGGAATTTCGTAGAAGGCCGCCAGATCCCCATTCCGATTCACATAACTTGCGATCAATTCGGAATCTTCGCGACTCATGATCCAATCGAACGCCCCTCGAAGCACATAGGTTGGAGCTTTCACGCGCGACCAGGCGTCCGCGAGATTTAATTGTTGCAACTGCTGATAGAATGACAGCGGCCGGCTCATACAGATGAGCATGATCCTTTCCTTCCGGCCAAAGTTCCGGGAGTTGCGGTTGTTCCTTCACAATCTCGTCTATGGGTCGGCCATCGATCAACCATTCCTGATAAAGAATGACCGCACCTTTCATCCGATCATTCACTTCGCCCGGAGATTTTCCCATCAACCCAAATCGCCGGCGCTCAATTTCAAGCATGTGTTCGAACCACGTTTTGACCCAACCGCCAACGGAAATATAGCCGCGCACTTGGGCCTGTTCGTCGTCCGATTCCGGAACCAGAGGCGCAAAACCGCCGCCATTGCTGATGCCCAGCATGTAAACTCGGCCCGGGTCGATGAAATCGTAGTTCTTCAACGCGCGAAACGCCGCGCGGTAACCGGCCAACTCCGAATTGAAATCCGTTTCGCCGCAAACGCCTTCGCTGTCACCCACTCCTTGTTTGTCCATGCGAAACAGAGCGAATCGCGGCATCTGCGCGAGACCGCGAAACACTAAACCGCTCTCGTCTTTTGTGCCGGCGGGCGCTTCCACGGAATCGCAGCTCAACCAGCCCGCCACGAAGATGACTGGCAGTTTCCCTTTCGCATCGTGCGGTTTGGTAATGACGGTGCGCAATCGTTTGCCGTCTGGCCCCGTCACCGAATCATAGATCACATCGACATTCGGATAAGTTTCGCGCGCACTCTTGCTCTTGCGCGGGAGCTCTTCCGCGCAGGCTGCACCGGCGATTATAAGAAATACAATTGCCGATTGGGTCTTCACTTTCCTTTTGCAGCTGCGACCGCCTTTTGTGCCGCGTCGGCGAGATCGTCCGCCGTTATGAGGGCCAAGCCGCTTTTCTTCAACAGTTGCCTTGCCTTCTCGACGTTCGTTCCCTCGAGCCGTACGACTACCGGTACGCTGAGCCTCACTATTTTCGCGGCGTTGATGATGCCCTGCGCGATGACATCGCATTTCATAATCCCACCAAAAATGTTCACTAGGATCGCTTTTACTTTTTTGTCGGCGATCAGGATCTTGAACGCTTCGGTCACCTGTTCTTCCGTCGCACCGCCGCCGACATCGAGGAAGTTTGCTGGCTCCCCGCCAAAGAATTTGATGATGTCCATTGTCGCCATGGCCAGACCAGCGCCGTTGACCAGACACGCAATGTTCCCGTCAAGTCCGATGTAACTGAGGCCGTGCTTTGAAGCTTCCGCTTCGCGTGGATCCTCTTCGGCGACGTCGCGCAGCGCCGCGATCTCCGGATGTCGATACAGGGCGTTGTCGTCAAAGTTAAACTTGGCATCTAGCGCAAGCACGTCGCCCTTTTTCGTGACGACCAGCGGATTGACCTCTACCATCGAACAATCGAACGCTACAAACGTGCGGTAGAGCCCCTCGAACAATTTCGCGGCCGATTTTAACTGCGACGATTCAAAGCCCAGTTGCCTCGCTAGTTTGCGCGCCTGGAATGGTTGCAGACCTGCCAATGGATTGATCGCCTCGCGGAGGATCTTCTCAGGCGATTTGGCTGCGACCGTCTCAATTTCCACTCCGCCTTCCGTGCTGGCCACAATCAAAGGCGCGGCACTCGCTCGATCGAGCAGGACAGCAAAATAAATCTCGCGCGCGATGTCGGCCGATTCAGCGACCAGCACTTTGTTTACCACGCGACCAGCCGTACCAGTCTGATGTGTTACCAAGATTTGGCCGAGCATCTTGGCGGCGACCTCGCGAACTTCTTTAGAGGTTTTGCGAACATGCACGCCGCCTTGGAATCCGTTTTTAAATGTTCCCTTGCCTCGGCCGCCGGCGTGAATCTGCGCTTTGACAACGATGTCTACATCGCCGAGCTCACGCGCGATTTGCTCTGCTTCATCGAGCGTCAAAGCGACTTGCCCCCGCGTCGTCGCCACATCGAACTTCTGCAACAACTCTTTCGCTTGATATTCGTGAATATTCATTCCCAAGGAGCAGCGGTCTCCAGTCCGCCGACTATAATTTTAGAGAGAGTGGAATAGCCCGTGGGACGTAGATCGGCAAAGATTTTTCTTTCGCGAATTGGCTTGCAACCCTGAGACGGAGCCAGCTACGGTGCAGACATGACAATCTTTACCAAAATACCCAGTCTATTATTCGCGCTCCTTCTCACAATGACCTTGTCGGTCGCAGCCGGCACGTCCGAAAAAGAAAAAGCTTTTACTGACAAATACAAAAAAGCATTTGAAGCCAAAGACACAGCCACGCTTGAATCCTTCCTCTACACACAAGGCTCAGATCCAGCGGCGCTCGAGTTCTACAAAATGATGCAGTCCGGGGAAGCCGGAGAGAAAATTTCCTCGATTGAGCTTGTTAATCTCACGCCGGAGGACGTGAAAAAAGCGACCGCGCCAATGGATGGACCAACCGGCAAAGCTTGCCTGACTCTTAAACCAACGAAAAAGCTCATCATCAAGATCGAGAAGAAGGACGCCAGCGGCAGTTCGTCCAGTACGAGCCAAAACTTCGTCGCCGAGAAAGACGGCAAGTTCGTAATTCCTGTCCCGGGGCCGTGTAAGTAAAATCCTCGTCATGGTCGCGCAGCGCTAAGGCCGCGCCTTATTTTCGTTCGCCCACGAAGAGAGTTCCTACTGTTCGTTGGTCGGCTGGCGGTTCGAGGGCGTCAACGAACTTGCGAAATCGCTCGGAGAAAACTTCCGGACGAAGTTTCCAGTAGTGTGCAATACCAGGCGCGACAATGTAGTGCCTCAGAAGGCCGTGCCAACCTTCGAAAAGCTGCCTGTCCATCAGTCCATAAGTGTAATGGAAATGAATTGTCTCAAACGCTTTCAAGAACTGGTAGGCGGCGTGAAAAAACCGGGCTCGCTCTTCGACTGAAAGCGCATCGATATCTTCAAGGCCAACGCGCCAGATCCGTTCCAAGTCGGCGTTCTCCATTAAGGGTTTTGTCACATCGCGCAAGGCTGTGGCAGCCGCATCTTGCGTAGCCAGCCTGGCCACGCGCGTGCTCTGATGCACTTGCAATGCCAGATATAACACCGACAAAACGACGGCGATCGACCCGATTAACTGCGAGATTGCGCTGACCGCGTCCCAGTTCCAATCCATCGCTCCGGTTATACCATGAGCAAATCGCAGTCTCTACTTCGGTTCATCAGCGACTTTGAGAACGATTTTCCCGCGTGTGTGACCGGTCGCGACTTGCTCCTGCGCCCTCTTCGCTTCGGAAAGCGGGAATGTTTGAGAGACGACCACTTTGATTTTCCCCTGGTCGATCAATTTACCGATCTCGGCAAGTTCGTCCGGATTTGGATCCACACTGAGCGTCGCGCCGTGAATACCATGTTTATCGAGTTCAGTCTGATCCAGGCGCGCAACGATCGATACAATAAATCCACCTTTCCTTAGCACGCCGTAGGAACGCGCCAACGTATCCTTACCAACGGAGTCGAGCACCACATCAACATCCTTCGCAACGTCTTCGAATTTTTGTTTTGTGTAATCGGTGGCAACATCGGCACCGAGTTCCTTCAGCAGATCCTGGTTCGCGGTCGACGCCGTGGCGATCACCTTTGCACCACGCGCCTTGGCGATTTGGATCGCAAAGCTCCCTACGCCACCCGATCCACCATGAATGAGCACAGTCTGGCCAGGGCTCAGCTGGGCGCTATCCATCAATGCCTGCCACGCCGTTAAAGCGACAATCGGCACCGCTGCAGCCTGTACGTAGGTGATCGACTTCGGTTTGGGCGCTGTTTCACGTTCAGTCGTAAGCGCGTATTGCGCGTAGCCCCCGTTATTGTCCAAGCTGACGTACGCGAACACGGGATCGCCTGCTTTGAACTTCGCGATCTTGCTTCCAATTTTTTCGACCACGCCCGCGATGTCACCGCCGAGAATTATAGGAAACGCACGGTTCCCCTCTTTATCGAACATGCCCGATCGAATCATTCCATCGACCGGATTCACGCCGGCCGCGATCACGCGGATGAGCAACTGATCGTCTTTCGGCTGTGGTCGCGGGAGATCCTCGTATTTTAAAACATCTGGCCCGCCGTACTGGTGAATGACAATAGCTTTCATCGTCGGCGCGCCGGATTCGGCCATCGAAATGCTTAATAGAGCCGGCACCGCCGCTAACCCTGCGAGAGAGATTAGTTCCCTTGTGATTCGCACAATGAATGTACCTAAACCGCGCGCATCAGACCGCTGATCTTCAACTTCGGACCTCTGATCTCGAGCCGCTAAATTTACTGCGCCTTGCTTTCAGTATGAAGGGCGCCGACCCATTTGCCACCCTGGTGAATCCAAACACTTCCGCTGTTGTACGTACCGGACATGTCATTCCCGCCCAAACTCGCCTGTACCTTTGCCTTGTACGTAAGAACGGCCATTTTCGGATGCGGGAAGACCACTTTGATGTCCGAAAACGAGTAGTCGCGAAGATCGGTCTTCGCCATATCAGCAAGCTCGGCGTCCAAATTTTTCACTCCCTCCGCGTAGACGCCACAATAATCCTTGGACATCAGCGCCTTGAACGCGTCAGCCTGTTTGTTCTTGTACGCTTCCCAGGCAGATTTTTCCAGATCTGTGATCGCCGATTCACTGGGAGCCGACTTCTTAGCCGGCTTTGCTTGACCCAAGCAAATTGGAGCAACCGCAATTACTGCCATACAACAGAGAATGAATGTCTTCTTCATAACTCATCTCTAACCCGACAGTCGGGCACCCGTCGAGACTTTTCAAATGGCTGGTTTCTCGTCTCCAATCACTGAGTTACGCCGTGCCGCAACTTTTGCACCGGCGTGATCACTTGATGAGATCCGCCTAAGTTGGCGGCCCTTCCACCCAAATAACGTCCCATTCGCCATCGACGGTGATGAAGGTGAGCGAATTTGCGGGTAGCCAGGCCTCGTGAACCATCTTCGCAGGCATAAAATTAAAACCACCAGGGGCAAGCTCGAACTTCTTGCCGTCGCACGCGAACGTACCTGTGCCCTTGATCATCGTGTGTGTTTCATTAGCGCTGTGCCAATGCTTGCGCACATGGATCGCTTTTGGCGTGCGTTTTTGGATCCACACGCAGAATACAAATCTCGGGAGAATTTTGGCCTAAATCAGGCAAAATCTTGTCCGATTTGACGTCCGAGAAGTTCTTAAACTCTGGCGCATTTGAAAGCACGTCCCCGGGAGGATTTTCCGCCCGCGCCATCGAAGCAAAGCCAAGCGCCATCCTCACGACCGCAAGACAAAATTTCGTCTTCGTAACAACGGGAAATTTTGCGTATGCGATTTTGATTTTCATCGGCATTCGCCGAGCGCTCTAACTTCTAACTTCCGGCGTGCGACTCTCATGGGGTTGGAGGCGAAGGGGGTTCCGGCGGCGGATTCAACGAAGGTGGCGGTGCGGGAGGCGGCGAGGACAAGATCGGCAAAAATTCCGGCGGAACGGAGCTCGCCCACACATTGTAATCGACACCGAACTGCCCCAGAAACAAAAGCGAGAATGCGCAGAGCGTCACGGGAATTGGCAGAAGAATGACTGTGCCCACATACGGAATCGCAGCGACGCAACAAGTCGCACACGCAACCGCACAACTGATCACCACCACTGCGACTCCCAACACCAGAAGAAACAACACGTAGAGAATGACTGGCCCGGGATGGGAGGAAACCAGGTTCACCGCCTGAGCGAACGCGAGGCGTGCACGACAGCGTTGCCGATACATAATCGGGACCATCAGTTGCGATATCACAATCAAAATTAAGGCAAGACCTATTAGGAAAATCAGGAACAAGCAGAAGGCGGTCAATAATCCCGGGCCCGGCCGTGCGCCAGAACCTCGGATAATCAGCGGAAGCGCGAGTCCAAGAGTGCCAGCAATGGCCAATCCGATCAGCACAAGTACGACCACCAATGAGAACAAGAAAAAACTGTTTCCTTCCGCGCGAAATTCCTTCCACGGTTCAACAATCGCGGCGCGATTGCGGACGATGCAGTCCACAAAAATGAATCGCCCGCGCGCTCGCAGCCATGTGAGAAGGACAATGAGCAGGAGGACGAAGCAAACCAAAATGCATATGCCGGTAATGAGAATCGGCTGCGGAATTTGACCGATCGTTTCGTGCAGCTTCTGCGCATCTTCCCGCCGGTTGTCCGGGTAATTAAAGCCGCCACCACCACCGCCGCCGAGGTTCGCAAGCCAGGCGGCAAAACCGATCACGAGCCATTTTTTCAGATCGAACGGCTGAAACAGAATCTTCTTCATCAGCTCGAAGGCTTCAGCAAAAGGCTTAAAGATTTCGATTTGCGGCTCCGTTCCATTCATGCGCGGGATTCTGAACCGTTTTCGCCAACATATTCAAGCTCGACGATAGCCGTTTGCGTTACGCCCAGCCTAGCTGGAACGCAGCGTCATTGTGCGCTGTAGCGTCCGCTGTCCTCAGCGGATAAATCCGCGGCCTCACACAGCGAATGCGCTTAGGACAGCGCACTCTGCCCGAGCCGCGCGGTTGTTTAGTGAACGAGGAGCGCCATGTTAGTTCTCGATGTCGAGTATAAAGCGCTGCTACCCGGTCGGTGCAGAACTGATCGGTGAAAACGAAACGCACTTTCGCGTTTGGGCCCCGAAGGCGCGCGAAGTTGATGTTGTTCTCGAAGACGCTGCGGACAACAAGCCAACATTCTGTCGGCTTAGAGCCGAGCCAGAAGGCTATTTCTCCGGCGCGGTCAATGCTAGCGCCGGCAGTCGTTACCGGTTTCGAGTCAACGGCGGAGAAATGTTGTATCCCGATCCAGCGTCGCGCTTTCAACCAGATGGGCCGCACGGTTCCTCATGCGTCGTCGATCCAAGGCAATTCCAATGGACCGACTCGCGGTGGCCGGGTCCCGCAGTCGCGGGACTGAAAAGCCAAATCATCTACGAAATGCACATCGGCACATTTACGAGGGAAGGCATGTGGCGCGCCGCGGCGGAGCAGTTGGCGGAGCTGGCGCGCATCGGAATCACGGTGGTCGAGATGATGCCGATCGCGGATTTCCCCGGGAGATTCGGCTGGGGTTACGACGGAGTGAACCTTTTTGCGCCTTCGCATTTGTACGGGACCCCGGACGATTTGAGGGCGTTTATTGATCGCGCCCACTCGTTAGGCGTGGCCGTGATTCTCGATGTCGTTTACAACCATTTCGGGCCCGACGGAAATTACCTCGCTGTTTTCTCCGACGATTATCTCGTGCGCGAAAGAGAAAACGAATGGGGCGACTCGATCAATTTTGATGGGCCAAATTCAGAACCAGTCCGCGAGTTTTTCGTCACGAATGGCCGCTACTGGATCGAGGAATTTCATTTCGACGGCTTCCGGTTCGACGCAACACATGCCATCCGCGATCGCTCCACTGAATACATCATCGGCGCTGTTGGGCGCGCCGCCCGGGAAGCAACCGGCTCGCGCTCGATTATCCTCATCGCCGAGAATGATCTGCAAGAAGCAAAGATGAGGCGACCGCGCAGCGAAGGCGGTGACGATTTGGACGGGATGTGGAACGACGATTTTCATCACAGCGCTGTGGTGGCGTTGACCGGTCGCAACGAAGCTTATTACGGCGATTACCTAGGCGCACCGCAGGAATTTATTTCCGCAGTGAAATACGGTTTTCTGTATCAGGGCCAGGCGCGCTCATGGCGAAAAGTGTTGCGTGGAACTCCCACGTTCGACATTGCTCCGGAGGTTTTTGTCTGCTTCCTCGAAAATCACGATCAAATCGCGAACACTGGATCGGGCGATCGGCTGCGATTTCAAACGTCACCTGCGCGTTACCGGGCCATGACCGCACTTCTCCTGCTCGGCCCCTGGACGCCGCTGCTGTTTCAAGGACAGGAGTTCGGCGCGTCGAGTCCATTCCTTTTCTTCGCCGATATAGGCGATGCTCCCGTGCGCGACTCGATTCGGAGAGGTCGTGCCGAATGGCTGGTGCCATTTTTGTCTGTTACCGAAGAAGAAGCGTGGCGAACTTTGCCTGCCCCCGATGATCCGCAAGTGTTCGCACGCTGCAAACTGGATTTTTCCGAGCGCCAAAAGAATCGCAAACTGTATGATCTGCACGTCGATCTTCTAAAATTGCGACGCGAAGATTCGCGCTTTCGCCAGCAAGGTTCTGGCGGAATCGATGGCGCGGTACTCGGATCGGCGAGCTTCGTTCTCAGATACCTGTCGCAGAAAAACGATGATCGTCTGCTTATCGTGAACTTTGGGGAGCGCCAGACCCTGAAACCTGCTTCAGAACCTTTGCTTGCGCAGCCATCCTCTTGCCGCAGCTGGGAAACACTTTGGACGAGCGAATCGCCGCGTTACGGAGGAATTGGATTCGTTGCAATCGCAACTCAAGAGCAATGGATTCTACCAGCTGAATCTGCCGTCGTGTTGCGGCCAGTGGGGTAGCGTCCGCTGTCCTCAGCGGAGTTTCATGCTGAAATCACTAAGGGTTGGCCGTGGAGATGAGGAGTAGTTGCAGCCTCAGATTCACAACGCATAACTTCCACCGATGAAATTCGGCTTTCCAATTCTCCTGGTTAGCGCGCTATCGATCTCCGCACTCGCCCAGGAAAAATCTACGCCGCCACCGAGAGTTTATCCTGTTGCGTTGCCGAACTACGACGAGGAGACCGCCACGCGGTTGCAGATCTTTTTGGACAACAGCGATTTCGGACCGGGGAAAATCGACGGAAAAATGGGTGAATTTTTCCGGAAGGCGCTCATCTCCTACAAACATGCGCACGCAATGCCGAAAACCGGCGCGGTTGATCAGTGGATGCTCGATCAAGTTCCGGTCACTTACACGACGTACACAATCAAGGAAGAAGACATGAAGCAGATTGGCGACGTGCCGGGCAGCCACGCCGAGCAAGCGCGCGTGAAATGGCTGCCTTACACATCGCTGTTGGAATTTCTCGCTGAGCGTTACCATTCTGCAGAAGCGTACATTCAGAAACTGAATCCCGGGAAAAATTGGGAACATCTTCAGACCGGCGAAACTTTCAACGTGCCAAATGTTTTGCCCTTTGAAGTCGAAAAATTCACTGAGGGAAAAATGCCCGAGAATCCTGCGTTCGCCGGTCGCAAAGTTTTCGTCGATACGTATGAGCACCTGTTGGAAGTCTTCGATCACGACCAGCTCGTTTGCGTCTTTCCGATTACGCCGGGATCGAAAACCCTGCCCGCGCCGGCAGGCACATGGAAAATTCTAGGCGCGACGATTTGGCCGTGGTTCCGCTACGATGACGGGATGTTGAATTACGGTGTACGCACCGAAAATTATTACAATCTTCCGCCCGGCCCGAATAATCTGGTTGGCATTCTCTGGATGGGCTTGAACAAACCTGGCATCGGCATCCACGGCACGAACAATCCCGAAACGATCGGCCGCGCTGAGAGTCATGGTTGCATCCGCCTGGCGAACTGGGATGCCGCGCGCGTTAAAGACTTGGTGAGCGTAGGCAATACGGTGATTATTTTTTAGGTGGAACGGTCGCCGCGGCGACTCCTCAACGCGTTGACAAGAGCGTGCGCCCTTGCCGCCTAACATCCGCGCCTTCGGCGTTGCATACCCCATCGTCTTCGGAGAAGCCGATCCACCGTTAAAAATTTCCCAAAAGATTTTTCGCGCGGAATCGCACCCTCGAACGTCTAGGCTTTAGATCGCAAAATAATGGATGCCAGTGAACGCGAACAATACCGGGCGGCCATTGACGGCGATCGAGAGGCATTTGAAATGATTATTCGGACACACAGTCGAACTCTTTTCGCGATTGCCTATGGCATTCTGCAGAGCCGCGAAGAAGCCGAAGATGTGGTGCAGGATTCGCTCGTTAAAGCCTGGAAGACGCGCTGGCGCGTGCGCGATCCAGAGAAATTTCCTGCCTGGCTAGCGACGATTGCGCGACACCGGGCGCACGACCTTTTTCGAAAACGCCGCGCGGCTTCCGTTTCCGATGAAGCAACCGAAGCAACCGATTCCGAATCTCCCGACACAACCGCGATAGATCAGCAATTGCATTCCGCGCTTGCGGCGTTGCCGGAGCTTCATCGCGCCGCGCTTACATTGCGTTACTTCGAAGAGATGGATTATCGCACCATCGAAAGCATGTTGGGTCTCACCAATGGCGCGCTGCGCGGAATTCTTGGTCGCGCGCTTGCTTCGATGCGCAAACAACTTCGCCCCGCTCTCGCTTCAATGGACTAAACCTATGGCAACCATCCACGAGGAAATCGACAATTGGCTCGCTGCTGATCTTTACGGCGAACTATCGGGCGAAGAGCAGCGGGAGTTGCACACGCATCTCGTCGAATGCGTCGCGTGCCG
>Ga0066903_100005581_pt1 | contig 10953 bp, 14 predicted proteins | sample PanSoiMetaGPlot1_FD_67491 | JGI IMG/M metagenome (GOLD analysis project Ga0066903, IMG submission 67491) | Tropical forest soil microbial communities from Panama analyzed to predict greenhouse gas emissions - Panama Soil - Plot 1 (version 2) | ecosystem: Environmental > Terrestrial > Soil >...
CTGACTTTCTTTCCATCTACCGTGATGTTGACGTCAGCCATGAACTAATTTCCAGATTGCGCTTTCGGAATTGTCGGATTGCTATCAATTCGGCAATCCAAAAATCCGGCAATTCATCAATGGGTTAGTACCGGCAATTCCTCGACTCTTCCTTCCTTCTCAAAGGGACAAGGCCTGCCTTCCAAATGATCTTCAAACTCTTTTCTGAACTTCTTCACGAACGCAATCATCGGCATGGCGGCGGCATCGCCGAGCGGACAGAACGTGCGTCCCAGCATGTTCTCCGAAAGGTACTGCATGTTGTCGATGTCTTTCTTCACGCCCCCTCCGTTGTGGAATCGGATCAGGGTTTTCTTAAGCCAGTCGGTTCCTTCGCGGCACGGGATGCACCAACCACAGCTCTCGTGTTGATAGAACTTCATCGTGCGCAGCGCAAATTTCACTATGCAGGTGCTCTCATCGAGAACGACCACGCCGCCGGAGCCAAGCATCGATCCAGCCTTCATTACGGAGTCGAAATCCATGGAGATGTCGATCTCGTTTTCGAGCAATACCGGAGTTGAGCTTCCACCGGGCACCACCGCTTTTAACTTCTTGCCGTTGGGAATGCCTCCGCCGACCTCGTAGATCATCTTCTTCAAGTTGTAACCCATTGGCAATTCATATACGCCCGGACGGTTGAGATGTCCCGCGAGGCAAAAAAGCCGAGTCCCCCCATTCTTTGCTGGGCCAAGTCCAGCGTACCACTGGGCGCCGCCAAGGATAATGTGGGGCACGCTGGCCAAAGTCTCTGCATTATTAATGACGGTTGGGCCTCCCCAAAGTCCCACCACGGCAGGGAAGGGTGGCCGGATTCGAGGAATCCCCCGTTTTCCTTCGAGCGACTCCATCAGCGCCGACTCCTCACCAACCTCGTACGCGCCTGCACCGCCGTGCCAATAGATATCGAGGTCTCGACCGCTCCCAAAGATGTTCTTCCCGAGAAATCCGCGCGCGTATGCGTCCCTTAGTGCCTGCTGCATGATGACAGACAGGTAGCGGTACTCGCCGCGAATGTAGATGTACCCTTTCTGGGATCCGACAGCGAGGGCAGCAATCATCACGCCTTCAATGACGGAGTGCGGATCATGTTCAAAGATCAGCCGGTCTTTGCAAGTCCCAGGCTCGCTCTCATCCCCATTGCATAACACATACTTGGGCTTCGATGACTGCTTAGGTACGAACGACCATTTCATTCCCGTGTTGAATCCAGCTCCGCCTCGACCGCGCAAGCCCGAGTCTTTCACCATGGTAATGATGTCGTCCGGCGCCATTGTCAGTGCCTTCTGTACGGCTTTGTAGCCGTCCAGTTCGAGGTAACGGCCGATCGCAGTCGCACCTTTGCCGAAGCGCTTCGATACGACCTTCACTTCATCGGGATGGGAAACGAGAGTTGCCATTTCGATTTATGAATTTTCGACTTGCCGGATTGACAGCTCAACAACCATATCGAATTCGTCAATTCGAAAATCCAGCTATTCGACAAACTTACCCTGACTGCTTGTACCCTTCCAAAACCTGATCCAGCTTTTCCGGCGTCAGGTTCTCGTAAAAATCGTAGTTCACCTGTACTGCCGGAGCCCAACTACAGGCACCGATGCATTCCACCTCTTCGAGGCTGAATTGCTTGTCAGGAGTCGTGCCCTTGTGACCGATCCCAAGCCGTTTTTCACAATGCTCCAGCAGTTCTTCTCCACCGCGCAACATGCAGGCGATGTTGGTGCACACCTGCACGTTATATTTTCCGCGCGGCTTGGTCGTGAGCATGGAGTAGTAGCTGATGACGTTGCGCACGTCGAGTTCGGTGAGCTCAAGGCGCGATGCAATCTCGTGGACGACCTCATCGCTGAGACAGCCGACTTCATCCTGCGCGTAGAGTAGGGTCGGCACGAGCACCGACCGTTTGGTCGGATAGTGAGTCAACATATCGGCGAAGCGTGCCTCGAAATTGTCAGAAAACTTCACCGGTCTATCTCTCCCAGCACGATATCGACGCTCCCAATTGCAGCCACTACGTCAGCAATGAGCCGGCCTTCACACATAGCCGGCAACAGTTGCAAATTTGCAAGACATGCCGCACGCATGTGCACCCGATATGGTTTCGCAGTGCCGTCACTAACCACGTAATACCCCATTTCTCCGCGTGGGGATTCCACTGCCTGATAAACCTCGCCCTCCGGAACAGCAAACCCTTCCGTAATAATCTTAAAGTGATAGATGAGAGACTCCATTTGCGTCTTCATCTTTTCGCGGTCGGGCAACACCACTTTCGGTGCGTCCGCTTTGATGGGGCCCTCGGGCATTCCGTCGAGTGCCTGCTGCGCAATGGCGTTCGACTCGCGCAGCTCTTGCACACGGCACATGTATCGCGCGAACACATCTCCTTCCTGCGATACGGGTACCTTAAACTTAAAATTCTCGTAGCCTGAATAAGGCATATCCCGGCGCAGATCGAAATCAACGCCACTGCCGCGCAGCGTCGGGCCACTCGCACCCAGCGCGATGGCATCCTCGGCAGTAATGCGAGCCACTCCCTTCGTCCGCATCCCCCAGATCGGATTTCCCGTCAGTAGGTTTTCATATTCGTCCACCTTCGAAGGGAAACGCTGGACAAAGTCCCGAGCCTTGTCGAAAAATCCCAGCGGCGGTTCCAGCGCAAGACCTCCAATACGAAAGTACGAAGTCATCATCCGCTGACCGCTGACCATCTCGAAAAGGCGAAGAATGTCTTCGCGCTCTCGAAAGCAGTACAGGAAGACAGACATCGCGCCGATATCGAGGGCGTGAGTACCCAGCCAAACCAGGTGAGAGTTGATGCGGGTCAGCTCATTCAGCAGCACGCGTATCCACTGCGCTTTAGGAGGGATTTCCAGTCCCAGCAGTTTCTCGACTGCCAGAACGTAGCAAAGATTATTTGTGAGCGGACAAAGATAGTCGATTCGATCGGTAAGCGGCACAACCTGCTGATAGAACTTGGCTTCGCAGGTTTTCTCGATGCCGGTATGGAGATAGCCAATGTCCGGCATGATGCGTACCACATTCTCGCCATCGATCTCGAGAATGACCCGGAGGACGCCATGGGTCGACGGGTGCTGCGGACCCATATTCAAGATCATCGTGCGATCTTGCCCCGCCTCCATGGTGGGCATTGCGCTCAGATGGGCCATGGCTAGCGGTAGCCCTCCACTGGGTAGTCTTTGCGCAGAGGGTGCCCATCCCAATTCTCGGGCATCAACATGCGTCGGAGATAAGGATGACCGTCAAACCGCACGCCGAACAGGTCATAGACTTCACGTTCAAAGTAGTTCGCGGAAGGCCATATCGATGTTACGGACTCCAGGGATGGACTGCTGCCTGAGAGGCGCACTTTTATCCTCACCCGCTCTTTTTGCGAGATCGAAAGCAGGTGATAGATCACCTCAAACCGCGGCTCTTGCGGGTACCAATCCACGCAAGTCACATCGGACAAATAGTTGAAAGGACAGGCAGGGTCATCCCGCAACTGGACGCAGGCATCCCGAATAGAAGCGCGGTTGACGTAGATGGACATCTCCTCCCGATCAAACTTGGCACCTTCTATAACTACGGAGCTGGATGCAAGCAGGCGAACGACTGCCGGATGATCTTTCAGTTGTTCAATATCCGTGATGGCGGACGTACCTGGCATCAGACCTCGCCCCGCCCGGTCGAAGCCCCACCCCAGTCCAGCACGCCCTTTTTCCATACGTAGAAAAAGCCAACCAGGACAATGCCGATGTAGACCATCATCTCCCAAAAGCCGAACATCTTAAGGTCCTTTAGGATGATGGCCCATGGATACAGGAACACTGCCTCCACATCGAATATGATGAAGAGCATGGCGACCAGGTAGAACTTGACGGAAAAACGCTCTCGGGCATCGCCAACAGGTACCATGCCGCATTCATAAGGCGACATTTTGGCGCGGCTCGGACGGCGGTACCCGACCATCCAGGAGAGTACTACGATGGCACCTGCCAGCGCGACAGCAACGAGGAAGTGCATCAGCAGGGGCAGGTAACGGGCGAAGTAATTGTCCGGCATAGGGGAGCTATATATAATTCGCGCCAGTACAGTTAAACATTCTAGATTAGAGTTCGTATTTCGCAGTGTCAAGCGAACGGGCATGTTGCGGTTGAAATTCTGGGTGGATGTGAATAGGACGCAATGATTTTTGGTTTCAATACAGACGTGAAGTTTGACGACAAGGTTTATCACGTCCAGAGCGAAGCACGGGAGAGCGAACAACTGCTCCAGACGCAGGTCTTTGTTCGCGGCCGTTGCATTGGCAAGCGCGCCACTCCCTATGCTGAAAGTATGTCGGCGGGAAGCTTTACCGATCAGCAGAAGGAACAAGTCTTGCGAGAGCAGCACCGCTTGGTGCTTGATGCCATCCGGGACGGCAAACTGGGAGAAGTGCTCGACAAGAAGGATACTCCCGAGACCCTGGCGGCAATCAAAGAGCTGGATGTGCAATGGCTCAATGCGGAATCGGTTCACAGCGACAGCCAAATTGTCATGCTGCTGCGCGTCGTAGACAGTGGGACGGCTGTTCAAGGAGCAAAATTGACAGTTCGTTTTGCGCGGCCAGACGCCGCACCCTTCTATACGCAAGTAGTCACCGACGCCGCCGGAAGTGCGGAGATGAAAATCCCCATGGACGAAGCTTCACTGGTCGATTCATCGGTACTGGTGCAGGCGAACCACTCGGGCCGCACCGCTACGAGAAAATTCCGCCTGCGCAAGATAGGTGCGTAAACTCATCCCGAGTGAGGCGAACCAGCCACGCTCCAACCTCAGCCGGTGCGCTACAATCGGCCCGTTCACCCGAATAATGACTCTCATCATCAATGGCGCAGAGCGCACGTTCACTGTAACGACTTTGGCTGAGCTGATCGAACAGCTCGGCATAAAGCAAGACCGCGTCGCGGTTGAGCTGAATCGCAACATTGTTCCGCGCGTTCAATGGGAACAGACAGCCCTATCGCAGGGTGATCGCATCGAGATAGTTCATTTCGTGGGAGGCGGTGGATACCAGTGAACCTTTCAGCTTGGATTTGAGGTATTTACCTAGTCACTCCTTCGATTCCCAAAAAAGTATCTAGACAAGGCAGTTCCGCCTAAAATGTTCCAAACATTCTGCGGGAGATTTGTTTTAAACATTCGGTATGCAGGAACGATTTAATTCGAATGAGATTGTGGCGCTTACAGGCATCACTCCGCGGCAACTGCAATGGTGGGATGAGCGAGGCATTGTTGTTCCCGGCCGCGAAGGACACCGTCGCATCTATTCATTCGAAGACCTTTCTGAAGTTGCCGTCATCTGCGAACTCCGCCGACGTGGCTTCTCACTTCAACGGGTCCGCAAGGTCGTGCGATTCCTACAGCGTGAATTCGGAAAACGCCTCGCTGAAACAGTGAGCGGAAAATCGGACTATCACCTGCTCACCGACGGCAAATCGCTCTACTTGGAAACATCGCCGCAACAGATTGTGGACATTCTGAAAAATTCCCGCCAGCCCATGCTGGCGATCTGTATCAGCGACACAGTACGACGTGTACAAGCTGTAATCCGAGCCAACAAGAAGGAGAACGGGGGCGTGCATGTAGCACGACCCAAGCGTCAACGGGCATAGGACAAATTGCGTCGGGGGAGGGAAATATGGTGTCAGAGCTAAATGTTCTGAACGAATGGATCCCAGAGCAGATGATGCCGGGCACAATCTTTGTGCTGGAGAACGCAGGCCGTGTTGGAGAGAACGACGATCCCTATTGGGCGGTGCTTTCCTGTCCGGACTGCGGAACCCTAGGCTTGATCACGCGACGCCAAGTCGCGGGGCTGCTACCCGTCATTTGCGGGTCTGACCAATGCTCAACGCAGTTCTTCATCAATGAAAGCGAAGTTGTGCTTCGTAAACCATTCTGAGTTGGCTACACCCGATTTGCCACGAACTTGGCTGAACGCAAGAAACTAAGATTTGGTGGTGTGACCTTGCATTGCAATCGGCACCTGCTCCACGATTTCGATCCCGAAACCTTCCAATGCCGCTACTCTGCGCGGGTGATTCGTGAGCAGGCGTATTCGGCGCAGACTCAGATCAGATAGTATCTGTGCTCCAATTCCAATTTCACGTTGGGTCTTCCGTTCATTTTCAGGCAATGCTGGCAAACGGCGATCCCGGTGGAATGCGAGCAGAGTCTTATCACCAATTCGATCGACGGAGAACCCTTTCGAACTCTGATGCAGATAGATGAGCGCACCGCGTCCTTCGCGAGCGATGGCACGTAGCGAGCCTTCAATGGCAGCGTGACAGTCGCAGGTCGTCGATCCGAATACGTCTCCCATGACGCAATGGGCATGCATTCGTACGAGGACGGGTTCAGTCCCGCTCTCGATGTCACCGCGCACAATCGCAACATGCGATTCGCCGCCGTCCACCTCGCTCTCATATGCGATCAATCGAAACTCACCATGCCCAGTTGCGATCATGGCCTCACCGATGCGGTGCACGTAGCGTTCGTGTTGCATGCGGTAGCGAATGAGTTCAGCCACCGTAAGCATCTTCAAGTTGTGCGTAGCGCAAAACTCAATCAGGTCTGGAACCCTCGCCATAGTGCCATCATCGCGCATGATTTCGCAGATCACTCCAGCCGGAATCAAGCCGGCCAGACGCGCGAGATCCACGGATGCTTCTGTTTGCCCGGCTCGGACCAGGATCCCACCTTTTCGCGCACGCAACGGAAATACATGCCCCGGGCGTGCAAGATCGCTTGGCCGCGAAGCGGGATCGATAGCGACTTTGATCGTGTGTGCACGATCGTATGCCGAGATACCGGTAGTTACGTTGTCGCGAGCGTCGATGGCTTCGCAGAATGCGGTCCCATAGTTCGAGGTGTTCTCCATCGACATCGGCCCAATGCGCAGATGGTCGAGCCGCTCTTCGGTCAGGGTAAGACAAATCAACCCGCGGCCGTGTCTGGCCATAAAGTTGATCAGTTCGGGAGTGACCTTTTCGGCGGCCAAGGTTAGATCGCCTTCATTCTCGCGATCTTCGTCATCAACGACCACGACCATCCGGCCATTGCGGATTTCCTCGATCGCGGTGGGTACGTCGGTAAACGGCGAGCTGGACGCCATGGTTGAATTCTAGCAAAGCAACCAAGTCTTCAAGGTTGTCCAGTCCGTACCTGTTTTCGAGAAGACCATTCCTTCTCTGCGCCGCGAAACAAGGAACGCAATGAACGTATGACCCATCGGATGAAGAGCGCAACCATTAGCACCAGAATGAGGGCCACCACGGCGGCGATAAATGGGTGCCGTGTAGCGATCCAGGTAAGTGAAACTGCCAATACGTCCTCACCGACACTGAGGGCACCATTAGAGAGAGGCTCGGGAGACGGTGTCACCGCTGCTCGCACTGCCGTCTTGCCTCCGTGTGCAGCCAGAGCGACCCCAGCCGAAACTATGGAAACGAGAATCTGCTCCCATGGCGCCAGGGTCGTTGTCGCCTGATAAGCCACCAGCGCTGCCAGTGGCACTCGGATAAAGGTATGCAGAGCATTCCAAACCAGGTCGAACAATGGAATCTTGTCCGCGAACATTTCGATTAAGAAAAGCAGGAGACTGATCGCGATGACATACCAAGACTCAAGAATATGGAGACTTGGGGGGAGAGGAAAGACTCCAAAGCGAGACAACACGCCTATCGTAGCGAGTGTGGCATAGACGTTTAATCCGGCAGCGAAGCTGATTCCAACAAGTGCAGCCACTAATTGGTCCGATGGTATTGGCACGAAGATCTCGCCTCCCCTGATTCAAAAGCAAAGGGCCGCCGTTTGGCGACCCTATTGAAAGAGAAGGAATTAAGCTTACAGTGTCGATTCGATCTCGAAACCCCAAGCTTCCAGAAGTGGTTCCGGGATGTACTTGGAATTCTTGTTCCTGCGCGCCCATTCCCGCAGGCGCGTCGATCGTAGATACTGATCGGGAGACAGCTTATACTCCCGAACGACCTGTTCGAATTCGGTGATGGTTGGGGTAATTGGTCCGATCGGTTCCGGTTTACCCCAGTTTGGATTTCCGCGTCGCTTCGCCATGAAAATTATGCCTCTTGCTTGAAATGAACCTTACTTCGAATTGCCTTTACTATTTTTAGATTCAATCGTGATCCGAGAGATGCATGGTTAACCGAACGCCAATACATCCCCGTCAGCCCACTCACCCTGAGGAGGGCTTTCCTTATCACGACACAACTGCTTGGAAGCTAATGATTTTATGAGTTTTAGCTACAATTGTCAAGAACAAACGTAGACCGTGATCCCTCAAGAAAGCTCGAGTCCTACAAATCAACGACATACATTCACCCTTCAATTAATCCTTCGCTGAGAACCGGGCTCCGGGGGGTGGTTCCCTTTGGTTCGGAGAGATTACAGTCGTAACCCCCCAGGAACGCTGCCGAATTGACCTGCGCCGCTTTGAATTCATAAAGTTCTAGGAGATTGCCGATACTGAAGGAGATCGGCGCGATTTGGGCGCCAAAGCGGAGCAAGACCCGGCAAGTAAATTAAATAAGTAATGTATTTTTAATGAGATGCATATGAGTTTGCGATCCTTGGTAGCTTGCTCAGACGAAAAGATCATCCGCGTTTTGCGGCGTGTACTAGGCGACCTGGAAATCGAAATGGAAACCTGCCCCGACGCGGAGTCAGCGGTTTACAGGCTGAGCCGCAAGCGGTACGAGGCGGTCATCGTAGATTGTGCCGACGAAGAACTTGCCACACAGGTTCTCAAGAGCACTCGCTGTGCACCGTGTAACAAGCGAGCGGTAGCAGTGGCGCTGATCGATGGGCAAAAGCTTGTCCGCAGCGCATTCAGCCTGGGTGCGCACTTCGTTCTCTACAAACCCCTGTCTACCGAACGCGCGAAGAACAGCTTTCGCGCCGCACGCGCACTTATGAAACGCGAGAGGCGGCGGAATGCGCGCATAGCAGTCCAAGTGCCAGTCAAGCTCATCTTGGGTAATAGTGAGGCACAGCAAACCACGACATCCGACATCAGCGAAGGCGGCCTGTCCATTCGGTTCGCGCGGCGGTCCAAAAGCAAGAGTGGCTTGCGCGTACAGTTCACTCTGCCGGGAAATAACCAGGCGGTCGAATGAGCTGCAGAATTTGCATGGGAAAATGCGGAGGGGCTTGCAGGATTACGGTTCGCAGACGTTTCTGCGGACATGAGTAAGCAGCTGAGGGAATGGATGCTATCGCAATCACCAGAAGGAGATCGTGATGATCCTCCAACAGCCTGCAAGCTTACAGATCTGAGTCTAGGCGGATGTTATCTCGCAGTATCAGCTCCATTTCCTGTGGGTACTCGTGTAGTGCTTACCATGCGACTTGCGCAGATTGAATTGCAGACGATGGGAGTCGTCAGGGTCATGCACCCAGAAGTTGGGATGGGCATTGAATTCTCGCAAAAAACGCAATCGCAAAAAGAAAACGTCGACAAATTTATCAAGGCACTTATGCGCGGCGACGGTCAAACGCCGCAACTTCTGGTCGAGCCAGATGGAATGGAAGACTCAGAGGCGCAGCAAGTAGTCGACAACGACGTCTGCGATCCACTCGTTGACTTGTTTCATAAGAAGTCTAACCTTGCTGCGGAGGCGTTCCTCCACGAGCTAAGGAATCAACGCCAGAGTCCGCAATCGGCGCAATCCGCCGCCTCAATTTAAGAACGACTCGGCTCCGAGTTCTCTACTTTCATCGCTGCCGTTTTCCGCCCTTTTTGGGTGTTACTCCGGCGCGCTTTTTTCGGCTCGTCTTTGTGTTCTGTTCAACCCGCAGCTTCCACGCTGCCCGGAGTGCACTCGTCAACACATCCACGTTCGCTGCAGCCAGACGGATATGGGTGTGCCCCATCCTTCCGAAGCCACCAGGAATCGGTAAGAAAAGCTCCGGTGCTTCCTCGACGAACTCGGCCTGCTGTTCTGGCGTTAGCATCAGGTTTCCGTAGCCCTCCGCCTGAGAGGCCAACGAAGCAAATTTTCTGCCTCCGACACGAAAGGCTGGCAATCCTGAGTGAGAGTACTCTTCTACCCCCTCCAGGCTGAGTGCAATCCTGCAGAAATCTGCTGCTGTCATGGCCTGACTCCAATCCGTCAGGAGTATCTCACCAACACCGGATCGTACGTGTCGTCGGTCCCCCTTCGGATCACCGGCGACGGTAGACGGCTCTAATTCAGCATTCGTTTTCCCGCATCCGGTGCAATCCGCTAAACTGCTTTCGGAATGTCGCTTGACAAGCCAAGGATCGTGACGAACCAGCCCATTCACCGTTCGGAAGGGTTGAGATGTTGCGTACTCAAGATGAATGTATGAAGACAATTGTTCTGCTCGCTCTGGCATTGCAACTCTCGACCGCAGCGCACGCTCAAACAGGTTCACCTGCTACACCGCTCGCTCCTCAAATTGTCGAAGTGCGCAGCGGTGACCTTCGCCTGAAGGCGTATTTCTGGAAGCCCGCTGGTCCAGGCCCATTTCCGGCAGTCTTGTTCAATCATGGTTCTGGCGCTGACGACCCGCAACGTACGGCTGGTCGGACGATGGCCCAGGCGGCGTCGGATCTTGCACCGCTCTTTCTTAAGCACGGTTACGCGTTTTTTTATCTTTGCCGGCGGGGCCAGGGGCTTTCTGCCGATCAAGGCCAATTTTCGGAAGATCTTCTGAAACAAGCCGAGACTAAGGGCGCCGATGCGCGAAAGCAATTGCATTATCAGTTGCTCACTGGCAGCCAACTCGACGACGCTCTGGCCGGGTTAACGTTCTTAAGAGTTGCTCCGAACGTGGATCCCAATCGGATCGCGATCGTCGGCCACTCGTTCGGCGGGATGCTCACACTGC
>Ga0066903_100005582_pt1 | contig 10952 bp, 10 predicted proteins | sample PanSoiMetaGPlot1_FD_67491 | JGI IMG/M metagenome (GOLD analysis project Ga0066903, IMG submission 67491) | Tropical forest soil microbial communities from Panama analyzed to predict greenhouse gas emissions - Panama Soil - Plot 1 (version 2) | ecosystem: Environmental > Terrestrial > Soil >...
CGCAGCACGTCGGCGGCGGCGCGCAGGTCCTCGAGCCGTCCGTTGGTGCACGAGCCGAGGAAGACGGTGTCCACGGCCACGTCGCGCAGCGCGGTGCCGGGCGTCAGGTCCATGTAGGCCAGCGCGCGCGCCGCGGCGGCGCGCGCGGCCGGGTCGGCGAACGACTCGGGGTCGGGCACTGAGGAGGCGAGCGGCAGCGCCTGGCCCGGATTGGTGCCCCATGTCACGTACGGGGTCAGCGACCCGGCGTCCAGCGTCACCTCGTGGTCGAAGCTGGCGTCGTCGTCGCCCGGCAGCGACCGCCAGTAGTCCAGGGCCCGCTCCCAGTCCGCGCCGGACGGGGCGTGCGGCCGGCCCTCCAGGTAGGCGAAGGTCACGTCGTCCGGCGCGACGAGACCGGCCCGGGCTCCGGCCTCGATGGACATGTTGCAGATCGTGAGGCGGCCCTCCATGGAGAGCCGGCGCACGGCCTCGCCGCGGTACTCGATGACGTGGCCCTGCCCGCCGCCGGTGCCGATCCTGGCGATGATGGCCAGGATCAGGTCCTTTGGGGTGACGCCGTCCGGCAGCGTGCCTTCGACGGTGATCGCCATCGTCCCCTGTCGCGGCTGGGGCAGCGTCTGCGTCGCGAGGACGTGCTCGACCTCGCTGGTGCCGATGCCGAACGCCAGCGCCCCGAGCGCGCCGTGGGTGCTGGTATGGCTGTCGCCGCAGACGATCACCATGCCCGGCTGGGTCAGGCCGAGCTCCGGGCCGATGACGTGGACGATCCCCTGCCCGGTCTCCCCGATCCGGTGCAGCCGGATGCCGAACTCCGCGCAGTTCCTGCGCAGGGTCTCGATCTGGGCGCGCGAGACCAGGTCGGCGAGCGGGAGATGGATGTCGGTCGTGGGCACGTTGTGGTCCTCGGTCGCCAGCGTCAGGTCCGGCCGCCTGACGCCCCGGCCGGCGAGCCGGAGCCCGTCGAACGCCTGCGGGCTGGTCATCTCGTGCATGAGGTGCAGGTCGACGTACAGGAGGTCGGGCTCGCCCTCGGCACGTCGCACGACGTGCGCGTCCCAGACCTTCTCCGCCAGCGTGCGCGCGGGACTCATCGGGACGTCTCCAGCGCGGGGAACCACGGCCTTCGCTCGCCCTCGTAGGCGGTGATCGCGTCCGCGTGACGGAGCGTGACCTCGATGTCGTCGAGGCCCTCCATCAGCTTCCACCGCGTGTGGTCGTCGATCTCGAACGGGGCGACGAGCGTCGCCGCGCGGATCTCGCAAGCCTCCAGGTCGGCGGTCACCTCGATGTCCGGGTCCTCCTCCACCAGCTCCCAGAGGGTCTCGACCGTCAGCCGCGGCACGCGGGCCGTGAGGAACCCGTTCTTGCCCGCGTTGTTCCGGAAGATGTCGCCGAAGGACGGGGCGATCACGACCTGGAAGCCGGAGTCGCGGAGCGCCCACACCGCGTGCTCGCGTGAGGAGCCGATCCCGAACTCCGGTCCGGCGATCAGAACGCTCGCGCCCGAGTGATGCGGCCGGTTCAGGACGAAGTCCGGGTCCCTGCGCCATGCGTAGAACAGCGTGTCGGCGTAGCCGGTCCGGCCCAGGCGCTTGCAGAATGCCGCGGGGATGATCTGGTCGGTGTCGACGTTGCTCCGGCGGAGCGGCGCCCCCCGCCCGGTGTGGGCCAGCAGCGGCGCGGCCACTACCGTGCCCTCGCGGCGGTTGGCGTCCGGCCGAGGGTTGCTCGCCGGACGGCCGAGCGGAGGCTCGCCGCCATGGCCTCGTCGGGCTCCGGGTCGATGCCGACGCCCCACCGCACCGTGTCGCCGACCTTCACCTCGGCGTAGTAGACGGTCGTGTCGGGCAGCTCGCTCGCCGGCGGCTGGCGGAGCAGTTCGAGGACGCTCCCGGACAGACCGAACGGACGCACCAGTTCGTCGACGCACGCCTGCGGGTCCCCCGCGTGCGGCCCCCGTGGAGAGGCGTCCGCCGGCTCCAGGTACTCGCGCCGAAAGCAGCGCATGAGCAGGTCCGGCGTCACCTCGCCGTCGCGCTCGCACTGCGCCTGCACAGCCGCCGTGAACTCGATCTGCAGCCTGCGGGGCAGGCCGAGACCGTGCTCGGTGCGCATCAGGTACGCCACACCTCCCTTGCCCGACTGCGAGTTGACGCGGATCAGAGCTCTGTAGTCGCGGCCGACGTCGAGGGGGTCGATCGGCAGGTAGGGCACGTTCCAGACGTCGGACCCGGAGGCCGCCCGCGCCTCGAGACCCTTGCTGATGGCGTCCTGATGGGGGCCGGCGAAGGACGTGTACACGAAGTCGCCCGCCCACGGGAAGCGTGGCGAGACCGGCATCTCGTAGCATTCCTCGACGACCCGGCGTACCTCGTCGATGTCTCTCAGGTCGAGCTGCGGGTCCACGCCCTGCGAGAAGAGGTTCATCGCGAGCGTGACCATGCACACGTTCCCCGCGCGCTCCCCGTTCGCGAACAGCGTCCCCTCGACGCGCTCGGCGCCCGCGAGGAGTGCCATCTCGGTCGCGGCGACGCCCGTTCCCCGGTCGTTGTGGGGATGGACGGTCAGGAGCACGGCGTCCCGGTACAGCAGGTTCCGATGCATCCACTCGATCCGGTCCGCGAACTCCATCGGCGGATAGCACTCGACCGTGGCCGGGAAGACGATGCGTGCCGGGTCCTCCGGCGTCGGCTGCCACAGACGCAGGACGGCGTTGCACACCTCGAGCGCGAACTCCGGTTCCGTCTGGCTGAACGACTCCGTCGCGTACTGCAGGGCGATCTTCGTGCCGGGCAGCGATTCACGAAGGCGGAGGGCGTGCTCGGCGCCGTCGAGCGCGAGCGCCTTCACCTCTTCCCGGCTCATTCGCAGAACGACCCTGCGCTGGAGCTCGGAGGTGGGATTGTAGATCTGGAGGATGGCGCGCGGCGCGCCAGCCAGCGCCTGCACGGTGCGATCGATGAGCTCGTCGCGAATGGGCGTCATGACCTGGATGGTCACGTCGTCCGGGATCGCCTCGCGCTCGATGACATGCCGTGTGAAGTCCCAGTCGGCCTGGCACGACGTGGGGTAGCCCACCTCGATCTCCTTGAAGCCGAGCTTCACCAGGAGGTCGAACAGCCTGCGCTTTCGCGCGACCCCCATCGGGTCGATGAGTGCCTGGTTGCCGTCGCGCAGATCGACGCTGCACCAGATCGGCGCCCTCTCGAGCATCCTCTCCGGCCACGTGCGATCGGGTAGTCCGAAGGGCTCGTAGCACCGATACTTGTGCACCGCCATTCCCGAAGGTCTCTGGGGTCGAATGTGCTGGCCCACTTAGCGGAACGATATGCCCGCCGGGTGCGGCCCGCATCCCCTGAAGGTCGTAGTCTCGCGTGTCACCACGCTACCGAGGATGTACGACCTTCCGCTCGTACACCGGTTCGGATTCGATCGTCTAGACTGATGAGCATCGCATGAACGAGCCAGTGGTCGTGCTGACCCCCGGCGCGGTGTCGTTGAGCGTGGCAGTCCTCGATGCAGTGAGCCGGTCCGTACCCGTTCGGTGCGGTCCTTGAGCGAGTCGCAGGAGGATCGCCGCGTCGCCGTCGTCACCGGCGCGCGCCAGGGGATCGGCCGCCGGCTGGCGGAGGTCCTCGCCGAGCAGGGGTATGCGCTCGCGCTGCTCGACGTGCAGCCCCCGGACGAGACGCTGGCCGCCGTCCGCGAGATCGGCGTCGACGCGGCTCCCGTGGTCGTCGACGTCTCGAAGGAGAACGAGGCCGAATCGGCGGCGACGACCGTGCTGGACCGCTTCGGACACGTCGACGTGCTGGTCAACAACGCCGGCGTCACGCTGATCGCGCCCGCGGAGGAGACGACGGCCGAGCAGTGGCACCGCGTGCTGGATGTCAATCTGACGGGACCATTCCTGGTCAGCCGGGCGTTCGGCCGCGCCATGCTCGCACGCCGGCGAGGGAGCATCGTCAACATCGCGTCGATCGCCGGCATCCTCGGGTTCCCCGACCGTGTGGCGTACAACGCCAGCAAGCACGGGCTCGTCGGCCTCACGCGCACGCTCGCCGCCGAGTGGGGCGGGCGCGGGGTGCGCGTCAACGCGGTGTGCCCGTCCTGGGTCAAGGGGGAGAAGGACGTGGCGTACCGCACCAGCGGCGCCTACACCGACCAGGACATCATCGACAGCGTCCCGCTGGCGCGGTTCGCAACCCCGGACGACGTCGCCCGCGCGGTGGCGTTCCTGGCGGACGAGCGACAGAGCGGGTACGTCAACGGTCATACACTATCCATCGATGGTGGTTGGGCCGCCGACGGCGGCTGGCGCAGCCTGAGATTGAGCAAGAGGTGATCGGATAGTGACGAAGCAGCAGCTGGTCGACGCCGAGCACACGTATCTGATGGGCACGTTCAAGCGGCTGCCCGTCACGCTCGTGGAGGGCCATGGCGTCGTGGTGCTCGACGACGCCGGCCGCGAGTACCTCGACCTGGTCGCCGGCGTGGCCACCAACGTGCTCGGACATGGACACCCGGCCATCGTCAGGGCCCTGACCGAACAGGCCGGCCGTCTCATCCACACTTCCAACCACTACTACACGGAACCGCAGGTCGGGCTGGCGAGGAAGCTCGTCGAGCTCTCGTTCCCGAGCCGCGTCTCCTTCGCCAACGGCGGCGCCGAGGCCAACGAGGCGGCCATCAAGCTGGCCCGCAAGTGGGGCAAGGTCAACCGCGCCGGGGCCTACGAGATCATCGTGACCGAGGGCGCATTCCATGGCCGGACACTCGCCGCCGTGACGGCTGGCGGCAAGGACGCGTACTCGGCGCCGTACGCCCCGCTGCCCGCCGGATTCGTCCGCGTGCCCTACGGTGACCTGGAGGCGATCAGGGCGGCCACCACCGACAACACGGTCGCCGTGATGCTCGAGCCGATCATGGGCGAGGTGGGTGTGATCCCGCCGCCCGACGGCTACCTCGAGGGCGCCCGGGAGTGGTGCGACGCACGCGACCTGCTGCTCATCCTGGACGAGATCCAGACGGGCATCGGCCGGACCGGTCGCTGGTTCGCGCACCAGCACCACGGCATCACGCCGGACGTGATGACGCTGGCCAAGGCCCTGGCCGGCGGCGTCCCGATCGGCGCCTGCCTGGCCGCGCCGCGGGCGGACGTCTTCGAGGTGGGAGACCACGGCAACACGTTCGGCGGCAACCCGCTGGCCACCGGCGTCGGAATGGCCGTGCTGACGACGATCGAGTCGGAAGGCCTGATCGGGCATGCGGCCGAGATGGGCGTCCTGCTGCGCGAGATGCTGTCCGAGCTCGACGGCGTGAAGATGGTCCGCGGTCGCGGCCTGATGCAGGCGGTCGTCTTCGAGGACCCCGTCGCCAAGCGCTTCCAGGCGCGCTGCCTCGACGAGGGTGTGATCGTCAACGCGATCGACGACCACACCGTCCGCACCGTCCCACCGCTGGTGATCAGCCCGACCGAGATCGAGCTGGCGGGCGAACGGATGAGGCGAGCCCAGACCTGAGTCCGCGGGTGAGAGCCGGCATCTGGCGCGCCGAGCAGGTCTCCAAGCATGCGGCCACAAAGTGACGTCCGCAACCATGGGCGGTTGCCGTCTGTCCTCAGTGAGTTGAAGCACGAAGACACGAAGGACACGAGGACGCACGAAGGGACAGGTGTCGAACAGGCGGGTCGATCTTGTCTGTCTCGTCGTCTTCGTGCGTCTTTGTGCTCTTCGTGCCTTCGTGCTCCAACAGCTCGGGACAGATCGCGCGGCCCGACCTATCCCGGACCGGACTTCCGGCGACCTGCATGGAAGTCCTGTTCGGTATACGCCGTGCCCCGTCTCCTCAGCCCACGGGCTCGCTGGGCGCGACCCTTGCGGTCGGCATGTGACTCACCGCCATCGACCTGAGGAACAGGTCCACCTGGAGCACGCTCGGCGCGAGGATCGGCCGCCGTCGCCCGAGGAGCACCAGGAGGACCTCGGCCGCGGTCAGCGCGGTGCAGAGATAGAGGGTCGGCGATACGGAGGAGATGCGCGTCTCACGCATCGGTTCCTTGATCGTGGTCAGCTCCGGCGGCAGGTACGCGTGAGTGAAGCCGGCCGGCGTCATCCCCCTGACGAACTTCTTCAGCTTGGCGGTCGAGTCGTCGCCCGCCTCGAAGCCGAAGCAGTCGACGAACGATGGCGTCTGGGGACCGAAGAACGTGATCGACGCCCCGAAGCCGAAGGGCGACGCGCCGCACGTGGCGTAGATCCCCCGCGCGCGAGCGGTGTCGTGGAACGCGGCCCAGTTGTCGATGGCGAAGAAGTCGAGGCCGTTGACCGCGATGTCGAGGCCGTCGTAGAAGCGATCCACGGTCTCGGGCACGAAGCCGCCGGGCACGATGCGCACGTCGATCCGGGGGTTGATGGCGCACGCCATCTCGGCCATGACCTCGGCCTTCGGCCGTCCGATCGTGGCCATGTTGGCGCCGGCCTGACGGTTCATGTTCGCGAGCTCGAAGTGGTCGGGATCGGTGAGCGTGAATCGCTCGAAGCCCAGGCGGGTCAGCGCCAGCAGGTGATTGCCACCGCAGCCACCCACACCCGCGATCCCGACCCGGAAGCGTCGGATGCGCTCGACGTCTTCTTCACCGAGAATGCCATAGTTGCGATCGAACGCCTGTCGGTAGTCGAAGTCCATGGTTATTCTCCAATTCCGGGCCGTCGTCTCGGTGTGGCAACCAGCAGAAAGGCGTCCAACGGCCCGAGCTGGTCGCGAAAGAAACGGTCGAGATCCGATATCCCGGAGGACGGGAGCTCCCCGTACAGTGCCGCAACGTTATTGTAGGCACCCAGGACGCGCAGCGTCGGCGGGTCGAAGATCGATCGCTGGCCGAGGTCCTCCGCCAGCTCGGTCGCGCACTGGATGACGTCCCGAGGAACGTCAACTCCCGGCTGCGGATAGACCGAGTCCCGGCCGAAGAGGCCCGCGAACAGACGGTAGAAGACCGGGCTCTCTGTGCGAGCCGCGACGTAGACGTCTGAGGAGACGAGCACGGGCTCGGCGGCGAGCAGTGCCTCGTAGAGCCGTCGCATCAATCCGCGCGACTGCTGCTCCGGCTGCAGCACCGTCGAATCGATGTACAGGCAGCACCTGTCCCCAGCCTGCTGGATCAGGCGATAGCCAGTCCAGCCGACGAGCGCCTGGTCGGCATCGAAGATCATGACGAAGCGCGAGAGCCTGTCGAGGAAACCCTCTGTCTCGCGATCGTGCCAGTAGTTCGTCAGGTCCGCGCCGAAGGCTCTCGACGCGCCTGCCAGCAGTGCCCGATAGACGACCGACTTCGTGTGCGCGTCGAGCACGGCCGGCGGGCGCCAGTCCAGGTAGTGGACGCCGTCCATCAGCGGCTGTGACGGTGGGGGATCGGCCACACGGCCCAGGAGTTCGGCGCGGTGGTAGACCTTGCTCACGAGGCATCAGTGACGTCAGTGCGACTCCATGACACACAGGCCACTGGCTCTGCGTCCGGAGCACGGCGATCGCCGATCACGTTCGTCAGCATCGAGGCGGCTCGGACGTCAATGACACGTCTCTGTAATTTCCTCCTATGACCGCATCGTAGCCGCAGCGCTTACAAGACGAAGTATGTCACGCGCGCGGGAACCAGGGCAAGTTCGGAGCCTCACCAATTCTGATCGACGAGATGGCTTGTCCAGCGCGGTTTGCACCTGCGGGAGTCGACCGCGGGGAGGACGCACCACACTCGACGAGGGCGAAGCCGGCCTACGGGCCGGCCGACGCCCTCGCCCAGGAGTCGCCGTGCTCGCTCAGGTAGCGGAGGGCCCGCTCGCGTTCGTACCAATGGAACACCGGCACGCCCAGGCGGACCGCCAGGCTCGCGGCCAGCACGCGCCGCACGCCGATGGGCCTGACCAGGCACGCGATGCGCGCGTGCTCGGCGCGCAGCACGCCGTTCTCGTACCGCAGCACCCGGCCGGTCAGCAGCACGGCGCCCAGCAGGTATGCCGGCCGCATGATCGCCAGGTCGGCGGCCACCACCCCGCCCAGGCCCAGCGCCATCGCCGCGCCGATCAGGAAGGCGGGCATCCAGCTCCCCCGCGCGACGAGCGGCTGGTCCATCGCGAACAGCGCCGCGATGCCCGCCAGCACGACGGCGGTGAGCAGGCCCTGCGCCAGCAGCCGCATCGGCGTCGCCGCCTCCTCGTAGAGCCGGTCGTCGCCGAGCCGCGGCCACCCCTCGATCGCGTAGATGCCGCAGCGGCAGTCGTCGGCCGGGGCCGCGTGGCCCGTCTCGCAGCTCGCCCGCACCGCCGCCGTCGGCCAGGGCTCGCCGCGGATGCTGCTGACCAGCCCGTCGCGGCCGACCACCCACTCGCGGAAGCCGAGCACGGGCAGACGCGACGCCATGCCTGGAGGCCCTCTAGCTCGGGACGGGGACGTCCTCCCGCTCGGGCGCTTCGTCCGGCACGGGCTCCTCGACGGGCGGGAGCTCGGGCCGCTCGTCCTCGCGCGGGATGCGGATCTCCTCGGGCTCGCCGATGGTCCTCATGAGCTGAGCATAGCCTCGTCAACCTCGACCGTCACCGTGACCTGGGTCGCGACCGCGACCGCCCGGTAGAGCGGTCAATGGCCCCGGTAGTACTCGACCAGCTCCTCCGCCTCCTGCCGCGCCGGTCCGGACACGCGGAAGCGCAGGTCGACGCGCTCGTACCACGTGGTGTCGGAACGGCGCCGGAAGCCGTCGATCCAGGCCTCGGCGACGTGCAGCGGCACGCCCCGCTCCGCGGCCTGTCGCTCGAGCATCAGGACGCCACAGGCGGAGAGGCCGGACAGGAAGGCCTCCCCCGGCGTGATCTCCTCGGCCTGCTCGCCGGAGGCGTCGATGACGAAGTGGTGCCTGCGCGCGTCGTTCAGGGAGCGGCCCGGAACTCCGCTGGTGCGCGAGTGCACCGCCGTGACCAGCAGCTCCTCGTCCAAGGCGACCTCCTGTTGCGCGTGCTCAGCGCGCGGCCTGGGCGCGCCTCGGTTCCACCTTGGCCGCCAGCTCGTCGACCGTCAAGACCCAGCCCAGGCAGCGCGCCACGTTCTGGAGGCCGAAGAAGTGCAGGTCGTCGCCGAACAGCGACCGCACGCAGTCGGAGACCACGATCGTGCGCAGGTCCCGGTTCACTGACTCGAACGCGGCGCAGAGGACGCTCGTGCTGGTGTCGACGCCGGCGAGGACGACCGTGTCGACGCCCAGCTCGCGCAGCGTCAGGTCCAGGTCCGTGTCGCGGTAGATGCTGAGGCGGCGCTTGCGGTCGATCAGCACGTCGCCCGGCTCCGGGCCCAGCTCCGGCATGAGCTGCGTCTGGACGGTGCCGACCAGGTTGTGGTGGCTGACGGTGCTCTCGCGGTCGGGCGTCAGCGAGTGCTGGCTCCGCTCGACCGCGGCCCAGAACGGGTTGCAGAGCGCCTCCGGCTGCCCCATCGGGAGGATGCGGTTCTGGCTCAGCACGTGGACCACGATCATCCCGCAGCCCCGGGCCATCCTGAGCAGGCGCGCCGTCGAGACCACCAGCGACGCCGCCGCCTGGGGCGCGACCGGCATCGTCGCGACGCCGAGGTCGAGGTGGCTGCGCTGGCAGTCGATCGTGACGACCGCGGTGCGCCGGGGGTCCACGACGAGCGCGTCGTTCAGCGCCCGCGCCATGTCCCGCCGGTCGACGACGGCCGGCGCCGCCGGGACGTCGTCGTAGTCCCGGAGCGGCCGGATCCGGGGCACGGGCTGCGCGAGCCGTGGGCCCGCCGGCTCGCCGTCGAGCGGGTCGCCCGGCTCGGGGTCCTCCTCGACCTCCGGCGCGGGCAGCACGCTGCCCCGGTGCCGGCCGTCCTCGAAGGGCTCGGAGTCGGGACCCTCCGGTGCGCTCCAGCCGAGCAGTCGGTGATCCATGACATCCCTCCACACCAGGGCCGCCCCCCGGCAACAACCGTCCGTGAAGTCGTGAAGTATGGCTGACGAGACCTGCCCCACCGGTCCCATGCCGGAGGGACAGTGGCCCCAGGACGGGCATGGGCAAACGGTCCCGTCGCCGTCAGCCGGCCAGCGGGAAGTGGCACGCCGCGTAGTGACCCGGCGCGACCTGCCTGACCACCGGCTCCTCGGTGCGGCAGCGGTCCTGGGCGTGCGGGCAGCGCGTGTGGAAGCGGCAGCCGGACGGGGGCGCCAGCGGCGACGGCGGCTCGCCTCTCACCGGCGCCGGCCGCGGCGGCACCGAGGGGTCGGGCACCGGCACCGAGTCCAGCAGCGAGGCCGTGTACGGGTGGGCCGGCGAGCGGTGCAGCCGCTCCGCGGAGGCGGTCTCGCACAGCTTGCCCAGGTACATGACGGCGATCCGGTCGCTGACGTTCTTGACCACCGCCAGGTCGTGCGAGATGAACAGCATCGTCAGCCCGAACCGGGCCTTCATGTCCTCCAGCAGGTTGAGGATCTGCGCCTGGACGGACACGTCGAGAGACGACACCGGCTCGTCGCAGATGAGCAGGCGCGGCCGCATCACGATCGCCCTGGCGATGCAGATGCGCTGGCACTGGCCGCCGGAGAACTCGTGGCGCCGCCGGCCCCAGATCAGGTCCGGCTCCAGCCCGACGGCGTCGAGCGCCTCCCTGACCCGTTCGCGCCGGCCGTCCGCGCCCACGCCGCCGGCGATCACCAGCGGCTCGGCGACCAGGTCACCGACCCGGCGTCGCGGGTTGAGCGACGAGACCGGGTCCTGGAAGACCATCTGCAGCCGCCGGCGCACCCGGCGCAGCTCGGGCCGGCCGAGGCCGGCCAGGTCGCGGCCCTCGAACACCACGCGGCCGCCGGTCTGCCTGGGCAGCTGCATGATCGCCCGGCCGGTCGTCGACTTGCCGCAGCCCGACTCGCCGACCAGCCCGAGCGTCTCGCCCTCGGCCACGTC
>Ga0066903_100005583_pt1 | contig 10952 bp, 9 predicted proteins | sample PanSoiMetaGPlot1_FD_67491 | JGI IMG/M metagenome (GOLD analysis project Ga0066903, IMG submission 67491) | Tropical forest soil microbial communities from Panama analyzed to predict greenhouse gas emissions - Panama Soil - Plot 1 (version 2) | ecosystem: Environmental > Terrestrial > Soil >...
GGGGGGAGAGGTGGAGTGTGCGGCACCGCTTCAACATCAACGGCCCCTTGGTTGAAGAACCTGTGCATCGGGCCAGTTTGGCCGATGGACACTTCCTCGGGTGATCGCCACGTTGGCGGCTCCTGAAGGAATCGCCACGTGACCGGTCCAGCCTTCGTCCATCTGCATGTGCACTCGTCCTATTCGCTGCTCGAAGGCGCGATGACGATCGGCAAGCTCTCCGAGCTTGCCAAGGCCGATCGCCAACCCGCGCTCGCGCTCACCGACACCGACAACATGTTCGGGGCGCTGGAATTCTCCGACAAGATGGCGGCGGTCGGGGTCCAGCCGATCATCGGCTGCGCGCTCGCGGTCGATTTCGGCGACCACGATACGGGCCCCCGGAGCCCCGGGGCGGGCGCGGGCGAGCTGCCGCGCATCGTTCTGCTCGCCGCCCGCGAGGAGGGCTACCTGCGCCTCATGCGGCTCGTCTCGCGGGCCTATCTCGGCACGCCCTCCGGCGTGCGGCCGCATCTCACGCTTTCCGCGCTGCGCGGCGAGACCCACGGCCTGATCGCGCTCACCGGGGGCCCGCCCGGCCCGCTCGACCGCGCCACCGCGGCGGGCCAGGCCGAACTCGCCGGCACGCGGCTCCATACGCTGCGGGAGCTCTTCGGCGACGGCCTCTATGTCGAGCTGCAGCGTCACGGCACCGAAGCGGAACGCCACGCCGAGGCCTTGCTCATCGAGCTCGCCTACGCGAACGGCATTCCGCTCGTCGCGACCAACGAGCCGTTCTTCGCGCGGCGCGAGGATTACGAGGCCCACGACGCCCTGATCTGCATCGCGGAAGGCCGGCTGCTCGCCGACAACGACCGCCGGCAGCTCACGACCGAGCATCATTTCAAGACGCGCGCGGAGATGTCGGCGCTGTTCGCCGATCTGCCGGAGGCGCTCGCTTCCACCATCGAGATCGCGCAGCGCTGCGCCTTCCGCCCGCGCGTGCGCAAGCCGATCCTGCCGCGGTTCTCGATCGCCAGCGAGCCGGTCGACGAGGCCGCCGAGCTCACGCGGCGCGCCGGCGCCGGCCTCGACGACCGCGTCGCCAAGCATGGGATCGCGGCGGGTCACACTCTCGAGGAATACAAGGAGCGGCTCGCGTTCGAGCTCGGCGTGATCGAGGGCATGAAATATCCCGGCTACTTTCTGATCGTCGCCGATTTCATCCAATGGGCGAAAGCCAAGGGCATTCCGGTCGGCCCCGGACGCGGCTCGGGCGCGGGCTCGCTCGTCGCCTATGCACTCACGATCACCGACCTCGATCCGATCCGCTTCGGCCTCCTGTTCGAGCGTTTCCTCAATCCGGAGCGGATCTCGATGCCGGATTTCGACATCGACTTCTGCCAGGACCGGCGCGACGAGGTGATCGGCTACGTCGAGCGGCGCTACGGCCGCGAACAGGTGGCGCAGATCATCACCTTCGGCACGCTCCAGGCGCGCGGCGTTCTGCGCGACGTCGGCCGCGTGCTCGAGATGCCCTACGGGCAGGTCGACAAGCTCTGCAAGCTCGTGCCCCAGAATCCCGCCAATCCGGTCTCGCTCGGCCGCGCGATCGCCGAGGAGCCGCGGCTGCAGGCCGCGCGCGAGAGCGAGCCGATCGTCAAGCGCGCCTTCGACATCGCGCAGAAACTCGAAGGTTTGCATCGCCACGCCTCGACGCACGCGGCCGGCATCGTCATCGCGGATAGGCCGCTCACCGAGCTCGTGCCGCTCTACCGCGATCCGAAATCGGACCTGCCGGTGACCCAGTTCAACATGAAATGGGTCGAGCACGCCGGCCTCGTGAAATTCGATTTCCTCGGCCTCACCACGCTCACCGTGCTCGACGCCGCCGTGAAGCTCGTGCGTCGGCGCGGCATCGAGGTCGATCTCTTGCGCATCCCGCTTGACGATCGAAAGACCTACGAGGCGCTGGCGCGCGGCGAGACCGTCGGCGCGTTCCAGGTGGAAAGTCAGGGCATGCGGCGGGCGCTCGTCGACATGCGGCCCGACCGGTTCGAGGATCTCATTGTTCTCGTCGCGCTCTATCGGCCCGGGCCGATGGCGAACATCCCGACCTATTGCGCGCGCAAGCTCGGCCGCGAGAAGACCGAATACCTGCATCCCAAGCTCGTGCCGATTCTCGAGGCCACCTACGGCATCATCACCTACCAGGAGCAGGTGATGCAGATCGCCCGCGACCTCGCCGGCTATTCGCTCGGGGAAGCGGATGTCTTACGCCGCGCGATGGGCAAGAAGATCCGCTCGGAGATGGAGAAGCAGCGCGAGCGCTTCGTCTCCGGCGCGACCGAGCGCGGGCTCAACCGCAGCGATGCCGAGGCGATCTTCGAGGCCTGCGCCAAGTTCGCCGACTACGGCTTCAACAAATCGCACTCGGCGCCTTACGCGCTGCTCACCTATCAGACCGCTTACATGAAGGCGAACTATCCGGTCGAGTTTTTGGCGGCGTCGATGACCTACGTCATGAGCAATACCGACAAGCTCGCCGAATTCCGCGCGGAGGCCGAGCGGCTCGGCATTCGCCTCGAGCCGCCGTCGATCAACCGCTCTGGCGTCGTCTTCGAGGTCGACGCCGGCAGGATTTATTACGCGCTCGCGGCGCTCAAGGGCGTAGGCAATCAGGCGGTCGAGGCGATCGTCGCGGCGCGCGGCTCAAAGCCCTTCCGCGATCTCGCCGATTTCGCCGGGCGCGTGAGTCCCCGCGCGATCAACAAAAGAGTGATCGAGAGTCTCGCGGCTGCCGGTGCGTTCGACGAGCTCGAGAGCAACCGTGCGCGCGTCTATGCGGGCGCCGAGCTCATCCTCGCCGAGTGCCACCGGCGGCACGAGGCCGCCGTCGTCGGCCAGAGCGAGCTCTTCAGCGGGCCGGGCAGCGCGCAGGCCCTCGCGCTTCCCGCGGTCGAGCCGTGGCTGCCGACCGAGAGGTTGCAGAAGGAATACGACGCGATCGGCTTCTTCCTGAGCGGGCATCCGCTCAACGACTACGCCCAGGCGCTCGAGCGCATGCGGGTGCAGTCCTGGGCCGAGTTCTCCCGCGCGGTCAAAGCCGGCGCGAGCGCCGGGCGCCTCGCGGGCACCGTGGTGAGCAGGACCGAGCGCCGCGCCAAGACCACTGGCAACCGCATGGCGATCGTCGGGCTCTCCGATCCGACCGGACAGTACGAGGCCGTGATCTTCGCCGAAGCGCTGCAGCAATACCGCGATCTGCTCGAGCCGGGCACTGCGGTGCTGCTCCTCGTCGGCGCGGAGGTGCAGGGCGACGATCTGCGCGTGCGCATCCAGACGGTCGAGCCGCTCGATCAGGCGGCCGAGAAGATGCAGAAGGCGATCCGCGTGTTCGTTCGCTCCGACGCCCCGCTCGAAGGCATCGCGCGACGGCTCGAGCCCAGGGGCGACGGCGAGGTGAGCATGATCCTCATTCTCGAGGACGGCGCGACCGAGGTCGAAGTGCGGCTGCCCGGAAAGTTCAAGGTCTCCCCGCAGATCTGCGGGGCCATCAAGGCGGTGCCGGGCGTGGTGGACGTGCAGGCGGCGTGAGGCGGAGCGCCGCCGACTCATTCGATGACCTCGACGGCGCGCAGCAGAGCCGACTGTCTTAAGCCGCACACCACCGGGGCCTTGAAGTTCACAACGAACCCGCATCCCGTCGGAAGGTCGCGGTCATGCGGCCTTTCGATCGGAGGCGAACGCATATCCGCAGCGCGCGAGCTTGGCTTGATACATCGCGGCGTCCGCGCTGTTCAGCAGCTCCTTGGGGCCGAATTCCGCGGAACCAAGCACGATGCCGATGCTGACACCGACCGTCACGAGCTGAGTTCCAATCAGGATCGGCTGTGCGACGGCCGCAACCAGCCGGTCCGCAGCGTCCAAAGCGTGTTGCTCCGTCGCACCTGGAAGAAGGATCGCGAATTCATCGCCTCCGAGCCGGGCGACGATGTCGCTCGGCCGCAGATTCCGGCGCAATCGGTCGGTGATGTCGCAGAGCAGCGCGTCGCCGGCCTGGTGCCCCAGCTTGTCGTTGACCTTCTTGAATCCGTCTAGATCGCAAACCAACAGCGCGAAGGCTTCGTTGCTGCTCACGCACGCCCCTAACGCTTCTTCGAATGCGCGGCGGTTCACCGCTCCGGTCAATGGGTCCTGAGTTGCGAGTCGATGGAGTGCCGCCAGGTGCGCTTCCTCATCGGTGACATCGCGGACCACGGCAATGCCGATGATGCCGTCCCCGCCCGGGACCGTATCGACGGCAAGCTCGACGTGCCGTCTGGTCCGTTCGATCCACGTCCGGACTCGGCAGGACTGCCGGCCGTGGACGACCGCGAGCACATGATCTGCCTGCGGCCCGAAAAGCTCGGGGAGCAAATGTTGGTCCATTGTTGCGGCACCCTCGAGCTGCAAGATCCGTCTCGCGGCCGCGTTGGCCGAAAGCAGCGTGCCGTCTGCGTCGAAGGTGATCAGGCCGTCCGAAGCGCGGTCGAGGGCCGATGCAAGGCGCACGTCGATGCCTTCGATGATGGCCTTGATCGCCTGCCGAGGACGCTCGAACAGCGGATGAACGCCGAACTGGGCCGCCAAGAAGCCGACGGTCGAGGCGACGGCGGTCGATGCGGTTGGCGCGATCAACCCCAGTGACATCTGCAGCTTCGCACCGAGCGCGATCGCGCACAGAACGATCCCGCCGAACGCGCCGGCACCGGCCAGCGCACCGAGGCGAGCGCACCACAGTGCCGTAACCGCCGCCAACAGCACGATCCCGAGCGCTGCCGGAACGGAAGAAAGTCTTCGCAGCTTGCGGCCAAGCAAGAGCGTTTCGGTCGCGAGCGCGGTGATTTGCGGACGTCTGAGCTCGCCGTATCGAGGTACGCTGATTCCATAGCCGGTCGAGGATGCGTAGTTGCCGATGATCACATTTGATCCGCGGATATCGGCGATCGCTGCGCGATCGCCGAGAATGGCTTCCGCATCGATCTTCCTGATTCGGCCAAGATCGATGCCGAAGTCGATGCGAAACGGTGCGCCGTTGTAATCTCTTCCGCTCAGCCAGGCTGGACTCGACGTCAGTGGAGGCAAGCCGGAGTCCTCGATGCCACTGCTTCGCAGCCGCGCATCCTCGTCGAGAGCGAGGTCGGAGGCAGTGAGTGTCGCAATTTGGGCGAAGCGGCTGCTGACGACGCTACGGCGCCACCCGGTTCGCTCCCCGTCTGCCGCGAGAATTGCGAAGCTCGAGATCGCTACCTGGCGGCCGAGGCGGCTCAACGCTTGTGCCAGCAGTTCGTCGTCGGCTTCACTGCCGGGATCGGCCAATCCGACCTCGATCAGAACGCGCGACGCGCCGGCCGAATTGAGCTCGAGCAGGAGGTGGGCGAGATCCTTGCGCGCAATGCGCACGCCCGAGCCGCGGAGTTCCGCGGTCTTGTCGACGAATACGAGCAGGGTGCGGCCGCTCGGCGGTACGGTTTCGACGCTGAACCATGCATCCGAAAGCCGTTGCTCGACGGAACTCAATACGCCGGTTGCGACAAACAGTATTGCGACGATCGCCGCCGCAGCCGCCGCAACGGGTCCACGCATTGACCCTGGCGCTGCAGGCTGCGATCCGATGTGCAGCAGGAACCGGGCTATCGTCGATCTATGGGCCATTGCCCGAATTGCCCGGAGGCGCGCCGCCCACTTGGCTTGCGAGCACCGCAAAGACATCGGTGATCCGGCTGCCGATCGTGTCGATGCAGGCCAAGATCCCCAGCGCAAGCAGTGCGGCGATCAAGCCATACTCGACGCTGGTAACGGCCGCACAGTCTCGTTGCAGCTTCTGCCACATTGGCCTGCCCTGTCTGCGACCGAAAAAATTACGGGCAAACCTTTATCTTTGTGTTGTGACGATCTTTGCCGCGAAGCCTCGACAGTTAACGACTGATTAGCAAGCGGCCTGCATATGCCGGACTCCGGCGGCTCGAGCCCGAGGGCGACGGCGAGGTAAGCATGATCCTCATTCTCGAGGACGGCGCGACCGAGGTCGAAGTGCGGCTGCTCGGAAAGTTCAAGGTCTCGCCGCAGATCTGCGGCGCTATCAAGGCGGTGCCGGGCGTGGTCGACGTGCAGGTGGGGTGAAGGCTGATTTGGCGCGAATTCTATCAGGTCGAACCACAGAACTTGTCATTCCGGCCGACCCCGGCCTTGAGCCGGGGGAGTGCCGGAATCCTTGACCGCTGTCCGTGGCGATGGATTCTACGCTCGCTGGCTGCGCGCGGGCTGGAATGACACGCGACTCGACCTCTCTGAAACGTAGATCAGATTCACCGAAATAGAATTCAAGCGGCGTGATGCTCTTCGCCGTGATGGCTATTGCGCAGGTAGAAGAAAATCAGGATCCAGTGCAGGACGCCGCCTCGCCGGTCCCTCTCCGGCATGCCGATATGACCCACGAGGGTTCCGAAAATCAGCGTATAGACGATCTTCAGCGCGGCAAAGAGGTAGGCGTAGAGCGCGGGGAACGGTCCGATGGTTTGCGGGGCATTCCAGCTTTGCACGGTGAACGCCACTTCGGCCGAAGCGTAGACGGCGAGGATCGGCGCAAGCACTCGAAAAGCCGGTCTGCCGGCGGCCTGCCTGATTCCGAGCCCGATCGCCGCAAATCCGGCGAGATCGAGCACAAGCCCGATGCCGAGCTCGGTTTGGTGAAGCGACAAACCGAATAGATGTCCTCCTGGCGGGCCAGGAATTTGGAGCGCGGATTGGGCGACAATGACCCACAGGAGATACATGCCGGCGACTTGCCAGGGGACGACGTCATGGGCCGGCTCGTGGGGCGCCCGGGCATGCAACATGAGCAGTCCGCCGGCGTACACGGCCAGGAACCCGCCCAGCGCGGAAAGCAGCTCCGCCCGCCCCATGCTGTCGGGCGTGCCGTAATACGGGAGGAGCACCGCCCAGGAGCATGCGAACAGCGCCATGACCGTGAACAGCCTCGGGTTGCCCCGCAGGAACCCGGTTCCGATCCGCGCCGAGAAGAAGACGCAGAACAAGGTGGCGGACCGGGCGATCGTTGCAGGACTCATGGAGTGGAGGGGGCCATATGAATCTCTCGGCAGATGTTATAGCGGAAACCGCGATTCGACGCCGCTTTCCGTGATTCCCGGCGCAGGCCACAACGCTTGCATCCGCAATTCGGCATCGCTATAAGCCGCGCCATCCCACACGCGGACCGAGGCCTTCGGCCATCCGGTGGTTCCCGCCGATCCCAAATCGGGGAGGAGCTTACGGGTCCGCGGCGGCTCGAACCGGAGAAGTTTTATGGCGCTGCCCGAGTACTCGATGCGCCAGCTGTTGGAGGCTGGCGTCCATTTCGGCCATCAGGCCCACCGCTGGAATCCGAAGATGGCCCCGTTCATCTTCGGCTCCCGCAACAACATCCACATCATCGACCTCGCCCAGACCGTGCCGATGCTGCATCGCGCGCTCGGGGCGGTCAGCGACACGGTGGCCCGCGGCGGGCGGATCCTGTTCGTCGGCACCAAGCGCCAGGCGCAGGATGCGATCTCCGACGCTGCCAAGCGCTCGGCGCAATATTTCGTCAACTCGCGCTGGCTTGGCGGCACGCTGACGAACTGGAAGACGATCTCGCACTCGATTCACCGGCTGCGCAAGCTCGACGAGATGCTCGGCTCCGGTGAGGCGCAGGTCTACACCAAGAAGGAGCGGCTCACCCTGACGCGCGAGAAGGAGAAGCTCGATCGGGCGCTCGGCGGCATCCGCGACATGGGCGGCCTGCCCGATCTTATGTTCGTGATCGACACCAACAAGGAGGACATCGCGATCAACGAGGCGCGTCGCCTCAACATCCCGGTCGCGGCCGTGGTCGACACCAACAGCAACCCGGACGGGATCAACTATCCGATACCCGGCAACGACGACGCCTCGCGCGCGATCACGCTCTACTGCGATCTCGTCGCCAAGGCGGCGATCGACGGCATCTCGCGGGCGCAGGGCGAGCTCGGGGTCGATCTCGGCGCGGCCGAGAAGCCAATCCTCGAGGAGGTGCCGGCGGAGGCAGCGCGCACCGGATTCCAGCCGCTCTCAGGCCCCCGCGGCGTCGCCGACGACCTCAAGAAGCTCCCGGGCGTCTCTCCGGCGATCGAGAAGATGCTCAACGATCTCGGCGTCTTCCATTTCTGGCAGATCGCCGAGCTCGGCCCGGACGACGCCCACAAGATCGGCGAGGAGGTCGGGCTCCCGGGCCGGGTCGAAGGATGGATCGCCCAGGCCAAGCAGTTCACCGCGGAGTGAGCGCAACGCACGTCATTTCCGCTCGTCATGCCCGCGCTTGTCGCGGGCATCCAAGCGGCGGGCGCGTGTTGCACTAAAAGACGTGGATGGCCGGGATACGCCCGGCCATGACGGGTCGTCCAAGGAAACAGCAATGGCGAATATCAGCTCGCAGATGGTCAAGGAGCTCCGGGAGAAGACCGGGGCCGGGATGATGGACTGCAAGGGCGCGCTGACCGAGACCGGCGGCGATCTCGAGGCGGCGGTCGATTGGCTGCGCAAGAAGGGCTTGGCGAAGGCCGCAAAGAAGGCCGGCCGCGTCGCGGCCGAGGGACTCGTCGGGGTGGCGCTCGCCCCGAACAAGGGCGTCGTCGTCGAGGTGAATTCCGAGACCGATTTCGTCGCCCGCAACGACCATTTCCAAGGGCTGGTCAAGATGATCGCCCAAGCGGCGCTCAAATCCGGCAGCGACGTCGAGGCGATCAAGGCGGTCCGCGCCGGCAGCGCCACGATCGGGGAGGCGATCGCCTCTGCCGTCGCCACGATCGGCGAGAACATGACGCTGCGGCGGGCGAAGGTCTTCGCCGTGGATAAAGGGGTGGTGGCGAGCTATGTCCACGCGGCGATCGCCGAAGGGCTCGGCCGGATCGGCGTTCTGGTCGCGCTGCAATCGAGCGGCGACGCCGACGAGCTTGCGGGCTTCGGGCGAAAGCTCGCCATGCATGTCGCCGCGTCGAACCCGCAGGCGCTCGATGCCTCAGGCCTCGATCCGGAAGTGATCGCGCGCGAGCGCTCGGTGCTCGCCGAGAAATACCGGGCGCAAGGCAAGCCCGCGAACGTCCTCGAGAAGATCGTCGATTCCGGCCTGAAGACCTTCTACAAGGAGGTCTGCCTGCTCGATCAGGAATACATCCACGACCCGGCCAAGAGCGTGAGCCAGGCCCTCAAGGAGGCCGAAGGCAAGATCGGCGCGCCGATCAAGATCGGGGGATTCGTGCGCTACGCGCTCGGCGAGGGCATCGAGAAACCGGCGACTCAGGCCTAGACTTGGCCGCGGCGCCGATCCCGGCCGGTTCGGCACGGATCGCGCGAACGGAGCTTTGGTCCATGGGGGAGCCGGTCTATCGGCGGGTGATCGTCAAACTGTCGGGCGAGGCGCTCGCGGGCGCGGAGGGCTTCGGAATCCGCCAGGAGACGGTCGACCGGCTTTCGGCCGATCTCGTCGCCGCACGCGCGCTCGGGACCTCGCTCGGCGTCGTGGTCGGCGGCGGCAATCTCTTTCGCGGGGTCGAGGTCTCGGCGCGGGGCGTGTCGCGGGCGACCGGGGATGCGCTCGGCATGCTGGCAACCGTCATGAATACGCTCGTGCTGGAGGCCGCGATCGAGCGCGCCGGTGCCCCGGCGCGCACGCTTTCTGCGCTCGCGATGCCCGCGGTGTGCGAGACCTATTCGCGCCAGCAGGCGCTCCATCATCTCGAGAAGCAGCGCATTGTGCTGCTGGCCGCGGGGACCGGAAACCCGTTCTTCACGACCGACACCGCCGCCGTGCTGCGCGCAAGCGAGCTCGGCGCCGAAGCCGTGCTCAAAGCGACCAATGTCGACGGCGTCTACAGCGCCGACCCGAAGAAAGACGCGGGCGCGCGCCGCTTCGAGAAGCTCACCCACCGGGACGCGATCGAGCGCGACTTGAAGGTCATGGACGCGACGGCGTTCGCGCTTGCCCGCGAAAACCGTATCCCTATCATCGTCTTCTCCATCCGCGAGCCGGGCGCGATCGCGGCCGTGCTGGCGGGGAAGGGGCGCGCAACGCTCGTCGGCTGACCGCCGCGGCCTTGCCCGCGGGTCGAGGCGGCCCGCTTTCGCGCGAGGCTCGATGGCGTTATTCGAGAGGCAGCAAATGGCAACCGCGGCACATGACCTCGCCGAGCTCAAGCGGCGAATGCAGGGCGCGATCCAGGTGCTCAAGGGAGAGCTGGGAGGCTTGAGAACCGGCCGCGCGACGCCGAGCCTGCTCGAGCCGGTTCAGGTCGAGGCCTACGGCACCCATATGCCGCTCAACCAGCTCGCCACCATTAGCGTGCCGGAGTCGCGCCTGCTGAGTGTGCAGGTCTGGGACAAATCGATGGTGCATGCCGTCGAGCGCGCGATCATCAACGCCAATCTCGGACTCAATCCGGCAACCGAAGGCCAAGTGCTGCGCCTTCGCATCCCCGAGCTCAACGAGGAGCGGCGCAAGGAGCTCGTCAAGGTGGCGCACCGCTATGCCGAGACCGCGCGCGTCGCGGTGCGGCATGTGCGCCGGGACGGCCTCGACGTCCTCAAAAAGCTGGAAAAGGATCACAAGATCAGCAATGACGATCACGATCGCGACGCCGAGCAGGTGCAGAAGGCGACCGATCAGGCCATCGCTGAAATCGATCACGCGCTGGCGGTGAAAGAAAAGGAAGTCCTGACCGTCTAGGGAGCAGGGTAAAACCCCCGAACTTCATGCCTGACGCCAAGGCGCCGACTCCTCTGACCGCACGCTTCGCCGCGCCGCGACACGTCGCGATCATCATGGACGGCAATGGCCGCTGGGCGGCCGCGCGCGGGCTGCCCCGCAGCGAGGGACACCGGCGCGGCGTCGAGGCGCTGCGACGAACCGTGCGCGCCGC
>Ga0066903_100005584_pt1 | contig 10951 bp, 8 predicted proteins | sample PanSoiMetaGPlot1_FD_67491 | JGI IMG/M metagenome (GOLD analysis project Ga0066903, IMG submission 67491) | Tropical forest soil microbial communities from Panama analyzed to predict greenhouse gas emissions - Panama Soil - Plot 1 (version 2) | ecosystem: Environmental > Terrestrial > Soil >...
GGACCATCTCCCCCGCGAACGATCGTCGCGAGCGGAGGACGGCGGCTGCACCCGAAGGCACTGGCGATCAGGCCGCACGCGCCAAACAGAACAACGCTGGAAAGCGTGCGTCGCCTCGAGTCTTGCCGACGCGGAAGTCGCATCGAGGAACCGATGATATCGTCGTCGACGAACTTCGGCGCTCGCCTCTTACCGTCGAAAGGTGGACTCGAAGTTGCGCGCCTCCCATCGCTGCTTGTGCTTGTCGCTGAGCCAGTAGACGCCTTCGTCGTCAACACCCCACCAGACGTACCTCTTCGCGACGACCTCGTCGACACGGCCGTTCTCGAGATGGACCCACAGCATCGGGTACCACCGTGCTGTGCGCACGTCACCAGCCTCATGGGACGATCGCGACTTTCAAAGCGGTGGCCTGACGCGATGTCGGCCGCCCGCGATCGGCGTGACCAGAATCAATCTGACTGCCGCGATGCGCGCGCCCTTAGCGTCGCCGCGATGTCGTTGAGCGCCTTGGTCACGTCGCCAGCCGTGGGCTTCCTGCGCAGCAGGTCGCCCGCCGCGCAGAGGACGCGCAGCGCTTTCGGCGTCGCGCCGTCGCGCGAGTCGAACCCCGCGGTCTCGGGATCGAAGTGCACCCGCGTCTGGAGCACGTCGGCGTCCGCGCCGCCGAGATCCATGCGGAGCTGGTTGCACGTCGAGTCGACGGCGCCGACCGGCAGCTGGAGCTCCTGTTCGACGAGGCCGAGCACGACGCCCTTGCTGTCGGCGAGCGCGCCCGCGATCCGGCCGATCGCAACGACCGTGTCGACGCGCAGCTCGAATCGCACGATCGTCATGTCGCCGCTCAGCACGCCCGTGCCGCCGCTCCGATCGACGAACGTGCCGTGCACGCGCGCCGTGATCGCGGGGCCGTCGTCGGCCTGCGCCGATACGCTCGACGCACCTGCCAGCAGGATGCCGAGCCCCGCCGCGATCGCCAGTGTCCCTCTACGCATGTTCTGCTCCTGCCTCGCCTACTGCGGGAATAGCCGCGATTGCGGAATGACGGCCAACGCCTGGCCGGGCGGCGTCCACTGCAGCTTCGCCTGCGCCTGGCCCGCCTTCTCGTAATACTCGAGCGTGATCGTGTACTTCACGCCCGCGGTGAGCGAGATGCCGTTGCTCGTGTTGGTCGTCGCCGCGTGATCGGTCCAGTTGTTGATCAGCTGCACGCCGTTCACCCACAGGCGGATCCCGTCGTCCGACACCGTGGTGAAGCGATAGGTGCCGGTCACCGATGCCTGCACGCGTCCCGTCCAGCGGACCGAGAAGTTGTCGGCCGTCACGCCCGTCGCCGGCGCGGCCGTGCCCCAGTTGAAGTTCACGGTCGGGTCCACTCTCGTCAGCACGAGCGTCGCGAAGTGGGTCCCGTTGCCGGGATCCTTGTAGTACTTCGCCGTCAGCCCGGTGGCCGGCGCCGCGTTCACCGTGACGGTGAGATCGTCTGACGACGAGAGCACGCTGTCGGACGCGGTGAGCCGCAGCACGTAGGTGCCCGACGTCGAGAACGTCGCCGTGGTGGCCGCCGCGTTCGGGTTGGCGAACGTCACCGTTCCCGGACCGCTGACCTTGCTCCACGTGCGCGTGAGCGTCGCCGGCGGCGACGGCAGGCCGTCGTCGGTCGCGGTGCCGGACAGCGACGCCGTGGACGGCAGCGTGATCGTCTGATCGGCGCCGGCGTTCACGACCGGCGCGCTGTTGGGCGGCACCGGGTTCACCGTGATGGTCACGTCGTCACTCACGGTCACCGCGCCGTCGCTCACCGTCAAGCGCAGCACGTAGATGCCGTCGGCGCCGAACGTCGCGGTGGTCGCCGCCGCATTCGGGTTGGCGAACGTCACGGTCCCGCCCGCGGAGTCTTCGCGTCCGCTGATCTTGCTCCATGCGATCGTCAGTCCCGATCCCGGCAGGCCGTCGTCTCGCGCGACGCCGTTCAACGTGACGCCCGCGGGCAGCGTGATCGTCTGGTCCGCGCCCGCGTCGACGGTCGGCGGCTGGTTCACGGGCGGCGCCGGGAAGAGCACCCATTGCGGGACGATCTGCGTCGTCTGTCCGGGATACGCCCACGACAGTCTCGCGGTCGCGAGCTGGCCGTGATCGTAGAACTCCATCCGGATGTCGTACTTCGTCCCGGCGGCCAGCGCGATCGTGCCGCTGTTCTGCACGACGGCGTGATCGGTCCAGTTGTCGACCAGCAGCTGGTTGTTCACGTAGAGACGGACGCCGTCGTCCGACGTCGTGGTGAAGGTGAACGTCCCGGTCACGGGCGCCTGGACCTGGCCGCTCCACCGCACCGAGAAGTTGTCGGTCTGCACGGCCGGATCGGGCGCGCCGCTCGCCCAGTCGAAGTCGACGGTCGCGTCGGTGCGCGTCAGCGCGAGCGCCGTGAAGTAGACGCCGCTGCCCGCGTCGTTGAAGTACTGCGCGAGCAGACCGGTGCCGGATCCAGCCGGCGGAGCCACGACGACCGTCAGGTCGTCACTCGCGGTCGCCTGTCCGTCGAAGGCCGCCAGCCGGATCGTGTAGGTGCCGGGCACCGGGAACGTCGCGTTCGTCGAGAGGGCGTTCGGCGCGTCGAACGTCACGGCCGCGGGTCCGTTGACGAGACTCCACGTCGTGGTGACCTGCGCGGGCGGCGACGGCAAGCCGTCGTCGGTTGCGGTTCCTGCGAGCGCCGCCGTGCCGGGCGCGTCGAGGTTCTGATCGGCGCCGGCGTTCACGACCGGCGGCGTGTTGCCGCCCGTTCCGCCGATCAGGCCGTAGACCACGAGCTTGTTCGACAGCGACGCGACGTACACCTTGCCGTTGGCGATCGTCGGCGGGCTGAACTTCGAGAAGTTGCCCAGCGTGTCCCGCGTGGCGTTCTGCTGGCTGTTCCACAGCTCGCGCGTGACGTTGTCGGCGTCGTACGCGCGGAGGATGCCCGGCTGCGGCGCATGGTTCGCGTCGCCCGCGCTCGACATCGCCGCCCAGAGAATGCCGCTTCCTGACGAGGTGCCGTTCGACGAGATCGACAGCATGCCGCCCGGCATGCCCCCCGGCGCGAGCACGGTGCTCTGGGCGCTCGCGGGCGTCGTGAACACGCCGCCGACGAAGCGGAACACCTTGAGCGGATCGCCGGCCGGCCAGACATAGATCGCCGGACCGTAGGCGGATCCGTTCCAGTAGACGGGCGACCCGTTCATGCGGGCCGCGGACGAGGCCTGGAAGCTCTGGACGATCTGCCCGTTGTTGCCCGATCGGAAGTGCCCCATGTTCGTCGTGTCCACGACGTACATCACGCCTTCCTTGCCGCCGCCGACGACGAGGTTCGTGCCGGGGACGAGCAGCGGATTCTGGATCCCGAGATCCTCGTCGGTCGAATTCAGGAACGACCAGTTGAACGGCGTGAACCAGTCCACGAGCGCGCCGGCCGGGCTGACCTTGATGAAGCTGTTGCCGACATTCCTGCCGCCGGTGTCGCCGTTGAACGATCCGTTGCCCGTCAGCGCGTAGAGATTCCCGGTCGTGTCTGCCGCGAGTCCTCCGCCCGACTGCCAGATGCCGGCGAGGCCGCCGTCCGGCGACGTGTTGTAGACCATGACCTGCTGCAGGCTGGCGGGGTCGTAGCCGAGGATCCAGCCGTGGTACGGGCCCTGGTCGCAATACGACGCCCACGCGACGTACAGCACGCCGTGATCGAGCAGCAGCGCCGAGCGCTGGTTCTCGGTGCGCGCGTTGAACGCGATGTTGTTCTGCGCGTCGCGGCCGTCACCCGTGCCCGTGACGTTCGCCTGAATCACGACGGGGCTCCCGATCCGTTCGCTGCCGTCGCGGATGTCGAGCGCATGCAGCCGCTGGACGAACGTGCCGCTCTCCTTCGTTCGCGTGACGAAATAGATCGTCTGCGACGGCAGGTCGATCGCCGGCGTCCCGCCGATGCCGATGTTGCCGGCGAAGTCGACGTACGTCCCGCACGCCTGGCCGACGTCGGTGCGCGACACCGGCAGAATGCCCGCGGCCGGATTCGTGTACGTCACCCGCCAGAGCGGCGCCGTCGCCGCCGCGTTGTCGGCGTCGAACGCATACACGCTGTCGTTGTTCGTCGCGACGAAAACGACGTTCCGCACGCCGACGCCGGGAATGTTGACGCCGTCGACGAACAACGGCTGCCCGTAGATCTCGTCGTCGACCGCTCGCTCGAACAGTTTGCCGAACTCACTGACGTTGACGTTGGTCGTCGTGAGGATCGTCTCGGTGCGGTTCGCGCCGGTCCGCGCCGCGTCGTTGTGACTGGTCGTCACGCTCGTCTGCGCGAACGCGGCGGCCGAGAACAGCAATGCCGCCGGAGCGGCGAGGAAGACGGCAGGTCGGTGGATCATGCGGATCAGCGCCTTGACAAGATCCGCGCCACCGCCGCATCAGTCGATCTTCCCAGCGGATGGCGCCTCGGCGCACACGTGCGCGGCGGCGGATGTTGCAATCCAAATCGCAAAACCGTCACTCACTGCGGGTAGAATCGCCCCATCATGCTGCTGGCTGCTGCGCTGGTGTTGGGAGTCACCTACTTTCCGGCCAGCGGTGCGACGGCCGTCAATCCCGACACGCACCTCGTCATCACGTTCGCCAGCGCACCGACGCTCGGCAGCGCGGGCCGGATCCGGATCTACGACGCGGCCGACGATCGGCTCGTCGACACGCTCGATCTGGCGATTCCTCCGGGACCCACCGCCGGACCCGGCGCGCTCGCGGGGCGCGTGCCGTACACGCCGGTGCCGTACGAGTACACGCCGGGGCGCCGCTCGACGAACGCCGACACCCTTCCGGGCACGCCGTCGGGCGTCGCGGCGGCAACGCCCCCCACGTCACAGCTGACCATCATCGGCGGCTTCACCGACGCGTTTCACTTCTATCCGGTGATCGTCCACGACAACGTCGCGACCATCTATCCGCACAACAACCTGCTGGCGTACGGCCGGACGTACTACGTGCAGATCGATCCCGGCGTCCTGACGATGGCGGGAGGCGGTTTCGACGGGATCAGCGGGAAACGCGGCTGGACCTTCACGACGAAGACGACGCCGCCGGCGGCTGACGCGGCACGACTCGTCGTGGCGGCCGACGGCTCGGGCGACTTCAACACCGTGCAGGGCGCGCTCGACTTCGTGCCGGATCGCAGTCCGCGCCGCGTCACGATCGTCGTCAGGAACGGCGACTACGAGGAGATCGTCTACGCCAGGAACAAGAGCAACGTCACGCTCCTCGGCGAGGATCGCGAGAACGTCCAGATCCACTACGCCAACAGCGAGATCTTCAACCCGCATCCGCCGAACGTCGCCACCAACGAATGGCCGGGCACGTTTCCGTCGCGCCGCGCCGCCTTCATGGCCGATCAGGCCATCGGCTTCCACATCGTCAACGTCACGATCGCGAACACCGCGCGCGGACAGGCCGAAGGGCTGCTGATCACCGGCGAACGGAACATCGTCAGCCACGCGTCCATCCATGGATCCGGCGACGCGCTGCAGGTGAACGGCCCGGCGTACTTCACCGACAGCCTCATCGTCGGAGACGGCGACACGATTCTCGGGCGCGGCCCGGCCTTCTTCACCAACTGCGAGCTGCAGTCGCGCGGACCGTTCACCTGGACGCGCAACACGGCGGCCAACCACGGGAACGTCTTCGTGAACTGCCGCTTCAAGGCGCGCGGCGACGAGCCCACCGTGATCGCGCGCGCGCCGGCGAACGGCGGCCGCACCTATCCCAACGTGGAAGTCGTGCTCCTCTCCTGCACGCTGGACGGCGTCAGTCCGGCGGGCTGGGGCGAGATCGGCGGCGACACGTCGCAGGCGCACCTCTGGGAGTCCAACAGCACGAATCTCCGCGACGGCGCGCCCGTCGACGTGAGCGCGCGGCATCCGGCGTCGAAGCAGCTGAACACGGACGCGGACGCGCAGACGATCGCGAACTACCGCAATCCCGCGTGGGTGCTCGGCGGCTGGACTCCCGCGATGGCGCCGGCCGTTGTGCGTCAGCCGATGCCGGTGACGGCGGCGCCGGGCGCGCGCGCGGAATTGAGCGTGACGGTGGCGGCGATTCCGGACGCGACGTATCAGTGGTTCAGGAACGGCGCGCCGATCGCCGGCGCGAAGGGGAGGACGCTCGCGTTCGCGGCGCTGCGCGCGGCCGACGCAGGCTCGTACACCGTGGTCGTTACGAACGCTTCGGGGTCGACGACGAGCCGGCCTGTCACGCTGACCGTGAAGCAAGGCGAGTAGAATCCGCCGATGCGCCGCGGGATGGTTCGAGTCGCCGTCATCGTCGCCGCCGCCGGGTACTGGAGTACCGCCCACACGGCAAGCCAGCCGATCGTCCGGCCGCTCGCCGATCTGGCGTCCCCGGATCGCAGCCCGTTTCCGTCCGACGCCTTCACCGTCGCCGACGCGCGCCAGAACACCGGCCTTCGCGTCAACCTGCCGCTGCCGGACTGCGCCGTGCAGGTGTCCGACTGTCAGGACGTCGCGGTGCTCAACCAGCTCGATGGCTTCAGCATGCAGCCGCGCATCTGGGTGCCGTTCGACGGCGACATCGATCCCTCGAGCGTTACCAGCGCGACGGCGTTCGTCGTCAAGCTGTCGGACGCCTCGACAGGCCAGCCCGCGGCGCCCGTCAGTCTCGGCATCAATCAGGCCGTCTGGGATCCGCCGACGCGCGTGCTGAGCGTCCGCACCGACAACTCGCTCGATCAGCATTCGCGCTATGCGTTCGTGGTGACCACCGGCGTGCGCGACGCGAACGGCCGGCCGATCGGCACCGCCGGGACCGCCGGCGGGAACGAGGCGTATCGCCGCGCACTCGCCGCCGCCGAGCCCGTCGTGCGCCGGCTGGTGCCGCGCGATGCGGGCATCGCGGCGATGAGCGTCTTCACGACGCAGAGCTTCTCGCACGTGATCCAACGGATTCACGAGGCCGTCGCGCGCGCGCCGGTGCCCACGCTCGACTTCGCGGTCGGTGCCGGCGGAACGCGCGCCATCTTCGAGGCCGCACGGATTCAAGGCATCACCAACAACGCGGACTTCGCCGCCGGTCCGCCGGCGCCGCAGCTGGCTGCGGCGCTGGCCAACATGCGCATCGTTCCAGGCGCGGTGCAGACGGTGGCGTTCGGCAGGTTCACCGCGCTCGACTTCACCACGCATGGATCCGGCCATATCGCGCCGATCGCGACGCGCACCGGCACGCTGCCCGTCACGGGCTCCATCGACGTGGCGTTCAACCTGTACGTTCCGTCGGGTATCGAGCCGCCCGGCGGCTGGCCCGTCGTGATGTTCGGCCACGGATCAGGCGCCGCCAAGAACGTCGGGTTCGCGATGTCCGCGGTCCTGGCCTCGCACGGGTTCGCCGTCATCTCGCTCACCGCGATGGGGCACGGCGGCGGACCGCGTTCGGCGATGACGGTCACGCGCACGGACGGCACGTCGTTGACGTTCGCGGCACCCGGGTCCGGCTACGACGCCGACGGCAACGGGGCGATCGAGCTGTGGGAGCCGCGCGCCGCGGCGGCGCCACATGCCATGTTCGGCTCGTCCGGACCGACGCTGCAGACCGCCGGGTTCTACTTCCAGCTCGTTCGCGCGATCCAGGCAGGCGTCGACGTTGACGGCGACGGCCGGCGCGATCTGGATCCGTCGCGCATCTACTATGTCGGACACTCCCTGGGCGGGATGTACGGGATGTTCAGCTTCGCGTGCGAGGCCGGTATCCGCGCCGCGGTCTTCGTCGTGCCGGCAGGCGAGCAGATGGACAATACGCGCCTGACGCCAGGGTTCCGGCAACTGACGGCGCAGGCGCTCGCCGCGCGGACGCCGTCGCTCGTCAACGCGGAGGGACTGAGGGCCGTCGACGGCCTGGCGACCTCCCCGCCTCTCTTCAACGAGAACCTGCCGCTGCGCAACCTTCCCCCACTCGTCAACGACGTGCCGGGCGCGCAGGCGATTCAGCGGTTCATGGATCGACGGCGATGGGCCGGACAGATCGCCAGCACGGTCGCCATCGCGTCATTCCTGCGCCGCACGCCGTTCGAACGCGTGCGCGTGCGTCCCATGCTGATTCAGTTCGCGCGATCGGACGCATCTTCGGCCAATCCGCCGACGGTGGAACTCATCCGCGCGGGTGACCTCGCGGATCGCGCGCTGCTCTACCGGCACGACTTGAACTTCGGGGGCGACGGCGTCCCGGCGAACCCGCACCTGTTCCTGCCATCGGTCGGCGCGCCGCCGAACGTCTCGCGCATCGCGCTCGGCGCGCAGCACCAGATCGCGGCGTTCTTCGAGAGCGACGGCGCGAAGGTGACGTCTCCCGCGCCGGCGGAATTCTGGGAAGTGCCGGTCAAGATGCCGCTGCCGGAAGATACGTTCTACCTCCCTCGGCCGCGCTAGCGCGACGAACGCAAGCGCGGCCATACGCCGGCATATGGATGCGCCCGATGCTGGTACGCGGCATGCTCCGTTCACGCCGCCATGAAACGTACGAACAAAATGATCGCGATCGGCGCAGGCGCGGCCGTCGTCGCGTACGTCGCCGGCAGACGGCTGACGTCGGACACGGACGACGACCGCCTGATCGGCGTACGCGAATCGATTCGCATCGAGCTGCCGGTCGAGGACGTGTACCGGATCTGGCGATACCTCGATGCGCTTCCACGCTTCAGGCACAACACCGAGATCGTCGGCGCGATCGAGAACCGGACGCTGAGCTGGCGCTCGCGCGCCGATGCAGACTCGGCGATGTGGGGATGCGTACTGTTCGCCGCCGTCCGCACCGGCCGCAGCACGCAGCTGAGCGTGGACGTGCAGTACCCCGCCGGACGTGCGCCTTCTCCCGCGATCCGCGAGGATCTGCGTCACTTCAAGCAGGTGCTCGAGGCCGGCGAAGTGCCCCGAACGGCCGCGGCCGCCGGGGAGTGGTGATGCAGGCCGTCTGTTACGAGGGCAAGGGCAGCATCCGCGTCGAAACCGTCCCCGATCCCGCCATCCTCAATCCCCGCGACGCCATCGTCCGCGTCACCGCGACCGCGATCTGCGGATCCGATCTGCAGATCTATGAGGGCTACATCCCGACCATGCGGAAAGGCGACGTCCTGGGCCACGAGTTCATGGGAGACGTCGTCGAGGTGGGCCGCGACAACCGGCGCCTGAACGTCGGCGATCGCGTGGTCGTGCCGTTCACGATTGCATGCGGCCGCTGCTATTTCTGTCGGGAACAGCTCTGGTCGCTGTGCGACAACTCGAACCCCAACGCGTGGATGGCCGAGAAGCTGTACGGCCACTCGGCCTCGGGGCTGTTCGGCTACTCGCACCTGTACGGCGGCTACCCCGGTGGCCAGGCGGAATACGCGCGCGTCCCGTTTGCCGACGTCGGCCCGCTGAAGGTGCCGGCGACCCTCAGTGACGAACAGGTGCTGTTTTTGTCCGACATTCTTCCCACTGGGTACATGGCGGCAGACAACTGCCGCATCAGGCCAGGCGACACGATCGCGGTGTGGGGCTGCGGCCCGGTGGGACAGTTCGCGATCAAGAGCGCGTATCTCCTCGGCGCCGAGCACGTGATCGCCATCGATCGATTTCCCGAGCGGCTGGCGCTCGCGGCGACGCACGGAGGCGCCGAGACGCTCGACTATTCGAACGTCGACGTCCTCGAGGCGCTCCGCGATCTCACCGGCGGGCAGGGACCCGACGCCTGTATCGACGCCGTCGGGTTCGAAGCACACGGGACGACGTGCGACGCCACCCATCAGGGGCATGCGCTGCGTCAGGCGATCGGCGCGTGCCGCAAAGGGGGCACCGTCTCGATTCCCGGCGTGTACGGAGGATGGCTCGACAGATTCCCGCTCGGCGCGGCGTTTGCGAAGGGGCTGACGCTGAAGATGGGCCAGACGCACGTGCACAAGTACATGCCGCTGCTCCTCGATCGAATCGAGCGCGGCGACATCGACCCGTCCTTCATCGTCACGCATCGCGTCGCGCTCGACGAGGCGCCGGCCATGTACCGCATGTTCCGCGACAAGCACGACGCGTGCATCAAGGTCGTCATGAACCCCCAAAGGAGAACCCATCATGGCTGAAGCCGGAACCCTTCACGAGGCATTCCTTGACGAGCTGCGCGACAGTTACGACGCGGAGCGCCAGCTGACCAAGGCGCTGCCCAAACTGGCAAAGAAGGCGTCGAACCCCCAGTTACGCAGCGCCTTCGAGACGCATCTCGAAGAAACGCTGGGGCACGTCGAACGCCTGGAGCAGGTGTTCGAGAGTCTCGGCGAGAAGGCGCGCGGCCAGCACTGCGACGGCATCGCCGGCATCATCCACGAAGGCGCGTCCATCATGTCGGAAGACTTCGAGGGCGACACGATGGACGCCTGCCTGATTGCCGCCGGCCAGCGCGCCGAGCACTATGAGATGGCGGCGTACGGCACGTTGATCGCGTGGGCGCGCGCCATGGGTCACGCCGAAGCCGTCGGGTTGCTGCAGGCCAACCTCAACGAGGAGAAGGCGGCGGACAAGAAGCTGTCGAGCCTGGCCGAAGGCGGCATCAACCAGAATGCGGCGGACCTCGCTCATCCGGAAATGGACGAGGACGAAGAAAAGGACAGCGAAGAACACACGCCGGTCGGTGCCAGCGGAAACAAGCCGAAAGGACGCGACCGCGGCTGAGATCGTCCGGACGATCGACTGGCACCGGATGCTGGTGGCGATGACGTAAGTACTGTGAAGACGGCGTCCTGGAGAGTGACGGTAGAATGAGCGTCATTCGAAGGGACGCCGAGTGGCCATCACGACCAGCCGAACGTCATCGGTCGTAGCCGGGATCCTCGCCGCGGCCGCGACCCTGGCCGCGGGCTGCACCACCACACCCCCCGGCCCCCCGCCGTCCGCGCACG
>Ga0066903_100005585_pt1 | contig 10951 bp, 7 predicted proteins | sample PanSoiMetaGPlot1_FD_67491 | JGI IMG/M metagenome (GOLD analysis project Ga0066903, IMG submission 67491) | Tropical forest soil microbial communities from Panama analyzed to predict greenhouse gas emissions - Panama Soil - Plot 1 (version 2) | ecosystem: Environmental > Terrestrial > Soil >...
CGGGCGCTTCTCCAAGATCGTGGAGAAGGCCAAGGCCAAGCAGAACAACATCCCGGTGGTCGGCCCCGACGAGCCGTACACCACCAACGAGCAGATGCTCACCCGGATGTTCAAGATCCGCTACGCGGACCTGGAGCCGCTGCGGGGCGTGGTGCAACAGCTGGTGAGTCAGAACGGCGACACCATCCCCTTCCAGCCGGACACGCTGATCGTCAACGACATCGGCTCGAACATGCACCGGCTGGAGAGGATCATCGAGCAGCTCGACAGCCGCTCCAGCTCCGACGAGATGCGGGTCATCCAGGTGAAGTACGCGTCGGCGGCCGAGCTCGCGACCACCATCCAGAAGCTGTTCGACGCCAAGGCCAACCGCCCGGGCGCCCGTCCCGGACTGACCGTGGCGCCCGCTCCGGCGCCCGGGGCTCCTCCAGGGCCGCCCGGCGCCCCCCAACCCGGAGCGACGGGGGCCACCTCCGGCGGTCCGGCCACCGTCACCACCCTGATCGCCGATGAGCGCACCAACAAGCTGGTGGTGGTCGCGACGCCTTCGGCCAACGAGCGGATCGACGCGCTCCTCCGGGAGATCGACGTTCCGATCAGCGGAGAGGGACGGATCAACGTCTACGCGCTGCAGAACGCGAACGCCGAGGACATCGCCGCCACGCTGCAGTCGCTCGCCCAGGGCACCGCCAATCGCCCGCGGACCACCGGTGGAGCGCCGCCGCCGAACATTCCCGGAGCGCCGCCACCCGTGGGACGTGGCCCGACGGGCCCCGGTGGGGTCACCGCCACCGAGCTCTTCCAGGGCGAGGTGAAGATCTCCCCGGACAAGGCGACCAACTCGCTGGTGGTCGTCGCCAGCCAGACCGACTTCAAGAATCTCGTCCGGGTCATCGAGAAGCTCGACATCTCCCGCCGCCAGGTCTTCATCGAGGCGGTACTCATGGAGGTCGACCTCGACCGGAACACCCAATTCGGGATCAGCCTCCACCAGGGCTTCACGGTGAACACCTCGCAAGGGCAGGCGGTGGGCATCGCCGGGACCAAGTACACGACCAGCGGCGTCCCTCCGTCATTCTCGATCACCAACCTGGCCTCGTACGGGGGCTTCCTCGCCGGACTGCAGGGACCGACCATCCCCGCCTTCGACAAGCTCGGCCTTTCCATCCCCTCGTTCGGGATCGTGCTGCACGCGCTTCAGCAGAGCTCGGACGTGAACGTGCTCAGCACGCCCCATCTTCTGACCAGCGACAACGAGGAGGCGGAGATCACCGTGGGGCAGAACGTGCCCTTCCAGGCCGGGTTCGCTCCGCAGCTCCCCAGCGGGACCGGCACCACGTTGCCCTCCGGGTCGCTGGCCACCGCGGGCTCGCTGCTCGGCGGGATCGGGTCGTACTACGCGCCGATCAACCGCCAGAACGTGGAGCTGAAGCTGAACATCAAGCCGCAGATCAACGCCAGCGACTACATCCGGATGGTGATCAACGAGAGCGCCGAGGAGATCACCTCCACCGACCCGGTCCTCGGCCCCACCACCAGCAAGCGCACCGCCAAGACCACGGTGGTCGCCAAGGACCAGGAGACGGTGGTCATCGGCGGGATCATGCAGGAGCGGACCCTCGAGTCGGTGGGCAAGGTGCCGGTGCTCGGTGACATCCCGATCCTCGGTTACCTCTTCCGCGAAACGACCCACCACAAGATCAAGACCAACCTCCTGCTCTTCCTCACCCCCTACATCATCCGGGACGCCTCGGACTTCCGTCGCATCTTCGAGAAGAAGATGGCCGAGCGGCAGCGCTTCGTGGAGGAGTTCTACGGCCAGGTGCCGGGCTACGACGTGCCCATCGACTTCGCCCGCAAGCCGGGACCGCTGGCGAAGATGAACCAGATCGTCCTCCGCGAGGAGATGAAGATCGAGAACGGCGGGCCCGGGCTCCCCGGAGAGTCGGTCTACCGTCCTGGATCGCTCGGGCCAGGCGCGGCACCGCCGCCGGGCGCGCCCACCAGCCCTGCCGGCGTCGGGCAGCGGATGCTCCAGACCGCGCCTCCCCCCGCGCCGGTCGTGCCTCCCGGAACGGTGACGGTGCAGCCGCCGCCCGGTGGGACCGCGCCTCCACCGGCGGGCACCACTGCTCCCCCGGCCGGGACCACGCAGCCGCCGGGCGGGTCCGCTCCCGGAGGCGTCCAGCCGCCGTCCGCACCGCCTCCGGGCCAGACCACTCCCCCACCCAAGGACGACCGACTCCAGGTCCAGCCCGGAGGGCCGAGCCGTTAGTACTCCCGTCATGCGTGAACCCGTCGAGCTTCGAAGCGCCGTTCCCCCCACAGCCACCTCGCTGGTCGGCCGTCCCCTGGGGGAAATCCTCCGGGCGGTGGCCGGGCTGAGCGAGGCCGCGCTCGAGGAGGCGCTGCGCGCCCAGGCCGACGAGGGCGGGCGCCTGGGCGAGGTGCTGGTGGCGCGGAAGGCCGTCACGGCCGACGACGTCGCCAAGGCACTCGCGCTCCAGCTGGACCTGCCCTACGTGCCCCAGGTCTCGCTCGATGCGGTCGACACCGAGCTGGTGCAGCAGGTCCCGATCAACTTCGCCAAGCAGGCGCTGATCCTCCCCCTCCGCCTCGACGGCGAGACTGTGGAGCTGCTGGTGGCCGACCCCCTGGACACCACGGTGCTGGACCACGCGCGGATGCTGCTCCGTCGCAACGTCTCGCCCCGGGTGGCCACCGGTGCCGTCATCGTCGACGCGATCAACGGGGTCTACGACCGGGCGGTGAACGAGGCCGAGCAGCTGGTGGGTGAGATGGAGGCCCAGGACCTCCAGAGCCTGGCCCACGAGCTGGAAGAGCCGCAGGACCTCCTCGATGTCGACGACGAGGCGCCGATCATCCGGCTGGTCAACTCGCTGCTCTTCCGCGCCGCCAAGGAGCGGGCCAGCGACATTCACATCGAGCCAATGGAGCGCGAGCTCCTGGTGCGTTTCCGGATCGACGGCGTACTCCAGGAGATCATCAAGCCGCCCAAGCGCTACCAGAACAGCATCGTCAGCCGCGTGAAGGTGATGGGTCAGCTGAACATCGCCGAGAAACGCCTGCCGCAAGACGGCCGGATCCGCATCAAGCTCGCCGGCCGCGACATCGACATCCGTCTCTCGACCATTCCCTGCACCTTCGGGGAGCGGATCGTGATGCGGCTCCTGGACAAGACCACCACCCTGCTCGACCTGACGGACATCGGCATGGCCAAGGACACCATGCACGGCGTCGATCAGGTGATCCGCCGCTCGCACGGCATCGTCCTGGTGACCGGCCCCACCGGCTCGGGAAAGACCACCACCCTCTACGCGGCCCTGAGCCGGATCAACACGCCGGACCTGAACATCCTCACGGTCGAGGACCCGGTCGAGTACCAGATCCGCGGCATCGGCCAGATGGCGATCAACCCAAAGATCGGGCTGACCTTCGCCGCCGGGCTCCGGAGCTTCCTCCGCCAGGATCCGGACGTGATCATGGTGGGCGAGATTCGCGACCGGGAGACCGCGGAGATCGCCATCCAGGCCTCGCTCACCGGCCACCTGGTGTTCTCCACGGTCCACACCAACGACGCCGCCAGCGCCATCACCCGGCTGGTAGACATGGGCGTGGAGCCGTTCCTCGTCGCCTCCTCGCTGATGGCGGTGATGGCCCAGCGCCTCGTCCGCCGTGTCTGCCCGCAGTGCCGCGACGCCTACCGACCCACGGCCGAGGAGCTGAAGGAGGTGGGGCTGACTCCCGAGGCGGTGACCCGGGCGGGGAGCCCCACCATCTACCGAGCGAAGGGCTGCGACGCCTGCGCCGGAACCGGCTACCGCGGCCGGACCGGGATCTACGAGCTGCTCATGGTGGACGACGACATCCGCCAGCTGACGCTGAAGAACGTGGACTCCACCAGCATCAAGAAGACCGGAGTGCAGAAGGGGATGCTCACTCTGCTCGACGACGGCGCGCGCAAGGTTCTCGCCGGCGAGACCACCCTCGCCGAGGTGCTGAGCGTCACGCAGGAAGACATCTGACGTCCGATGCCGGTCTTCGAGTACAGAGGGCTCACCCCCGCCGGGAAGCAGGTCAAGGGCCTCCTCGAGGCGGACAGCAGCCGCTCGCTGCGGCAGCAGCTCAAGCGCTCGGGGGTCTTCCTCACCGACGTGGTGGCCGAGCGCGAGTCCACCACCCCGGCCCGCAAGCAGAACGGGACCACCGTCGCCCAGGCGAAGCCGGCCTTCGGGAGTCGCGAGGTCCAGCTGGGGAAGCTGGTCCGCGGCCGGGTGACCTCGGACGACGTGGCGATCTTCACCCGCCAGCTCGCCACGCTGCTCCACGCCGGGGTCACGCTGGTCGAGGCTCTCACCGCCCTGGTCGATCAGACCGAGAAGGAGCGGCTGAAGCGGGTCGTCTCGGACGTGAAGACCCGCGTGAACGAGGGCAGCTCGCTGGCGGACGCGCTCGCCCAGCACGGGCGGATCTTCGGCTCGCTGTACATCAACATGGTGCGGGCCGGTGAAGCCTCGGGGGCGCTGGACGCGGTGCTGGACCGGCTAGCCGACTTCACCGAAGGGCAGGCCAAGCTCCGGCAGAAGGTCGTCGGGACGCTCATCTACCCGGTGATCATGACCATCATCGGCTCGGGCATCCTCGCGCTGCTGATGACGGTGGTGGTCCCGAAGGTCACCAAGATCTTCGAGAGCATGAAGGTGAGCCTGCCCTGGACGACCCGGCTGCTCATCTTCACCAGCAATGCCTTCGCCGACTTCTGGTGGCTGATCTTCCCTCTCATCGGAGCGGTGATCTTCGGCTTCTTCCGCTGGAAGAGCAGCGAGAAGGGCCGGCCGGTGTGGGACCGCTTCGTGCTGCGGGCGCCGGTGTTCGGGAGCCTGGTGCGGATGCTGGCCATCGCCCGCTTCACCCGGACCCTGGCCACGCTGCTCAAGAGCGGTGTTCCCCTGCTGACGGCGATGGACATCACGAAGAACGTGGTGAGCAACGGGGTGCTCGCCGGGGTGGTGGAGACCGCCCGCGACGCCATCCGCGAGGGCGAGAGCATCGCCGGGCCGCTGAAGCGCTCGGGCGAGTTCCCACCGCTGGTGCACCACATGATCGCCATCGGCGAACGGAGCGGCGAGCTGGAGAACATGCTCCTCAACGTCGCCGACAGCTACGAGAACCAGGTCAGCGTGCGGATCGGTGCGCTGACCGCGCTGATGGAGCCGCTGATCATCGTCGCCATGGGAGTGGCGGTGGCGTTCGTCGCCTTCAGCATCCTGATGCCGATCCTCCAGCTCAACACGGCCATCCATTGAGTCCTGCGACCGACAGCTACGAGAGATGGATCACCCGGCTCACCGCGGCGACGGTGCTCGCCGTGGTCGTTGCTCTGCTCGGACTCGGAATCGCGTTCTACGGGCCCGGCGCGCAGGCGCGGGCCGTTCGTTCTCAGATCCGCCCCGTGGCGGAGGGAGTCACTCCATGAAGCGCAAGTTCAAGGGCCGCCGCGCCCCCCGCGGCATGACGCTGATCGAGATCATGGTGGTCCTGGTGATCCTCGGGTTGATCGCCGGGGCGGTCACCGTGGCGGTCATCCCCCGAATCAACGAGGCGCGCGTCTCGCGGACCCAGCTCGACATCGGGAGCATCGAGAACGCGCTCAAGCTCTACTACGCCCGGACCGGCAAGTACCCGGACACCGCCACCGGCTTCAAGGTGCTCCTCGACCTCCAGCTGCTGGACAAGGCGCCGAAGGACGCCTGGGGGAACGACTACGTCTACCTCCTGGAGAATGGCCGCCCGGTCATCACCTCCTATGGTGCCGACGGGGCGCCCGGCGGTGACGGCGTGAACGCCGACATCACCAACCGTCCGGCGGCGACCGCAGCGAAGCCGTGACCTGATGTCCCGCCGCGCCTCCAGAGGCTTCACGCTCATCGAGCTGATGGTGGCGCTGGCCGTCGCCGGGACGCTCTTTGCGGCGCTGATCATCGGCCTCGGTGCGCTGACCGGCGCGCGGGCCCGGAAAGCGATGGGTGAGCTCGGAGCCGCGGCGCGCTCGCTCTACGACACCGCGGCGCTGACTGGGAACACCTGCCGGCTGGTGTTCCTCCTCCCCCGGGACGACTCGTCGGAGTTCACCTACCGCGCCGAGTGCGCCAACGGTCCGGTCACCAGCGCGATGGATCGCGATCAGGAGATCCGCGACGCCACCAAGGCCGCGGTCGAGGCCTACCGGAAGAAGAGCCGCGGCGGCACCCGGGCCGTCGATCCGTCCCCCGCGCCGGCCGCACCGGGCTATGGATATTCGGGTTCGCCGGGCGGCTCCTCCGGCTCCACCCTCCTCGACGTGCTCGACTCGGAGAAGATCCGGGTGGAGAAGGCCGCCGCGTTCTCCGCCTTCAGCTCACCGGAGATCGAGCCGCGGAAGATGAGCGGAGTGCGTGTCTCGGTCTGGACCTCGCACCAGAAGGCCAAGATCGACACTGGCCTCGCCTACCTCTACTTCTTCCCCCAGGGCTACACCGAGCGGGCGCAGGTCACCGTCCGCCAGGGCAAGAACGTCTGGACCTTGCTGATCTCGCCCATCACCGGGCGGACCTCGATCGTCGACGGCGAGCCGGAGGTCCCGAGGTCATGAGGCGCGGCTTCACGCTCCTCGAGGTGGTGGTGGCGCTGGCCATCCTCGGCCTCGCGCTGCTGGCGATCTTCGACCTCAACGCCGGAGCGATCGCCAGCCACGCCTACGCCAAGCGGCTCACCGTGGCCACGATGCTCGCCCGCTCGAAGATGACCGACCTCGAGCAGGAGCTCTACGACAAGGGCTTCGACGCCGACGACCGCGAGGTCACTGGCGACTTCAAGAACGAGGGCTGGGACGCGTTCGCCTGGAAGGCGCAGATCCTCACCCCCCGCACGACCGAGGTCTCGCCGGACAAGCTGATCGAGTCGCTCTTCAACCTCCCTCCGGGCCAGGATGGAATCGCCGGGCTGGCTGCGCTCCTGGGAGGTGGACGGGACGGCGGCACCGGCGGTCTGGGCAATCTCTCCCAGCTCACGCAGTCGCTGGGCAGCGGCTATTCCCTGCCCTCCGGCTCGCAGTCAGGACCGAGCCTCGGCCCCCTTCCTCCCGGGGCCAGTGCGGCCTCTGGCCTCTCCGCCCTCGGGCCGTTCGCCGGTCTCGCCCAGACGCAGATGACCCAGCTGCTCCAGCAGATCCAGCGCGGCGTCCGGGAGATCCACCTCACCGTGAGCTGGAAGGAGGGCAAGCGCACCGAGAGCATCGACCTGGTGAACGACGTCTTCTCGCTCCGCCAGGGCTCGGACCGAAACGGCACGCCCGGAACGCCGCTCTCCTCCACCAACACGAGCGGCGTCCCCGGCGCACCGGGCACCCCCCTGGTCCCCGGCCAGCTTCCGATTCCCGGCGGCCTGCCAGGCGTGAACACCGGCGGGCAGTCCATCTTCGGCGGTCCCACCCGCGGCAACATTCCGCAGGGCACGCCTCTCGACCCCAGCGGACGGCCCATCCGATGAGACCCGCACGCGGCTTCACGCTCCTCGAGGTGGTCATCGCGGTGGGCATCACCGCGATGATGGGCGTGCTGATCACCGCCGCCTTCCAGACCGGCTACCGGGCCAAGGAGCTGGTCGAGGCCGAGGCCGACCGGTACCGGGCGCTGCGCACGGGCACCGACCGGATGGTCCGGGAGATCTCCGATGCGTTCGTCAGCGACCACTACGACACGCGCCGGTTCCGCGACCAGAACGACCGGCCGACCAACTTCGTCGGGTCCCGCGAGAAGCTCCTCTTCACCTCGATGGCCCACCAGCGGCTCTACAGCGACGCCAAGGAGTCGGACCAGATGGTGGTGGAGTACTTCACCAAGACGGTCCCCGGACCGGGCGGGAAGTCGCAGATGAACCTCATGCGCCGCGAGAACTCCATCCTCGACGAGCGGATGGACCGCGGCGGGACCGAGGACGTCCTCATCGAGGGGATCAAGCGGGTCGACTTCGCCTACTGGGACTCGGACAAGAAGGACTGGGTCGACGAGTGGAGCACGCGGCGCATCGAGAAGAAGTCCATCCTTCCGGTGCGGGTCCGGATCTCCATCTACGCCCTCGACGAGACCGGGCGCGAGGCGCGCTACACCACCCAGGCGCGCATCGTCCTCAACACGGAGATCCCGAGGTTCTGATGCGGAAGCGCACCATACCAGCTCGGCGTGGCGTGACGCTCCTCATGGTCACCGTCTCGATCGCGATCCTGACCGCGGTCGCGGCCGAGTTCGCCTTCCAGAGCCGGGTGGACCTCGAGCTGGCCACCCACCAGCGCGATGCGCTCCGCGCCGAGTACCTCGCCAAGAGCAGCATCGGCCTCGCACGGATGCTGCTCCTCTTCCAGAAGCAGCTCGACCGGACCACCGCCTCGCTTCCACCTCCGATGGCGGGGATGAACATCCAGCTCTGGCGGATGGCGAAGCTCGACTGCCACCTCCTCCAGACGGTGGTGCCCCAGGCCGGGGCCGGCCGGCGCCCGAAGTTCGCCACCGCGGGGGGCGGGGGCCTCGACGAGCAGGGCCGCATCGACTACGGCGGCTTTGCCGGCTGCTTCGATGCCCGCATCGAGGACGAGCAGGAGAAGCTGAACGTCAACGCGCTGGCCGGCCTGCAGACCGGAACTGCGCAGAGCACGGTGCAGCGCTTCTACAATCTCGTCTCCGACAAGCGGTTCGACTTCGTCTTCGACCGTGAGGACGCCAACCGCATCCGCGCCAATCCGGCCGACGTCCTGATCGGCGTCAAGGACTGGGTGGACGACGACGACACCCAGTCCGCGCTCACCGTGAATGCGCTCGGACAGGCCACTCTGCAGAACGGCTTCTCCGACGAGGCCGCCCTGTACAGCCGCTACACGCCGCGCTACCGCCCGAAGAACTCCTGGTTCGATTCGCTGGGCGAGCTGTACCTGGTCAACGGGGTCACCGATCGCTTCATGGCCGCCTTCGGAGACCGCCTCACGGTGTACCCGGACCCCAACGCGCCCTTCAACGTGAACAGCGACGACCCGCTCCTCATCGCCCTCGCGGTGCGGAGCATTGCCGACCCGACCCGACCCGATCCTCGACTGAACGATCCGGTCTTCCTCGACGGCATCGTTCAGAAGATCCGCGCGGTCAAGATGATGATGCCGATGGGGATGTCGGTGCAGGACTTCACCAGCGTCGTCCAGGCCGCGGGCATCGTGGTCAACACGCAGGTGACCCAGCGGCAGGGCGTCGCCGGCGCCACCGCCAACAGCTTCCTCGGCGACAAGAGTGACACCTTCCGGATCGTGGCCATCGGCCAGGCCGGTGACGTCGAGCGCCGGGTGACAACGGTCATCCGGCTCGTTGATCCGACCCAGGACGGGCTCGGACGGGTGCTCTACTGGAGGGCAGACTGATGCCACGGGTGCTGGGGCTGGATCTCGGCAGCCATTCGCTGAAGGGCGTGCTCCTCGAGGCCACCGGGCGGGGAACCACGGTGCTCCACTACGCGGAGACCCGTCGCGCGGACGAGGCGCCCCTGGACGAGGCGCTGGCGGTCTTCCTCGCCGAGAACGCATGGGCTCCGGACCAGGTGGTGGTTGCCCTTCCCGGCCAGTCGCTGGCCACTCACGTCTTCACCCTGCCCTTCACCGACTCGAAGCGCATCGCCGCGACCTTGCCCTTCGAGGTCGAGGGAGAGCTCCCCTTCGACCTCTCCCAGGTGGTGTTCGACCACCAGGTGACCCGGCGGCAGGCGAACGCCACCGACCTCATCGTGGGGCTGGTGCGGCGCGAAGAGCTCTCCGAGTTGCTCCGGACGCTCACCGCCCGGGGGGTCGACCCACGGGTGGTCACTCACCCCGCGATCGCGTACCAGAACCTCTTCCTCGCCGCGCCGGAGCGGTTCGAGGTCGCCCCGGGAGCCACGGTGGCGGTCCTGGACATCGGCCACCGCCGGACCAGCGTCGCGGTGGGGCGCCCCGCCGAGGGCCTTCTCTTCGCCCGGACCTTCACCGGTGGCGGGCGCGATCTCTCGCGCGCCCTCGCCGCCGAGTTCCAAGTCCCGCTCGCCGAGGCAGAGACCTGGAAGGAGCGGGACGGTTCGCTCGTGCCCGGCGGTGGGGCGGAGCACGAGCGTGCGCGCTCGGCACTCCTTCGCGCCCTGGGGCCCCTCGTCCGCGAGGCGCGAGCCACGCTCAAGGCTGCCTCGGGCCGGGAGCACCTCCCCATCGCGCGGCTCCTCCTCGCCGGCGGCACGGCGCGGCTCCCCGGCCTGGTGGAGCACGTCGGCTCGGAGCTCGGGCTTCCCTCGGACGTGCTCCTCCTTCCTCCCGCCGCTGCCGCGTTGATCCCGCCCGAGGTCCAGCCCCGCGCCGCCGAGGCGTACGCGCTCTCGCTCCGTGGCTCGATGTCCAGCGGACGCTCTCCGCGGTTCAACCTCCGGCAGGGCGAGTTCGCCTTCCGTGGCCACGTCGACTACCTCCGTGAACGGCTGATCCGGGTCGCCGCCTTCGCCGCGGTGCTCACCCTCGTCTTCTGCGTCTTCAGCATCACCCGCACCATCCTCCTCGGACGGCGGGAGGCCGCCGTGGACGCCCGCCTCTGCGCACTGACGCAGCGGGTGCTGGGGAGCTGCGAGAAGAACTACGACCGGGCGCTCAATCTCCTCCGCGGCCAGCAGAGCCCGGCGGCCTCGGTCCCGTCCGTCTCCGCCAGTGGGCTCCTCGCCCAGGTGGCGCAGCGGGTGCCCCCGGAGGTGACGGTCACCTTCAGCCAGATGGTGTTCGACCTCGACCGGATCTCGCTCCGGGGAGAGACCGATTCCACGCGGAGCATCGACAAGCTCCAGGCGGCCCTGAAGGGGTACCGCTGCTTCCGCGAGGTGAAGGAAGGAAAGGTGGAGCGCT
>Ga0066903_100005586_pt1 | contig 10947 bp, 12 predicted proteins | sample PanSoiMetaGPlot1_FD_67491 | JGI IMG/M metagenome (GOLD analysis project Ga0066903, IMG submission 67491) | Tropical forest soil microbial communities from Panama analyzed to predict greenhouse gas emissions - Panama Soil - Plot 1 (version 2) | ecosystem: Environmental > Terrestrial > Soil >...
TGAGCCTCTCCTAGCCTCGCGCGGCCCGGAGGAGCTCGTCCCAGGACGAGAGCTTGATCCGCGGGCGGCCGTGTGGCGCCCCGCGCTCGGACTCGAGCCTGTCGATCAGCTCCCAGCCGGAGTACACGACGACCTCGACGCCGCGCTCGGCGAGAAGAGCATCGACCGCCTCGGCGCTCGCTTGCGCCTGCCGGGGCAGTCGCCCGGTGCGCGCGTCCTCGAGCAGCAACTCGACCGTCTCGGTCGCGTCCTTCTTGTTCGTCCCGATCACACCCGACGGGCCACGCTTGATCCAGCCCGCGCAGTAGACACCCGGTACGTGCTGCCCGTCCGCGTCCAGCGCTCGGCCGCAGTCGTTGCGGATCGTCGCGCGCTCGGCGTCGAAAGGCACGCCCGGAACCTCCACGCCCTTGTAGCCGACACTGCGGAAGACGAGACCGCAGGGGATGACTTCCCGTTCATCGGTGGGCACTGCCCGCACGCTGCCGCCGTCGGAGACGAGCTGGTTGCGGACGACCTCGATCGCCTCGACCTTTCCGTCGCCGAGAATCGCGACCGGCGAGACGCAGAAGCGAAGGAGGAGCCGCTTCGACTTCCCGGCCGGTTCCGCTGCCGCGAACTCGCGGAGGATGTCCACGTTGCGACGTGCGCGCGCCCGGTCTGCCTCGAGTGCCGCCTCGCTCGCAGGGTCGAGCTCGAGATCGGCCGGGTCGACGACGATGTCGGCTCCTCCGAGCTCACCGAGCTCCTTCAGCTCGGGTGGCGTGAAGGCCGCCTGCGCCGGTCCGCGCCTACCGAGCATCACGATCTCCCGGAGCCCGGAGGTCGCGATCGCCTCGATCGCCTGGTCGGTCGCATCGGTCGGCGCCAGCTCCTCGCGTGTCCGCGCCAGCATCCGGGCCACGTCGATCGCGACGTTCCCGTTCCCGATCACCACTGCCCGCTCGACGCCCAGGTCGAACGGGAGGTCCTGGTAGTCCGGGTGGCCGTTGTACCAGGCCACGAACTCGGTCGCCGCCCAGGATCCGGTCAGATCTTCGCCGGGGATGCCGAGGCGCTTGTCGGTCTGGGCGCCGACCGTGTACACGACGGCGTCGTAGAGACGCGCCAGCTCGTCGTGCGTGATGTCGCGGCCCGCCTCGACGTTCCCCAGGAAGCGAAAGCCCCGCATCGCAGCGGTCTTCTCGTAGATGCGTGAGGCGGCCTTCAACTCGGGGTGGTCGGGCGCGACGCCGAGCCGTACGAGCCCCCAGGGCGTCGGCAGGCGCTCGATCATGTCCACCTCGACGGCGGGATCCCCGGAGGCGAGCAGCGCCGCAGTCGCGTAGAAACCGGCCGGGCCCGAGCCGACCACGGCGACCCGCAGAGGTCGATCGGTCATGTTCCGATCCTACGGCGCGAAGATGCAGGCGTCGTGCGAGGTGCGCAGCGATCTGTGGAGCGGCGGATCCGGCCGCATCGCCGCAGACCGTCAGGCGCGCCCGCGAGGCGGGAAGGCGACCGCCGCGGGGCCGAGCAGGAACTCGCGGCTGCCCGCGCGCGAGGTACGTGGAACCGCTAGCGCGAGGGCCGCGCGCGCCGCCACGCCACGTGCGCGGCCGCACCGGACATTGCGAACATCACCAGCGCGTTGATCGGATGCAGGAAGCCGAGCCCCGGGACGCTTTCCCCGAGCCACGCGAGGAGCACCTGGACGATGCCCGCGATGGCGAGCGCCAAGGGCAGGTAGATCCGCGGCTTGCCGAGCTTTGCCGCCAGGCCGATCAGGAGCAGCACGATCGTCGCGATGACAACGACGTAGCCGAACCCGCTGTGGAAGTCCCAGCCGTGCTCGAAGCCCTCGTGGCCGAGCGTGTCGCCCGCGTCGTCCAGCTGGTTGGCCGTGTAGAAGGCGCCGTATCCGGCGGCGCCGACCTGGGCGAGAATGCACAGGAACACGACGATTGTCCCGTAGCGATAGACCTCCCGCATCGGGCGGGACTGTACTAGGCCCCGGGCGGCCAGGGCAGTCGCAGCGGCGCGTACTCGCCCGGCCAGTCGGCATACGCCTCGTCCGGGTCAGCAGTCTCTTTCGCCGCGGACGCACCGTACTTCGCGGCGACGTCGCTCACGGGGTACCGCAGGGTCTCGACCTCCGGCCGCACACCGACCATGAGGACCGCGCACGGTCCGTCCCCGGCGCCGACGAGCACGTGGGTGGTGCCGGCCGGGCAATGAAAGTAGTCCCACTGCCGAAGCGAACGCTCCTCTTCCTCGACGACCAACGTGCACTCGCCCGAGAGCACGAGGAATCCTTCCTGCGCGTCCTCCGAGTGGTAGAGCGCGTTCGGGTCGCCCGGCCAGAGGACGCGGACGTGGACGCCGAGCTCACCGAAGGGGATCTCCCGCGGCTCGAGCGGAAACACCGCGCCGCCCTTCTCCTTGTTGCGCACTGCGAGCGCGTCCCCGAGGTTGACGACGAACCAGCCCTCCGACGTGACGTAACGCCCGTACGGGGTCTCGACCGAGCTTGCTTCCGGCACCGACAGGAGCGCTGTGTCAGTGCGAGCAGCCCGAGCCGCAGCCGTAGCCGGCGTCCTCGGGAGCCTCGCCCTCGGCCACCTGGAAGGAGTGGCCGCAACCGCAGGCCGCGGTCACGTTCGGGTTGTTGATCTTGAACCCGGACTCCTGGATCGTCTCCAGGAAGTCGATCTCCGCACCGCGCAGGTAGGGAGCGCTGAAGGGATCGACGACGACCGTGACGCCGTGGGACTCGATCTCGTGGTCGCCCTCCTGGACGCCCCGGTCGAAACCGAGCGCGTACTCGAAGCCGGAGCAGCCGCCGCCCTGGACGGCCACGCGCAGGACGCCGGCCTCGCCTTCGGGCTCTTCGGCCATCAGGCCCTTGATCTTCGCCGCTGCGCTCTCCGTGAGCACGACCAGCGAGTCCGTGCGCTCGACGATCTCCACGAGAGGCATCGTACCAGCCGCCCCGGTGGCCGAAGCGGGCGGGTCAGGGCTGGCTTGTAACACCCGGCTCACGCACCGTTGCAGGCTTTTCCCGCACCTTCGTTACACCTCCAGGGGTCCTGCTAGGTTCCGCACGACGGACACGCGGAGAGAGGGTCAGACATGCTCGACAACTGGCTGCCGTTCCTGATCTACGGGCTCATGGCAGCCGCCATCCCCGCGTCGATGGTGGTCATGTCGTTCGTGTTCTCGCAGCGCCCTCGGGCCAGAACGCGGGCGCGCGGCATTCCGTTCGAGTCGGGCGTGTCGAAGGGCCCACCGCGGCAGCAGCGCTTCACGATCAGCTTCTACCTGACGGCAATGCTCTTCATCGTCTTCGACATCGAGATCGTGTTCCTCTACCCGCTCGCGGTGATCCTCCACCAGCTCGCCTGGTTCGGGTTCATCGAGCTTCTCGTCTTCGTCCTCATCCTCGCGCTCGGATACGTGTACATCTGGCGCAAGGGGGCGTTGGAATGGCAGTAGGGGGAAAGCGGCTCGCCGACTACGGGCTGCGCTCGGAGCGGCTGCTCTGGCCGGACAAGGGGCCGGGTGTCTTCGAGCAGGAGGTCGACAACCTCGAGCAGCGCGTCGGGCTGACGACGCTGGCGAAGGCCGTCGCCTGGTCGCAGACGAAGTCGATGTGGCCAGACACGTTCGGGCTGGCCTGCTGCGCGATCGAGATGATGTCGATCGTCTCCTCCCGGTACGACATCGCGCGCTTCGGAATGGAGGCGTTCCGCGCCTCGCCGCGCCAGGCCGACCTGCTGATCGTCTCCGGCCGCGTCGTCCACAAGATGGCCGCGCCGCTGCGCCAGATCTACGACCAGATGCTCGAGCCGAAGTGGGTGATCGCCATGGGCGCCTGCGCGAGCTCCGGCGGGATGTTCAACAACTACACGACCCTTCAGGGCGTGGACAAGATCGTCCCGGTCGACATCCACGTGCCCGGGTGCCCGCCCCGGCCCGAAGGCCTCATGGAGGGCATCCTGCGCCTCCACGAGAAGGTACTCGCGGGCGTGCCGCCCGCGTACGAGATCCGCGGGGTAGCAGAGTGAGCGTGGCCGAGTGAGCTACGCGGGCACTCCCGGGCTCGTCGAGGAGAAGGTCGCGTACGACGAGACGACGCTCGTCGTCGACCCGGCGCGCCTCGTCGAGGCTTGCGAGCATCTCCGTGACGAAGAGGGTTTCTGCTTCCTCTCCGACCTGTCCTCGGTGGACTACGCCGGGTGGGGTGAAGAGCCGGTCGCGGGTTACTGGGGCGGCGCCGGCGGCCGCGACCTGAACCAGCCCGGCACGTGGGGACTGGCCCGCAAACCGGCGCCGAAGCGGAAGCGCTTTGCGGTCAACCTCCATCTGCTCTGCGTGCGCTCGGGCGCGCGTGAGGCTCGGCGCGTGCGCGTGCAGGTCTGGGTCGACGACGGAGAGCAGATCCCGAGTGTCGTCTCCGTGTGGCCGACCGCCGACTGGCTGGAACGCGAGGTCTGGGACATGATGGGCATCCGTTTCTCCGGCCATCCCGACCTGACCCGGATCCTCATGGACGACGACTGGGAGGGATTCCCGCTCCGCAAGGACTACCCGATCGGCGGCGAGCCGGTGCGGTTCTCGGGCGAGGAATAGATGGCGATCGCGCCCGAGAAGAGGAAGAGCCCGATCTACGAAGGCTCCCGCATCCCGCAGCCGATCCCGTCGGTCCTGCAGGTGCCCGAGGCGTTGCGCCGCTCGGACGACATCCTCGAAGTCAACTTCGGTCCCAACCACCCCTCCACGCACGGCGTTCTGCGGCTGATCGTCGAGCTCGACGGCGAGAAGGTCGTCGGCCTGCGCGCGGTCGTGGGCTACCTGCACACCGGCTTCGAGAAGTCGATGGAGTCGAAGACGTGGTGGAAGGCGATCCCGTTCGCGCCGCGGATGGACTACCTCGCCTTCCAGGCCAACGAGCTCGCGTTCGTCCTCGCGATCGAGAAGTTGCTCGGCATCGAGGTGCCGCCGAAGGCGACCTGGATGCGCATGCTGCTCACGGAGCTCAACCGCATCCACTCGCACCTCGTCTGGCTCGGCACCTCCGCGCTCGAGCTGGGGGCGATCTCGCCCTTCTGGTACACGTTCCGCGAGCGCGACCGGGTGCTCGACCTCTTCGAGATGGTCGCCGGGACGCGCATGCACACGCGGTACTTCCAGGTCGGCGGCCTCGCCGAGGACATCCCGCGCGGCTTCTTCGACGAATGCCGGAAGTTCTGCGAGATCATGCCCGGAGCCGTCGACGAGTACGAGCAGCTCCTGACGTACAACGAGATCTGGCTGAAGCGAACGAAGGGCGTTGGCCTCCTGTCCGCAGACGACGCGCTCGCGCTCGGCCAGTCCGGCCCCGTCCTGCGCGGCTCGGGGGTGGACTGGGACCTGCGTCGCGCCCAGCCGTACCTCGCCTACGACCAGGTCGACTTCGACGTGCCCGTCTACTACAACGGCGACGTCTGGGACCGGTACAAGGTGCATATGGACGAGATGCGGGAATCAACCCGCATCGTGTCCCAGGCGCTCGAGGGCATGCCCGGCGGAGCGTGGATCGCCGACGACCGCAAGGTCGTCCTGCCGCCCCGCGAGGAGCTGCACACCTCGATGGAGACGCTGATCCACCACTTCAAGCTCGTCACCGAGGGCTTCCGCGTCCCGGAGGGCGAGGTCTACCTCGCGATCGAGTCGCCACGCGGCGAGTTCGGCTGCTACCTGTGCTCGGACGGCGGGCCGAAGCCGTGGCGCGTGCGCTTCCGGACGCCCAGCTTCATCGCCCTCCAGGCGACGGCCACGCTTGTGCGGGACGGGCTCGTGGCGGACATGATCGCCGCGGTCGGGTCGCTCGACACCGTCATGGGCGAGTGCGACCGATGAGGGATTTCGCCGCGCAGGTGCAGGACATCGCCGCGCAGTACCCGGACTCCCGGTCCGCGGTCCTGCCGGCGCTGCGGCTCGCCCAGGCACGCCACGACGGCTGGCTCCCGCCGGAGGCCTTCGTGGAGGTGGCCGAAGCGCTCGAGCTCACGCCGGCGTACTGCCAGGCGGTCGCGTCCTTCTACGACATGTACCACCTGGCCCCGACCGGGAAGCACTTCATCGAAGTCTGCACCAACCTCTCGTGCGCGCTCGCGAGGGCACAGGACGTCGTCGATGCGTTCGAGTCCGAGCTCGGCGTCACCGTCGGCGAGACGACGGAGGACGGGGAGATCACGTTCCGTGCCGTGGAGTGCCTCAACGCGTGCGGCTACGCCCCCGTCGTCGCGATCGACCATCGCTACCGGCTCCACACCTCACCCGAGGATGTAGCCGCGATCGTGGAGGAACTCCGTGCCGGCTCGTAGCATGCTGCTCGCGGGGATCGAGGAGCACGACCTCGCGACGGTCGAGGGCTACCGGGCCGTCGGCGGCTACGAGGCGTTGCCGAAGGCGAGGGCGATGGCCCCCGACGACCTGATCGCCGAGCTGCAGGCCTCGAACCTGCGCGGCCGCGGCGGCGCCGGCTTCCCGATGGGCCGCAAGGCGTCGCTGATCGACCGCAAGAGCGGGCGGCCGACCTACCTCGTCGTCAACGGAGACGAGTCGGAGCCGGGTGCGTTCAAGGACCGCGAAGTGATGGCGAAGGCTCCGCAGCGCCTCATCGAAGGCTGCCTGATCTCCGCACATGCCATCGAGTCCACGCATGTCTTCATCTACATCCGCGGCGAGTACCTGACGGAGTACGAGATCCTCCAGGCGGCCGTCGACGAGGCGCGCGCCGCCGGGCTCTTCGACCCGGTCGAGATCACTGTTCACCGCGGCGCCGGCGCGTACATCTGCGGCGAGGAAACCGCGCTGCTGGACTCGCTCGAGGGCCGCCGCGGCCAGCCGCGGCCCCGCCCGCCGTTCCCGCCGGTGCAGGGCCTGTACGGCGCACCGACGCAGATCAACAACGTCTGCACGATCGCGAGCGTCCCGGAGATCATCGCCATGGGCGCGGCCGAGTGGGCGAAGATCGGCGCGGAGTCGTCGCCGGGGACGGCGATCTTCTCGATCTCCGGCAACATCGTGAAGCCCGGGAACTACGAGCTCGAGCTGGGCACGCCGATGCGCGAGCTGATCTACGACTGGGCCGGCGGCATCCCCGACGGCCGCGCGCTCAAGGGCGTGATCCCGGGCGGCTCCTCGGTGCCGATCCTGACGCCCGACGAGATCGACGTGCCGCTCGACTACGACTCGATCGGCGCGCTGGGCTCGTTCTTCGGCTCCGCCTCGCTGATCGTCGTCGACGACCGCTGCTGCATGGTGCAGCTCGCGCTGCGGGCCGCGAAGTTCTACATGCACGAGTCGTGCGGCAAGTGCACGCCCTGCCGCGAGGGCACCCGCTGGCAGGTGCAGCTGCTGGAGAAGATCGAGGCCGGCGACGCGACGCTCGCGGATCTCGACCTGCTGGAGTCGGTCGGCTCGCGGATACTCGGGAAGTCGCTCTGCGCGCTCGGCGACTTCGCCGTCTACCCGGTGCAGAGCTACATGAGGAAGTACCCGGACGAGTTCCGCGCCCACGTCGACCGTGGCGGCTGCCCGTTCGGCGGGCAGTCGTCGATCGAGGGCATCGTCGCGCCCTCGGACCAGCACACGCATTCTCCCGTCGCCGAGGTGCCCGCGTGACAGACGTGGCGATCGAGCTGGTCACCCTGACGATCGACGACGTCGAGGTGTCCGTGCCCAAGGGGACGGGGCTCGTAGAGGCCGCGGCGATCGCGGGGATCGAGATCCCCGTCTTCTGCTACGAGCCGCGGCTCGGGCCTCCCGTCGGCGCCTGCCGCATGTGCCTTTGCGAGGTGGCGCCGGGGCCGCCGAAGCCGCAAGCCGCGTGCACGCTGACCGTCGCCGAGGGCATGGTCGTGAAGACCGCGCACACGTCCGAGATGGCGGCCGAGAGCCAGAACGCGACGCTCGAGTTCATCCTCGTCAACCACCCGCTCGACTGCCCGGTCTGCGACAAGGGCGGCGAGTGTCCGCTGCAGGACCTGACCTTCCGCTACGGCCCCGGCTCGACACGGATGACCTTCTCCAAGCGCACCTACGACAAGCCGATCCCGATCTCGCCGACGATCGCGCTCGACCGCGAGCGCTGCATCCTCTGTTACCGCTGCACACGCTTCTCCGAATCGGTGTCCGAGGACGGGCAGCTCGTGGCGCGCAACCGCGGCGCGCAGTCGCAGATCGCGACCTTCGAGGACCGGCCCTACAAGGCGCCTTTCTCCGGCAACGTCATCGAGCTGTGCCCGGTGGGCGCATTGACCTCGACGCAGTACCGCTTCGAGGGCCGGCCGTGGGAGATCCAGAGTGTCCCCACGGTCTGCGGTCTCTGCCCCGTCGGGTGCAACGTCGCCGCGACGACGCGCGAGGGCAAGGTCAAGCGCATCCTCTCGCGGAATCATCCCGAGGTCGACGAGGGGTGGATCTGCGACAAGGGCCGCTTCGGCTACCCGGCGCTGCGCGCCGCCGACCGAGTGACGTTGCCGCTCCGCCGCACCGGCGGCCGCCGCTTCGAGGAGGTCTCCTGGGACGACGCGCTCGACGAGGTCGAGCGACTCGCCCGGGCCGCCGGCGGCACGACCGTCCTCGCCCTCTCGGGCACGGAGACCGTCGAGCTCGCCTACGCGCTGTCGCGCTTCGTACGCGAGGGCCTGGGCGCCCACACGGTCGTACTGCCGGAGCAGGCGAGCCCTGCGCTTGCCGGCTACCGGCAGCCGCTTTCGGCCCTCCGCGACTCGGATGCGATCGTGGTCGTCGGCGACGATCCGGTTGTCGAGCGTGCACCGGTCGTCGACCTGTGGATCCGCGCTGCCCGTCGTCACGGGGCCAAGGTCGTCACGGTGGGGCCAGCGGGGCGCGTGCAGACGAAGCCGAGGGCGTACACCGGCGTCGAGAAGAAGATCGCGGACGAGCTCGGCGACGCCCGGCGAGTCGCGCTCGTGTGGTCGGGTCCCGGAGGCCAGGGAGGCGCCGAGCCCGCCGCACTCGCGCGGGCGCTCGGTGAGCGCGTGCACGCGGTCTACGACCTTCCGTCTGCCCCCAACGCGCGGGCCGTCGCGGACGCATGGGAGGTGGCGGGCGAGGGCGAGAGCAAGCCCGAGCGCATCGGGCTCCTGATCGTGTCGGGCGACGAGATCGGCCGCGAGTCGCGGCTGCGAGAGCTGGCCTCGAGGGCGGACGCGGTGGTGGCGATCGGCATGTTCGCCGAGGAGCTGCGGCCGTTGGCCGACGTCGTCCTCCCGGCGACGAGCTACCTCGAACGGGACGGGACGATGGTCAATCTCGAAGGGCGCGTGCAGCGGTTGCGCCGCGCGGTCATGCCACCGTGCCCCGACGAGCTCGCCTGGACGGCGAAGCTCGCAGAGCGCTTCGGTGTCCAGCTCGACCGGGAGGCGCGCGGCGTCTTCGCCGAGCTCTCGCCGAAGCTCTACGCCGGCGTCCCGGCGACGGAGGTCGGGGAGCGCGGCGTGCTCGGCCCCGAGGGCGAAGCGCCCGAGCCCGGAAAGAAGAAGGCGGAGGCCAAGACCAAGGTCGCAGGCGGCGGCCCGCTGCGACTGACGAGCTACCGGGCGTTGTTCTCGGGTCCGCTCGTCGAGCGCGTTCCGGAGCTTCGGTTCCAGCGGCCCGAGCACGTGGTCGAGCTCGCCGCCGCGGACGCGTCGGTCCGCGGGATCGAGAACGGCGACGTCGTCCGCGTGAGCTCGAACGGCACGTCGGTCGACCTCCGTGCGCGCGTGAATCGCCGCCTCGTCACGGGCGTCGTCCGCGCGGCGGCCGAGCACGTCCAGGGCCTCGAGGCCGGCGTGGAGGTGACGAAGCTGTGATCCTCGCCGAGGTCTGGTGGATCGGGCTGATCGAGGCCCTCGTGATCATCAACCTCGTCCTGCTCGCGTTCGCGTACACGACGCTCGCAGAGCGCAAGCTGCTCGGCCGCATGCAGCTTCGTTTCGGGCCGAACCGCGCCGGCCCGAAAGGGCTGCTGCAGCCGATCGCCGACCTGGTCAAGCTCGTGCGCAAGGAGGCGTTCTTCCCCGCGAAGGTCGAGGCGCTGCCGTACATCGTCGCCCCCGCCTTCTCCGCCTTCGCCGCGCTTCTCGTCTTCAGCGTCATCCCTTTCGGCGAGGGCTGGCAGATCGGCGACTACGAGATCAACGGCGTCGTTGCCGACGTGCCGATCGGGCTGATCCTCTTCTTCGCGATCGGCTCGGTCGGGGTATACGGCTTCATCGTCGGCGGCTGGGCCTCGGACTCCAAGTACTCGCTGCTCGGCTCGATGCGCACCTGCGCGCAGCTCGTCTCCTACGAGGTCTCGCTGTCGCTCTCCGTCATCGGCGTGATCCTGCTCGGTCACTCGCTCAACCTCTCGGAGATCGTGAACAAGCAGATCGACTCGATGTGGTACGTGGGGCCGCAGTTCGTCGGCTTCGTCGTCTTCTTCCTCGCGGCAGTGGCCGAGACTGCCCGGGCCCCGTTCGACCTGCCGGAGGCGGACAGCGAGCTCGTCGCCGGTTACCACACCGAGTACTCGGGGATGCGCTGGGGCCTGTTCCAGATGGCCGAGTACGTGAACATGATCGCGCTCTCCGCGCTCGGGGTCACGCTCTTCTTCGGCGGCTGGGAAGGGCCGTGGGCGCCGCTCGGGCCGCTCTGGTTCCTGATCAAGCTCGTGATCGCGATCGCGCTCTTCATCTGGATCCGCGCCACGGTGCCGCGCCTGCGCTACGACCAGCTGATGCGCTTCGGCTGGAAGGTGCTCCTCCCGGTCGCGACGCTGAACGCCGTGATCACCGCCCTCGTCGTCGCCTGGACCAGCTAGATGCCGCAGCCGATCGACACCCTGAAGGGCTTCGCGGTGACCTTCCGGCAGCTGTTCAACAAGCCGATCACCGTGCAGTACCCGGAGTACGTGCGGCCGCTCTACCC
>Ga0066903_100005588_pt1 | contig 10946 bp, 8 predicted proteins | sample PanSoiMetaGPlot1_FD_67491 | JGI IMG/M metagenome (GOLD analysis project Ga0066903, IMG submission 67491) | Tropical forest soil microbial communities from Panama analyzed to predict greenhouse gas emissions - Panama Soil - Plot 1 (version 2) | ecosystem: Environmental > Terrestrial > Soil >...
GCCGTGCTGCCGCCGCGCGTGACCGAATATCCGGTGGTCAAGGGACTCATTCGCGCCGCCAAGGGTCATCTCGGAGCGTTCGAGCTCACAGTCGACGACTTTGCCCAGCCGATGCCGTCCTCGCGCGCGGCGCTCAGTTTCGGAGCGAGCAAGAACGGTGCAGTGTCGCGCTGCGACATCGTGCTCGACCTGTCGAGTGGCACGCCGCTGTTTGCGGGCTCCGATCTGCGCGAAGGCTACCTGCGCGCCGATCCGGACGACGGAGCCGCCGTGCTGCGCGCGGTCATGAAGGCGCGCGATCTCGTCGGCACCTTTGACAAGCCACGCTACGTCAACTTCGGCGCCGACCTGTGCGCGCATTCGCGCTCGAAGCGCGTCGGTTGCAGCCGATGCCTTGATCTCTGCCCGACCGGCGCGATCACCCCTGATGGCGACCACGTGGCGATTGATGCTCATGTGTGTGCGGGTTGCGGTCAATGCGCGGCGGTCTGTCCGACTGGCGCCGCTGCCTACGCGCTTCCGCCGGCTGCCATTCTGATGCGGCGGCTGCGCAGCTTGCTGATCACCTATCGCGCTGCCGGCGGGACGCAGCCAGTACTGCTCATGCATGACAATGCCCACGGCATGCCGCTGATTGATGCGCTGGCGCGGGGCGGCGATGGGCTGCCCGCAAACGTGCTGCCAGTTGCGGTGAACGAGGTGACGCAGATCGGGCTCGAAACAATCGCGGCGGCCTTTGCCTATGGCGCCTCGGCGATACGGTTCCTGCTGAGAGGGAAGCCGCGCCATGATGTGACCGGGCTGCGCAGGACGCTTGCGCTGGCGGAGCCAATTCTCGTAGGCCTCGGCTTCGGGGCCGACCGCCTATCGACCATCGAGACCGACGATCCCGATGCGCTCGGCGATACGTTGCGCGCAACCGCGCATCTCCAGGGCACACCACGGCCCGCGAGCTTCACACCGCTTGGCACGAGCCGGGAGCTTTTGCGCCTTGCACTGCGTGAACTACAGCGCGCCGCGCCCACGCCCGTCGACTTGATCGCACTGCCGGCGGGCGCGCCCTTCGGCGCGATCGAGGTCGACGTTGCGGGCTGCACGCTCTGCCTCGCCTGTGTCTCCGCCTGCCCGACCGGCGCGCTCGGCGACAATCCGGAGAAGCCGATGCTGCGGTTCTCCGAGGACGCCTGTGTGCAGTGCGGCCTCTGCCAGGCGACCTGTCCCGAGAAGGTGATCAGGCTCAAGCCGCAGATCGACTTTCGTGCCGCGACCTCGCTGGCGCGCGTGCTCAAGGAGGAAGAGCCGTTCGCCTGCATCCGCTGCGGCAAGCCGTTTGGCACGCGCAGCACTATCGCGCGGGTGACGGAAAAGCTCGCCGGCAAGCACTGGATGTTCCAGGGCGACTCGAGCAGGCTCGACCTTCTCAAGATGTGCGAGGACTGTCGCGCCATCGCGGCCACCGAGGCGAGCTTCGACCCTCACGCTCCCCCCCGCCCACCCGTGCGCACGACCGAGGATTATCTGCGCGAGCGAGAGGAAGAGGAGAAAAAATAATCTCGTGTCCCGGTCGAGCGCGCAGCGCGAGAGCCGGGACCCAGGGGCTCCACGACGGGCTTAGCATTTGTAGCACTGGGTCCCGGGTCTCGCTGCGCTCGCCCGGGACACGCAGGCTACTTCTTCGTCGCCTTCTCCAGGAACCGCACCAGCGCGCCGCGATCATCGGCGGAACCAATGGTCTGCTCCGGCATTTTGGTGCCGGGCGTGTAGGCCGCAGGACCGACCTCGAACAGCTTCGCCACTGTCTCGGGCGTCCACACGATGTCGAGCTTCTTCAGCGCGGCGGAGAAATTGTACCCCGGCAGGCTCGCGATGCGGCGGCCGAAAATTCCGGCCAGCGTCGGGCCCGCACGGTTGCCTTCATCCGGCGACAGCGTGTGGCAGGCGACGCAGGCGCGAAAGACTTCCGCGCCCGGATCGCCCGCATAGGCCGCCAGCGGATCGGCCGGCGCGCCAACGATGGCAGCACCGATCGAATCGCCGGTGACCGCGTCCCAACGGCGGATCACGCGATCAGCGCCGCCGGTGATGAGCGTGCGGCCGTCTGGGAGAAAGGCCGCCGACCAGACCGGCAACCCGGGACCGATCAACATCCGCTCGATGCGCCGCGCCGCCCGATCGATGATCGCCACCGAGCCGCGAATGCCAGCAGCGGCGACGCGCTTGCCGTCTCCCGAAAGAGCAAGTGCGATGATCGGCGCCTGCGCCGCCTCGATCTCGCCGCGCAACTCGCCCGCGGGCGACAGCATGATGACTTTGCCGTCGGCGCCAGCCGCGACGATCTCGCCGTCGGATGCGACCACAACCGCATTGAGCGGTGCCGGCAGTGCGATGACGGCCGGCGCGCCATCGCGCGGCCAGATGCGCAAGGTCGCGTCATATCCAACCGTCACGACCGTGCGGCCATCACGTGCAAACGCCACGCCGTTGACATTCTGCGCATGACCCTCGAGCACGCGCGGTGCGCCGCCGTCGAGGGGCCACAGCCGCGCGCTGTGATCCCATGAGGCCGAAGCGAGCGTCCGGCCATCCGGCGACAACGCGAGCGCGACCACCGGCGCGGTGTGGCCAGCAAGCACCGCCGCGGGCTGCGGCTCGCCGGGTCGCCAGAGCGCGATGCGCCCATCCTCACCAGCAGTGGCGACGCGGCCGTCCGGAAGATAAGCGACCGCGTTGACCGCACCCTCATGGAAGCGCAGCACCTCGACCGCTGCATTGCGCTCGAGCGACCAGCGGATCGCGGACGTGTCGAAGCTGCCAGAGATTGCAAGCTTGCCGTCGAGCGAGATCGCCAGCGCCCGTACCGGCCCGCCATGGCCGCGCAGCTGCGCCTGCGCGTTCGCCGCCATGGCGATCGCGAACAAACCGATCATGACGGCAGCAAACGGGCGCTTGATCATTGAGGAGAGATCATAGTCCCGTATTCGGGGCTTTCATGGGGCGTGCATGTCCGGAAATTGCATACCAAGTGCGCGGATGCGCGCACGCGTCGCCTCGTCGCGCAGCGCCGCGAGAAACGCCTGCACGGCTGGCCGCTCGCGGCGCTTCTCGACCAGCAGAAAATCATACTCCTCGGGCACGAGCGGCAGGAAGCCGAGTCCGTAGAGCTTCGCCACCCGCTCGATCGCGACACCCCAGTCGGCGCGGCCTTGTGCCACCGCGGCCGCGACCGCGTTGTGCGAGCGAGGCTGATTGCTGTAGCCGGGCGGTCGCGCGCCGGCGAGCAGCTTGTCGATCAGCACTCGCGTGCCGGCACCGGCGTTGCGGTTGACCATGAGGCACGCCGCATCAGCGAGCGCGGTCTTGACAGCGGCCTGCGCACTGAAGCCCTCGAACCGCGCATCGCCCGTGCGATAGACGACGCCTTGCAGGCGCTGCCAGCCCTTCACGAGCGAGAGACCGGGGCGGAGGAGGTGCGCGTTGTAGATGCCGGTCTCAGGATCGACGAGATGCACTGGCGCAAGATCGCACTCGCCGCGCTCCGCCGCCGCGACGCCCCCGAGGCTGCCGACCGCAATGGTGCGTGCGCTGAAGCCCTGATCCGCCAGCGTGCCGAGCGCAGCATCGAGCGCCACACAATGGCTGCCGGTGATCACCAGATCGGGCATCGCGGCAGCTTCGCCAATGAGCGTGACACGCGCGCGCGTGCCGGCTGGAAGCGCCGACGCGAGCGCCTCGATCGCGACAAAGCCGTCGGCCTGCGAGAAGCTCGTCACAGAACCCGAGCCTTTGGCAGTCGGGAACGCGACTGTGCCATCATCACCTTCGGCGAGCGCCACCAGCACGAATTCCTGGCGGCCAAGCTCGGATGTGATCGGCACCGGGACCGTTGCCTCGATGCTGCGCGCCGCCTCCTGCTGCAGGCCCGCGCGTGCCCGAATGATCGGCGCCACGAATGCATGAAAGGTAAAGATCGCCGAGGTCGGAAAGCCCGGCAGCACCACGAGCGGCTTGCCCTCGATGGCAGCGAGGCACAGCGGCTTGCCGGGCTTGAGCGCGACGCCATGCACGATCACGCCAGGCGCGCCGAGCCGGGACACCACGCGATGCGAGAGATCACCGGCACCCTTCGAGGTACCGCCCGAAATGATCACCATGTCGCACGCTTGCAGCGCGGTGCGCAGCGCAAGCTCGAGCACGGTCTCGTTATCCGGGAAGGCGCCGAACGGGACCGGCTCGCCGCCGGCCTCCCACACGGCCGCCGCCACGATCGCGCCGTTGCTGTCGTAGACCGCAGCCGGACGCAGCGGCGTGCCCGGCGCCACCAGCTCGTCGCCGGTCGACAGCACTGCAACGCGTGGCCGCCGCACCACCTCGACCTCGGCAATGCCGCACGCCGCCAGCATGCCGATCTCACGCGAGCCGATGCGGGCACCGCGGCGCAGCAACATCTCGCCGCGCGCAATGTCGGAGCCCGCATAGGATACGAACTGCCCCGGCGCTAGCGCGCGCCGCACGTCGATTGTCGGCTCCGCTGCGCTCTCGACCAGATCGGTATGCTCGATCATCACCACGGCATCAGCGCCGCGTGGAATGACACCGCCGGTCGCGATCGTGGTCGCCGTGCCGGACGCCACGGTAAGCGCTGGCGCATGACCGCAGACGATCACCTCACCATTGAGGCGGAGCCGCCGTGGGTCCGCATCGCTGGCGCCCGTAGTCTCGGCGGCGCGCAGCGCAAAGCCGTCGACATTAGCGCGATCGAACGGCGGCACATCGATCGGCGCGGTCACGTCGCCCGCGAGCACGCGCGTGAGCGCCGCTTCCAGCGGCACGCGTTCGCTGTCGAGCGGCGCAAGCGTGATGTGCCGTACAAAGCGCCCGCGCGCATCCTCGGGCGAGACCACCTCGAGAAACTGCTCCTGGCGCGCGGCCCGGCGAACCGCCGCGACAAGATCAGACTCCAAGGTCTTGACGCGTTCGTTCATGGCAAGGGTCTTACCACGACCTCGGCTCCGGCCGGATAGCCTTCGCTATCGCCTGGAACCAGGAGCCAGCCGTTGGCGTGCGCGAGAGCCTGCAACGGCCAATAGCCTGAGGCTATAGGCTCGGCTTGGTCGCCGCTCTGATGCACGGGCACGACTTCTGCGAGGCCCAAAGGCGACGCATGCTTGCGCGTGAGCAACGCGATGGTGCCCTGCAAGTCGTCGAAACCACCCATCAATCTTGCAACAAGGTGGCGCCCCAGAGTGACCCACACCGCGAGTGCGGCATCGAGCCGCCCCGGGACGAGCAGCACCGGCCGCCGCCCCAACATCCCGAATGCTGTGGTTTCGCCGGGCGTCAACGCCACCCCGCGCACCTCGAGGAACCCGGCCGCGGCCAATGCCCGCACGCTCATGTCATTGCGACCCATACCGGTGCCGCCCACCACAATGATCATATCGGCCTCTGTATCGGCCAACCCGGCTGCAACATCGGCGAAGCGACGCACCACGCCGCCGGCCGCAGCGACAGCGCGCGCGAGCAGCTCGACAGTGGCCGTGATGATTGGATCGCGCCTGGCACGCGCCGGCGCCACGCAGACGCGTGGCTCGCGCACCGCGACCTCCGCAATACCGGTCGCATGAAATGCCGCCGCATCAGTGGCACGGACGACCGCGCCAGCGCGCCGCAATAATGTGCCAGCTCTGACATCGCCACCCGCGGTCAGGACACCCTCACCGGGCGCGACCGGCGCGATGGCGGCGAACCGTCCGTCGCGCTCCACCACAGTATCGAGCGGCACGACTGCGTCGGTGCCAGCCGGCAACGCCTCGCCAGCATCGAGGCGCTGGGTCGGCGCAAGTTGCACCGGCGCGTAGGAGCTTGCATCGGACAGCCCCTCAGCCGCGACCGCAAAGCCGTCACGCAGCGCCCGCGCCGCTGCCGGAAGGGCGGCCGCCGCAATGACATCCTCGCTCAGCACGCGGCCCACTGCGGCCTCGATCGCGACTCGGCGTGGCGCGATCGTCTTCACCAGCGCGTCGATGCGCGCCGTCACCTCGGCAAGCGGCGTCAGCCGGGTCATCTGTTGCGGGTCGTGTTCAGCGGCCATGAGCGCTTATAGTATGATCTCGCCTCGCAACAACGAAGAGAGCCCGAAAGGTCTCATGGCAGAAAGATTAATGAACCTTCGCGGGCTCAAGTGCCCGTTGCCGGCGCTGCGCACCCGCAAGGCGCTCGCGGGCCTCACGGCCGGCGATGTGCTGGTCGTCGAATGCACCGACCCGCTCGCCGCCATCGACATCCCGAACCTGATCAACCAGACCGGCGATGTCCTGGAAAAGACCGACCGCAGCAAGAAAGTCCTGACGTTTCACATCCGTAAGCGCTGATCAGTCAAGCTTGATGCCGACGAGCCCGGCCCGTTCGATCACCGGCTTCCAGCGCGCGTTCTCGAAGGCGATGAATTTGTCGAACTCGCTCATGCTCATTGATTGGCTGATGAGGCCATCGCGGCGCAGCCGCTGCTGCATCTCAGGCGCCGCGAGGCCCGCCACGATCGACTGATTGATCTTCTCGGCAATATCGGGTGCAAGCCGCGCCGGCGCCGAGATGGAGAACCAGGTCGTGGCGACGAGTTCCGGGTAGCCGAGTTCCTTCAGCGTCGGCAGATCGGGGTAGTCCGGCAACCGCGCGTCCGCCGTATTGGCGAGGGGCACGAGCGTGCCGCTCCGAATATAGCTCGCCGCCGATGCGACAGTCTGCGCACTGAAGGCGATATGGCCACCGATCAGGTCGACCAGCCCCTGCGACGCGCCCTTGTAAGGCACATGCTCGACCTTGACGCCGGTGCGCTGGCCGAAGAACTCCGTCATCAGGTGGCCGTTGCCGCCGAGGCCGGACGACGAATAGGTGAGCGGCCGGCCGCTTGAGCGCGCCCTTGCCATGAAATCCGCGAAGGTCTTGATGCCGCTCGACGGGCTCACCAGGAACACGATAGGCGAGCCGCCCACATAGGCGATGTTGGTGAGGTCACGCACAGGGTCGTAGCCGACCGACGGATTCATGATGGGGATGGTGACGAGCAGCGACTGCGTCGTGAGCACCAGATTGTAGCCATCTGGCTCCGTGCCCATGACCGAGCGCAAGCCGATGAGCCCGGTCGCGCCGGCGCGGGTCTCCACGAAGAACTGCTGTTTGAAGGTCGCGGCGAGCTGATCGGCCACCATGCGGGCGAGCACGTCAGCGGTGCCGCCAGCCGCGAAGGTGTTGACGATGCGAACGGGTTTTGCGGGCCAGGGCTGTGTCTGTGCGGAGGCGCCCGCGACCTGAAACAACACGATGCTCGCAAGCGCAATGCGCTTCAGCAGTACACGGTTCATTAAACATGCTCCCATGCTTGCCTGACGGGACGCGAGCTACTTCCCGCCCTTCATGTACTCGAGCACAAAGCTTCTGATCTCGGACGGCACCGCAAGCGCACGGCGCACCCGCGTATTGATGTCGGCGCCCGTCTCGTAGTGCGGCACGAACTGCATCGCCTTCATCGCCTCCTCGGCGTAGTCCTTGTCGTTGTTGAGCCGCGCCAGCGCTGTGCGCAACGCATCGACCGCCGCGGCCGGCGCGCCGGGCGGCATCACCACAGTGCGCAGCATAGCGGAATCGACCGCCAGATTGGTGCGGTAGGCGTCCCACAGCCGGCCGGTCGGGTGCCCACCTTTGAGGCTGCGGTAGAACTCCTGGAATTGCGGCAGCGGATAGCCCTCCATCACCTTCGGCACGCTGAAGGTCTCGCCATCGTAATTTCCGTCGTAATAGAGCGGGATCACCGTTCCGGGCTTCACCAGGCTCGGCTCGACCACGCTGAAGAAGCCGGGTGTCGTCTCCGAATGGAGATGAATCTCGCCGCGCTGGAGCGCGAGGCGGGCCGTTGAGCTACTGCGATAGCCGGTCACATAGCGGTACGGCACGCCGAGCATGTCCAGCGTGGCGCGGATGAGCAGGTCCTTCGAGGATTCGACCGCGAGCCCGCCCGCCACCAGCCCTTGCGCCTTGAGGAGGTCGGCGCCCTGCTTGATCCCGGGTGCGAGGTCCGTGCGCACGTAATAGACCGCATTGCCAGGCTGAAAGCCGATGAACTCATATGTCTTGAAATCGACGCGGTGGTTTTCCGGCTCAATTACATACTTCCAGGCAGCGCCGGTGAAGTAGCCGAACATGCTGCCGTCGCGCGGCCCGACCTCTCCGAGAAAGTTCGTACCGACGAGCCCGCCGGCGCCATCCTTGTTCTGCACCAGGATCAGCGGCGCGCCGTCGATGTGCTTGGCGATATGCTTTGCGAGCAGCCGCCCCTCGATGTCGCTCGGACCGCCAGCCGCGAAGTTGATCACCAGCGTCAGCCGCTTGCCCTTGTAGAACGGGTCGGCCGCAAGTGCGCACGAAGCGCTAACGAGAACCGCGCAAGCTCCAATCATCGCGGCGCGCAGGCGCGAAACCGGCATCGGATCCTCCCCTCTTGATCGCGTTACCATAGCGGGCGCGGCCGGCAGTGGACAGCGACAGAGGCGCGCATGCTGGGCCGCTTCCTTCACCCCGCACAGGTAGGCCAGAGGCGGCTCTCACAACTTGGGTTTTTGCGGCCGAGCAAACGAGGTCGCGACCTCGCGAGCGCATTCGATGAACCGTTCGACGACCGGACTTAGCGTTCGATTTTTCAAAGTGACGATCACAACGAACTGCGGCGGCATCGCCAACTTGATCGGCAGCACCCTGAGACCGAAGATATCGGCATTGAGCTGCAGGGTTGAGGCGGGCAAGACCGCAATGAACCGGCCAGTCTTGCTTAGAGTATTGCGTAGTTGAACCGAGAGCGTTTTGACGCTGACGCGCGGAGAGGGCAGGCCACGCACCCGGAATGCCTCCAACACTGCGGCCTCGCCTGGAGCGCCTGCGGGCGGCATGATCCAGAGCGCATCGGTCAGATCGCCGAAATCCACCTTACGACGACCTGACCACGGACTCTCCCGTCCAGTCGCGAGACAGATGCGGTCCTCGAACAAGACTTCCCACTTCAATTCCTCGTCAAGGGACTCTGCGGCCGACTTCGGCAGGATGGCGAAGACCAGGTCTGCCCTGCGTTCATGCAGCTCGGGAAATTCCATCTTGAACGCATTGGACGGCGCAACATCCAATACGGTTCGAGGATGGAGGCGCGACATGCGCTCAATAATGGGAGGAAGGATCCCAGCCGAAATTGACTCCGAACATCCAATCCTCACCTCCCCCACGGCGGGGTCCGCGAGGAACTCGATGTCCTTCACCCCTTGTCTCAGCTCGTCAAACGCGATCCGGCCGCGCTTCATGAGCGCGTCGGCATAGAGCGTTGGTACGACACCACGCGGCGTCCGATCCAGCAAGCGAACAGCCACCGCATGTTCCAGAGCAGCGACAGCCTGGGAGACGGCCGATTGGGACATCCCGAGCTCTGCGCCAGCCTTCGCCATGCTGCCGTGTTGCACGACCGCGAGCAGGATGTGCAGATCACGCAACCTGACGCGTCGGCCAATGCGACTGTCCCAGTTGAGAATCGGAGCCATTAGCGTTCGCTTATGTGGCTAGGAGAAAAGAGAGCTTTATCTTCTAGCTGTTCCTGCCAATTGTTCAATGCCATCAGCCTATGGTTCGGAAGAGGACACCATGATCAGGATTTGCGGAATTGCCGTCGCCGTTGGGTTGATGAGCGGGATGTTGTCCGATCCGGCCACGAGCGCCGAGCAATGGCCGCAGCGCGCCGTCCGTCTCATCGTGCCGTTCGCAGCGGGGAGCGGGCCAGATTTCGCGGGGCGGCTCTTTGCGGAGCGGCTGTCGGAGCGCTGGAAGCAGCCCGTGGTCGTTGAAAATCGGCCGGGCGCAGACGGGCTGCTCGGGACGGCCGCCTTCGTCAACCTGCGTGATGATCATGTGCTGATGTTTTCAGCGGCCGCTCCCCTCTCCGTGCTTCCGGCGCTGCAGGAGAAGTTGCCGTACGATCCGGCTCGCGATGTTTTGCCGATTTCCGCTGCTGCCGACACGTTCGGCGCTGTCGCGGTTTCAGCATCCTTGCCGGTGCACTCGCTGGCGGAACTGGTGGCGCTCGCAGGACGCGAGCGCGGCCAGCTCAACTATCATGCTCTTGCCGGCGCATTTCCGATTCTATTCGCCGGTTTCGCGAAAGATGCAGGCATCGAGATGACTTACGTCTCTTACCGGGAGACAACTGCTGCCGTTCTCGACCTCTCGGAAGGCCGCATTCAGGTCATGCTTGCAACGTTGCCTCCGTTGCTGCCGCAGGTGAACTCAGGGAAGGTTCGGCTCCTTGCAGTCACGAACAAATCACGCGCCCCGATCATGCCGGCCGTCACACCGGCTCGCGACGCGGGCTTCCCGGCTTTGACATACGAAAGCATTGCTGGGTTTTTCGGACCGCGCGACATGTTGGCCGAGCGCCGCGACCGAGTCGCGACGGACGTCCGTGCAATTGCATCCGAGAATGGTGTCGGTGAGCGGCTGGCGGCCGTCGGGCAGATCGCGCGCGGCAGCACCCCGATCGAATTCGCCGCCGCGATCGAAGAGCAGCGCATCCAGATATCCTCAATCGCAAGGCTGGTCGGAACCAAGCCAGCGCGTTAGCATGTGATTACAGCATCAATTGCATTCATAGTTGGGGAAGTCCTATGGCTCAGATCAGGCACATCGCAATCGCCAGCGATGATCCGTTCAAGGCGGCGGAGTTCTACAAAAAGGCCTTCGGCTTTCGCGAGATCGCACGCAACGGCTTCGATCCGAGCAAGCCCGACGAGGCGCCGCGTCCGTGCAGCGTTCTCTTGACCGACGGCTATCTCAACATCTCGCTGCTCAAGCTTGCCAAGGATCAGACCGGCGTCGGTCTCGACTACCAGGGCCTGCACCATATCGGGCTCGTCGTCGAC
>Ga0066903_100005589_pt1 | contig 10945 bp, 6 predicted proteins | sample PanSoiMetaGPlot1_FD_67491 | JGI IMG/M metagenome (GOLD analysis project Ga0066903, IMG submission 67491) | Tropical forest soil microbial communities from Panama analyzed to predict greenhouse gas emissions - Panama Soil - Plot 1 (version 2) | ecosystem: Environmental > Terrestrial > Soil >...
AATCTCAATCGCTGGCACGTTCGCTATTCGCACATCACGATCGGCTGGCTCGCCTTTTTGGTGTTGCTGATCGCGGTCGCGCTGGTTGATCCATCGGTCGCCTCCGGCGTCGCGCGGCTTTCGCTCGTGGGCGTCGCTGTTTTCGGCTTCAGCCTGGTGATCTACCTCTCGTTCCACGGTTACGACCGCGCCGTTCTGCTGATCCCGACCTGGCTCCTGCTGGTCGTGTGGGTGATTGCGGCCGGCCTTGCCGTGATGGGGGGCGTGACCAACGACATCGTCGGGCCGGCGCTGCTCGGCGGCCTCGTGCTGATCGTCATGCTGATCGGATTCACTGTGATGCAGCATGCCTTCGCGGGCGGGGTGACGCACGGCATCGTCAGCGACGTCGAGCGCAGGGCGCTGGCGCTCACCGGCGCGGGTGACATGATCTGGGACTGGGACGTGTCAGCCGACAAGGTGTTCACCAGCCCGGAGACTGAGACTTTGCTCGGCCTGCGGCGCGGCACGCTCGAAGGGCCCGCGGCGCGCTGGCTCGATGTGCTCCATCCGCTCGACCGCGACCGCTTCCGCACTGCGCTCGATAACGTGCTGGAGCAGCGCCGCGGCAGGCTGGTGCAGGATTTCCGCCTGCGCACCCCCGACGGCCATTTCCTCTGGTTCGCGCTCAAGGCGCGTCCGGTGGTTGGCTCGGATGGCGAGGTGGTGCGGCTCGTCGGCACCCTCAGCGACGTGACCGAGTTCAAGAACGCCGAAGAGCGGCTCCTGCACGACGCCGTGCATGATAACCTGACCGGCCTGCCGAACCGCCAGCTCTTCGTCGACCGAATCGAGTCGGTGCTTGCTCTCTCCAAAGCCGACGAGGCAATCAGGCCCACCATCATCGTGATCGATCTCGACCGTTTCAAGCAGGTCAATGACTCGGTTGGCATAGCGGTAGGCGATTCCATCCTGCTGACGCTGGCGCGCCGGCTCGCCCGCCTGCTCAAGCCGCAGGACACGCTGGCGCGCCTCGCCGGCGACCAGTTCGCCCTGATCCTGCTGTCGGAGAAAGAGGCGGATCGCATCGTGGCCTTTGCGGAGACGCTGCGACGCGCGCTGCGGGCGCCCATCACCTTCAACGATCGCGAGATCTTCCTCACCGCCTCGATGGGGATCGCGCTCAGCGATGGCCAGCCGCACCGCACTGAGGAAGTGCTGAAGGATGCCGAGCTCGCGATGTATCACGCCAAGCGCATCGGCGGCGACCGCATCGAGGTGTTCAAGCCGTCGATGCGCGCGCGCAAGACCGATCGCCTGACGCTCGAATCCGACCTGCGGCGCGCGCTCGAGCGCGAGGAGATCACCATTCTCTATCAGCCGATCGTCCGGCTCGACGACCGCTCGGTGGCAGGCTTCGAGGCGCTGGCCCGCTGGGACCATCCCAAGATGGGCCGCATGTCGCCGTCGGATTTCATCGCCATCGCGGAGGAGATCGGGCTCATCGTCGATCTCGGTCTGTTCGTGCTGGAGCACACCGCCCGGCAGCTCGGCAACTGGCAGCGCACATCACGCAAGCCGGTCTTCGCCAGCGTCAATGTTTCATCGCGGCAGCTCCTGCGGCAGGACCTGATCCACGACCTGCGCACTGTCATTGCGCGCTCAGGCCTCGCGCGCGGCTCACTCAAGCTGGAGCTGACCGAGTCGCTGGTGATGGAAAACCCCGAGCACGCGGCCCAGATGCTCACCCGCATCAAGGAGCTGGGTGCTGGTCTCGCGCTCGACGATTTCGGCACCGGCCATTCCTCGCTGTCCTATCTGCAGCGCTTCCCGTTCGACACGATCAAGATCGACCAGTCGTTCGTGCGCGCTTCGTCCAAGGGGCAGCGGCCGGTGATTCTGCGCTCGATCATCGCGCTCGCGCACGATCTCGGCATGGAAGTGGTGGCGGAAGGGGCGGAGACCGACTCGGATGCGGTCGAGCTCTATCAGCTCGGTTGCGAATATGCGCAGGGCTACGTGTTCGGTGAGCCGATGAGTGCAGAGTCCGCACGCCAGATGCTCACCGGGAATCGGGTCGAACTCCCGGCGCGCTCAGAGGCCGTAGCGTCGGCCGGCTTACAACCCCGGCTTCGTTAATTTTACGCCGATTCTGACCCGAAAGGCCGTTGGCGCCCTTCAGCCTGTGCGCTAGGCTTGTGGCAATATTGGCCACGGATTGAGCCTGAATGGGCTGGTTCCGCTCGAATAGACGAATTGGGAGTGGGCTTGCGCTGGTCGCGCTCGTCATCCACTTTGCGCTATCGTTTGGGCACCTGCATTTCGCGACGTTTGAGAATGCCACCGCGGCGGCGCTGACGTCTTCCGAACCAGCCTGGACGTTGAGCGTCCCGGACGCTCCTGCCGATCCGTCGAGCCATCCTGGGCTAGCCGACCCTTGCGCGATTTGCGCCAACATTCATTTGGCAGCGTCGCTACTGGTGGAATGGCCTGCATGGCTGTTGCCGCTAAGGGCCGAGCAGGCACTGCCTGACAGCAGCGGTGCCACGAAACGGCCCGCCTGGTTGGGCACAGCCGTTCAAGCGCGCGCCCCACCCATCGCCTGACATTGTTGCTCCGCGGTTCGGGATCGCTCTCGCACGAGCAGGGCGATGCCGATCGGCATTCGGCGGCTTCGGCTGGCGAAGCCGTATCAGTGCACAATGCGACTGGGGTCTACCATGCGCGCCATTCAGATCGACCGTTCATCCGAGCGTCGTTGGGTGCTGCCCGCGATGTTCGTTGCCATCATCGCGGCTGGCGGTGGCACCTACCGGTTCTGGCCACAGGGTCAGGCCCCGAGCAGCAACCGCGCTGCAGCGCGGGCCGCAATTCCCGTGACCGTCGCGATCGCGGCGCGCCGCGATGTTCCGATCTATGTGAGCGGCCTGGGCACGGTGCAGGCCTCCAACACTGTGAAAATCGCCTCTCAGGTCGATGGCAAGCTGGAGCAGGTCATCTTCACAGAAGGGCAGCACGTTGAGAAGGGCGACTTGCTGGCCAAGATCGATCCACGCCCGTTTCAGGCAGCGCTCGATCAGGCCAAGGCCAAGAAGGACCAGGACGCGGCGTTGCTGGTGGCCGCCGAGAAGGATCTGGTTCGCTCCCAGACGCTCGCGCTCAAGAACTACCAGTCGCAGCAGATCGTCGACCAGCAGCAAGCCAAGGTGGATCAGCTGAAAGCCTCGATTGCGGCCGATCAAGCGGCAATCGAAACCGCGCAAACTCAGCTCGACTACACCAGGATCGTTGCTCCGATCGGCGGGCGAATCGGAATACGTTTGGTGGACCCGGGCAACCTGGTGCGTGTGGCGGATGCCATCACCGGCCTCGTAGCGATGCGGCCCGCGGCGGTTGTCTCCACATTGCCGGCCCGCTATTTACAGGATCTGCGTGAGGCGAGTGCGCGCGGCCCGGTCGAGGTCACGGCCTTTGATCAGGACAATCGGCGTCAGCTCGCAACCGGCACCCTTCTGCTCGTCGACAACGCGATCGATCAGGCGACCGCGACGGTTCGCCTGAAGGCGATGTTTGCCAACGAGGACGAAGCACTGTGGCCGGGATCATTCGTCAATGCCCATGTTCGTCTTGAAACGCGTCCGCATGCGGTGGTCATTCCCGCGGCTGCCGTGCAGCGCGGCCCGCAAGGGCTGTTCACCTGGGTGGTCACTGACGGGAATGTTGCGCAGCCGCGCATGATCCAAGTCGACGCGACCAGCGGAAACCTGACGATCGTCACCTCTGGCGTTGCGGAAGGCGAGCGCGTGGTGACCGACGGCCAATACAAGCTGCAGATCAATGCGCCCGTGTCGATCACGTCGACCCAGGTGGCGGCGTCGGGAGACGCGCCATGAATCTATCCGAGCCGTTTATCAACCGCCCGGTCGCCACCTCCCTGCTCATGGCCGCGCTCGCTGTGGTCGGACTGGCGGCGTTTCCATTTTTGCCGGTCGCGCCGCTGCCGCAGGTCGACTTTCCGACCATCCAGGTCACCGCAACCCTGTCGGGCGCCAGCGCCGAGACAATGGCCTCGTCCGTGGCCGCGCCGCTGGAGCGTCAATTCGGGCAGATCGCAGGTGTCACGCAGCTGACCTCGCTGAGCGCATCCGGCGTATCGCAGGTCGTCATCCAGTTCGACCTCAATCGCAACATCGATTCAGCGGCCCAGGATGTGCAGGCGGCGATTACGTCATCGAGCAAGTTTCTCCCGCAGTCGATGACGCAGCCGCCCAACTACAAAAAGGTCAATCCGGCCGACGCGCCCATCCTGATGCTGCGCGCCTATTCGGACACTTTGCCGCTCACGGTCGTGCATGACTATCTCGACAATTTCTTCATCCAGGCGCTGTCGCAAGTGCCCGGTGTCGCGCAGGCCTCCATCATCGGCGACCAAAAGCCATCGATCCGCATTCAGGTCGATCCGGCCAAGCTTGCTTCGGTCGGGCTCACCCTCGAAGAGATCCGGGAAAAGCTGGTCAAGGCGTCCAGCAACGCTGCCAAAGGCACGATCTTCACCGATACAACGGGCTTCACGATCGCGGCCAATGACCAGCTGACCGACCCCGAACCGTTCAATGATGTGGTCCTGGCCTATCGCAACGGCGCTCCGCTGCGCGTGCGTGACGTCGGGCAAGCCGTGATGGCGGCCACGAGCCGCAATGTCGCGGGCTTTCCGAATAACGAGCCCGGGATCCTCTTGAGCATCAAGAAGCAGGCCGGTGCCAACGTCATCGACACGGTGGAAGCCATCAGGGCCCAGCTGCCGCGCCTCACTGCCAATATCCCCGCCGCCATGAAGGTCGAGGTGATGCTCGATCGCACCGTGACGATTCGCGCCTCGGTGCACGACGTCGAGTTCACCCTGATGCTCACGGTCGCTTTGGTGGTGCTGGTCGTGCTGCTGTTCCTGCGCAGCTTCTGGGCGACATTCATTCCCAGCATGACGCTGCCGCTCGCCCTGCTCGGCGCTTTCGCGGCGATGTACCTGCTCAACTTCAGTCTCGACAACATCTCGCTGATGGCTCTCACGATTGCGGTCGGTTTCGTGGTCGATGACGCAATCGTGGTGGTGGAGAACATCTATCGGCACATCGAGAACGGCGTGGCGCCGTTCGAGGCCGCGCTGAAGGGCTCGCGCGAGATCGCGTTCACGGTGTTGTCGATCAGCTTTTCGCTGGTGGCGGTGTTCATTCCGCTCTTGCTGATGGGCGGCATCATGGGCCGTGTGTTTCGCGAGTTCGCCCTGACGGTCACGGCCGCCATTGCGGTCTCGGCGCTGGTCTCGTTGACGCTCGCCCCGATGCTGTGCTCGCGTTTCATGAAGCCGACGGAGGATCGGCATGGCGTCCTCTATAACGCCATCGAGAGATGCTTCGAGGCAACTCTGGCCGGCTATCGGCGCACGCTAGACATCGCGCTGCGCCACCAGGCGATCACGCTCGGCGTATTTTTCTGCACCCTGGCGCTGACGGTATGGATGGCGATTCAGATCCCAAAAGGCTTCTTTCCCAGCCAGGACACCGGCATCATTTCCGGCATTTCGGAGGCGTCGCAGGCCGTTTCGCCGCAACAGATGATGCGTCTGCAACAGGAGCTTGGCGCCGTCATTCTGCGCGACCCCGATGTCGCGGCCATGGGATCGCAGACTGGCAGCACCGACAGCCCGAATCCGCCGAACGTCGGCGGCTTCACCATTGTGCTCAAGCCGCGGGAGGAGCGCACCGCCACCGCACGGCAGATCATCGACCGGCTGCGGCCGCAGCTTGCCAAGGTGCAGGGCGCCAACGTGTTCCTGCAACCGACGCAGGACATCAATGTCGGTGCGCGCATCGGCCGCGGCAGCTTCCAGTACACGCTGCAGGATCCGAACATTGCGGAGCTGATCGAGTGGTCGCAGAAGATGCTCGACAAAATGCGCACCCTGCCGGAGCTTGCTGATGCGTCAAGTGATCTGCTGGCCAATGCGCCGCAGCTCAAGCTCTCGATCAATCGCGACCAGGCCGCGCGGTTCGATATCTCGCCGCAATTGATTGATGACACCCTCAACGACTCGTACGGCCAGCGCCAGATTGCGCAGTACTTCACGCAGCTCAACACTTACTTCGTGATCCTCGAAATCCTGCCCGAGCTGCAGACGAGTCTCGAGTCGCTCGACCGCCTATATATAAAATCACCGCTGACCGGCGGCGCAGTGCCGCTGTCCGCGCTGGTCGATGTCGACAACAGCAAGGTCGGTCCCCTTTCGGTGACGCACCAGGCGCAATTCCCATCGGTGACGCTGACGTTCAATCTCAAGTCGGGTGTGGCGCTCGGCCAGGGCGTCGATGCGATCAACCGGGCCGCCGCTGAGCTCGGCATGCCGCCTTCGGTGCTGGCGTCGTTTCAGGGCGATGCACAGGCGTTCCAGGCCTCGTTGGCCAGTATGCCGGTGCTGATCCTGGCCGCGATCCTGGTCGTCTATCTGATCCTGGGCATCCTCTACGAAAGCTACATCCATCCGCTGACGATCCTGTCGACCCTGCCGTCTGCCGGCGTTGGCGCGCTGCTGGCTCTGCAGGTCGGCAAGATGGATCTCTCGGTCATTGGCATCATCGGCATCATCCTGCTGATCGGCATTGTCAAAAAGAACGGCATCATCCTGGTCGATTTCGCGATCTCAGCCACGCGCGAGCGATCGATGTCGGCACACGATGCCATCCACCAAGCGTGCATGCTGCGATTTCGTCCGATCCTGATGACCACAGCAGCCGCAATGCTCGCCGGCGTGCCGCTCGCGCTCGGAACAGGAACCGGCTCCGAGCTGCGGCAACCGCTCGGCTATGCGATGGTGGGCGGCCTTGCGCTGAGCCAGCTGCTCACGCTGTACACGACGCCTGTTGTCTACCTCTATCTCGACCGGCTGCAGCAATGGCTCCGCGGCGAGCGCCGACATCAGCCGGTCGAAGCCGAGGATGTGCACGCGGTCGCGGCCGAATGATCCGGCCCTGCACAGGCTGCAAGAAGCGAGCATTTGCTCGCGGCGTACCGCGTATTGCGGGACGCCGCGCGCGCCTTCCGCCTACTTGTAAAGTTCGACCGACGCCTGGCGGAAGAATCCGAAATTTGACGGCGCGACCGAGATCGGCGCATTGATGCCGGCATCTGGCTGCGCGCTGCACAATGTCGCGATGGGCGAGCTAAGCTTGATATGGTAGAGATGAAGTATTGAACGGCAATCTTGCAACAAGCCGAATATCGGTGGATCAATCCGTCGCTTAAGGGAGGGCCAACCATGTTCAATCGAAGCCGGGCCGGCGCGTTCGCCATCACCATCGCATCCATTCTCGTCCCGGGCGCCCTCGCGTTCGCTCAGGAACCGACTGAGGCATTCACCGCGCACCCCTCGACCCAGGAACCCGAGCGTTTGGTGACGCTGGAGACACTCAAGAAATGGGAGACCGAGCTGTCGAACTGGGGCCGCTGGGGCAAGGACGACCAGCGCGGGCTCTTAAATCTCATCACGCCGGAAAAGACCAAACAGGCGCTCGCGCTGGTGAAGGAAGCCAAAACCGTCACGTTGCAGATTAATCCGTTCAAGAAGACCGGCATGGACACGGGAGGCTTCGGCGAGAATGTCCACCGCATGGCGCGAATTGATCCGGAGACTGGCGCTGTTCGCGGGGCACTCGACATCATCCAGTTGTCGATCCATGACGGCTTGAATTCGCATCTCGATGCGTTGTGTCACTATCAGGGTCCGATCGGGCGCAAGCCCGGCGAGCCGGCGGTGAGCTACAACGGCTTCCCCTTTACGCTCACCGCGGCGGGGTGCCGGGAATCTGCCGCCGACCGAATGGGCCCCGGCTACATTACCCGCGGTGTCCTCGTCGACATGCCGCTGCTCAAGAACGTCAAGTGGCTTGCGCCCAGCACGCCCATCTATGTCGAGGACCTCGAGGCCTGGGAGAAATTTTCCGGTATTCGCATTGGCGCGGGAGACGCGCTGTTGATTCGGAGCGGACGGTGGGCAAAGCGGGCGGCCGAAGGCCCGTGGGCCTACGGGCAAGCTGGCGCCGGCCTGCATGCATCGGTGCTGCCGTGGCTCCGGGCGCGGGATGTGTCGCTGTTGGGGAGTGACGCCGTCAACGACGTGCAACCCTCCGGAGTCAAGGGAATCAATCGGCCGATCCATCAGCTGACGCAGGTGAATCTGGGCCTGCCGATTGCCGACAACGTCTACCTCGAAGACGCCGCGCGAGAAGCAGAGCGGCTCAAACGCTGGGAATTCATGTTCACGCTGCACATCTATCAGATAAAGGGCGGGACCGCGTCGCCATTCAACGGTCTCGCAACGTTCTGATCCCAGCGCTGCTTGAGCGACAACTGCAGCGTCCCGCGCATTGCGGGACGCTGCGTGTGCTGTGCTCCTATTTGTAGAACTCGACTGATGCCTGGCGGAAGAACACAAAGTTTGGCGGTACGACCGAGATCGGCCCGTTGATGCCGAAGATCGCAATTTCGACCTTGTCGCCGGCCTTGACCGCATCCGAAATGACCACGCGGTTCGGAATATTGAAGCCCTGGATGGTGGCCGGGCTGGTGACACCGACCCGCCGAGGCATCTCGCCATTCACCCACACTTCCGCGTAGTCGTCCACGTAGGCGGTCAGCACCGCCTTGGCGTTCGCGGTGTCGAAGTTGCCGATCTTGGCCGGCATCGTCAGATTGGTGCGATACCACAAGAACGAGACCTTGCCGCCGCCGCGGCGGTCCAGCAGCTGCTTGGGTTCGAGCGTCGGCCACGAGGAATCGTCGAAGCCCTTCACGCCCGCGTGCGGGGAGATGTCGTAGGAGGTTTTGTAGCCCGGCATGGCGTTCGGCAGTGCCGGCCCCTCGATGATCTTCACGTCCATGCTCTTCCACTGAGCGCCAAACGCCGCCATGCCTTCTGCGGTCAGCAGGTCGACTACATGGGCCGGCGGTAGCATCGGCGCCTGCTGCGGCGGCGATGTCGGCGGCAGCGGCTGGGCCGACACCGCGAGCATCAGGGACGCGGTCGCCAGCACGGCGCCGGCGAATAGTGTAGCGAAATTGCTATGGCGCATGGTCATCCTCCCTCGTTGTTCAACCTTTGTTGTTTCAACCTTACTTCACTTGTTCAAAACCGCCAGTGCTCCAGCGCGGCGCCATTGCGGGCGAGGTGAGCGCCGTGATGAAGGCGCGTGCGTGCGTCGGCTCCTTGCTGCTCATCGGGATCGCGCTCGCGTAGATGGTCCAGAGCTGCGTGTCGCCCGGAAGCGGGCCGGCCACTTTCGCACCCTTGATCGGCACGATCTCGCTGATCAGCGAGACCGCGATCTCGGCCTGGCCGTGCGCCACCTTTTCCGACGCATCGTCACCGCCGGTGGCCAGCACGCCCTTCTTGACCACCGCGTCGGTGATGCCGAAGCGCTCGGCGAGCTTCATCAGGTGAATGACCGTGGTGCCGCCGAGCTTCGGATCGGTATAGGCGATCGAGGAGGCCTTGAGCAGCAGCTGCTTGAGCGCCTCGGGCGTTGAGACATCCGGCACCGGCGCGCCTTCGCGGATGACGACACCCATGCCGACCCGGCCGAGATCGGTGCGGCTGCCTTGCGTGAGCTTGCCGGTCTTCTCCAGCTCGCCCATGAGTGGGGCTGATGCGATGATCAGGTCGGCGTGCTGGCCGGTCGCGATGACGTCGCGCAGATATCCGGTCGGGCCGGTGGTGAAATCGAACTTGTGGCCAGTCTGCTTGCTGTAGTCATCGATCATGCCGGCGATCAGCGCGCGCACCGCGCCGGCGGAAATCACCTTGATCTCGGCCGCATTCGCGGCGGCAGCGAGCAGGGTTGCAATTGTCGCAAGCACGAAGGCCAGAGCGCGCCTCATGGCGTTTCTCCCATTGTTTTCTGGCGCGATGGCGAACCTGCCATCGGGTCGGGCATCAGTTTAAGGGCGCGGGCGCGCCGCACAAGCGGGTGCGGGGACTGTTCTGGCGACCGCATGCTATACTTCTGTGGTTGCTCTAATCCGCAACCAGGGAGGAAGACATGAGGCGTGCAAGCATCACGAAGCGTGCGAGCGTCCTTGCGGCTTTTGGAGTTGGTATCGCCGCGTTGGCGGTCACTGCGCAGGCCGGCGGCGAGAAGGTCGCATTCCCGGCCGACTACGCCAAAGGCGTGGTCTACATGACACTCGACCGCCCCGAGAACAAACAGGTGCGTGAATATTTCGCCAGCCAGGCGGCGGTTGATGCCGCCAAGAAGGGCGATCCGCTGCCGCAAGGCACGGTGATCACTGTCGCGCAATATGCGGCGCAGCTTGATGCGCAGGGCAATCCGATGAAGGACGCCAACGGGCGCTTCATCAAGACCAGCAATATCGTAGGCTACACCGTGATGGAGAAGCGCGCCGGATGGGGCGCGGAATATCCCGAGACGCAACGCAATGGGGAATGGGAATATCAGGCCTTCCGCGCCGACAAGACTGCCAATCCCAATGCCAATCTCACGGCTTGCTTCAACTGCCACAAGCCGCAGGCCACGCAGGACTTCGTGTTCTCCTACCAGAGCATGAAAACCGCGACTCGGTAGCCCAAGCGTCGTGAGCGCTGACATCTTTCGGCAGCGCTCACGCACTCCAGCGAGTAGGCTCCGCCTCCGCTTTTCGCCAAATGGCCCACTTTGGGCCTTGATCTGTCCGGAACCGACGCGGCGGCATCTCGTTCTTCTTTCGCTGCATCAGCGAACAGGACGAGGACCATGACACACCACATGTTGACTGGAACAATTGCGGCGTTGGCACTGGTTGGATCGACTGCAGCGCAGGCACAGGTCTATGTTGTAGAACCGCCAGCTTACGTGGCACCGCCAGTTTATGCGGCTCCGCCGGTTTATGCGGCCCCACCCGTTTACGCAGCCCCACCCGT
>Ga0066903_100005590_pt1 | contig 10945 bp, 10 predicted proteins | sample PanSoiMetaGPlot1_FD_67491 | JGI IMG/M metagenome (GOLD analysis project Ga0066903, IMG submission 67491) | Tropical forest soil microbial communities from Panama analyzed to predict greenhouse gas emissions - Panama Soil - Plot 1 (version 2) | ecosystem: Environmental > Terrestrial > Soil >...
GCTGACCGCAAGCCTAGCGCGGTTTCGCCTCCTGCATGATTTCAAGCTGGATTTGCTGGATTTCCGCCAGCCGCTCCCATTGGCGCGTCAGGATGTGATCCATCTTTTCGTGCAGATGACGGATTTCGAGCTCCGCCTTCAGGTTCACGCGATAATCATTCTCGGACCGCAGACGGTCCTTCGCCTCCTGCCGCTTCTGGCTCATCATGATGATCGGAGCCTGGATGGCCGCCAGGCATGACAGCACCAGATTGAGCAGAATAAAGGGATAAGGATCGAATTGGGACCTGCCCGCGGCCACGATGTTGAATACCATCCAGGCCAGCAGCACAGCACCAAACAGAATGATGAAGGTCCAGCTGCCGCCAAAGCTGGCCAACCGATCCGACAGCCGCTCTCCGAGGGTACGCTGCTCCGCGTATTCGGCTTCGATGTTCTCGGCCAAGGTCTCGTGGTCCGCCAGGCTCTTGACCACTTCCTGCTCAAGTCGCGTGAGCTCGCCGCGCTCCCGGGTCAACAGCTGCGACACATAGGTCGAGCGGAACCGGTCGAGGTCACCGCGGCAGATGAAGCCCTCAGCCGGCAGATCAGGCTTCTCGTGCCGGATGCGCTCGATGATGGCGGGGCGGATGACATCGAGCCGCACGCTCTCGCGGGCCGGCACCTCGCGGCCGCAGACCGTGCACATGTGGCGGATCGGGCGGGCGCGCCGCTTCGTTGCAGTGTGCTCGCTTGCGTCCAGCGTCGGAGCTGATCCCACTGCGGCATTGTGCTGAGGGTCGGAGGTCAGATTGGCCATGGCCTGCTCCCGTCACTTGAAGTCGCGCCCACGCCCCTAACTTGGAGCGAAATGGACAGTGCGCTAGTGTTTTCAGATCCGAAGCTCACATTATCTTGCGGACATCTTATGCACTGGCTTGCTCTCATAGTTGCGGCAATCCTGGCTGCCCTGCGGCCGCAAGCAGCCTGCGCGCAGAACTATCCCGACAGGCCGATCAAGCTCGTGGTACCGTTCGTGCCGGGCTCGCCGGTCGATGTGCTGGGGCGCGTCGTCAGCCAGCAGCTCGGCGCCCGTCTCGGCCAGAGCGTCGTCGTGGATAATCGGCCGGGCGGCGGCACCTCAACCGCCACCAAGGCGGTAGCGGCGTCGCCGGCGGATGGCTACACGCTCCTGATGTCGGGGCAGACGCTGGCCTATCTCGGCTTGTTCTATCCGGACCTGGGCTTCGATCCGATAAAGTCGTTCGCGCCGGTCGCCACACTCGCCGGATGGTCGCATGTTCTCGTAGTGACACCCTCGGTCCCGGCTCGCACGATGGCGGAGCTTGTGGCGCATGCCAAAGCCAATCCGGGGAAGCTCACGCTCGGCTTTGGGCTCGGCACCTCGCCGCAAATTCTAGGCGAGTATCTCAAGGTCGTCGCCGGCCTCGACCTGGTCAGCGTCCCCTATCGCGGCGGCGAGCAGGTTCGCGTCGATCTGCTGGGTGGCCGCATTCACGTCAACTTCGCGCCGGTCTCGAATGTGCTGGCGATGATCCGCGAAGGCCAGGTCCGTCCGCTCGCCGTCACTGGCGCGGCGCGCGATCCCAACCTGCCCGATGTTCCGACCATGGCCGAGAGCGGCTATCCGCAGGTCGGCTTCCATCCGGACGTCTGGCAGGCGTTCGTGGCGCCAGCCGCGACGCCTGCGGCCGTGATCAACAGGCTCAACGCGGAGGTCAACGAAACGCTCAAGTCAGCCGAGGTGAGGGCAAACCTCGACCGGCTGGGCTTCGACCCAATGATCATGTCGCCACAGGAATTCGCGGCATTCTTGGCCGCGCAGGCACAGAAGTGGCCGCCCGTCATCAAGGCCGCCAACATTCAGCCGCAGTAGGAAGCGCTGGAGGCGGAAGCCGTAGTTACTTCACGCCGCTCGCCACGGACGTGAAGGTGTCGTTCAGCGGCGTACCGATGGATCTCACGGCAGCCACGATAGCAAGCGCAATGCTGCCCGCGATGATGGCGTATTCGATGGCGGTGGCGCCGCGCTCACAATTCAAGAATCTGTGCCACATCTGCATCAGCCTCGATCCATCCCGCTTACGCCTCAGCACAATGGCGCCGACCACGGCCGCCATCGGGCAAGCTCTGGGACACCCTGCCATCAGGAGATGAATTTTGGGTTTGCAGACTGACCTGCAATTTAAGGACGACGTTAAGGAACGCGCAGCCAATCCGACCCGTCAGGGACGAGCTACGTCTCCACGATCCCTTCCGTGCTCGCGCCGGCCTGCGAGTCGCGGCGGCCGTGCGGCAATGCTAGATAGGCCTCCGATCGCATCTCCATCAGTCGCGAGGCGGTGCGCTTGAACTCCTGCGCCTCGTAGCCATCGGTGGCGCAATAGAGCGCATCCGGCTCGGCGGCTGCGGACGCGATCAGCTTCACGCCGTTGTCGTAAAGCGTATCGATCAGAATGATGAAACGCTTGGCGGCGTTGCGCGCGTCATAGTCCATCACCGGGATGCAATCGAGCACGAGCGTGTGAAACGCACGCGCAATCGTAAGATAGTCGGGCGCCGCGAGCGGCGCTTCACACAGCTCGTGAAAGGAGAAGCGCGCAACTCCCATGGCGGCACGCGGCACATGCAGCGTGCGGCCCTTCACTGGCAGCGTGACGGCCGCGCCGGTGTGGCCACTGATGAGGCGCTGCCACGCTGGATCGAGAACCGCCTTGCATCCGTTTGCGCGCGTCACAAGCTTGTCATCCAGCACATGCCAGACTGACTGGCCAGCAAGCTTCTCAAGCCGGAAGTCGGTGCGCGCCGTGAGCTCCATCACCTGCATATGCTGCTCGATCAGCGCAATGAACGGCAGGAACAGCGCGCGGTTCAGCCCATCCTTGTAGAGTTCGACGGGCGCAACGTTGGACGTCGCCACCACAACAACCCCAAGCTCGAACAGCCGCGAGAACAGCCGGCCGAGGATCATGGCATCAGCGATGTCGGTTACATGAAATTCATCGAAGCAGAGCAGCCATGTCTCCTCCGCAATCGCAGCCGCTGTCAGTCGGATCGGATCCTCGCCGTTGGTGGGAGAAACTTTGATCCGGCTGCGATACTCGCGCACGCGGTCATGCACGTCGCTCATGAACTCGTGGAAGTGGGCACGCCGTTTGCGTTTGACCGAGCTTGCAGCAAAGAACATGTCCATCAGCATGGTCTTGCCGCGGCCAACGTCACCAAACAGGTAGAGTCCGCGGATCGGCTCTTCGCGGCGCTCGCGTGCGCCAAACAGCCAGCCCAGCGAAGACGACTTGCGCGCCAGACGGCGCTGTCGCAACCGCGTTTCCAAACCTGCCAACAGATCGAGCGCCTCCTCCTGCGCGGCATCGCGCTCGATCTCACCGGAGGCGATCAATGCGGTATAATGGGCTCTGATGTTGGTCGGCATTCAGGAAGCGAGGGGACCAGGTGGACGGGCTTTACGGAACGGAAACGTTGGGACCCAACGGGGCGGCAACATGCCTAGTGCTTATGCGCCACAATAATCAACCATAGGATCCCAAAGCGAATTCACGGCCGGAATGGTAGTTATGTTCATATCAACATGTTTCCACATCATTGTTGAGTTGAATGTCATACGTCAGCCTTGACGTAAAAGTAGCATATCGTATTAACGCTTCATGATGAGCGAGTGCGTGAAGGAGTGCGATGAGCGAGTCCCTTCCCGAAGGTGGCATCATTCGCAAGATGTGGTCGGTCGAAGCTGGCCGTTATCGCGAGCACTTGCTGCGGCTTGATCCGGTCAGTCGGCGCAATCGCTTCGGCGGCGACGTCTCGGATGAATTCCTGGACGAGTACGCCACACTGGCCACGAATATTGACACCGTTATTCACGGATTCTTCGTGAACGGGACAATGCGTGGCGCTGCCGAACTGCGCCCGATCGGTGCGCCGATCGCGCGCGAGGCGGAAGCGGCCTTCAGTATCGAAGAGCCGTGGCAGAGTCACGGCGTTGGCTCCGCGCTGCTCGCACGCACCCTGCTCGCGGCCCGCAATCGCGGCATCACGTTTCTGCATATGGCGTGTCTCGCCGACAACGAACGTATGCAGCAGCTCGCCCGCAAGTTCGATGCGGAGCTGCGGTTCGATTTCGGCAGCACGGTTGGCGAGGTCGCTGCGGCACATCCAACTCCAATCTCGGTCGCGCGCGAAATCGTCGCCGACACCCACGGCTTTGCCACTGCACTGCTCGACGTGCAGGCGCGGTTGCTGCGTCCAGCCTGAGCTACGCCGCCAACGGATAGGCGGCCTCCACCAGGTAGGGACCGCCGCCCACCGAGGCGCGCGCGGAGAACAGCACGAAGCGCGTGACCCGAAACGACAGCTGCGCCAAGAACGGGCGCGTTGCGAGATAATCGGCCACTTGGCGGCTCGATGAATTGCGCAGCCGCGCGAGCGTGACATGGGGCATGAATTTGCGCCCCTCGGGCTCGAGCCCAACCCGCTGCATCAACCGCTCATGCTCGGCCTGAAGCTCCATCAGCGCCGAAGTCTGCGCCAGCGTCGCGATCACCGCCCGCGGACGCTTCCCGCCGAACGACGACAATCCGTCAAGTCGCAATTCGAGCGGCGGCCGACTGACCTTGCCAAGCATGGAGGCAACCTCGCGCGCCACGGTGTCGTCGACGTCGCCGATGAAGCGCAGGGTGACGTGATAGTCCTCGGGATCGATCCAGCGCGCTCCCGGCAATCCGCCGCGCAGCGCCGCAAGCGACTGGGCGACGTCTGAAGGAAGCTCAAGTCCAGTGAAAATTCGCGGCATGGCACTTCGCGTCATGAGAGTGTCAGATGCAGGCGCCTGAATCAACTCCCGCGCCGCACCCGCGCAATAAGCTCCTCGACTTTCGGCAGTATCCCGCCAACGATTACATCAACGCCGGCAGCAGTCGGATGCAGGCCGTCGCGCTGGTTGAGCTTGGCGTCGCCGGCGACACCATCGAGGAAGAACGGATAGAGCAGCGCATCGTATTTTGATGCGAGCTCCGGGTAGATCGGCTCAAACCCATTCGCAAAGTTGATGCCGAGATTCGGCATCGCCCGCATGCCGGCGATCAGCACCGCAATCCGGCGCTCGGTCAGCCGACGCACGATCTCCTCGAGCGCCCGCTGCGTCACCTTCGGATCGAACCCGCGCAACATATCGTTGGCGCCGAGCTCCACGATGACGGCGGCGGCGTCGTCGGGTACCGACCAGTCGAGGCGCGCGAGCCCGCCAGCGGCGGTGTCACCGGACACGCCGGCATTGGTGACCTCGACCACGTAGCCCTTCGCCCGCAGCGCCCGTTCGAGCCTGACCGGAAAAGCCGCGTTGGCCGGCAGGTTGTGGCCCACGGACAGCGAATCACCCAGCGTCACGATCTTGATCGGCGTATCAGCCGCCTGGGTGATGCCGGTCAGAAATAAGCCCAGGAATGCGCTTAGGGCGGCGGCTAAAACCGCCGACTGGACCACAGACGCCGGGACACCATATGAGCGTGACCGCATTGACCGCATACCTGTCAGCAAGCGACGGAAACCACTCATGAATGATACCTCCGCTTTGCAACGCGCGACCCCTGCGATCGCGCTTGCAGGCGTCAATCTGTCGCTCGGTCGGGGCGCCGCGCGGGTCCACATCCTCAAAGACATTGATCTCAATATAGGACGGGGTGAGGCGGTTGGCATGGTTGGCCCGTCCGGCTCGGGCAAATCGACCCTCCTCATGGTCATGGCCGGCCTCGAACGACCCGACTCCGGCTCGGTCGTGGTAGCGGACCAGGCACTCGGGGGTCTCGATGAGGATGCACTGGCGCGGTTTCGCGGCCGCAATGTCGGCATTGTGTTCCAGTCGTTCCACCTCATTCCCACCATGACGGCGCTCGAGAACGTGGCGGTGCCGCTCGAGCTCATCGGCGCGCCCGATGCACAAGAACGCGCCACCCGTGAGCTGGCGGCAGTTGGACTGTCGGAGCGCCGACACCATTATCCGGCGCAACTCTCCGGTGGCGAGCAGCAGCGCGTCGCACTCGCACGTGCGCTGGTGCCTAATCCGGCGATCCTGATCGCCGACGAGCCGACCGGCAATCTCGACGAGACGACCGGCGCCGAGATCATCGAGCTGATGTTCAAGGGCCACGTCGAACGGCAGACCACCCTGGTGCTGGTCACGCACGATACCGGCCTTGCGGCACGCTGCGACCGCGTCGTGCGCCTGCGCTCGGGCCGTATTGAGCCGTCCACCACACGCGCCGCGGTGCCGGCATGAACACCGCCACCTTGTCCTCTTCGTTGCCGTTGCGGCTCGCATTGCGAGAGCTGCGCGCGGGCTTGGGCGGCTTCTATGTGTTCATCGCCTGCATTGCGCTCGGCGTACTGGCGATCGCAGCGGTCGGCTCGCTGTCCGCGAGCCTCGAAAACGGACTCGCGCGCGAGGGCCGCACGATCCTAGGTGGCGATCTGTCGTTCCTTCTCAGCCACCGCGAAGTGAGCGCCCCGGAACGCGCCTTTCTCGAACAGCAGGGCCAAGTGTCGGTTGCCGCCACAATGCGCGCCATGGCGCGCACGAACGATGAGCGCACGGCGCTGGTCGAGCTCAAGGCGGTTGATGCAGCCTATCCGCTGTTCGGGGCGGTTGCGCTCCAGCCGGCGCTGGCTTTGTCGGCTGCGCTTGCGCGTACCGGCAACGTCTTTGGTGCTGCTGCTGATCCGGCGCTGTTGGCGCGGCTCGACCTTGCGCCCGGCGCCCGCGTGACCATTGGTGACGCCACCTTCGAGCTGCGCGCCACGTTGCAATCGGAGCCTGACAAGCTCGGCGGTGGCCTTGGCTTTGGACCGCGCCTCTTGGTCAGCCAGGAGGCATTACGCGCAACCGGCCTTTTGCAGCCAGGCAGCCTGGTCCGCTGGCACTACCGTATTCGCCTTCCAGACAATGATGCAAGCGAGGCGGCAGTGCGGCGGATCACGGCGGCCGCGGAGGAGCGCCTGCCCGAGGCTGGCTGGGAGATCCGCAGCCGCAGCAACGCTTCGCCTGGGCTTGAGCGCAACGTTGAGCGCTTCACGCAATATCTCACGCTGGTCGGATTGACAGCATTGCTCGTTGGTGGTGTCGGCGTTGCCAATGCGATCAAGGGCCATCTTGATCGCAAGCGCGACGTGATCGCGACACTCAAGTCTCTCGGCGCGACTGGCCGCGGCGTGTTCCGGATTTATCTGACGCAAACCTTGCTGCTGGCGAGCATCGGCGCGCTTCCCGGGCTCGTGATCGGTGCCGCACTGCCGTTCCTGATCAACTGGATCTTTGGCGCCATCATCCCGCTCCCGCTCGCGCCCGCGCTCTATCCAGGCAATCTCGCGCTTGCCTTCGCGTACGGGCTGATGACCGCGCTTGCCTTCGCGTTGTGGCCGCTCGGGCGCGCGCACGACGTGTCGGTCTCGGCGCTGTTTCGCGACGAGGTCGAGCCCGAGCGACAACGGCCGCGCCTGTCCTACATCCTGAGCACAGTGCTGGTAGCGGCTGCGCTCGCGGCGCTCGCCATCATGCTCGCTTACGATCGCCGCATCGCCGCGATCTTCGTGGCAGCAGCTGCGGGCGTGTTCATCACGCTGCGGCTGGTGGCAGGCCTCATCATGCTGATCGCGCGCCGTGCTCCGCGCTCGCGATCAACCATTTTGCGGCTGGCGATCGCCAACATTCATCGCCCCGGAGCGCTCACCGTGAGCGTCGTGCTCTCGCTCGGGCTCGGGCTTGCGTTGCTCGTCACCGTGATCGAGATCGACGGCAATCTGCGCCGCCAGTTCCTGGCGGCGCTGCCGGAGAAAGCGCCGGCATTTTTCTTTCTCGATATCCAGGCCACCGACGCCGAGCGTTTTGATGCGTTCGTTCGCGCGCGCGCCCCAGGCGCAGTGCTCGAACGGGTGCCGATGCTGCGCGGACGCATTGTCTCGATCAAAGGCGTCGCGGCCGAAGATATCAAAGCGCCGCCGAGCGCCGCCTGGGTGTTGCAGAGCGACCGCGGCATCACCTACACCGACCAGGTCGCGGCCGGATCGCGGGTTGCAGTGGGTGACTGGTGGGGCCCTGACTATCAGGGGCCGCCGCTGGTCTCGCTCGAGCAGAAGGTCGCGGAAGGTCTTGGGCTCAAGATCGGCGATTCGATCGTGGTCAATGTGCTCGGCCGCAATCTCACGGCGCGCGTCGCCAATCTGCGCACCCTCGACTGGCAGAGCCTGGGCATCAACTTTGTCATGGTGTTCTCGCCCAACACCTTCCGCGGAGCACCGGTGAGTCATATCGCCACCATCACCTATCCGGATGGCAGCACCACCGAGAACGAGATCGCGCTGCTGAAGGCGGCCGCCGTGGCCTTCCCATCGGTGACCGCTGTGCGGGTCCGTGACGCGCTCGAGGCGTTCGGCGGGATCGTGACCAACCTGGTGATGGGCATTCGGGGCGCCAGTGCGCTCACGCTGGTCATGGCGGTCTTGGTGCTTGGCGGCGCGCTCGCAGCCGGGCACCGGCACCGGGTTTATGACGCAGTAGTTCTACGCGCAGTCGGCGCAACGCGTCGCCAGCTGCTGCTGGCCTACGGTTTGGAATACCTGCTGATCAGCTTTGCGGCCGCCCTCTTCGGCGTAGCCGCCGGCACGCTTGCGGCGGCCCTGGTGGTCATCGAGGTCATGAACCTGCCGTTCATCTGGCTGCCCGGCTTGGCGGCCACGGCGGCGCTGGCTGCCATCGCGGCGACGGTCGTGCTGGGGCTCGCTGGGACCTTCACGGTGCTCGGCCAGAAGCCAGCCCCCGTGCTGCGGGCGCTGTAACCTGCTGCCGATTCGCCCAGCGCGAGTTCGGGGCACGACAACAACGCTGACGCATTTTGTCACATTGTCCTTTGGTTAAGCTGTAGAGGCCAGCAATCGACGCAGAATTGCCATTTCCAAGGCGTTAACAAAACGGCTGCTAGGGATCTGGCGCGGCGGCCAAACCCGCATTAGATTCGCCATTATCTGGCTTGTGCCCGGGTCGTAGGCGCACGCCTATTCGCCGGTTACCGCCGGCTACAGAGAGGGAATTTCCATGTCGGACTTCGACCGGAACTACGCGGCGATGCGCGGCGTCGGTAGCGACCGCGCGATAGCCATCGACGAGGGCCTGCGGAGCTACATGCTGCGGGTCTACAACACCATGGCCATCGGCGTCGCGCTCACGGGCGTTGCGGCGTGGCTCGCGTTCCAGCTCGCCGGCGGCGACGCAATCGCGGTCTCAGGACGCGGCGTCACTGGCCTGACTGATTTCGGCCGCTTCATCTTCAGCTTCCCGGGGCAGATCATCCTGTTCCTCGGAACGCTCGGCCTGGTCTTCTTCGTGAGCTGGCGGATTGACCGGCTCAACGTCAGCACCGCGACAACGCTGTTCCTCGTCTACGCCGCGCTGCTTGGCGTCATGCTGTCGTCGATCTTCATCGTCTACACCCACACCTCGATCACCCGAGTCTTCTTCATCGCATCGGCGATGTTCGGTGCGATAAGCCTGTGGGGCTACACCACCCAACGTGATCTCTCCGGCTTCGGGTCGTTCCTGATGATGGGCCTCATGGGCCTGGTGCTGGCCATTGTGGTCAACATGGTGCTCAAGGCCTTCGGCGTGGCGACCGGCCCAATGGACTTCATCATCTCCTGCGCCGGCGTACTGATCTTCGCGGGCCTCACCGCCTACGACACGCAGTCGATCAAAGAGATGTATGACTCGATGGACGACGGCACCGTTGCCGGCCGCAAGGCTGTGATGGGCGCCCTCAAGCTCTATCTCGACCTCATCAACCTGTTCCTGTTCCTGCTGCAGCTCCTCGGCGATCGTCGCTAAGCCGCAAGCAAAGCACACGGTTCTGAAGCGCCCCGGTTGTTTCCGGGGCGCTTTCATTTTGCGCGCGAATCGCGACGCAGGCCCCCGGCATTCAAGCTTTACAGATAATTAACACGAGAAGATCAGATTACCGCCCGCGCTTCGTAAAATTCCGGCGAGCGAAAATGATCTGGCGATGACCTGGGACGCGGGTGCCCATCCGCAATGCGGATGCACCAGCGTCCTTAGCGCGATGGGGAGCCAAATGACTGGGCGACGTCTGCGTATCATGCTCACTCACAAGATAGCCGCTATCGGCGGCGTCGGACTCCTCGGTGTCGCGCTCGTCGGCGGGATTTACTTCGTCGAGACTCATATCCAGACCAAGTATTTGCTGGCGTCCGACCACTCGAGCACCATGGCCACGCTCAACGACGGTTTGGCCACCAAGATGCTTGAAGCCCGCCGCGCAGAAAAAGACTTCCTGCTGCGCAATGATGTGAAGTATGCCGACCGCGTTCGCGAACTGGGAGAGCAGGTCGAAAGCGATTTCGAGAAGCTGGGGAAGCAGAGCGAGGACGCCGGACTTAGCGACCTGTCAACGCAGATCGAGACCGCCCGCGCCGGCTTCAAGACCTACGTTCGCCATTTCATGACGATTGCCGATGCCAAGCGCCGGCTTGGCCTCGATGAGAACTCCGGGCTTGAGGGCGCGCTGCGCGGCTCCGTCCATGCCATCGAAACCAAGCTCGGCGAGGTCAACGAGCCCACGCTCGTCATCAAAATGCTGATGATGCGCCGGCACGAGAAGGACTTCATGCTGCGGCGCGATCCCAAGTATGGCGCCGACATAAAGAAGCGCGGGGAAGAATTCACCGCCGCGATGGAACCAACAAGCATCCCAGAAAACGTCAAGGCCGATTTCAGGCAGAAGCTCGCCGCCTATCAACGCGACTTTGCCGCTTGGATGAACGTCGCCGGCGAGGTCGCGAACGCCCAGAAAGAAACCTCAGCAGCCTACGCCGCGATCGAGCCCGTCCTTCACAACATTGAAAAATCCATCGGCAGCGTGAACACCAGCGC